>Ga0308160_10004633_pt1 | contig 14627 bp, 16 predicted proteins | sample PhyFR1_FD_201036 | JGI IMG/M metagenome (GOLD analysis project Ga0308160, IMG submission 201036) | Phyllosphere microbial communities from UC Gill Tract Community Farm, Albany, California, United States - DLSLF.R1 | ecosystem: Host-associated > Plants > Phyllosphere > Unclassified | place: USA...
TCGCCCAGGAAGCCGTGACCATCATTGAAGGCTGGACCTTCCGCCAGATGCGCGAGGCGATCGCCGCCACCAAGACCCTGCGCCACGAGACGGCGCAGATGTCGGATACCGAGCTGATGGCGAAGATCAGTCCGGAGTTCAAGCAGCCCGAGGGCCTGTTCTTCCCCGACACCTATCTGTTCGCCAAGGGCTCGAGCGATTTGCAGATCTACCGCCAGGCGCACCAGATGCTGGTGAACCGCCTGAACGCGGCCTGGGAAAAGCGCGACCCGAACCTGCCCTACAAGAATCCCTACGAGGCGCTGATCATGGCCTCGATCGTGGAAAAGGAAACCGGCCAGAAGAGCGAGCGCGCCATGATCGCCGGCGTGTTCGTGAACCGCCTGCGTACCGGCATGATGCTGCAGACCGACCCCAGCGTGATCTACGGCATGGGCTCGCGCTACGAGGGCAAGATCGCCAAGAAGGATCTGCTGACCGACACCCCGTTCAATACCTACACCCGCTACGGCCTGCCGCCGACGCCGATCTCGCTGCCGGGCGTGCAGTCGCTGGCCGCGGCCATGGCGCCGGCCAGGACCGACGCCCTGTATTTCGTCTCGCGCAACGACGGCACCAGCCAGTTCTCGGACAACCTGAACGACCATAACCGCGCCGTGAACCAGTACCAGCGGGGAGTGTCGCGGCCATGAGCAGCATGCAAACTCCCGTGCGCGGCAAGTTCATCACCTTCGAGGGCATCGACGGCGCCGGCAAGTCCACCCACATCGGCTTCGTCACCGAATTGATCAAGTCGCATGGCAAGCGGGTCGTTGCTTCGCGCGAACCGGGCGGCACGCCGCTCGGCGAAAAGCTGCGCGACCTGCTGCTGCACGACACCATGCACCTGGAAACCGAGGCGCTGCTGATGTTCGCCAGCCGCCGCGAGCACATCGCGCAAGTGATCGAACCCGGCCTGGCCTCGGGCGCCTGGGTGCTGTCGGACCGCTTCAGCGACGCCAGCTTCGCCTACCAGAGCGGCGGGCGCGGCCTGGACCGCGCCAAGATGGAAGCGCTGGAAGCCTGGGTCCATCCGCACCTGCAGCCCGACCTGACCCTGCTGTTCGACGTGCCCCTGGAAGTGGCGCGCGAACGGCTCGACGCCACCCGCACTCTGGACAAGTTCGAGCAGGAGCAGGGCGCATTCTTTGCCCGCTGCCGCGCCGAATACCTGCGCCGCGCGGCGCAGTTCCCGGACCGTTTCATCGTCGTCGATTCGACCCGCAGCATCGAGGCCACGCAGCAGACTCTCCGCGAGGCCCTGGAGAAATTCTTGTGATCTACCCCTGGCAGCAAACCGCCTGGACCCGCCTGCAGCAGATGCGCGAGCGCCTGCCGCACGCCATCCTGTTCCACGGCCCGGCCGGCATTGGCAAGGCCGACTTCATCGAGACCTTTGCGCAAGCCCTGTTGTGTGAAAACGTGCAGCCCGACGGCCATGCCTGCGGCGCCTGCGCGTCCTGCGGCTGGTTCGTGCAGCACAACCATCCCGACTACCGGCGCGTGCGGCCGGAAGCGCTGGAAGACGACCCCGCGGCGGAAGGCGAAGAAGGGGCCAGTACGGATGGCGAGAAGAAATCGAAGTCGACCAAGGCGCCCTCGAAAGAAATCAAGATCGAGCAGATCCGCAACCTGGCGGACTTCATGAACATCTCGACCCACAGGCAAGGCTTGCGGGTGGTGGTGCTGTATCCGGCCGAGGCGCTGAACATGCCGGCCTCGAACGCCCTGCTGAAGACGCTGGAAGAGCCGCCGCCGGGCACCGTCTTCCTGCTGGCCTCGAACGGGCTCGACCGCCTGTTGCCGACGATCCTGTCGCGCTGCCGCAAGTTCGCGCTGCCGATGCCGGACCACGCGGCGGCCCTGGCCTGGCTGAAGGAGGGGGGCGTGCCGGATGCCGACAGCTGGCTGCGCGAGGAAGGCGGCGCCCCGCTGGCGGCGCGCAACCAGGCCGAGACTGGCAGCCGCGAGGAACTCGAGGCCCTGCTGCACTTCCTGGCGCGGCCGTCGGCCGAGAGCGCGCTGCGCAGTGCCGAAAAACTCAGCAAGACGCCCTTGGCGGCGCTGGTGGCCTGGCAGCAGCGCTGGCTGTACGATTTGCTGTCGATGAAATTGTCCGGCGTGGTGCGTTACTATCCGCGCTACCAGAAGGAACTTGCCGCGCTGGCCGGCAACGTGCACACTGGGAATGTATTGCGTGCGGTGAAGTCCGCAAACGAACGGCGCGCGGTGGCGGATCACCCGTTGTCGGCTAAACTGTTCGTCGAAGACATGCTGCTCGATTACACATCCTGCTGCAGCCCCGTTTGAGAGGAAGGCCATGAGCGGAAACACGAGCGGCAACACCACCGACCCGAATGCTGCGCTGCTGCCGCGGCCGGCGGTGCTGTCGCTGTCGATCAAGGAAAAGGCGGCCCTGTATGCCGCCTACATGCCCTTCCTGAAGAACGGCGGCCTGTTCGTGCCGACCAACAAACCCTACAAGATCGGCGACGAGATCTACCTTATCCTGTCGCTGATGGAAGATGCGGCCAAGTACCCGATCGCCGGCAAGGTGGCCTGGATCACCCCGGCCGGCGCCAACAACAGCAAGGCGCAGGGCGTCGGCGTGCATTTCCCGGCCGACGAAACCGGCCAGCGCGCCAAGGCCCGCATCGAAGACATCCTCGGCGCCGCCTTGCGCTCGTCGCGCGCCACCCATACCCTGTAACTTTCTTTTTCCTTCATGCCGTCCTACGTTCACCGCCTTGCCCGCCGCGACGACTTGCCCGTCATCGTCGATATCTACAATTCCACCATCGCTTCGCGCGAAGTCACCGCCGATACCGAACCCGTGTCGGTCGAATCGCGCGTGGGCTGGTTCAACGACCACACGCCGGAACGCCGCCCGCTGTGGACCATCCACGCCGCCGACGATGGTGCGGAAAATGCTGCGGTAAACCCGGAAGTCATCGGCTGGATGTCTTACTCGAATTTCTATGGCCGCCCGGCCTATTCGGGTACGGCCGAGCTGTCGATCTACATTGCCGAAGCCTGGCGCGGCAAGGGGCTGGGCAAGTATTGCCTGGAACAGGCGATCGCCTTTGCGCCGCAGATCAAGGTGCACACGCTGCTGGGCTTCATCTTCGGTCACAACGCACCGAGCCTGGCGCTGTTCCGCAAGTTCGGCTTCGATACCTGGGCCAACTTCCCGCGGGTAGCGAACCTGGATGGCGTCGAGCGCGACCTGATCATCCTCGGCAAGCGCGTGGTCGAGTAAACCTTTGCCTGAAGGACAGGCGCCCGGCTGCGTGGCACAGTCAGGCGCCTGCCTTTACAATGTCGGCATGTACATCGATTCCCACTGCCACATCAATTTCCCCGAGCTGGCCGCCCGGATGCCCGAGATCCTGGCCAAGATGGCCGAGAACAAGGTCACGCATGCCATGTGCGTGTCGGTCAATTTGCCGGAATTTCCCTCGGTGCTCGCCCTGGCCGAGCAATATCCCCACATTTTCGCCTCGGTCGGCGTCCATCCCGACTACGAAGACACGCCGGAACCCAGCGTGCAGCAGCTGGTCGAGCTGGCGGACCACCCGAAGATCATCGCCATCGGCGAGACCGGCCTCGACTATTACCGCCTGGAAGGCGACCTCGAATGGCAGCGCGCGCGCTTCCGCACGCATATCCGGGCCTCGCGCGAAACGCGTAAGCCGCTGATCATCCATACCCGCTCGGCCAGTGCCGATACCATCCGCATCCTGCAGGAAGAGGGCGCGGCGGTGGCGGCGGGTGGCGTGGCCGGGGTGATGCACTGCTTTACCGAGTCGCTGGAAGTGGCCGAGGCGGCCATCGAGATGGGCTTCTATATTTCCTTCTCCGGTATCGTGACCTTCAAGAGCGCGAAGGACCTGCAGGAAGTGGCGCGCACGATTCCGCTGGAACGCATCCTGATCGAAACCGATTCGCCCTACCTGGCGCCGGTGCCCTACCGCGGCAAGGTGAACGAGCCGGGCTACGTGCCGCACGTGGCCGAGTTCATCGCCAACCTGAAAGGCGTGCCGCTGCGCGAAGTGGCGGACCGCACCTCCGAGAACTTCTTCAACCTGTTCCAGCACGCCAGGGCCTGACATGACCCCAAAGCGCCGCGCCATCCTTCGCAGTATCCTGTTCGCGATGTGTGCCGGCGCCGGCCTGGTCCACGCCGCGCCCGTGGCCACATCGCCGCCCGACGGGCGCCAGCTGACCGCCTTCTTCCGCGCCGTCCAGCTCGACGACGACCGGACCGTCAAGGCGATGATCGGTTCGGTCGTCAACGCCAACCAGCTCAATCCCCTCGGCGGCGAGCCGGGCCTGGTGCTGGCGGTGCGCGAAGATGCGATGCGCGTGCTGGAAGTGTTCCTCGCCCACCCCGGCACGCAGCTGGACGCGGCGGCCGTGAACGGCAACACGGCCCTGATGATGGCGGCCTTCAAGCGCAACCGCGCGGCTGTCGAGGCCTTGCTGGCCAAGGGCGCCAGGGTGAACCAGCCCGGCTGGACGGCGCTGCATTATGCGGCGGCCGCGGGGGACAACGAGATCGTCGGCATCCTGCTGCAACGCGGCGCCAGGATCGATGCGGTGTCGCCGCTGAAGACCGGCGCCTACACGCCGCTGATGATGGCGGCGCGCGAAGGCAAGGACGATACCGCGCTGCTGTTGATGAAGCATGGCGCCAACCCGGCGCTGAAGAACAGCGAAGGCCTGACACCCGAGCAACTGGCCGAACGCGCCGGCAAGCCGCGGGTGGCCAGGGCGATCCGCCAGGGTCCGCGCTGACCGGTGCTTGCCGGGCGCCCCGCGTGGCGCGACGTGCTTATCCGGAATTAAAGGGTGATTTCGCATCAGCTCCTGCCTTTGCCGCGCACCCGGCGCAGGCATACTGTTCGTATTCCATCGACCCATGCGGCAGCCTGCGCCGTCGCCGACAACAAGGATCCCATGCTGAACGAACGCGAAATCGAGAGCTGCTACCTCGGCCAATTTATTCCTGTCCACTACCATCACAACATGCTGATGGATGGGAACCGCATGGACGCGTTCCGTGATGCGATCGCGCATGCCGTCCGACCCGGCATGAAGGTACTGGAACTGGGCGGCGGCACCGGCGTGCTGTCGTTTTTCGCGGCCCAGCAGGCCGAGAAGGTGTATTGCGTCGAGTTCAACCCTGACCTGGTGCGCGAGGCGCGCCGCTTCCTGGCGCAGAACCCGAATGGCCACAAGGTCGAGGTGATCCACGCCGACGCCTTTGACTACCTGCCGCCGGAACCGGTAGACGTCGTGATCTGCGAAATGATCCACGTTGCCATGCTGCGTGAAAAGCAGGTCGACGTGATCGAAGCCTTCAAGGCGCGCTACCTCGAACGCTTCGGCGGCCCGCTGCCAATTTTCATGCCCGAAGCGGTGGTGATGGCAGTGCAGCCGCTGCAGCAGGACTACAGCTTCCACGGCTATTACGCGCCGATCGTGCAGTTCCAGGAAACCACGGCCGTTTATCCGGGCACGGTCGGGCTGGCCCAGCCGGCCGTGTACAGCGTGCTCGACTTTGCCGGGCCGGTCGACAAGCTGATCGCCTGGCAAGGCAGCTTCATCGTCGAGCAGGACGGCAGCCTGAATGCGTTGCGCTTCGTCACCAAGAACGTCCTGTCGATTGTGCAGGAAAGCGGCAGCACCATCGACTGGCTGAACCATTACATGACGCTGCCGTTGGCGCGTGCGCTCGACGTGGTGGCCGGCGACGTGGTGCAGGTGTCCTTCCAGTACCGTGCCGGCGCCTCGATTCCGTCGCTGCAGGCTGCGCTGCGCGTCACGCTGGCAGTCGATGCCGATGCCGATGTCGGTGCGAACGAGGAGGCGCGGGCCGCCGCACCGCGGCTTGTCGCCGCGTTCGCCTGAGCGTCCGGCTCCTGCGCGCCTGATCTACCCACCCGTTCGTCGGCGCCGGCGGCAGTTCGACCCCGCCGCGGCGCCGTTCGTCCCGGGGCCGCTTGATGCGGCCGGGGCGCCTGCCTACACTGCGGTTTCCTCAACTGACCGGGTGCGCAATGATGGGCTTCCTGCTGTGGCTGCTTTTACTCTTCCTGTGCTGGCCGCTGGCCTTGCTGGCGCTGCTGGCCTATCCCCTGGTCTGGCTGCTGCTCCTGCCTTTCCGCCTGCTCGGGATCGGCGTCGAGGCCGTGTTCGCGTTGCTGCGCGCGATCGTCTTATTGCCGGCACGCATCCTGGGCTTGTCGCCGGGGCGCTGATTGCGCCCTGTCCGGCAGAGTGTGGGGCAATTAACAGACGCACGCGGCGTGCTTCGTTACTGTGGAGTCGTCCGCTTTCATCCGAAAGCGAGCTTTAACGTAAGGAAACGATTATGCGCCTGGACATCTACCGCAGAGCCGAAAGCGACGGCAAGTTCTCCTACTTGGCCGTGCCGGAAACCCGCAACATCCCTGAAGAAGCCACCAATACCGATTGGGAAGTGGAGGCCCGCGCCTTCGAAGTCGACGACAACGCCGAGCAACTGCCGGACTACGATATCGACAACCTGAATGGCCAGCTCTCCGAAAAGGGCTATGCCATGACGGCGCTGCATTGATGTAGCGCGCGGCGCGTGCCGCGGCTGTATCGGTTCGCTTCGGCGAACTGGCGGCGGCTTTGGCGCGTGCTTCGTCATGAACGCGACAGTCCGCTGTCGATTTCGCCGGGCGCCGGACGGCCGCCTGGCGGATATGCTATTCTTGCGCCCTGTTTAATTCGATGCTGACCGCGTGGTCAGTTCTGGGAGTGCATGATGAAGTGGGTGGTCGTCGGTTTCTATTTTCTTTCGATTCTCCACATTCATTTCCGCGGCAAGGTGCGCCTGCCGTTCGGACGCCAGCTGTTCGACCATTCGTCGTTCATGGCCCCGATTAACATCTTCATGCACCTGTTCTCGAAGGTGCCGAGCACGCCCTACATCCCGGTACGCGAATTCCCCGATCTGGCGCCGCTGCAGCAGAACTGGCAGGTCATCCGCGCCGAAGCCGAGAACATGCTGGCGCTGAAGAAGATCAAGGCCGCCGAGCAGAACGACGACGCCGGTTTCAATTCCTTCTTCAAGACCGGCTGGAAGCGCTTCTACCTGAAGTGGTACGACGCCAGCCACCCGTCGGCCGAGCGCCTGTGCCCGCAGACCTATGCGCTGCTGCAATCGATTCCTTCGGTGAAAGCCGCGATGTTCGCCGAGCTGCCGCCCGGCGCCAAGCTGAATCCGCACCGCGACCCCTTCGCCGGCTCGATGCGCTACCACCTGGGCCTGGCCACGCCGAACGACGACCGCTGCTTCATCGACGTCGACGGCCAGCGCCACAGCTGGCGCGACGGCGAAGGCGTGATCTTCGACGAAACCTTCATCCACTGGGCCATCAACGGCAGCGACAGCGACCGCGTGATCCTGTTCTGCGACGTCGAGCGCCCGATGCGCTACCGCTGGATGCAGGCCATCAACCGCTGGCTCGGCCGCACCATGATGACGGCCGCCAGCTCGCCGAACGAAACCGGCGACCAGACCGGCCTGGTCAGCAAATTGTTCCGCATCTCGCACGTGATGGGCCAGTACCGCCGCCGTTACAAAGCCTGGAACAAGACCGCGTACAAGATCACCAAGGTGGCGCTGATCGTCGGCGTGGCTGCGTTGATCTACTGGATCTGATCCGGGCTACTGACCACTCCCTTGCTGAAGGCGCCGCATTCGTTGCGGCGCTTTTTTTTTCGCCGCTTTCTTGCCGATTTCCTGGGGCGTCTGCGCGAGTGCGGCAGCGATATACCAGCACCGGTCTTTTAGCAGTAACCGGTAATTCATTCAAACATGTCCACACTTATCCAAGATGGATAAGTTTCTTCCCTCATTACCATCCGTAATAGCACTTTTATTCTGGTCTACTGTACAGCTGAGTGACAGGCGCAATCATCGGAACCAGAAACTGATCGACGGTGTCAAACGTGGGACAAAGGAGGCGTGATGATCCTTGCCCATCATATTCGGCTCGACCCCAACAAGGTTCAGGCAACGTATTTGGCGCGTGCAGCTGGGACCGCGCGGTTCGCCTACAACTGGGCACTGGCCGAATGGGGACGGCAATTCGAAGCGTGCAAATTCGACCCAGCCTTGCCCGAGCCAAACGAAGCGGCGCTGCGGCGCCAGCTCAATGCCATCAAGCGCACGCAGTTCCCATGGATGCTGGAAGTGACGAAGAATGCGCCACAGATGGCGATCATGCAGTTGGGCCGCGCTTTTCAGAATTTCTTCGAGAAACGCGCACGCTATCCGAGATTCCGGCACAAGGGCATCAACGACCGGTTCACATTGAGTAACGACCTGATCAAGGTTAATGGGTGTCGCATTCGTATTCCAAAACTCGGATGGCTGAGGATGCGCGAGGCCCCGCGCTACACCGGACGAATTGTCGCTGCGACCGTTTCACGCGCGGCCGACCACTGGTATGCCAGCATCAGCATTGACACTCCCGATGCACAGCTGCCGCCAGCCGAAAACCAAGGCGCGGTAGGCATCGATTTTGGAGTGACGCACCTGGCCACTTTGTCGACTGGAGAGAAAGTTGTTGGGGTAAGAGCGCTGCAAACATTACTGGATCGCCTACGTCGTCTGTCACGCACTTTGTCACGCAAAGTGAAAGGCTCGTGCAACCGCAAGAAGGCAAGAGCCAAACTGGCTCGCCTGCACGCCAGGATCGCTAACGCGCGCGCGAACGGCTTGCACCAGCTCAGCGCAAGTATCACCCGGCGCTTTCACACCATTGGCATCGAGGATCTGCACGTCAAGGGCATGCTCGGCAACCGGTGCCTGTCGCGTGCGATTGCCGACATGGGCTTTGCCGAACTGCGCCGCCAGCTCTTGTACAAAGCGCAGCGGCGCGGTGGCCAGTTGATCGTCACCGATCGCTGGTACCCCAGCAGCAAGATCTGTTCGTGCTGTGGTTGCAAGCTAGATGCACTCAGCCTCGACGTACGCCAGTGGACCTGTCCTGGATGCGCAACACTGCATGACCGCGACGTCAATGCGGCAGTCAACCTAAGAAACATGGCGGTGAGTTCCACCGTGTCGGCCTGTGGAGGGGAAGGCGCTGGCCCTGTGCTGCATGCGCAGAGTGAAACCGGCCCCAGTGAAGCAGGAATCCAACAGAAAAGTTGATTATGGTTAGCTTTGCGTAAGTTTGGAAGAACGGATCGCACTGTGCACCAGCACCTTCTGCGTCTCGCTGCCGAGCAGCATGCCGGTGATGCCGTGGCGGCCGTGCGAGGCCATCACGATCAGGTCGCAGCCGCGATCGCGCGCCGCCTGCAGGATCGCTTCGTAGGGCTGGTTCGAGCGCGCGATGAGGCTGGCGCAGGGCACGCCGGCGCTGCGCGCGGCGCTCTCGACCACGGCCAGGATCTTCGCACCGCGCGCCTCGCTCGTGGCCAGGTATTCGTCCTCGGTGGTGGCGAGCATCTCGGCGTCGGCGGTAAAGGTGCGGAAGTCGGGCAGGGCGGCGAAGCCCACCACCTGGGCCCCGACGTCTTTTGCGAAGCTGACACCGGCCAGCACGGCGCGTTCCGACAGCGCGGAGCCGTCGGTGGGCAACAGGATCTGCTTGAACATGGTCGCTCCTCGGGTTGGCGCGCCGGGCGCGCGGACGGACCCATTCTGCCGTCCGGCCAAGCGCGGCGTTTGATGCCGCTCAATCGCGCGCCGGCGATGTCCGGGGCCTTCACTCCGACGGATCGGGCGTCACGCGCGTGAGCTTGTAGTCGGCGGCCGAGCGTTCCAGGGCCAGGCCCAGCACGTCCTTCAGTTCGTCGGGCTGGGTGCCGCTGTCGAGCTGGCGCCGGGCAAAGGTGTTGCGCAGGGTGCGCCCGCCGGCGCGCGACAGGTCCATGCCGGCGCGCTCGAAGGTGGCGCGCATCTGCACGTACACCGTTTTGCGGGTCAGCCTGGCCCCGCCCACGTTGGCCGGGAAGACGAACTCGCCGGGAATCTTCATCGCCGCGCGCTCCTGCAGCCAGGGCAGCAATTCCTCGACGCCTTCGCGCGGCAGGGTGACCGCATGTTCGTGGCTGGTGTCGTGCTTTTCGTCGGGGGTAATGGTCAGCACGATCGATCCGTCGAGGCCGGGCTGGCTGCCCACCTCGGCCACCAGCAGGCCTACCGCTTCCGACACACGCAGCCCGGCCAGGGCAATCACCACCTGCATGGCGCGGTCGCGCCGGCGCTTCCAGCCGTCGAAGGGCGTGTTGCGCCGCTTGCGCGGGGCATCGGCGGGGAGGGCGGCAAAGAAGCGCTGCAATTGGTCATCGGACAGGGTGCGGCCGGCCTCGTCCTTCGTCATGTGGGCGCGGTCGATGCCGAGGATGGCCTGCTGGGCCGGGTTCGGGTCCACGGCAAGATGCTCGTAGCAGCGCTCCAGCAGGCGCAGGTAGCGGTAGGCGATCTTGCTGTTCAGGACACGCTTGCCCTTGACGCTGCGGTCGATGAAGCGGTGCAGGTCGGCGTGGGTGAGGGTGGAGAAGACAAGACCCTGTTCCATGCACCAGCTCGCGAAGTTCTGGAACATGAAAACATAGATCCTGGCCGACTCGGCGGAGAGCACCCGCAGCGTGCCGTCGGCACGCTGGCGCCGGCCGGTCTCGGCAAACGCGGTGCTGGCGATGAACGCCTTGAAGGCCTTGATGGGATCGGCATCCCAGGAAACGATGGTATGCATCATGCGCTCACATCAAAAGGAGATGCCACACCCTACCATAAAAACGTAACTAACCAACAAAGACCCACATTAAAACCAAAAAAATTACCGTAACCGACTACGGACACACTACATCCTGCAGGCGAGCCACCAAGATGAGGGGTCGCCCGGTAGCCGGCCTGGCCGCCCCCGGGAGCGGGGCGACCAGCGGCGGATGGACAATCAACGATAATAGGTGCAGATACGCTGGCCGCCCACCTCGTGCACGGCGATATCGAGCTGGTACAAGGGACTCAAGATCTCGGGCCGGATGATCTCCTGTGGCGTGCCGTAGTGGGCCAGGCGGCCGTCGCGCATGGCGATGATGCGGTCGGTATAGCAGGACGCGAAATTGATGTCGTGCAGGACCAGCACCACGGTCTTGCCGAGGTCGTCCGCGGCGCGGCGCAGGATGCCCATCATGTCCACCGCATGGCGCATGTCGAGGTTGTTCAGCGGTTCGTCGAGCAGCACATAGTCGGTGTCCTGGCACAGCACCATCGCCACGAAGGCGCGCTGGCGTTGGCCGCCCGACAGTTCGTCGAGGAAGCGCTCGGCCAGTTCGCCCAGGTTCAGCCAGCCGATGGCGCGCTCGACGTGCTCCTTGTCGGCCAGCGTCAGGCGCCCGCCCGAGTGCGGGAAGCGTCCAAAGGCTACCAGGTCGCGCACCGTCAGCCGCAGCGGCAGGTGGTTGTCCTGGCGCAGGATCGCCAGGCGTTTTGCCAAGGCCTTGGTGTCGCCGTGCATGACGTCGATGCCGTCGACCAGCACGCTACCGCTGCTGGCGGGCAGCAGCCGGCTCACCATCGACAGCACCGTTGACTTGCCGGCGCCGTTGGGACCGATGATGGCGGTCAGGCCGCCGGCGGGAATCTCGAGCGACACGCCGTCGACCACGACCGTGTGGCCGTAGCGTTTGCCGAGTCCGGATATCTTGATCATGATTGCTTTCTGCGGGTAACGAGGAGCAGGAACAGGAGCCCGCCCGCGAATTCGATGGCGATGCTGATGGTCGCGTTCAACTTGAGTATCCGTTCGAGCAGGGCCTGCCCGCCGACCAGGAAAATGACCGCCCAGAGCACGGCCGCTGGCACCAGCCAGCGGTGCCGGTCGCTGCCCATCGTCACATACGCCAGGTTGCTTACCAGCAGGCCAAAGAACAGCACCGGCCCGACCAGGGCGGTGGACACGGCCACCATCACGGAGACTGCGACCAGCGTCGCCATCACGGTGCGCCGGTAAGGCACGCCCAGGTTGACGGCGACGTCGCGCCCCAGCGCCAGCACGTCGTAGGACCGGCGCAGGCGCCAGGCAATCGCCGACGCCAGCCCGATCGCCAGCGCGCATGCCCACAGCAAACCGGTCTCAATTGCACTGAACGAGGCGAACATGCGGTCCTGCAGGTAGGCGAACTCGTTCGGATCGATGAGGCGCACCACGAGGCTGGACAGGCTGCGGAACAGCAGCCCGAACACGATCCCCATCAGGAGCATCAGGTGCAGGCTGTGCGCCGCGCCGTTGAACACGCCCCAGAACAACAGGCAGGCAAAGCCGGTCATGGCGGCCACCTCGACCAGGAACTGCACCGTCTGCCGCTCTTCGCCCTGGGCGGGGTTGATCCCCATGCCGAGCACCATCAAGGCCTGGATCAGGATGTAGAGGGCATCGAAACCCATCACCGAGGGCGTCAGGATGCGGTTGTGGGTAATGGCCTGGAACAGCACGGTCGAGACGGCGATCGCGAACGCCACCAGCAGCATGGCCGCGAGCTTGGCGCCACGGAAAGGCAGCACGAAGCCCCAGTTGCCGTTCGCACCGGCCAGCATGTAGGTGGCGATGGCAGCGGCGGCCAGCGCCGCCAGGATGCCCATGCGCATGTGTGGAGAGACGTCAAGCCGCACGGCGCCCCCGCAATAGCAAGACCAGGAACAGCACGCTGCCCACGATGCCGACCACGGTACCGATCGGAATCTCGTACGGATAAGCGACCAGCCGGCCGGCGATGTCGCAGGCCAGCACGAACACGCCGCCCAGCAGCGCCACCCAGGGCACCGAGCGCCGCATGTTGTCGCCGAACAGCAGGCTGACGATGTTCGGCACGATCAGCCCGAGGAAGGGGATGCTGCCGGCCGTGACCACGACCACCGAGGCGATGGCCGACACGATCAAGAGGCCCGCCAGGGTAAGTTTCCGGTAGTCCAGGCCCAGGTTGGTGGTGAACTGCTGCCCCATGCCGGCCACCGTGAAGCGGTCGGCCGCAAGGTACGCCGCCCCGGCCAGGCCGAAGCCGATCCACAGTAATTCATAGCGCCCGCGCAGCACGCCGGAAAAATCGCCGACGGTCCAGGCGTGCAGGGTTTGCAGCATGTCGTGACGGACGGCGAAGAAGGTGGTGACGGCCTGCACCACGCCGCCCAGGATCAGGCCGACGAGCGGCACCAGGTAGGGCGAGCGCAAGGGAATACGGCGCAGCAGGCCGAGGAAGGCGAGCGTGCCCACCATGGCGAAGGCGGTGGCAACCAGCATCTTGCCCAGCACCGGCGTGTCCGGCGCCAGCAGCATGACGACCAGGATGCCGAGCGTGGCCGATTCGATCGTGCCCGCGGTCGAGGGTTCGACGAAGCGGTTGCGCACCAGCATCTGCATGATCAGCCCGGCGACCGCCAGCGCCATCCCGGCCAGCAGCAGGGCGACGGTGCGCGGCAGGCGGCTGACGGCGAACAGTTGCCAGGCCTGGGTATCGGTGCCGGCCACTAAGCCGGCGAAGCTGAAGTCGCCGGCGCCGATGCTGATGCTGAGCAGGGAGAGAATCAGGGCGACGGCCAGCACCAGCGCCAGCCAGCCATGCGAGGCCGGGCGCCGGACCGCTGCCGTCGCGGCGCCGCCAGATGCCGGCGCCGGTTCGGCAAGATGGCTCATCGTTTGGCGTCGAGGGCCTGCGCCAGCTGGTCGATGTTCTGTTGGATCGCGGTCAAGCCGGCGCCGCCCAGGGTGTACCAGTTGCCGCCATCGAGGTAGACCACCCGCTTGTTCTGCCAGGCCTTGGTCTGGCGCACCAGTTCGTTGTCGAGCAGGCGCTGCGCCGAGGCGCCCTGGCGGCCGATGGCGCCGTCGCGGTCGATGACGAACAGCCAGTCCGGGTTGGTCTTCTGGATGAATTCGAACGACACCGCCTGGCCGTGGTTCGAAGTCTGCAGCGTGGCCACGGCCGGCTTGAAGCCGAAGGCGTCATGCAGGACGCCGAAGCGCGAGCCCGGGCCATAGGCGCTCATCTTGCCGCCCGTGGTCAGCACGATCAGTGCGCTGCCGGCAGTGGAGGCCTTGGCTTTCAGGCCGGCGATCGAGGCGTGCAGCTTGTCGAGCTGGACCTTGGCCTGCGCCTGCTTGCCGAATAAACCGGCCAGCAGGTTGGTGTTGCGCTCGACACTCTTGATCAGGTCGGTACGATCGACCGTCATGTCGATGGTCGGGGCGATCTTCGCCAGTTCCTTGTACTTGGCCTGGGAACGGCCGCCAACGACGATCAGGTCCGGCGCGGCGGCGTGGATCGCCTCGAAGTCGGGTTCGAACAGGGTGCCGACCCGGGCGTACTTCTTGTCGCTGAAGCGGGCCAGGTGCTTCGGCATCGGCGACTCCGGTACGCCGGTCACGTCGATGCCGAGGGCGGCCATGGTGTCGAGGCTGGTCAGGTCGAGGACGACGACCTTCTTTGGATTGGGGACGACGGCGGTGGTGCCGCTGGCGTGCTTGATGTCGACTTTGGATTGGGCCAGGGCCGGGAGTGCGGACAGGGCGAGCAGGGCGCCGGCGGCGGCGAGGGCG
>Ga0308160_10004634_pt1 | contig 14625 bp, 17 predicted proteins | sample PhyFR1_FD_201036 | JGI IMG/M metagenome (GOLD analysis project Ga0308160, IMG submission 201036) | Phyllosphere microbial communities from UC Gill Tract Community Farm, Albany, California, United States - DLSLF.R1 | ecosystem: Host-associated > Plants > Phyllosphere > Unclassified | place: USA...
CCCCCCCCTGGTTCATAAAGTCGCGCGACTCCCCCGGTGACGGACAAAAGATACACAAACCTCGTCACTCCCATCAGCACAGCATAACAATCTGCTCATGCTGCTCATCACATATCATCCAACTTGCTCGTCTACTAGCCAGGACTATTTGAGTATCATCGATCATCTACAACAAGCGAAACAGTTATCTCTTCGAAACGCAAGCCACTTGGATTCACTTCCCGCAAGTCCAGGACCCAGTTCAGCCGCTCAAAGAGAGATCAATAACAACCGAAAAAGAAACTCGTCATCACCCACCCTCTATAAAACAACGTCTACCCATTGCCTACAACAACCCAACGCTCAACGCTCAACTCTCACCTTCAACTCTTAAACATATTAATATCCAGCTCATAAACCTAGGAACCAAGGAACATCATCAACTCAAACCCGCTTACGATGTCCGCCTCTAAAGCTCGGCAAGAGAGGATGTTAGAACAAGTCTTACAGATCGCTGGGAATAGTCAGTTATGCCTACCCTTCAACCCTTTCACCCATCCCCCCGACTTGCTTGTATATCACCTTCCATACCCCCCTATCTATATCTCCATCGTCCGTCCAATCAGACCACATCCGACCCCTCCCATCCTCCCCCTTTCACAAGTGGCCAAACCGACTCAAAAAAGCTGATCAATCCGTTTCATTTTGCTCTATTTTCGCTTTTTTTCGTACACATGTTTTTCGTTGTCAAACCGATATGATCTTTACATCGGTTCACTTTCGCAATCCGATGGGTCGATCGTGATCTCCATAACGGATGTTTGGGGTGCTTTCCATGGTCATCTCCGCGTATCTTCGTCGACCTATTCGAACACGTCGATCCCCAATCTTCGAACCCGATCCCCCCGCGGACCTATCCCACCAACCCTCTTACAAAACTCCTCCAACCTCCACCCCGCCTGTAAATCATCTTCGGACTCCAACGACCTCATCCGATCGATCAACGATTCCGACCAACAGATAAATGCGCAGATTGTCGGGCTCCTGCTCCCCGATGGGCTAGTATCAATCTCGGTGAGTCAGCTTTCTCAGCTCCAGGTCTCTTTCCCTCATCTCCCCCCTCAGAACCCCGCTCGAACGAATCCATACCAATGAATCCATACGAATCCCCGGCTGACAGTTTCTTATTTCGATAACCCGCTGATCGACGCTTGATACCCAACGGTTTGTCATTTACTACCACTCCATGGAAACCATCATTACACGATACATCGCCTCATACCACACAACGACCCATAGGCGTATTCCTGTGCGTCCAATGCGCTTCAGTTCACCGGAAATTAGGAACGCATAATTCTCGTGTGTGAGTACAGGAATGCGTTCTTGTTTCTCTGCTGGGTAGCTCTACCTCGTTTACGGGTGCCGGGGTTGGGTGGGGTGTCGTGCGAGCTAGGGGGATGATGTGTGGGAAGGAGCGGTTGGATCGTAGTGATAATGTTTCGCAGGATTGATGCTGATCAAGTGGTCTTCTTCATATATTTTTGGGTTTTGGATGTTTCGATTACTGAAACGGGCGGATGGTTGCGTGGTATCATCCGGCTTGTGGCATACAGAAAGAGCGTGACTATGGAGTAAGTCGGCGGATTTGCAAGTCTCACAGGATGATGCTGACGAACGACCTATTTTCGCTATTCCTAGCGACTGGTCGAAAGACATGATCGAGGTATGCACAGATTCACTCACTCGTCGAATCTCATCGGCGATCATCGTGGACTAACTTGTACGCGATCGCTGGCAGTTCATGCGATCCATAGGAAATACCAAAGCCAACTCGATCTACAACCCGGACGAATCCCGTCATCCTCCACCTACCAACACATCCGAATTCAATGATCGGGATGGAGAGTTGGAAAAGTTTATCCGACGGAAATGGGTCGAAGGAAGGTTTAAAGCGGGTGCTTCGGGACCATCGAGACGAGAGGGCGAGGATTATGGGCGGCGCGGTGGGGAGATGAGGGTACGGGCGAATACCACCGGGACTTCAAGTGTCGGATCAGGAGGGATCAATCGCGCCAGTCCAAACCCCGAGTTGAACGACATTGTTGTTCCTCGCACTGATGCGCGGTACGAGCCTTCCTCTTCCAACCCACCACCCATCTTCGCTCGAGCGTCGTCTTCGACTGTGGCGAGCTCACCAGCCCGGCCTCGTCCTCGTCCAACGCATTCAGCAACGCTTGAGATCCCTGTCATCTCCTCCTCGGAAGCATCGAGGTACAGCGTTGACTCCACCGCATCAGGCGGGGTTCTCGGACAAGGTGGACGAGGAGCGACAAGGAGTATGGTAGAAGATAGCTGGAGCGATCTCATGGCTGCCTCCTCGTCTACGTCGAACCCGGTCGAGCAGGTGGCCGAGAGAAGGTCGCCGAATCCGTTTGCTAGGAAATCGTCCCCTCAGCCCCCGGTGCAAGCGGGGTCGTCCAACCGAGCTCAGCAGCAGCCTGCTGGAAATGGCGCGTATGGTGATCTGCTTGGTCTGAATTCCAATGTAAATTCCGCCATGGCAATCTCACCGACACCCTCTGCACAAGGAGCGCAACAACCACCGTCATATCCGACGCCAAATGGATATGCCAACGGGGGCTCGGGTCCGCAACCGTTCATGCATCCCGCTCAGCAATACAATCAGCAGGCTCAATTCCAACAACAACCACAATACGGCCAGCCACAGCAGCTGTCGTATCCTCATCAGATGCAGGCCATGATGATGGGTAGCCCGAACGGTCTGGGTGGGTATCAAAACGGCGGAATGGGGATGACGAGTGGTTACTCGCAAAATTCCTCGTCGAACGGGATGATGTCCCAGAACGGGCAGATGCCCATGGCTTCCAATACCATGTACAACAATGCCGGCTACGGACAAACCACATCCCCCTTCCCATTGGCTGCAACCTCGCCCTACTCCAACCTCTCGAATCCTAGCGCTGGGTACTTTGGACAGCAACAACCACGACCAACGCCTCAACAGTCTCAGGGAGGTTACGGCGGGATGATGGCCAACGGGTATGCGAGTCCGCCGAATGGTATGATGCAGATGGGTATGAATGGGCAAGGCAATAATGGGATGATGTTGCCTCCAGGATGGGGCGGTGGGCGATGAAATTCTTGTCCACATCTAAATTCAAGATACAATGCAAGTTTTCTAGAAGAGATGATACGGCGATGACGCTCACTCCGTCTCGATATCCTGATCACAAGAGTGGGTTCGGCTGACAAGACCGTAGTCCGTCCGTCGAGTCTCAATAAATCTGTGCATAACGCTGTGGACTCGTCCATAAGCAGTCCCAGAATCTGAAAGGATTCGCCAGAGCCTTCTTGACTTGCACCCGACTGTCTCGACGGTGATTCAAAAAAGGCATGTGAACACATCTGACGGATCTCTTCCATGTCGGAGCGTTTTGAGCATCGGAGCAAAATTGAAATGGAGCAGACCCCAGGTCCGTGAGATCGGGCGCGCCCAGATGTCCAGCTCGATCTAAGCCCCATGTCGACGGGGATGCACACCGACACAACCGGAGCTAACGGATCAAATCGAACAAACAGTACATGCTCATGATATCGGAACGCAAATCCAGTGGCATGCCATAGAATATACCCATATCGCCGCCTATCTGCGCTACCTCGAAGTAGTCCCGGAGGAGAACGTGCTTTCCTTCCGTTGTTTATGAGACATGTCCAACCAACTCCTATGCGATGGGCAGTGTCTTGTACAAGCTCTCATAGCAGGACACTGAAATGTACATCATTGACATGCTCAGTCCTCTCGAGCTGAACCCTTGATCAGCACTGTAATATTCGAAGCACTTCCCGTATAATCTCTCTGCATCGATACGCCTATCACCCGCTTGCTCTGACCCGCCTGCCAGCCTCGTCTTCAGCCCAGCCAAACCTGAGCCGTTGCCCTATCAGATCCACGAGTCGCCGCTAGATCATCTCCAAGGCTGTGGGGACCATCTTCGGAAGCCAGGCCTCCCGTTATCGAACTCATCCCATCCGCTTGATTCGACTGCTCACCGCAACCCGCTACGAATTCAAACGATTCAGTTGGCGGAAGTCGGGGTCCTCAAAGTTAAAGTCAACTGGGGAGCGCGCCACGACATTCGACTCGGCCCCCTCGATAGCCGTCTTCCGTGGTTTCAAGGCCAAAAGCTATCTCGACACCCAATCACACAACTCTGGGCTTATAATCCTCGGAACTCAAACACGACAGTACGTCAGCCAAGATAGGTATCATAGGATTGCCAGAGAAAAGCCGGGAGCCGCCCGTCCTCTCTTCCATTCCCTGCCGAGACCTACCTCATCCACGCCTTTTGGCTTGCACCCCACGAAACAACCTAGGGGACGACCTATATGGATTTCGCTGCTGATCCATACCATCGGTACTCACAACTCTCCGCTAGAAGAGACAGTCGAGTGTCTCTCAGCGGTCAAATACAGCAGCAACACCCCGCTTCCTCACCTCAACAGCACTATCCTCATTCGAACCCGGAGCTCAGTGCAGGCTTACCATCTCCTTACGACTACGAGAGCGTCAACGGCGGCGGAGGGACATCCTCGAGTCATCAGCCGTACCCAAACTACCTGTCACCTCAGGGGTACGGAAGTGGCTACGACGAGGCTGATCCATCGATACCTGTTCATAACTTGGGTGTCAACGGAGGATATCAGTTCGGTTCGACCTCGGCCGCATCGGGTTCAGCCCATTACGCTCAGACAGGTATAGGTGCGGGACAACCACCACCACCGATATCTGCACGCAATTCAGACTACCCGACGACTCGTCCGGGATCATCTTCTTCCCGGCCGGGGACTCAAAAATTACCCGGGTCTTACTCGCATTCATCTCATCCTGAGCATATCTCAGCTGGACCATCATCTGCAGGCTTGCCATTGACAGGTGACCTCTCACCAGCACCAGGCTACCGTCTTCTACATCGGGGACGAAACGGAGCGATCGAAAACAATCCAGACCTCCGTACTCAAGCTATCGGAAATTTGGAACTCGAGAACGACCGATCGGCAGCCTTTCATCGACATCTTCCACCAATCGATCTCGGTGCTCTTCCTGCGAGTTCAGGGTTTGAACCTTCGATACCTTCAGGTCCTTCGACTCTTCGACGTAATTCAGGAGCGCTTGGGAGTCCAAGCAGCTATATTCCACCTCCATTGACGGCGGGGATCATTCAATCAGGACCATATCCTGCTTACCAGCAGCACCAGGATCGGTATCTTCCACCGCCGCCGGCAGGTCAATCCATTCAGAACTGGTCACTGGGTCCCGGTTCGTCTCCCTTTGGCTTAGACGAGCCACGACACCATTCGCTGGGAAATCGTGGTCTAGGAAACGATCGAATAGGAGAGTTCGGTTCGCTAGCCGCAAGATCTGGTAGACCAACACCTCAATATCCCGGTCCTCCCGGTTCATCACATCCGACCATTCATTCTTCCACCATTCCCGAAGGCTCGACTCCGGTTCACCTGGTCGATCCACTCAAAGAGACGCACCCTACTCCGCTTCTCAAATACTTCCTCGCGCTCGAAACTCCTCAAGACCAAATCCCTTCCCAGGAATTCGCTTACTCCGTAATAGCGTCCGAAGTGGAGAGGTACCGACAAATTCGTCGAGTAGCGGGACAATCAGGTCAGCGTGACTTTGCCTTTGAACCGGCGGATCCCATCGTCTACCACGACCACCTCGTCACATCACAGAACGGTCACGAACAGCCTCTCGTACCCCTGTACGGACCTGGCGCTCGAAATACTGGCCCAGTAACAAGGGCATCTCACGTACGGAAGAGAGAATTGGACGAATCTAGTTATTCCGGGTACCCGTCTTATCCTTCTTATCGCGCGGACGAATATCCTATACATCATACCGCTACACCAGGTTATTCAGACAGCGGGATGCCACCAAGACGAGCACCTACAGCGGGTTCTCGGGTAGGCGTTGTTTCGGGAAGTCAACAAAGCGTAGGCAGAGGATACGCGGATTCGGTTGGATCGAGACGATCGGGAGGTGCAGGGACAAGTGCGATGGCAGAACTACCTATCGTGAGGAGTACCCGTGCAAAGGTATATCGAAAGGATTTGGTCACAGTGGATGGAAGGCAACACAGTGTCACAATTGTGGACGACGATGAAAGCGGAGGTGAAGATCATGGGGCCGATGGGCGAGCTGGGAATGGGACCGGTCAGAAGAGGAAGGTCGGGATGCCCACGGCGTCAAGCGCAGCGGCAGCCAAGAAGCGAAAGGTCAACGGCGAGGTCGAACCCGACGCTCCGGTGCGAAGAACAGCGGCCAGGCCGATGGAGAAGCTCGGGGTAAGTCCAGCCTCGCTAGGAGTGATCTGGGCCGATAGCTTATCTATTGTTCCTTTATCACTTGCACAGACCTCCATGTCAACGGCGACTCAATCAACAGCGGCGACTGTGAATGGTACGAATCAGTACGCCTATGCCGCTCCTAACAACCACGGTGCGAAATACGCGACATATATGAACGGGAAACACCCACCGGCGCAGCCTCAGCCCAATTATTATCCTCAGCCAGCGCTTCAGGCGTCTAAACCATATCACGCTCCGAAACAGCTGGCTCCGCCAGCAGCGGAAGCACCGCCACCTTGGGATGACGCCGATGGACATTATGTAATCATCCCGGGTCACACCATGGGCGAGAACGATAAATGTGAGTGGATCCGCAGTAAAGCGAAACAAGTCAAGCCAGGCTAATCTCGGATTGCATTGATGTCTTACAGACAAGATCATTCGATTGCTAGGACAGGGAACGTTCGGCAAGGTAGTTGAAGCTCAGGCTGCTACGGATCGCTATAGTAAGGTAGCCATCAAGATCATCCGGGCGGTACCAAAGTACCGGGAAGCTAGCGCTATCGAAATCAGGGTTCTGAAGGCTTTGAAAGAGCGCGATCCCGCAAACGAGTTGTGAGTTGTTTGCGCTGCGTCAGGACTACTGCTGCGACGAGAACGCTCATACCAAAGTTTGCAAATCTAGCAAATGCATTTCGCTACTCGAGTATTTCGACTTCCGGAACCACATATGTCTGGTTACCCCTCTCCTCGGCCAGAGTGTCTTTGACTTCCTTAAAGGGAACAACTTCCAGCCTTTTCCGGAAGCTCATATCCAGAGTTTCGCAAGGGATCTGTTGAGCAGTCTACGGTGTGAGTCGCGATATCGTTCAATGAAGTACTGCAGAAGCTAAAGTCAGGGTCGTCCCTTCCTTGCAGTCGTGCATTCCTTGGACCTGATCCACACAGACTTAAAGCCGGAGAATATCCTGCTTGTGCAGAACGGGTACTACTCCCTCGGCGCAAGAGTGAGTCGCTTCGACTGGACGCAGGAAGTTTATTCATCCTTTTCTGAATCATCTCCATCACCACAGGTCAAAGGCTCGAAACAGAAACACATTTTGCGGAACCCCGATATCCGGTTGATCGATTTCGGAAGTGCAACCTTTAACAAAGAGTTCCATTCATCCGTTGTCAGCACACGGCACTATCGAGCGCCTGAGATCATACTGGGTAAGTGAATCTGCGAGTTGTCAAGTCAGTGATGTTTCCGTCGCTGACTGGCCTCTTTGGCTGTGCGGATTGACAGGTCTCGGTTGGAGCTTCCCCTGCGATATGTTCTCGGTCGGTTGCATCTTGGTCGAATTCTTCACCGGAGACGCCTTGTTCCAGACTCACGATAACCTGGAGCACCTCGCAATGATGGATGTTGTGATGGGCAAGATGCCCGTCGCCATGACGAGGAAAGCCAAGTGAGTTCTCTCGTCTCATTGACAGTCTTTGTGACCCCATTCTGACCGCTGGTTCGGCACGCAGGACTCAAAAGGGCGAGTTCTTCAAGGGCATGGCGATCGACTTCCCAAATTCATCGACAACAAAGAACAGCCGGAACTACGTCAAGAAGATGAAGAAGCTTGAGGTCAGTTTGGCATGACTAATCTCTCATAGAGCGCAGACACCTGAGACCCGTCTCGATTTACAGGATATCCTCCGACCAGATGCCGGGTACGAGAGGCAATTCCACGATCTGATCAAGAAGCTCTTACATTGGGACCCCGTCAAGCGCATTAGCGTCGAAGCCGCCATCAACCATACATATCTAGTCTGCCAGGTACCAGAACCTCCACCAGAACCCAACATTCGCCGTTAAAGGATTAGTTCAACATCGAGCTCCCATTCTCACAGCCCTCGGAAATGAGAGTGAGGCGCGACTATCATTACATCACGACGTACGACTAGCATGATTCCGGGTTCACGAACAGTTTGTCTATTTTCTTTTCTTTCCTGTCTGTGGGTGTCGTACTCCACGGTTTTTCGCCAGCAAGGGTCGAGTCCCCTGCATGGTTCCCCTTCTCGACCGATCTAATTGTAATCTTATGGCGAAATGCGAAGCCCTAGTAGACCTCTTCGCGTGGAAATAGAACAGCGAAGAGGCTTGTCGAAGTAGAATTCAATGCCATTGATCATGGCACATGACCGAAGAACGACGACCAAGCTACTTGTGTACGCGTGAGAAAGCGATATTTTACGCGCATGGGCTTACGATGGTGGGCGATCTTGCACTGGCGAGCCATTAATCTGAATAACTATTAGACTCATCAAGTCGATCAAAGCATCGGCAGACGGTCACCTGAACCTTCAGATACACAATATACACCCCACTTGAACACCTCAACAATGTCCGACGGTACGTTTTCAGCAGCAGCACTCGCCATTCCGGCTTCGTTTCGTTCTCGGTAGCAAAGGTTGCGACGCACTTCCCTTTAAACCTCCCACGAGAGCGGTGAGGATCTCATTCCGCAAGCGATACACAATGCTCGATTCCGGTAGACGGTAGACATGAGGGAAGACCGAGTGATACTGGTTCAGTGTACGATTGGAAGCAGAACGGCAGTAGGCCAGAGGCGTGTTGGCGACACCGGTGACAGCATCCCCGCCCTTTCTTCTCTATTCACGACGCCGAATTCGAACCCGATATTAACCGTCCTCGGCCTGATTCGCCTAACGATTCGCCCCCACCACAACCACGACTCATCGACTGACAACTCCTCGTTTCCGCCCCTTCGACCTTTCGTTCACGCCGCTACATAGAATACCGAGGTGAACGTAGTGACCGATACGATGATGCGCGACGATCGCAGTCGCCCAGTGCCGCTCCTGCTCCTGCCGAAGAGGCCCCTCGTGGTGAGGACCGAGAGGAGAGGAACGACAGGGGTGGTGAGCGAGGCGACCGTGGTGACCGTGGTGACCGTGGTGACCGAGGCGACCGAGGCAGGTAAGCCAAATTTCACCTCCTCGCTAAAACGCTTGTTCGGTCGAGCTCACGCCATCTGATTCGATAGGGACAACAGGGGAGGTAGCGAAGCTCAGAACCCCGGAATGAACTTGCACGTCTCCGGTCTTGCTCATCAAGTTACTGCTGATGACTTGCACAAGCATTTCAGCGAGGTCGGCAAGGTAAGCAGGCCGTGGCTTCGCGATCAGATCTCTTGCCGCTTACATCCGATCGGATAACTATCTCCAGGTCGACAAGTCCTCCGTCATGTACGACCCTCACACCAAGGATTCCCGTGGATTCGGATTCGTCATGATGATGGACCCTGAAGGTGCTGCTAAGGCCATCGAGGAGTTGTCCGGCAAGGAATTTATGGGCAAGATCATGACCGTTGCTCACGTAAGCTACTGTTGCCAGCTTTGAAGCTCGTTGTGCAATCGCTGATGGAGACTCGCCTGTCGCATAGGCCCGTCGAGCTCGTGCCAGGACCCCCACCCCTGGAAGGTACTACGGGCCTCCCAAGACTGGTGATTACGCTCCGGTCCATTCCCGCGGTAAGTTATTTACTAAACTCTCTCATAATGTCGGGATCGGGGGAATAAAACATTATAGAATTTGACGCTGCCAAACCTAAAGACCGTTACTACGAACCTCGTTCTCGTGAGTCGTCGTTCTTTGGAGGTGATTGGGTCTTCTAGAAAACGGGCCGCTGACGGTAGATCTTGTTTGTTTCACCAGACGACTCTCGTTACGGTGGAAGCCGGGGCGGTGGTTACGATGACAGGGACAGGTACGACCGAGGCGGTTCTCGATGTGAGTAGCGGCTGGAGCAGGTAAGAACATGGTGAACCGATCCTAATCTATCAGCTCGACCAGACGACGACCGTCGTGATTCCCGTTACGACGACCGACGTGGATACGAGCGCGGCTACGACCGTGGTGGTTACGAACACCGCAGCGGTGGAGGCGGCGGCGGTGGTGACTACAGGGGTGGTGGTGGATACCGAGACGAGCGTAGTTACGACCCCAGGTCCAGGTACTAGACTGCTCGGCACGTTCAGTCGGCTGTCTCACACGAACGTGGCAGAGCGACTGGACTGGGAGCTGAGAGTCTGCGGATGAGGAAAGACCAGCAAAAGCGATGATGACATTGGCGAGATGAACTCTCGATGATGTGCGCCTGTTTCTCGATTTGTCTACTCACTGGACTCGTTCTGCTCGTCATCTGCCTTGTTGTCTTGTTCTGGAATGGGACGTGGCGTGTACTTCCAAGCTATGTCTCTCATGCAAAGTATCCATCGAATGAACCGAATCGCGTATTACTAGCCTTGCGGGTTGAACCTGAACTAGAACTGGTCTTTGACAGGAGATCGCGGTCATTTTGAAGCATTGCGCCCATGATCTCATGAAAGAACCGAGCCAGTCCTCACCCGGCTTGACCTTCGCATGTACTCGAGGTGAATCACGTACCGCCGGCTCACATGACCGACTGAAGCTCTGGCGAGAGGGTCCCCACCGGGTCGCATCGTTGAAAGTGGGCCTCCAGGCGAAGCAGACCCAAACGAGAATCAGAGAGGCACATGATGCCATGAAACAGCCGTCAAACCTTGCCAAAACGTTGGCTGCAAAGGCGCTCGTCGAAGAGGTCTACGACACACCCGGTACACTGCCCTCGGACGGTTAGTATTCGGTTCCTTGGATTCTTCAATGGGGTCCCAGATCCCTCCCTCTCTTAAGATTCATGTAAAACCCACGATATGAGGACATGTCAACCTTTGACTACTGTAGGGAGTCGCCGCTGTCAAACAGTCAAGCTACGTTGCCTCTCATCATGGATAAGGTATTAGACTCGATCATCGCTGCCGTCGAAGAATCGACCTCCTCCCGATGAATCGAACCTTTGGTTCGATCGGCACAAGCCAGAACTCATCTTTCGATACGGTAATTTCTTGCAATCAAATCGAAGTAGCTAAAGGATTTAAACTATGCGGAAGAAATCGCTCGTCAGGAATTGGCTAGGATAAGCGTTACAACCAAAACCATCTGAATACGGTGAAGGCATGAAAATCCATCGAAACACCTTTCCCACTTCAACGGGCGTCGATCACCACGCAACGATTTTTTACTCGCGCTTCATGGCTGAACCCGCTTCCCGAGGCCTTTGTTTCATACTGTAAAGCCAAGTACAGCTGAGATTCTGATCGGCGGTAAGCTGTCTACCTTTAGATCCAGGTGTAATACATTAGGAACGCAATAAAATCGACTGTAACCCTTTGAAGTTGTCGTTCGATCTCTGTCTTACATACATTATAAGGACCTCATCAAACCGCGCTTAACCTCACCCGACCTATAGTCCAGCACTTATTGAGGCCAGTAAGAAAGTGAGCTCTTGTAGGTCAATGTTTGAATGCTATAGATCACATAACAATCTCAAACCATCCGATGAACTGAAGGAACCGCGATTGAGGCGACTGTATCTCGGGATATCTACCAATAGTCAAACTGATCCAAAGGTGATGATTGATCCTCGCTGAAAGTGGCGTCGAGGTCGAACTCGAGACGAACGAGGATAAAACCTTTCAGCTTCGCTCGAGATCCATCACAGAGTAGCAGAGTAGTATCGTTCGCATATCCCCAAGTTCGTGCGTCTATGTCTGTTAGGTGCTCGTCTTCGGCCCGGGAATGCAGAGCGAGGTGTTTTCGCGGCGTTTTGGAACAACCCTGCGATGATTATCGATGGTTGTCGGTGAATTTCTTCTTTTCACCAGCCGGGAGTACTCAGAACTTGCGAGTGTTATGGTTGGAACATGAACTATGCATGATTGTCAATGACCGTTACTTGTCCGGCCATCCAATTGGCGGGAATAGGTCGTAAAACCATCGGTCGAGCGTCGAAATTGGGGGTAAGTGACCGAATATCAGTGGTTCAAGCGTGATACGTTCTACATATCGGTCATCCAGTCCTTTCCGCAGGACGATAGCGTAGATGTGGACTCCCTACCAGCATGACATAGCTTTGGTTGCCTTGTATGCTTGATAGAGTATCTTACTTCATGCTTCGATGGCCCATTAAACGCGTCGCGTGAGTCGCGCGAGAAGGACGCGCCGAGGCTTTGGCCACCTCACCGACCTAATCATTCAGATGGCTCCTTTCCATTCGAGCACAATTGTACCTCCCGCGTCCTCCTAGCAGACTCTCCCCTCCCAAGAGCGAGTGCCACTCGTGCGATACTTGTAACCAAGACACTCGGAAGCGAGTCGTTATATGATACTTTGGGATGGTTCGTCACCCGCTCCTCTTCGGAATACTTGCAGCTTCATGTAGCGTAGGCCGATACGTCGGAGCGGAGTTGGTGGCTCGCAACCCCCACGTTTCAGGGACCTCGTTACGATCCCTAGCACAATGATTCCTCTCCCCTCCAGAACCCTTCCGACAATCGCCACGACTTAGCTACATCGGCCTTCTGTGCGGGCTCCATAATGACGACACCGGCAGGCCACTTCTAGTGCAACACTGCTCCACACCGAATCACCGGTGGGAATCGATTCGCAAGAATGATTTTTGTATTTTGCTTTTAGACTAGTTCTTTTTTGGGTAACCAAGTTCTACCAGCTCTTTGGTCGATCATAAGTACCAACTTACCAGGACGAAACCGATGAGATATGGAGTCGACTCGATCTCCCTTGCTACTTTGGACGCGACATCATTGTCCCGACCGATATCGTTGAGACAATATGATCGATCGAATTAAGGCTCACTCGCATCGTTCTCGATGAGGACACTCCATCGGGAAGGGACAGTCAAGCTGCGAAGATGATACCGGGCTGTGACGGCGGCTCCAGCCGGTTCCCGTGACAATCGAGTAGTCCCCGGACGTTACTCCGATAGGTCAGTCAGTCAAAAGGATATCGCTGACCAAAAACAATTGACGATGAATCCGAAAGCTGACTTTCTTACATACACTCTCTACTGTCAAAACCCAACATCCAAACTGAAAGCTCTCTTCTCCTGCTCCTTGCGGTGTTCAGCCTGGGCGCTCGGGCAGTTGGATCAATCTTGGACGCTTCATCCCATCCCATTCCGAGTCACATCAGATCGTGAGTGTCTTCGAGCGATCTCCGTAGATCAACTCAATCATATCAACGGGATTTGGCTAGGTCTCTAAGTTACTGTTCATCTTTCCCGGGCGTGGGCTTGGACTTACTTGCACTCGTTGAAGAGCTCGATACATTGATGTTCAGGTCATGAAAAGCCGTCCTTCATGTTCATCCCGTCCTGCAACGTAATTCGGCTTACATGCCCCAAGGCTCGATATGATCACGGATTCCGAGTATAAATTCCGGGACTACCTGCATCTAACCCACGCACCAAGCTCATGGAGACAGTCCAGCGATCATATATCGACAACATCCGAGAATCATACAATAAGTCATTTCGTCATGATAACCAATCCAACAGACCATTCGTCAAGGGATCATATATATCTCTCTCCTCTACCTCCACCCCGAACCTCACCTCCGATTCACGGCTCTCACGCCTCACATCCAACCCCCAAACAACCCGACCTTACGATCCTCCCCGATCCTCCCACCTACCGTCCCCCTCACCTCCCCCGTCCGTTCCAAGTAAATCGCATAAGCTTCTTTCAGGTCGTTCGCTGTCAAGGGTTTAGGTTTCGGTCGGGGGTGGTGAGGGTGAGAATGGGGGTTCGTCGGCGTTGTCGTGGTCGCCGAAGCGATCGCAGGGGGTACAGCGGTTGGTTCTGAGGCTCCCGAAGGTGCGCCGGGGTTCGATGTTGCTGCTGCTACTGGTACTGATTGATTCTGCGTCGACCCTGCGATATCTGGTCCAGGTGCCGCGGTCGCTTCAAGCCCCGTCGAGCCTTTCCCCGCAACCTCCATCCTTTTACTCGTCGATCCCTCAGCTTCCAAAGTCAACCGCTCCACCTCTTTCATCCTCTCCAGCTGAATCGTCTTGGCTACAACACCCAAACCCAAGACAACCCCAAGATCGATCAACATCAGCCCACCATTCCTTCACCCTACCTACACGCCCCGCCCGACACTCACCTAATTCGATAATCTCCCCCACATGCGCCTTGGCGACCACCCCGATCAACCCAGCCACATTCTTGGCGATATGTCCTGCGCCTGGGTACCGATCTCGATAGACCTGCGGGTGGGGTGAGAGGTCGAGGTATGACGGGCGAGAGGGACAGGAGGGGGGGAGGAATGTCGAGAGCGCGGGGAGGGGATGGTAGAATGAGCAGAAGGTTGAGGCGGTTGATGAA
>Ga0308160_10004635_pt1 | contig 14623 bp, 16 predicted proteins | sample PhyFR1_FD_201036 | JGI IMG/M metagenome (GOLD analysis project Ga0308160, IMG submission 201036) | Phyllosphere microbial communities from UC Gill Tract Community Farm, Albany, California, United States - DLSLF.R1 | ecosystem: Host-associated > Plants > Phyllosphere > Unclassified | place: USA...
TGCATCCACTCGTTATGCAGTTCTTTATGGCTTACCAGTTTCATTAAGTACCTCCGCTAACCGCTTTTTGGCGAGATCGATTTCTTTCGCTGGCGTTTTCTGTGACTTCTTGATGAAAACCCGGAGCATGATGATGGTATTGCCTTTGTGGTATACCCAGATGCCTCTGGCTATGTTCGTCCCCATCGTGCGGATCTCAAAAAGTCCATCGCCCAGGGGCTTCGTGTCCGGTTCCCGCAGTAATCGGGCGTCATACTCCAGTTTGCCAATGAGACGGTCAAACTTCACCCTGATTTTTACGGGCAATGCTGTGGCTTCTTCCCTGGCTTCCGGGTGATAAACAACGCTAAACATGTGACCTCCCATTTCCTTTGATATTAACCTACAGGCTAATTCACTGCAAGGTATAGTTAGTCTGTAGGTTAATAATAAAGTGTGATTAGTGTCACGTTGTCACCTGATTAGTTAGTTTATTTGTTTGTTAGTTTATTGTGTATAATGCGTGTACATCAACCAGAACAGGAAACGGCTCATGCGTCCGGCAACCTTTGAACCACAACAAATTATTGATGCGGGCCTGGAACTCCAGGCTGAGGGCAGGAACATCACCGGGTTCGCCCTGCGTAACCGCGTTGGCGGCGGTAATCCGGGGCGGCTTAAGCAGGTGTGGGATGACTATCTCTCGTCGCAGACAGAAGTCACCGCCGAGCCGGTGGCCGAGCTGCCCGTTGAAGTGGCCGAAGAAGTTAAGGCCATATCGTCTGCACTGGCCGAACGTATCAGCCAGTTAGCCACCGGGCTGAATGATAAGGCCCTCAGAGCTGCCGAACGGCGGGTTGCCGAAGTTACCCGCGCTGCGGGTGAACAGACGGTACAGGCCGACGCCGCACAGACCGTTGACGATCTGGAGGAAACTTTGGATACCCTTCGGGATGAACACAGCACCACGCTGGCTGCGCTGGATGACAGCCGCAGAAAAGAGCAGTCTCAGGCCGTCGAACTGGCTCAACTGCGGGAACGTCTGGCCGCGACAGAGAAACAGCTTGGTGAATCGGAGAAGGCAGGAAAAGAGGCCGCAGAACAGCACTGGCAGCAGCAAACGGAGCTACAAAAGCGGCTCGATGTGACCGAGAATAAACTGGCTGAGGCCACTACGCGCCATGCGGCAGAGTTGCAGGGCATCAGGGAGCAGCACACTGGCGAAATTAAAGAGCTTAAGGCGCAACATGCCTGGAGCGAAAGCGAACTGCAAAAGCGGCTGGATACTGAACTAAAAGCCCGTCAGACAGCACTGGATACAGCGCTGAAAGAGGCAACCGAAGCGCGGGAAGCAAAAGCGGCCATGACGGGTGAGCTTACAGCGCTGAAGGCGTATAACAAACAACTGGTGGCGTTACTGGCCGGGAAAGAGGAAACAGCAAGGGGGAATAAAAAATGATGTTCGAAGCTGCGTAGCAGCGCCGTTCACGCCGCAGGCGTGCTAATTGACTTTCTGGCATTGATTTCCCGTTTGGAAAATACCGACACTGATACAACCAAGGGCGTCAAACCTGTCCCGGTATGGCATGGGATTGACTGGCCTTCACTTATCGCGGAAATGAACGAGATAAAAACACTGGCACCGCATCCACGGGGATTCCGGTTTGAAACCTGGCTTGCTGAACTGTTCAGTACCTTTAAGCTTGCTCTCCGCTCGTCTTTTCGAAACACAGGCGAACAGATTGACGGCAGTTTTCGGCTGAATGATGAATTTTACCGAAACCGGTGAAAGATCTATAAAGCCTTGCCCGAAATAGGCACATGTGCCTATACGGAGTTCCGTGGTCATTTCTGCAATAACACACGCTATGTGATTTTCACCCTGATGGAAATCAACTGTTTTCAGTTCAGGGGTTAGCGAGAGAAATATTCTCGCCCAAATACGGCGTTTTTGTATGCGACAAACACTGTCGGATAGTGAAATGGTACGACAAACTAACTTCTGACGTTTTCCGTATATTTTAGCTTCAGCATAACCTCGAATGTTCAGGATCGGATCTGGCTAACTCCTTGAATTTCTGCAAGTAGGCTTTTGTTACCGTGTGTTGTTGCAGAAATTCCCACGGAACCCCTAATAGGATAGGCTCTTAATATGCTGGTGAAGCATTTCTTCATTCGTCCATTAAATTAAGACAGTAGACAAAAAAACCAACGCGTAGCTAGCAATAAATTAGAAGCAATGTGATCAGTGTGGTGCCGACTCCGAGGGATTCATACCCTCAGCGATAATGAAAATATTTATCATTTATTATTGTAAAGCACTTTCTGTCGCCACTCTACCTGTCGTGCTAGCGACCCACACGAATTAACGACGCCATACAGCCCAGTAGGTGTACAGTAGGCTAGCGCCCCACAAGATAAGCCACAATGCCCCATTCAGCCCACACCACAGCATCAATAAGTAGAGAAAGGTTTGATAGGAGGGAATGCCAAGATCAGCAGAAAAAGGATTAAACTTAAAGAATTTGATTATGCTGAAAGGATTAAGATTAAAATACTCGAAAAAATAAGTGGTCAGTATAGGCGGTAAAAAGAAATAGAATACCAAGGTGGTTACCATCAGGAGCTTGGTGATTGAATGGTTTTTATAGTCTTTCATATTAATAAGTTGCCTCTAAATTCTGGTATCAATATACCCTGCATCCACCCCATATGAACAGACCCCTGCGTAGCCAAAGTAGTTCCTCCTTATCACCCAAATAAAACCCGCTCAGCTTTAAACCCCTATTGAGTGATCGGGCGATATAAACCCTGTGGCTTCCCTGTCAATTCACTTTTCTGCAAATTAAAATAAGGAATGTTAAAAATTCTGTGTCATTCCAGTAAAATGCCGATAAAAGTAATGACACATGTCCCAACCCTTCAATGTTGATAAAGCCCTGAAAGCACCTCAGGATCGTCAGGCTATTACAGGTAAGATAGCATCTTGCCCCTGTTGATCAAGCAGTTATCCCAGGCTGCACTGGCTGCTGAACTCGACTCTCATCTGGCATGGGACATTAATGCCAACCGCAAAAAGGATTCGTCCAGAAAAACGGTCAAAACACCAACCGGTGCCTTTGAACAGGCCATTCGCCGCCAACATAATGGCTCTTTTGAACTTCATCCCGTGAAAAAACATCAGACCACGCTGTCCGATGAAATCGAACACGCGATCATCGGTATGTTCGCGCTAGGTATGAGCTACAAAGATATCAGTCAAAAAATCGAATCTTTATACGCTTTCAGCGTCTCCAGTGCCATCCCGACTGAGCTGAAACAATGGCAGCAACGCCCACTGGAAACGGTTTCCCCCTTTGTCACTTGGATGTGCCTTTTTTATTATGCAAAAATTTCTACTTATCCTGATATTGCTCGGCTAACTCTACCTACCGAGCATTCCCGCCATTGCTACCGATCTTGGCAACAGCGAACCGCTGATCCAACCAGCGATCAGGGTCTGTTAGCGATGGTATTGCCGCTGCCACACCAGCTTTCTTTGGCGCTGCATGCACGGCAGCACAGCAAGCAGATTAAAGAAAAGATAATGAAAGTCGCTTGAGGCTCAAAGGTGATAAGCTCTGGTAAAGATGCAATATAGGGCTAAATCATCAGTCATCGACACCATTGCTAGCAACAACAGCGTCAACAAAAACCGCAGAGAGGCGGGATTAGCACAAAATGATTTTGCCCTAACTTTGGACAGACAATACATCTGATAAGCCCATTCGCATCCCCCCGTATGGATTAACAATGCGCTTCGATCAGATCGCTAGGTAGGCTACCCTGCATACTCTGCCAGATGGCTTCGCTCTGTTTCCCATAGTTACGCACCGTGTCGATCACTTGGTCGTGCTGTTTTTCATCACACAGGGTAGACAGTTTACGGTAGAAGCTCAGCGCCAGCTTGCGCGCTTCCGTGTTGGAGAAATAGTAGCGGCCAACGCGGGTGTACAGCCCTTTCATGCCGTTGAAGATCAAGCCGTAGATCGGGTTGCCGGACGCAAATGCCAGGCCGCGAAAAATCTCGTAATCCAGCAGGTTAAAGGCATCAGCCTGATCTTCCACCCCAGCCACTTTCGCCAGCACATCCTGCGCCTGTGCCGGATGGTTGTGCAGCGCAGCGCGAATAAAAATCGATGCGATACTGGTGCGCACCGATAACAGGTTACCAATCAACTGTGGAACACTTTTATGATCAAAACGCGCTACGGTCTCAAGAATGTTAAGACCAGAGGTTTCCCAGAAATTATTGACTTGGGTCGGTTTGCCATGCTGAATGGTCAACCATCCATCGCGAGCCAGGCGTTGTAAAACTTCACGCAATGTCGTGCGCGTGACACCAATCTGTTCTGAAAGCTCGCGCTCTGCGGGCAAAACAGAGCCTGGAGGGAAGCGATTATTCCAAATACTCTCAATAATGTACTCTTCCGCGAAACCGGCAGGACTCTGTGCCTTTATAACCATGTGTGTGTGACGTTCCGTTGCGACGATAACCAGTAGTGGGCGGCTGATAATAACAGATCGCTATGGCATGACATAGCCTGAGCAAAACAATAAATCAACCTGTACATAGCTTGGCAAAAAAATAGGTGCAAAATCCGCCATCTGAGAAATTTATCACCGTGGATCACGCTTCAGTTGCGCCACCTATGCGAGATTGTTAGGGTATTGGCTAATGACTGATTGATATGGATGCATAACGTACAATGGAAACAACCCTACGCAGTGCTTTGGTGGAAAACTTCCTCGGCCCCTCCCCTCGCTGGTATAAACTGAGCATTATCGTCTTTTTATTCGTCAATCCGCTGATATTCTTTTTGGTTAGCCCGTTCGTAGCAGGCTGGCTGCTAGTGATCGAATTCATCTTTACCCTGGCAATGGCGCTGAAGTGTTACCCCCTGCTGCCCGGTGGCTTGCTGGCCATTGAGGCGGTAGCGATCGGCATGACCCATCCGGCCCATGTGGCGGATGAGATCGCCCATAACCTGGACGTGCTGCTGCTGTTGGTCTTTATGGTGGCTGGCATCTATTTTATGAAGCAGTTGCTACTATCCGTTTTTACCAAACTGTTGCTCAATATCCACTCAAAGATGCGACTTTCGCTGGCCTTTTGTGTCGCGGCAGCGTTGCTTTCCGCCTTCTTGGATGCGTTGACAGTAATCGCGGTGGTGATCAGCGTTGCCACTGGCTTTTATTCTATCTATCACAACGTGACGTCCAACCAGGCAGACAGCGATGGTAATATCAGCGATGTCAGCGGCTTTAGCTCTAACGAACGAAAACAGACGCTGGAACAATTCCGTGCCTTTTTGCGCAGCCTGTTGATGCATGCGGGTGTCGGCACTGCACTTGGCGGCGTGATGACTATGGTCGGTGAACCACAAAACCTGATCATCGCCAAAAGCGCCGGTTGGGGATTTATCGATTTCTTCCTACGTATGGCACCGGTAACGCTGCCTGTGCTGGCGTGCGGTCTACTGGTATGCCTGTTGGTCGAGCGTTTCCACCTGTTTGGTTACGGTACTTCGTTGCCCGAACCGGTGCGCGAGGTGCTGAAAGCGTTCGATCGCAAGGCCAGCGCCGGCCGCAGCAAGCAGGAGCAGCTCAAACTGGTGCTCCAGGCGCTGATCGGCGTTTGGCTAGTGTTGGCATTGGCGTTTCACTTGGCTGAGGTGGGCTTGATTGGTCTGTCGGTGATCATTCTAACGACCTCGCTGTGCGGAGTGACCGATGAACACGCCATCGGCAAAGCCTTCCAAGAAGCTTTGCCTTTCACCGCCCTACTGACTGTATTTTTCACTGTGGTAGCGGTGATTATTGACCAGCATCTGTTCAGCCCGGTGATCCAGTATGTCTTACAGGCTTCCCCAGCCTCTCAGTTGTCGCTGTTTTATCTGTTTAACGGCCTGCTGTCGTCAGTATCAGACAACGTTTTTGTTGGCACTGTCTACATCAATGAAGCGCGTGCCGCCTTTGAGAGCGGTGCCCTGCCACTGGAGCAGTTCGAAATGCTGGCGGTCGCCATCAATACCGGCACTAACCTGCCTTCAGTCGCAACGCCGAATGGTCAAGCAGCTTTTCTGTTTCTGCTGACTTCAGCGTTGGCACCGTTGGTGCATTTATCTTACGGCCGTATGGTGTGGATGGCTTTGCCCTATACTGTCGTATTGACGACAGCTGGCCTACTGTGCGTACAGTTTACCTTGGTGCCAATGACTGACCTGCTAGCACAATGGCATTGGCTGGCCCAGCCGCTGAACGATCAGCATTAACACTCCTTCCCGCCAATATTTTGCGCTGGTGCAGCGCTAAGTGACTGGCAGAACGGGGGTAAATTGGTTTAGACTGCACCTTTAGGTGCTTACTGCGTGGAACAATAAATATTATGTTGCAATTCTTTAAACGCTGCTCACAAGGCCGTGGGGCTTGGCTGCTGATGGCTATCACCGCACTGTTGTTGGAATTAGCCGCGCTCAATTTCCAGCACGTTATGCTGCTGCAACCCTGTGTGATGTGTATCTACGAGCGTTGCGCGCTGTTTGGCATTCTTGGCGCAGCGCTAGTCGGCGCTTTCGCCCCGAAATCGCCGCTGCGCTATGCGGCAATCCTGCTGTGGATCTACAGCGCTTGGCAAGGGGTACAGATGGCGTGGAAGCACACCATGATCCAACTGCATCCGTCACCGTTTAGTACCTGTGATTTCTTCGTTACCTTTCCATCCTGGTTGCCATTGGATAAATGGCTGCCAGCGGTGTTCTACGCTTCCGGCGACTGTGCCGCTCACCCGTGGTCATTCCTAACATTGACGATGCCACAATGGCTGGTCGGTATCTTCGCCGTTTATCTGGTGGCTGCGGTGATGATGTTGATTGCGCAGTTTGTTCGCACACGCCGCCGCAATCTGTTTGGCCGTTAAAAGTCCCCCCCATGGACAGCATGAAGTACCGTCCCTATCTCCACTGTGCCGGCCTGTCCAGCTTCACATTTAAATTATCTATATCTGTCATACTTCAGTGTTAGCTTTCTTCGCTCACCCAGTTACTTACTGATATAAGCTTCTGGGGATCGATTGTGTCGCCGTCTTGCTGCCACTCGAATTATTTAGGGTATATTCACCTTGCCCAACTTGGCTTATTCAAAATATGATCTTGCCAATCAACCACCTCGCTCTCGGGTACTGCAATATAGCGTACCGTAATGCGCTCGCCGTGCATTGCCGCCTTAGAGCCACTGATTAGCGGGTGCCACGGGAATAGCGGTTTACCTTCGCCGATCAGGCGGTAAGCGCAGGTTGGCGGCAACCAGTCAAAGGTGGTGAGATTTTCACGCGTCAGTTTTATGCAATCTTCTTCCAACTCGAAGCGGTGCGCGTAGTTACGGCACTGGCAGGATTTGATATTGAGCTGGTTGCAAGCCACGTTGGTGAAATAAATCTCGTCGGTATCTTCGTCAATCAGCTTATTCAGGCAGCATTGCCCGCAGCCATCGCACAGCGATTCCCACTGTTGTTCTGACATTTCTGCCAAGGTTTTCTGTTGCCAAAAAGGGAGTGGTGACATGTTTAGGCTCAATATCGGTAAAAATAACCCGCACAGCGGGCGGTGATGGGGGAACTATATAGCCAAGTTAAAGCAAAAGGAAATTAAAAACCCACGCTTGCCCTTCTCCATCAGCCAGCAGCGCCCCCAAGGGATAAACACTGCCAGCGCGAAGGCAAAACCCTATGGCGAAAAAGTGAGCTTCAGAGGGGCGGGGTTCAGCCTTAATGAGATGAATTACGCTGCTACATTAATATGCTGTGGCTCAAAAATTGGTACAGTTCGATATCTCGGTTCATATTGAGTTTCCTCATAGCTGAGCGTTTCTGGCTGCTTACCGTTTTCACATTTTTCTTAAGCATACGGGAGATAGTCGAAACGCTAAATCCAAGGCCGATATAACGAATTATATTTTTCTCACTGTAGCTCAGCCGTTGAAAACGGCAATCCTCATATGGCACATCATTACTGTACGCGAGTGAGTGATTATTGCTCTGCTGCGGTAACCAAACCTTATCCAGTTTTTTCAGTAGCGTTTCAATGCTGTCATTACGGAAAAAGAAGGTAGTATCACGGATACATGAGCATACCTCATGACGCGTCAAATCCTTTGGCATACAAATGGGTATCACTCGCTGCAAGCCCTGATTAAACAGGCAATAGCAGCTAAAGCTCTGCGTGAATGTATCTAACGATCGAAAAACCAGCCTCGACTCGCCAGCAAAGGTATGGTCATAACCGGTGAAGTTGACCTTTAAGTTTTTATAAAAAAAGTAGCTTGTCACTAATTTCCTCAGCCCGTACTCAAAATAGCGATCACTCTCCAATATTGAAACATTAATCATAATTCCCTCCTGGGTGAATATACACTTAGTACTGTATTGACGTTTTGTTACTCAGGCAGCAGGCCGATTTCTCTTTTAGCTACAAGGGAATCATTACAATGACTAACACCACTGTTTTTTGTGGCCTAACAATGGTGTCTGGTTCAATTATTTGCATCACCCTATTTTGTAAGTCGCTCATCATCATTCAATCATTATCACCAAGGTGGCGGAGGCAGTGAATTTTCCAGTCGGGATTGCTCTAGTCGGTGCTTTTCTCACCGGTGCAAAGTAAATCCAATCATCACCTTTGCCACTAACCAAATGGGTTGTAAAACTGCCCCAGGGCTTTATGGTGCGGGAGTGATACTTCATCACCACACCCAGCTCTGGGTTGCTAGTCAGGATATAATCCCCGGAAAAGCGGGTATTGCTAGCGATCAGATTGATGGTCACTGGCATATTAACATCGCTGTTGCAACTGTAGCTGATGGCGATGTCTTTACCGTAATGGCTACCGTCCAAGGTAATATCGGCGCTGTTCAGTTCACCAAATACCACATCAATCACTTTTTCGTTGTTAATACTGCACACCACCGGCGTGGGAACCACCTGGCCTTTTAAGAAAATACGCAATGCCGGAAGCGGGTTTTTGGCCTCAGGGGGGCTGCCGCTGGAAGGCGACATAGAGCGATAAATGGAGGCGGCCTGCACATTGCGTGGCAACAGTACCCCGCCGCCGACCATATCACGACGCAATATCAGCGAAAGCTCTCCTTCCATACCATAAAAAAACCGGTTAAATGCGCGTCCCATACCATAATTCAGCGATGCACTGACCCCCTGATACGACCAGCTGAACGGTACCATTTCCCCATGCGGCATACTGACCTTGATATCCAGATTTTCATTCAGTTTCAAATATCCACTATTGATGTCAGAAGGCATTAGGGAAGTTTCCCCAGCCAACCAGGATGGCGGGTTGGTTAACGAGGTTTGGTTATTGTAGTTCAGCGAATAGGATGACTTGGCCGGCGTCTTGTAAAAGAGCTGCAACTTCGTTCCCGCTTTGCTGCTGGGAAAAGATGAACTGTCCAGTTGAATGTAAAAATCGTTTTCTCCGGCGCCGTCCCAAAAAGTATTAGACAAGTTTGCCCATGCTATCTGGCTGGTGAAAAGCATCAAAAGGAAAAAACCTGTCCGCATGTAAATATCCCCCAATCATCGGCCTGCGTATGCCATTTCTGATCTGCCGCCGCGCGGTCTGCGCGATCAGTTGTAATTTAGCGTGAAGGTGGTAATGGCGCTGAAGGTTCCTTCCTTAATGGATCGCTGCTCAATGCTGCCCTTATCCGCCTGTAAATAAGCCTGTAGACTTAAGCGCGTATCCCCAGGCAGTAGATTAAACCGCGCCACATCGCGATTTAGCGACAGCGCTTCACCCTGCTGGGTTTCCAAGCCGATCGCTACCCCTTGGGCGCTGCCGCTGATCGCCAGCAGGCCAGGTTGCTGCGGGTCTTCTTCACCATCAAAAGTGATTTCGACGGTGTTACCGAAGCTTAAGTCGCAATGTTCGAGCAGGATGTCGAACTTTTTGACATGGCCTCGCGGACGGCTGTAGAAGTCATGCGCTGACATCACACCGAACACCACACGTTGATCCGCAGAATTGATGTTAACTACGCACGGGCCTTCCACCAGTTCACCGTGCAACCTGATATCCACTGCTTGCGCCCCTGTCACAGTCAACAACAGCATGGCGAGCAACACGCAACAGAGAGTTTGCATATATCACCCTCAGTAATAGCGGGAGATCATGGTGGCGTTGGCGCTAAAATTACCGCCAACCAACGGTTTGCCCGAGTCGTCTTTGACCGGTATAGCCTGTAGGAGAAAACGGGTATCCCGATCGACATAAAAAAACTGATTCAGGGGAATTTTTTGTCCATCAACACCGTTGTACAATGCGATGCCCAAATTACTGCTGTCGGTTTTTAGCACATTCTCCCCGTTCAATTGATCGCCTTGTATCGCAATTTGTAACGGTGCCAAGGTGTCGGCATCGCAACTGAAGATCAACGTTTTCGTCACTGCATAACTGCTGCCATCCACCTTTTTGACACCCACGCTGCCAAAAGCGAAATCAATGGTCTGTTCGCCGTTGATCTTGCAGGGCGGCGGATCAAACACCGTACCGCTGAAGGTAACCTCAGTGCCACCTTCACCGCGTGCCAACGGGTTGCCAAGCGCGCAGATAAGCAACACCGCTACCCCGGCAATGCTGATCCTGATTTTCTTTTCATCGCGCAATATGGTCATCACAGATGCTCCAGGCGAAATGCCAACAGCGTGCTGAACACACCTTCAAGCAGCGACTTCGGTTGCCGCAGTCGTTGAGCATAAAACAGCAGGCTATTGTCTGCTGGGTTGAGCGCTTTCACACCGCTGTGCACGCCCAGCGTCAGTGGCTGCTGACTCTCATCAGTAAGGCGCAGTGCCACACCCTGTGCGTTTCCCGTCATGCTGAATGCCTGCTGTACATCGTCGGCTTGTACCCCGATAAAGATGATGAACATGTCTGGCTGCTGTGGCCTAGAGGTCAGCGTGCCGCCCAGTTGGCTATCAGGCAACACCCCGGCGCATGCCAACCGGTGACGCGGGATCGCCCCCACAGCGACCATTTGTTGCTGCAACTCCATGGCATGAACATAGGCCGACAACAGCAGTTCCCCCACCACCTGACACTCACCGTGCATCTTCTCCAACTTCACATAAGTGTTTTGCCGAACCTGCAATTGCCAAGCCATCAGTATCAAGGTCTGCATCAGGCGGTATGCAAAATATCGCACTTTTATCTCCCTTAACCTGATCAGGATTCACTCACCTGACAACTATCGCCCTGACAACGGAATGTCAGTTGTGGTCGGCCTCCATAGTCATTGATATAGGTCAGCACCGGCGTTCGCAGTACAGCCGAGCGCACATTTTCCGACGATTTCGGCGCGATCATCACTGGCTGGATGTCACTTGCTGGCAGACCTTTTTCCGTCAAGTCGATCACCGTGATGAAATACGGCGTTGGGTTTTCAATCCGATAACCGGCTGTAGTTCGGGTCAAACGCAGTTGTTCCTGCCATACTGCATTCTGTTCTGGGGCGATCGCCGCTGGGCGGTAAAACAGCTTGATCTTGGTTTGCAGCGCAATTTGCATCACATTGGGTTCGCTGCTACGCGGGGGTATCTCACGCAGGTTAAAATAAAATAGCGATTCGCGATCCTGCGGTAAACGCGCGGTATCCGGCGTGGCCGTGATCCTGACCATGCTATTACCACCCGCTTCTAAGCGCTGCACCGGCGGCACCACCATCAGAACGTGCGTCTTTTTGTTGGTCGTCCCCTCCAGCCACGCTTGGGCGAGATAGGGCTGCTGCTTATTTTCGTTAGTGATGTTCAGGCTGATCGACCTGGCACTGCCATCATAAATTGCACGGGTTCGGTCAAGCGTAATGGCCGCTTGAGCCGTTTGAACACTGAGCACCCAGACGCAACCAAGTGACAGCCATCCGTTTTTTTGCATGATTCGCTTTCCTGTGATTAATGAATGGACTTGCATGGAAGCACCCATTGTGTGGTCGGCGGTAGCGTTTTCGGTACTTCAGCAAAGCACTGCTTGGCGCTATCCCACGCCACATCTAGCGTTTCACCTAGTGCAACACCGCTTAGATAAGCCAACCCGCCGTCGCTGACCACCGCCAGTTCATGCCCTTTGCGATTAATTACACTCGCGCCGAAAGGAGGATGCGTGCCATCGGCCATCGCCAAGATCACTAGCAACTTGACCCCCTTCAGCAAGCCGAACTTGCGGTAGCCAATCGCGCCTTCGGTCAGCGACGATTCCACCACTGGTTTGCTGGCTTCAACATCATCGTCCAGTTGGTTAACGTCGATACGGGTGCTGGTGCGGTAATAGCTGCTCATGTCGGCCAGCACACCGATACCAATAGCGTTGGTGTGAATACGTCCTCCCTCAACCGGCACGCCAGCTACACCGTCTGAGTCCACCATCAGACGCGTGCTGCCATTACCCCCGCCAGGATGCAATGCTGCCCCGTTAGCGGTCACCGTTGCTCCACCTTGCAGCGATAACCCCGCAGAAGTGTAGCTGTTCTGCACATAAGCCGCATTGACGCTCATGTCCACTTTATCGCCCCGGTGGATGTAATATCCGCTCAGTTGCCCATGAGTACCCTCTGAGAGGCCGCCAGTCAGCCGATAGCTATCGTAGTTATCCAACTGCGAGTAAAATCCGACTGTTTGGCTATAACGGCTATCGTTCAGTTGTCCGTTGTAACTCACCATTGCGTTGCTGAGCGGCACGGATAAGCTCATAAAAAGTGTGTCATCATTGTGACCATAGTATTCGCTACGTGTGGCCGATAGGCTCAGCGACGCATTCTTAAAACGACTGATGTCGAAATAGCGGCTTAGCGAAAGACTATAGCGATGGTTATCCGACTGATCCCAATAAGTCTGGTGGCTATACGATAGATAGGCGCTGATCTTAGCGTCCTCAAACCCTTTATTTGCGGTAAGGGTATATAGCGCTTTATCCTGACCGCTGTTGCCCCCGCCATAGCGGGTATCAAGAAAATGTCCCATCGACATATACTCACGCTCTGAGAAACGGTAACCGGCAAAGGTGACCTCGCTATTGAAGTCATCAAACCGTTTCGCATAGCTCAGATGCCAGGATTTACCTTCCCGATTTGCTGCATTGGGCAAACGCGCCCAGGATTGCGTCACATCGGCGGAGATCGCACCGAAACGGTAAAGATTGCGTCCAATCCCGATCGCCAGCGCCTTATAGGGTTCAGCCATGATCGTACCGCCATACAGCGACCAACTGTTAGCCACCCCCCAGGAGAATACCCCGTTGCTGAACATCGGCCCTTCAATATGGTGGTCATAGCGCGATGGGCGCCCCAAAGCCGTGGCGTAGCGCAGTTGCCCAGGACGCGTCAGATACGGTACCGAGGCATTGTCGACCTGGAAGGTTTGCACACTGCCGTCTTGTTCTTCAACCTTCACATCCAATTGTCCATTGACTGCGCTGTTCAACGACTGAATGCGGAATGGCCCAGAGGCGACCGTGGTTTGATAAACTACCTTGCCCAGTTGGGAAACGGTAACCTTGGCATTAGTGCGGGCAATACCACTCACCTCCGCTGCGTAACCGCGCAGCGAGGGTGGCAGCATGCGTTCATCGCTGTTGAGGCTAATGCCGGTATAACGCCAACTGTCGAACAGGTTGGAAGCCAGGAAAATCTCTCCCAACATTACGGTGGCACCCATTTGCGGCAGAGCGCGGTAAGCATAAAACCGATTCCAGCCTAGGTTATGCCTGCTGCTGGCTGTGCATTTGACATAACTGCCCTGATAATCGGTACGCATACGCCAGGCACCTAGATTAGCACCCGCTGTGCCGCTGACGCTGGCATTGTGCATATGGTCATTGCGTTGCAGGCGGCTCACAGTGCTATTGAGACTGTAGTCCAACATCAGGCCAGGAATACCATTATCCCACTGTGCTGGCGTAACCCAGTTGGGATCAGTGTATTCCAACCAGGCTTGCGGTATGGAGACCTGCAACGAGGCACTCGCCAGATCACCACGCACCTCAGTGCCCTGCAAGGCACTGAGATCAGCGCAGTCATGGTGGTGCCAGTAGCGGATTTTCTTTTCTGCCGTTGGGGTTAGCCCCAACTGCTTCATCAATTCCGGTAACAGGCAGGCTTCGCTGCTATTCTTTTTTTCTTCACGCGGGTAAAAAGGCACAGTGAAATCAGACAGATCTCTGTCATTCAAACGCAACGTAAGCGGATAACGGCCTGGCAGTATGTAATTAGAAGAAGAAAAACGAGAAAAATCGATATTATTTTTATCTTCAGCGTCTAATACATCGGTATTAAACTCAACGGAATAAGCCAATTTTCCTGCATCTAGCAAAGAAAATAAGATAGCGACACTTAACCAGTGTGGTTTTAATTTATATTTCATACGAACCTGTCTACTATTTTTTTATTTTTGCCGCAGATCATCTGTATTCCATTGACTCCGTTCTAAGAGCCTATCCCAGTAGGTGTAGCTGCCAGTTTGGACACGGTCAGCGTGCAACAACCGCAGCGTACATGGCGTACGTGAGGATGGTGAGCACTGCCCTGGGCCAAAATGGCAAATAAA
>Ga0308160_10004636_pt1 | contig 14622 bp, 18 predicted proteins | sample PhyFR1_FD_201036 | JGI IMG/M metagenome (GOLD analysis project Ga0308160, IMG submission 201036) | Phyllosphere microbial communities from UC Gill Tract Community Farm, Albany, California, United States - DLSLF.R1 | ecosystem: Host-associated > Plants > Phyllosphere > Unclassified | place: USA...
CGCCTATTACAGCGACACCTGCGCCTGCATGTTCATCGGCGACGGCTCCAGCTTCACCAGCCTCGGCTCGATCGACGTGATCGGCCACGAGATGGGCCATGGCGTGACGGCCGCCACCTCGGATCTGGTGTATTCCGGCGAATCGGGCGGGCTGAACGAATCGAGCTCGGACATCGGCGGCGAGATCGTCGAAGCCTATGCGCGCGCCGGCGGCAAGGGCGAAGCGATCCCGGGCAGCGGCAACGACTGGATGCTGGGCACCGAGATCAGCCGCGAGCAGACGCCGCTGCGCTGGATGTACCGCCCCAGCAAGGACGGCAGCAGCCCGGATGCCTGGAGCACCGCGCTGCGCCGCCTCGACGTGCACTACAGCAGCGGGCCGAACAACCGCATGTTCTATTTCCTGTCGCAGGGCTCGAAGGCGGACAAGGATGGGGATTACTACAGCAAGTACCTGGTCAAGTCGCCAGGCGCGATGACCGGCATCGGCACCGACAAGGCTTTCAGGATCTGGTTCAAGGCCAACACCACCAAGTTCACGTCGAGCACCAACTACGCCGGGGCGCGCGAGAAGATGGTGGAAGCAGCCCAGGAGCTGTACGGCGTGGCGGGCGCCGAGGCGATCGCCGTGCAGCGTGCCTACGCCGCGATCAATGTCGGCGCGGATGTGGACGAGGTGGCGCCGTAAGCTTGCACGGGTGGGCGCGGCGCCTGGCGCCGCCCGGCCCACCCCGAACGATTCTCAATCCCCGAGCATCGGGTAGGGATTGACCGGCGTCCCTTTCCACCACTGCTTCTCCGGCGTCAGCGCCACCACCGCGAAGTGCAGGTGCGGCGCGTTCGGATCGGCATTGCCGGTCGCACCGACATAGCCGATCAGGTCGCCGCGCTTGACTTGCTGGCCTTCCTTGATGCCGTCGGCGTAGCGCTGCAGGTGCGCGTAATAGTAGGCGTGCTTCTCGCTCGGGTCGAACTGGTACAAGGTGATGCCGCCCGGCTTGCTGTTGAACAGCTTCACCACGCGCCCGTCGGCGGCGGCGCGCACCGGGGTGCCGGTGGGCGCCATGATGTCGAGCGCTTCATGGTGGCGCTCCTGGCCGCGCGGCTGGTCGAAGGTATCGGTCAATTGCGCAAAGGCGACGCCCTCAACCGGCACCAGCAGCTTGCCCGGCATGTTGCCGTCGGCCGTCAGCTCCGGCGCGGACGGGGTGCCGGTCGAGGCTTGCGGGGCCGGGCGGATCGGCAGGTCGGCGTCGACCAGGTCGGTCTGCACCAGCGAGGCATCGGCCGGGCCGGCAGCGGGGCCTGCGCCGGCCGGCGCGGCCGGCGGTGCGGGCAGGGCGCCGCCGTCGGTGATGATCGGGTCCGGCGCATCCGCAATCTCGCGCAGATAGACGAACAACCCACCCGCGCCCACCAGCACGCCCAGCAAGAAAGTGACCAGCCACCTCATACCCTGCCTCCGCTCAGTTAAACGACCTTGTGTCGACAAATTGCGATGATGCCGGCGCTTACTCCTGCAGCACCACGTTAGTGCCCGCGCCCACCACCTGCGCCACTTCGGCGGCGCTCCAGTTGGTCAGGCGGATGCAGCCGTGCGATTCCGTCTTGCCGATGAACTTCGGCACCGGCGTGCCGTGGATGCCGTAGTGCGGCTTCGACAAGTCGATCCAGGCCACGCCCACCGGATTGTTCGGGCCGGCGGCCACGGTGGCCTTCTTGTGGCCAGGGTCGGCATCCCAGAACAGCTTCGGGTTGTAGTGGTAAGTCGGATTCGGGTGCACGCCCTCGATGGTCCAGTTACCGACCGGCAGGGGATCGTGTTCGCTGCCGGTCGAGGCCGGGTACTGGGCGATCAGGCGCTCGGCGCTGTCGAACAGCATCAGCACCTTGCGGCTGTCGCTGACCACCACCTTGGCGGCCTGCGGCAAGGGAGCGCCGCCGTGCACGGCCGGCACCACGATCTGCTCGCCGGCACGGTTGAAGTTCTTGCCGGGGTTCAGGCGCGCCAGCAGGTCGGGGCTGGCATGGAATTTTTCGCCCAGGCCTTCGAGCGGCGAGGCATAGCCGAGCTTGTCCAGCTTGGCCTTTTCCATCATGTCCTCGGGAATCTTGACGAAGGGGCCGTCGACGTCTTCGCCGGTCAGCACATAGGCCGTGAGGGTGGGCGTGGTGTCCTGGTTGAGAGCATTCCAGGTCGCATCGTCGAGCTTGCCGTGGGCCTCGAGGTTGCGGGTCTTCTGGAAGGTGGTGAGGGCCTGGCGCATGTTCGAGCCATAGGCGCCATCGATTTCGCCAGGCGACAAATGCAGGCGGTCGAGCAAGACCTGGGCGCGCAGCAGGCGCTCGAATTCGGCGCGTTCGGCGGCGGCGTCGAGCGGGGCGGCGGGCTGGCCCGGCGCGGCGTTTGACACCGCCGGCTGGACGTTGGAGGGAACCTGGGCAGGGGCTGCGACTTGGGCAGATGCGAAGGAGGCGGCGCCGGCAAAGGCGGCGGTAATGAGCGTGGTAATGATTTTCTGCATGGGGCACCTGCGTACTTGCTGAAAGAAACCTCAGCGTAGGCGCGCCCGTATTTCCGGTCTGTGCGGAAACGTACTGAGGCATTCCGTCCGCCGCGCACGCTACAATCGCGTGCATGACCCACGATGCCACATCCAGCCTCGCGCCGCCCGCCACGATCACGCTGCAGCCGCTGGGCTGCACCGTGCCGGCGAACGGCCAGACCATCCTGCACGCCGCTGAGGCCGCCGGCTTTGCGCTGCCCAGCTCCTGCCGCAACGGCACCTGCCGCACCTGCATCTGCCGCCTGGAAAGCGGCGCGGTGCGCTACCTGGTCGAGTGGCCGGGCCTGTCGATCGAGGAAAAGCGCGAAGATTACCTGCTGCCCTGCGTCGCCGTGCCGCTCGGCGACGTGGTGGTCAACGCCCCTTTGGCGAAGCCGAAGCCGCAGGCTTGACCCCGGTCCTGGCCACGGCGCGCTCGATGGCGGCCAGCACCTGCGGCCAGGCAAACGAGGTGGCGGCCACTTCGTCGTAGTGGCTGGCGCCCGGCAGGATGACGACCTCGGCGCTGTCGCCGGCGGCCTGGGCGCGGCGCGCGTAGTCGTGGGCCACGCGCGGCGGCGAGATGGTGTCGAGTTCGCCCGTCACGAGGATGGTGTGGGTGCCGTTCGGCAGCAGCTCGGCGGCATTCGTGTCGGCATAGACGTCCGGGCGCTCCTTGCTCGGTTCGCCCGCCAGTTCCGGCGTGTCGCGGCCGCAGCTTTCCTTGATCAGGGCCCGTTCGCGGCGCAAATCGGCCAGGCCGCCCAGGCTGACCACGGCGCGCACCGGCAGCAGGTTTTTCCGGTACAGCACGCTGCTGGCGGGGATGCGCTCGCGGCCGGCAATCCACTGCACCAGCTGGCCGCCGGCCGAGTGGCCGACCGCGACCACGCGCGCCAGGTCGAGTGGGTAACGCGCGCCTTGCGCCTGCAGCGTGTCGAGGGCGGCATGCATGTCCTGGTACATGCCGGGATAGCCGCCGCCGGCTTCGTCGACGCGCCGGTATTCCACGTTCCATACCGCGATGCCGCGTGCGCGCAGGGCGCCCGCCATGTTGCGCAGCTGGGTGATGCCGCCGAACTTCGCGGTCCAGCAGCCGCCGTGCACCAGCACCGCCACCGGGAAGGGGCCGGCGCCTTGCGGCACGAACAGCTCGGCATACTGCGAGGGCGCCGGGCCGTAGGCGACGTGGGCGTCGGGCGCCGGGCCGCCCAGGGCCATGTAGTCGGCCAGCGCCATCGGGGCGGCGGCGCCGATGCCGGGGAGCAGGGCGGCGAGGATCAGGAAGGGGAGCTTCATGGAAGGAATAGGTAGGTAAAAGCAGCAACTATACCGGGCTTTGCCGCTCGCGCACGATTGAAAACCCTTGCGGTTCTTCCATGCTAGGCTGCACCAAACGTCGATGCAAACGTCAACCTTTCACAACCACGGAGGATCAGGATGAGCCAGTCGAAATCGGGCGGCAGCCCGCAAAACAAGCAATCGGACAATCTGTCGGAAGAGGATATGCAAAAGAAGCGCGCCGGCAAGGAAGACAAGAGCAGCCACGACGCCAAGTCGCGCGTGCGTGCCGGCACCGGTGAAGGCGCCGGCGGCGGCGCCAAGCAAAAGCAGAATCACTGAGCCACGTGTTTTTACCCGGCGCCCGCTGCCTCGCCGCATGGTGCGGCGGTGGGCGCCTTCGAATACAGAAAGGACGATGATGGAATCAAACGACCCGCGCGCCGAAGCTGGCGCGCTGCGCGCTCACTCGACGCCCGATCCGGAGCAGACGCCCACGCCGCCGACCATTCCGGTTCCCGACGACGTGCCCGACCCGGCCCATGCGCCGGTCGAGGAACCCGTCGTACCCGAGCCGCCGATCCGCGCGCAATAAAAAACAGGGCGGGAAATCCCGCCCGCGCCTTCTTTTCCTGGCTGTCGCTCAGGATTTGTCCTGCTTGTCGTCCGACTTGAGTGGCGGGATTTCCTTGATCATCTCTTCGGTTTCCTTTTCGCCCGGCGTCTTTTCGCCGCTGCCAATATCGTCCTCGTGCAGCAGGGCGCCGCCGTGGGCAGCCGGGTCGGTGGTCTTGTGCTGGGTGTTCATGGTGCGCTCCTCCTGTTGCTAAAAAGTTGGAACAATCCTAACAGCCGCATTGCACAACCGGCGCGCGCTAGGCGATGGCCTCATCACCAACGTGAACGCCGCGAACCACACCCCAGCTCGACAACATTGTTGTAATTCACATAAAGTTACAATTATGTTCGGTGCCGAACGTTCCTTGTTTATGGATTTTTTTATAATATCCATTCACAGATGATCGAATTTCGGAGTCACAAAGATGGGCAATTCCCTGCATAACAAAATCTACCTTGGCCGTCACCACGGCTTCACCTCGCGCCGCTTCCAGGGCGCGCTGGCCGTGGCCGGCATCATCGGCGCCGGCCTGGTCTGGATCGTCCTGCGTTCGCTGCGCTGAGCCGGGCTCGGCTGACGCGGCGAGCTTGCCCGCAAGTCGTGCGGCGTTTACCATGACGACCGCAACGAACCTTGAAAGTGGCAATGAAGAACGAAAAACTGACGACTGACGAATACAACGCGCTGGAATTCATCCGTGGCGGCGTGGCCAGCGACCGGGTAAATGCCTGTGTCGGCCGCAACGCCAAACGCCTGGCGGGCCTGAAAATGGTGGCGTATGCCCGCAATGGGCGGCTTGAGCTGACCGAGAAAGGCCAGCAGGTCCTGTTCCTGCGCAGCTGTATCGAAGCCCTGAAAGCCCTGCAGCAGGATGCCTCGGCGCCGGTCGCTGCCGATGTCGCCCAGTTCCTGAGCCGCAAATCGCACATCGCCGCCCGCGCCGAAGGCGGCTTCGACGTCACGCCGAAAGGCCAGGAGTCGCTGGCCGACATCCTGGCGCAAGATCCGCGCAGCTGATTGGCAGGCTGGCCCGCTGCGGGCCAGTCTGGTGCGGATGTCACGCGTGGGCATGGGGCGCCACGCGTGAATATTGGATAGTGTGAGCGCGGTAGTGTGAGCTCTTTACCCGCGCCGTCTGCGATTCGGATATACCAGCGTGCGTACCGCCACCTCGGCCGGCACATTCATCGCAGCCAGGAATTCCGCTGCGCGCTGCAGCCCCAGGGTCGGGACCGAGGCCACCGCCTGGTTCACCAGATCGCGCGTGCGCAGATCGGTCCGAACGACCCGCACCTGTGCCGGCGCTGCCGGGCGGGTTTGTACATCTTCCATTTCTTCCACTCCGTGAATGACGCTACAGTGGGCGCCATTTTAGTGGAACGATGTAGAAATTACTACAAAGATATAATTATTCTACGGCGCAGGCCGCGGCTTCCGGCTCGGGGGCGGGCGCAATGATCTCGCTCGGCTGCAGGCCGCGTCCTTCCACCAGCAATTGCTCGAATTCCGCAGCCGCCACCGGACGGCTGAAGTAATAGCCCTGCATCTCGTCGCAGCCGTGGCGGCGCAGGTAGTCGAGCTGCTCGCCGGTTTCCACGCCTTCGGCTATCACGGCCAGTTTCAGGTTGTGGGCGAGGGCGATGATCGACGTGACGATGGCTTCGTCGTTGGCGTCGCGCGTGATGTCGGCGACAAACGAGCGGTCGATCTTCAGCACGTCGATCGGGAAGCGCGACAGGTAGGACAGGCTGGAGTAGCCGGTGCCGAAGTCGTCGATCGACAGATTCACGCCGAGCGCCTTCATGCGGTGCAGCAGCTCGACCGCCGGGGTGACGTCGCTCATGAACAGGCTTTCGGTCAGCTCGATTTCCAGGTACTTCGGCTCCAGGCCGGTATCCCTCAGCACTCCCTCCAGCCCCTCGATCAGGTCCGGCGCGCTGAACTGGCGCGCCGACAGGTTCACGGCCACGCGCAGCTTGTCGAAGCCGGCATCCTGCCAGGCCTTGTTCTGGGCGCAGGCGGTGCGCATCACCCAGGCGCCGATCGGCACGATCAGGCCGGTTTCCTCGGCAATGCTGACAAAGCGGCCAGGCGGCACCATGCCCAGCTCCGGATGCTGCCAGCGGATCAGGGCTTCCATGCCGCAGATCTTGCCGGTCTTCATGTCGAGCTGGGGCTGGTAGTACAGCACGAACTCGTCGCGTTCCAGCGCATTGCGCAGCGCGCTTTCGATGCGCACGCGTTCCTGCGACTCCTCGTTCATGGCCGGCGTGTAGAACTGGAAATTGTTGCGGCCCAGTTTCTTGGCGCGGTACATGGCGATGTCGGCGTGCTCGATCAGCTCGTCGGCGCCCGTGCCTTCGCTCGGGAACACCGACACGCCGATGCTGCAGGTGACGAAAAATTCCTTGGTGCCGAGCATCACCGGCTGGGCCACCGCGTCCATCACGCGCTGCACGATGTCCGGGCTCAGCGTCTGCTCGCCGTGCTCGGACAGGATCACCACGAATTCGTCGCCCGACAGGCGCGCCACCGTGTCGAGGTCGCGCAGCGAGGAGCGCAGGCGCGCCGCCACCGTCATCAGGAGCACGTCGCCGGCCTTGTGGCCCATGCTGTCGTTGACGAACTTGAAGCGGTCGAGGTCGATCAGCATCACCCACACCGGGTTGCCGCTGCGGCTGGCATAGGCCACGGCTTGTTCCAGGCGGTCCTGCAGCAGCGAACGGTTGGGCAGCCCGGTCAGCACGTCGTGCTGGGCCACGTGGTGCACGCGCTGTTCGGTCAGCTTGCGCGCCGTGATGTCGGAGCCGGTGCCGCGGTAGCCGGCAAAACTGCCGCGCTCGTCGGATACCGGCTGGCCGCTGACCAGGAACCAGCGCGTGTCGCCGTTGTCGTCGGTGACTTCGTATTCGAAATTGGTAAACGCCTCGCGCCCCTTGACCTGGGCGATGTGGGCGCGGCCGGCTTCGGTCTCGGCCAGCTTTTCCATGTACTCCCAGCGCGTCTTGCCCAGCACGCGGTCGACCGTGACCCCGGCCTTTTCGGCAAAGCCGCCGGTGATCATGGTAAAGCGGTAGTCGCGGTCCTGCTCCCAGTACCAGTCCGAGGACATCGACACCAGCTGGCGGAAGCGCTGCTCGCTGTGCTGCAGCGCTTTTTCGGTACGCTCGCGCGCCACCATGTCGTCGACCAGGCGCCGGTTGGTGCGCTTCAGGTCGGTGGTGCGCTTGCGCACCAGCTGCTGCACGCGGCGGGTGCGCTCGCTCGACGCTTGCACCCAGGCCGCGGTAAGTAGGCTCAGCAGGATGCCGCCGGCCAGCATCGCGAGCGAGGCCAGGTGGTCGGCCGCGAACGGACGCGGTTGGGCGGTGACTTCCACCAGCCAGGGGCGGCCGGCAACGTCGAGGGTGCGCACCAGGCTGGAACGGTGCTCGGGCGCCAGCCAGTCGTTCAGGGTGTTGTCCGGCAGCGGCGCACCGGCCTCGCGCGTGCTGAACACCAGGCTCGCCGGTTCCGGACGCGCCGAGGCATACACCGACATCACGACCTGGCTGTCGTCGAGCAGGTTGGCGTCGGCCAGGACATTTTTCACCAGTTCGCGCGCGCGCACGACGACGGCCGTGTCGCCGACCAGCTTGCCGTTGCGGTCGAGTACCGGCATCAGCACCTGGAAGCTCGGCTGCGGCTGCGGGTCCTGCACCAGCGGGAACAAGGGCGTGGCGGCGGCGCGGCCGTCGGCCAGGGCGCGCGCCAGGGCGCCGTTGATCTGCGGGCGCACGCCGGAATCGAAGCCGAAGGCGGTTTCGTTGCCGGGCAGCGGCTCCAGGTAATACACCACGTTGTAGCGCTCGCGCCGCTCGGCCGGCACGCGCATGCTGTCGCGTACTTCGCTGATGACGGTGCCAGGCACGATCTGCTGCAGTTCGCTCTCGATCGCGGCGCGTTCGCTGTCGTCGACCACGCGGTGAAAATTGAAGGCCTTGATGAAGGGATGGCGCGCCAGCAGCGGCGAAGTGAAATCGTGGAACTGGGCGCGCGTGACGGGTGCGCCGAGGGCGAACAGCTGGTTGGTGACGTTCACCACCTCGACCGCATCGAGCAGGCCCTGGCGCACAGTCGCCACGCGCTGGTCGGCGCGCTGGCTGAAGGAAAGGGCAAGGTTGTCGTATTCGAGATGGCTCACGCCCACGAACAGCGCGCACGAGGCGGCCAGCCCGGCCCCGAGGGTCAGGACGGTTGCGCGGGTGAGGGAAAACGACAGGCGACGCACCATGTACTGTTCCAAAAAGAAATTTGCTTGCCCAGAGGCACCAAAGCCCTGAAGTGTGTCATACAACGCCGCTTTTCAGCAAACACTTCCGTGGAGTGCGCCTTCGGCACGCGGCCCTGTCGTCCGGATCAGACAGGACGGCATGCCAGCCAGGCAACCACGGCATGGGCGAGCAGCCGGTTCAAGAGGGCAAAGCGCAGGCCGCGCGTCCTGGCGAGGCGCGCATGGCGGGCCAGGGTGCGCGCCAGCGCCGAGCCCGCTGCGGGGGAGGAAGGTGCGCGCAGGGCGAACAGGATGTGGTTATTCCCCGCGACGCCGTCGAACTGGCACACGCGCCTGTCGAAGGCGGCCTGGATGCGCGCCCGCAGCGCCGCGTACTGCGGGTCGTAGCTGAGCAGGTTGGCGACCAGCACGCCGCCGTCGCGCAGGGCGCCGCGGCAGGACTGGTAGAAGGCGGCGCTGCCGAGGGCGGGCGGCATGCCGGCGGCGTCGAACCCGTCGACCAGGATCACGTCGCAGCTGCCGGGTGCGGCGGCGATGTAGCCGGCGGCGTCGGCGTGGACGATACGCAGGCGCGCGTCGTCGGGCGGCACGCAGAATTGCTCGCGCAGGGCAATCACTTCGGCGCTGATTTCGAGCACCGTGATGCGCGCCGCCGGAAAATGCCGGTAGCAGAACTTCACCAGCGAGCCGCCGCCCAGACCCACCATCAGGATATGGCGCGGGCGCGGCACGAACAGGGCGAAGCACATCATGGCGCGCGAGTAATCGAGCACCAGGGCGTCGGGGCGGGCGAGCAGCATCTCGCTCTGGATATCGCCGGGCACGAATTCGAGCGTGCGGCGGCCGTTCCGGGTCTGCACCAGGGGCGCGGCGCCGGCTGCCTGCTGGTCGGGATCGGATTCGGAGGGCATGGCGCAGAGTATAAGAGAGGACGGCGCCAGAGGCCGCCGCGCCGCTGGTGTCTTGTTTGCAGGCATCAGATTCTGATAAGCTGGCCCTTGCCGCCACTCGGAGTTCTTCATGTTCCTGGATCACCCGACGATCACCGCCACCAACAGCTTGAGCGAACCCGACCGCATCGAGCGGCTGAACCGCGTTTACGGCTATGCGATGGCGCTGGCCGACGCCGAAAACAATCCCGCCTTCGTCGACAAGCTGACCCAGCTGCACGACCACAAGGGCACGCTGATCGTGTTCTGGCACGAGGCCCCGAGCGAGCACGACCGCAGCTGCTGGGCGCGCGCCTGGGCCAGCCGCGTCGGCGACGGCACGGTCAACGTCGAACACGAATTCTGAACGCCATGATGAACCTCGATTCCACCACCATGGTGCTGGTGCTCGCACTCGGCAACCTGGCCCTGTGCAGCCTGCTGTTCTTCTTCGACTACGGCGCCGCGCGCGCCCCGGCCCTGGGCAGCTGGGGCCTGTCGCGCCAGGTGCAGGCGGCGGCCTGGGTGCTGCTGGCGCTGGGCGGCGCGCGCGTGCTGCCCGAGCCGCTGGCGCTGCCGGCCGGCTGGGCGCTGCTGGTCGGCGGCGTGGCGCTGGAAACCGGCGCCCTGTGGGAAGCGGCCGGCAAGCCGCGCTGGCGCCGCGCCATGGTGCCGCTGGCGGTCATCTCGGTGGCGGTGTTCCTGGTCTGCTACCTGATCGACGACATCGGCCTGCGCAACCTGGCCGCCTTGCTGCTGCTGGGCGGCTTTTATTTGCTGGGCGCGGCGGCGCTGGCCGGGGGCTGGCGCGGCGCGACCCTGCTGCAGCGCGTGCTGGCGGTGGCGACCGCGCTGCTGGCGCTGGTGGTGGCCGCGCGTGGCGTGCTGGTGCTGGTCACGCCCGACGGCTGGCGCTGGCTCTCGCATGAACTGCTGCGCCAGTTGTCCAGCGCCGCGCTCTACCTCCTGATGCTGGTGGGCGGCTTCGGCTGGCTGCTGCTGGCGCGCGAACGCCAGCAGGCCGAGCTGGCGCGCCTGGAAACCGTCGACACCGTGAGCGACGTGCCGAACCGGCGCGGCTTCTTTGCGGCGCTGGCGCCGTGGATGGCGCTGGCGCGCCGTCCCGGCCAGGCGACGGCGCTGGTGCTGCTCGACCTGGACGGCTTCAAGCGCGTCAACGACGGCTATGGCCATCCGGCCGGCGACGTCGTACTGCGCCACGTGGCCGGCCTGTGCAAGCGCCAGCTGCGCGACAGCGACGGGCTGGCGCGCCTGGTCGGCGGCGAGTTCGCCCTCCTGCTGCCGCGCACCGGCCTGGAGGAAGCGGCGCTGGTGGCCGAGCGCATGCGCGCCGCCATCGAATCGACGCCGGTCAAGCTTGACCGCGCCATGATCTCGATGACGGCAAGCTTCGGCGTGACCACCATCCGCGCCGACGACAGCAGCGCGATCCTGCTGCAACGCGCCGGCGAGGCGATGCGCGCGGCCAAGGCGGCGGGGCGCAACCGGGTGACCCAGGCAGGCTGACCCAGGGCCTGCGATGCAGGACCTGTGATGCCGGAGCCGTGATGCCGGAGCCGTGATGCGGCGCCGGCGCGGCCCCGTCATCGCCCCGTCACAATCCCCCGCCATACTGCGTGCTTCATGATGAACGCAGCAGCGCGCCAACCGCCCCGATGACCAGCCCGCCCCATGCAGTGCCCCTGTACGCCGCCGTGGAACTCGGCTCGGACAGCTTCCGCCTGCACGTCGCCAGCTGCGAGGGAGGAATCGTCCGCGTGCTGGCCACGCTGAGCGAACCGATCCGCCTGGGCGCCGAGCCCGTTGCCGGCATCGGCGCCGACGCCATGCGGCGCGCGCTGGCCTGCCTGCGCCGCTTCCGTGCCGTCCTTGATTTGTGGCAGCCGCGCGCAGTGCGCGTGGTGGCCACCGCCGCCCTGCGCATCGCGCGCAATGCCCCGGTCTTTGTGCCGGCGGCGCAGGCTGCAATCGGTCATCCGGTCGAGGTGATCGGCGGCGAGGAAGAGGGCCGCCTGGTGTATCTGGGCGTGGCGGGCGCGCTCGGCGACATGCCAGGCCATGCGCAGGAGCGGCGCCTGGTGCTCGACGTCGGCAGCGGCTCGACCGAAGTGGCCGTCGGATGCGGGGCCAGGATCGAGCGCGTGCAGTCCTTTGGCGTCGGTGCGCTGCGACAGGGCCTGGCCTTCTTTGGCGAGGGCGTCGACCCGAGCGCGTTCGACGCCGCACTCGACTCATCGCGCAGCCGCTTCGCCGACGCCGGCGCGGCGCCTGGCATGCGCGGCTGGACGCGCGCTTACGGCGCCTCTGGCAGCGTGCGCGTACTGGCCGAACTGGCCGACGAATTACTGGGGCCGGCGCCCGAACTCGACACCGGCCGCCTGTATGCCCTGCGCCGTGCGGCCATCGAGGACGGCGGCCTGGCGCGCGTGGCGGCGCAGTGGTCGCAGCCGGGACGGGCGGCGCAGATCGGCGGCGCCCTGGCGCTGCTGCTGGCGCTGGTCGAAGAACTCGGCATCGACGCGCTGGCGCCGGTGCAGGCCGGCCTGCGCGCCGGCGTGATCCGCGCCTTGCACGAACGCGCCCAGGAGCACAGGTTCGAGAACACGCACGACGGCAAGGCTGACGGGACGCCCTACGGGACGCCCTACCGCGAACGCGTGTGATCGACTATATTGTTTACCTTGTTAAGCAGTGGAATATCGAATGAGCAGAAAATCGGTTCCCGATGCGGCGGTGGAAAAGCCGTCGGCACGGGCAAAATCAAGCGCACGCGCGCCCGCCGGCGCGGCAGGCAAGCCAGCGCCGAAGACCAGCAAGGCCCTGAAGGCAAGCGCGGCCGACGTCGCCGTGGCCAAGGCGGGCGCCAGGAAAACCAGGGCCGAAGCCGCGGCGCCCGAGCCGGCAAAGCGCGCTGTCAGGGCCGCGCCGAAAGCTGAAGGCAAGGCGCAGCCGAAAAGCGCCAAGCCTGATGCGCGCGCTGCTGCCAGGCCGGCAGTCAAGCCCGCAGTCAAGCCCGCAGTTAAGCCAATCGCCAAGCCCGCCATCAAGGCCGCCGCAAAGCCGGCAAAGCCTGATGCGAAAGCGGGCGCCAGGCCGGCCACGCGCAGCACGGCCCCGAAAAGCCCGGCGCTGGCCGCCAAGGCCGCGGCGAAAGCCCTGGTCAAGACAAGCGGCAAGGGCGGCGCCGCCGGCGCGCGCGCACGCACGGTAGCGGCGCCGGCCGTCAGCGAATCCGCGCGTCCCGCCCTGGTGCGCGACAGCTTCACCATGCCCGAGCAGGAATACGCGGTGCTGGCCGAAGTGAAGCAGGCCTGCCTGAAGGCCGGCTTCGAAGTCAAGAAGAGCGAACTGCTGCGCATCGGCGTGGCGCTGGTCGGCCGCCTCGACATGGCGACGCTGCGCCAGGTGCTCGATGGCTTGCCCCAGCTGAAAACAGGGCGTCCGCCCAGCCAGTGAGGTCCATCACGGGCCGGGCCGACGCCCCCTGGGCCACATCGGCCGCGCCGGCCATGCCGGCCCGGCGCAAGCGAACGGCGTGTCAGTGGATCGACGCGCTGGTCAGCTCCTTCAGTTCGCGGATCGGAATGTTCGACTTTTCGTGCATGCGCAGCAGGATCGTGGCGCCGACATTCAGCTTGCGGTGACGGATCTTGCTGATGATCGGCGGCTGGACTTCCAGCACCCGGCACAGCTCCGCATCATTTTTCAGATCCAGTTTTTCGATCAGCGTGTCGAGCAGCTTGTTGGGGACGAAGCTCGACGGCTCGAGGGCGCGCGCGCGGTGCATCGCGGCCAGCATTTCCTGTTTTTTTTGGCGTACGTTCATGTACTCCTCCAAATACTGTATCTGGTTGAGGGGACAGGACCGTCTTGGATGCGCCCGATGTTGTGTTAGCTTATGCGTGCGGGTCGTTGTGATATTACTACGCCTCTGCGCAGTACGACGCACTTTTCGCACGTAACGTGCGGCATCATCGTTCTTTCTGCTGGGAACTTGCGGCTGGGAACTTTTCGCTTGGCCGCGATCGGCTCAGGCTGCCTGGAGCCCGGAGCGGGTCAGCAGCAGCACCTGGTCCGCCATCTCGGCCGCCGCATGCGAGTGTGTGACCATGATGGCGCCGGCGCCGTTCGCCTTGATCTCGGTGCGCAGCAGGCGCAGGACGCCGCCGGCGGTTTCCGGGTCGAGGTTGCCGGTCGGCTCGTCGGCCAGCAGCAGCGCGGGCCGGTGCACCAGGGCGCGCGCAATCGCCACCCGCTGCAATTCTCCGCCCGAGAGCTGGCGCGGGAAGTCGGCGCCGCGTCCGGCCAGGCCGACCGCCGCCAGCATCTCGTCGGCGCGCGCGGCGGCGTCGCGGTTTAATAAGAGCGGCAGCGCCACGTTCTGGTGCAGCGTCAGGTGCGGCAGCACGTGGAATGCCTGGAAGATGAAACCCATGCGCGTGCGGCGCAGGCGGGTGGCGGCATCGTCGTCGAGCGCCGCCATCGGCGTGCCGTCGACCAGCACTTCGCCGCTGTCCGGCGCATCCAGGCCTGCGATTAAATTCAGCAGCGTCGACTTGCCGACGCCGGATTCGCCCATGATGGCGATGAACTGGCCCGCTTCGAATCGGTGCGACAGGCTGGACAGGACGGTGCGTCCGCCGTAGGTCTTGGTGAGGTCGCGCAGTTCGAGCATTCGGGGATTACCTTGTGAGGGCGCGCCGCAGCGCGAAACTGACCGCGTCCACCAGCGCCACCAGCAGCAGCATCGCGATCACCACGGTGGCCGCGCTCGGCATCTGGAACAGCGACAGATGGTACTTCAGCATCTGCCCCAGGCCGCCGGCGCCGACCACGCCGAGCACGGCGGCGGCGCGGATATTGTTCTCCCAGCGGTACAGGGTATAGGACAGCATTTGCGGCAGGGTCTGGGGCAGGGTCGCATAAAAGAAGGCGGCGAGCGCCGGCGCGCCA
>Ga0308160_10004637_pt1 | contig 14622 bp, 20 predicted proteins | sample PhyFR1_FD_201036 | JGI IMG/M metagenome (GOLD analysis project Ga0308160, IMG submission 201036) | Phyllosphere microbial communities from UC Gill Tract Community Farm, Albany, California, United States - DLSLF.R1 | ecosystem: Host-associated > Plants > Phyllosphere > Unclassified | place: USA...
GGTGAGGAAGACAAGGAGAAGACGCCGAGACGGAGGACTGTAGTGAGGGCTTCGATGGAAGTGGATGAGACGGATAGACATGCTTTTGGGGATAGTCAAAGTAGTGGAGGGACGGCAGGGACGGTAGGGACAGCACAGACGGTTTACATGATGGATGAGAGGGAGAGGGACGTCATGGGGATCAAGCGGGATGATGAGCGGATGAAGGGGTTCAAAATGGGTGGGTATCAGGCGGATCAGCTGTCTGCCCTTCAAAAGAGGACGGGGGATGGTGATCGTGTCTTATCCCCCGCTGGGCTACCTCTACCGGTGGAGAAGAAACGCAAGTCAACCTTGAAGCGCTTGAGTAGTATGGGCAAACGTCACGGGCGGAAAGTCTCGGATGGTTGGAGACTGGTCAGCGGGTCGTCTGGGAACTCAAACTCGAGCTCGACCGCGGCAATGTTCGAGCGCAAGTCGTCTGATAGTCAATATGTATCGACGCCAAAGACGGCACCGGTTTCGTTCCGTCAGCAACAGATGGACCGGATCTCGCCGCCTCGCACGTCGGGAGTGCTGGCACCACCATTCACCCTGGCACCGCCGTTAGCAACGAATTTCGCTCCGTCCTCGGTGAGAAGTATGAAGCAGACCCCCTCGTCGTCGAGCTCGAGGATCTCGAGCGATCCACAGGCGGTCATTCGGGCGTCAAACTTGGCTGAGCGGAATGATGGGCAACAACGAAGTCCGTCGGGGTCGGGGATGAGGAGAGTATCGCTGAGTGACTTGAAGATTCCGAGCAGGGTGGCGAGCGCGCAAAAGGGGGTCAAGGAAGGGATGATGAATGCCAAGCAGTTTCACGAGAGCATCAAAGGTGGGTTTCGAGATGGACGTGTTACCATGGAATGCAAGCTGATCAGAGGATGAAACGCCTCCTCCGCAGAACTCAAGGCGCTTGTCGCTCGACGAGCCGTGGTCGACGCCGAGATGGCGCAGAGACGATCATCGTCCAAACACACCTCGTCTTCGATTGCAACGGAGAGAAACTTGGAGGCACATTGGGAGCTAGCCATCTTGCTCATTGCTCTAGGCGACACAGGAGTCGAAGAAGATGACCAAACGATCAAACGAGAACGTCGAATCACCCTCGCTTCTGGTCGGAATTCGCCTGCGCCGTTATCTCCCGGGGAGAAGCCACTGGATCGACCGAGTCGATCGAACTCCAAGTCTGACTTGGCTTTGCCCGTCTCCGCCTCTGCTTCTGAACCGGTCCGACCCGAATGGACTGGGACGAATCACACCAACACACGAAAAGAGTTGACCGAACGACAACTGGAACTACTTCGTGGCATTCTAGATCCGGTAGGAGACGGCCGGACCGACCCTATACCTCCTACACCTCGAAAGAAATCATCCGACCCTGTTCGATCGACACATCGTCCGACCTCGACGGACCGGGACCTCGGCTCGGGCCGATCATCCATCAAGGAGAACGTACCCGTTCGCTCAGGTCTGACTTCCTCTGACATGGACCACGCGGAACTGCGACTCCAGGCACCCCCAAATCCGAACAAGATGGCGAAGCGGAGATCCAGTCGATCGGGGTTCTTTTACCTTCGAGACATGTGGAGGACATCGTCGGGTACAGGGAGCTCTATCCCTCATCCTCCGCCACGCTCACCCCTCTCACCCGAATACAGCATACCTGGACGTCCAAATCATCGTCCTGACCCCATCATGATTCCCATACCCGTCCCCTCTCCGTCCACTCCTCCAACACCCGCTTCCACCTCCACGCGGAACCGATCCTCTAAACCCGCTACCTCGTCTAGCGGCGCTCGACCGGGTTTAGCAGGGATGTTTTCTAGACGAAGTTCCATGTCCTCTGGATTGGCGCTTTCGGGGGGAAAGGAGAAGGAGAAGATGGATGAGATCCCTACTCAGACTAGTGTGGACGGGCGGGGGGAAAGGAAATCGATGGGAGAGAAGGATTCGAGGAGGAAGAGTATGAAGCGGGGAAAAGAGGGTGTGGGGCTGGTACCTCCACCAGTCCCACTCCCGCTCGAACCTCCACTCTCACCCCGAAGAATCTCGTCTGGTGGGATCGCTCGAGCACGAGATCATCGAGGAACAAGATCAAGCACCTCGTCCAGTACTATCAGCGATTGGGACCGGACTCCTTCCCCAGGACCCTTGAGTCCGGTCCATCCAGGTGGATGTGTCGTGGACGATCAATCGGGGGGTCATCTTCCCGCTGCCCGGAAAGTGGAAGTGGAGGCGGACGGGGTGGAGGTGGAAGTGGACAAGGACCGGACGATAGGGCGATCGGATTCGAGGAGGATGTTGGCTAGTCTTGGAGTGAGACCGGACGGAGGGTCTCCTGGTGGTTGGTCAAAGACGGGAGGAGGTCTATCGACCGTTTCTCAGGCTGCGATGAGGGAGATGGTTGGTCAACCACGTTCAGTCACCGGCGCGAGGGGTCCGGGGGATGTGACCAAACCGACGGCACCTCATCATCGGATGATGGTCCTCGCTCCTGAAAACTTGGGACCTTTGACGAGTGCTGCAAAGGAGGCTGTGGAGAGGTGTCGGGAGTCGTTGCGGTCGGTGGAAATGTGAGGTGCGGGATATGATTCCCGGAGTTTAAGCTGTGATGATGATGACGATTGCCCGGCGAGTTGTATGCGCGTAGTGCCTCTATCGAGAATGGTACGGCGACGAACTCTAAAGCTTCTGTTGGGACGCCGAAACCAGATCATGATACCTCGACGATCGAAAGTCTAAACCTTCTCTTCCCCAAGCCGAGTTGCTTACGAGTTGGTTGTCTTTGTGTTTGATTGATAATTGAAACCATCCTATTGTTGCCGGCTTGGTGACAAATCGTGCCGGGGAATGATATCTGCATCCGCATGTTACCTCCACCTTGACTGAGAGTGACGATGCATGCACCAAACGTTCTCTTGTCTTCTTTTGTTTGGCTACAAAGATATATAGAGGACAACATTGGTGATGGTGGGATATGCTGGTGGTACTCACATAGACGATCATCAATCCATTCAAATTCCTGAACCCAGCTACAAAGATATCTACGAAGCTTCACCATGTCTACTACCACCACCTCCACCCCATTCCCCACCGCCAAACTCGGTCGAAACGGACCTTCCATCCCTCGACTCGGGTTCGGTCTGATGGGCCTCAGTTCATTCTATGGAGCCACCGAATCCGATGAGCTCCGATTCAAGGTCCTTGATCGAGCTATTGAGCTCGGTGAGACTTTCTGGGATAGTCAGTGTTGCCTTTCTTCTCTTTCGCTCGACTCTTCTTCTGCAACTCTGCTCACGATTCCTGCTGTCCCACTTTTTTACCCTCGTAACCACCGAACGGACCCATCCGTAGCCTCGGACATGTACGGGGACAACGAAGATCTCCTCGGAGCCTACTTTACCTCTCGCCCGGAAGCTCGTGACAAGGTGTTCTTGGCATCCAAGTTCGCGATCAGGATGGATGAAAATGGGGGCATGGTCGGGGTGGACTCTAGCCCCGAGTATATTGAAAAGGCCATCGAGAAGAGTTTGAAGAGGATGAAGACTGATAGGGTTGATCTTTATTATTGGTATGTCGGCTGTGTTTCGTCTGAGGGGTCGGCTGGATGACGAGGTGCTGACTGGTTTTGCTGTGGGGTTTCGCTCGACAGTCACCGAGTTGACGGAAAGACTCCGATCGAGAAGACTATGGAAGCTCTTGCCAAATTACAAAAGTAAGCACGCCTCCCCCTTGACTCAGATCGTCTCCTCTCCGCCTCTAACCGAATCGAAATTCGCTCCTCATACAACAGACAAGGCAAGATCCACAACATCGGACTCTCCGAAGTCTCCGCCCGCACCCTCCGTCGAGCCAATGCTATCGCCCATGTCGCTGCCGTTCAACTCGAATACTCTCCCTTTGCTATGGAGTGCGAGATGGATGGTGATGAGAGGTTTGGAGTGAGGCAGGTTTGTAGGGAATTGGGGGTGGCTGTGATTGCTTATAGTCCTTTGGGTGAGTGCGCGAATTTCGAGAAAGGTTGTGTGCGGAAAGGTGCGTGAGGGTAGCTGATCGTGATGCGATGCTCGTATGAATTACAGGTCGAGGCTTGATGACTGGGCAATACAAGTCGAGGGATGATTTCGAAGAGGGCGATTTCAGGAAATGGGCTCCCAGGTTCAGCGAAGAGGTGAGTCCGGGGGGTTCTGCTGTTGTGCCTTGACTTTGTGCCGTCACTGACAGTATTGATGTTTCCTTAGAACTTTGCAAAGAACCTCGACATTGTCCATAAATTCGAAGAGATTGCTCAACGAAAAGGATGTACTCCGGGTCAATTAACTTTGGCTTGGTTGTTGGCTCAGGGCGACGATATCTTCCCTATCCCCGGGTGAGTTGCAGCCGGGCCATTGACCGAAGCCTCATTGTTTCAGTGTTCACATCAGTACTGACACACTGTTCTCGCCCCTCTTTGCTCGTAGTACCAAGAAGATCAAGTACCTCGAAGAAAATGTCGGCTCCGTTCACGTCCAACTCACCAAGGAGGAGAATGATGAGATCCGAAAGGTCGTCGAGGCTGCTGAGATCTCGGGCCCCAGGTATCCCGAAGCCTTTGAGGCTAGCTTGTACGCCGAGACCCCCGAGTTGTAGGGAACTCGGTAAGAGCGCGCTACATTTGCGTCTGTCCACGCTTATCGTGGATGGCTTGAAATGAACGAGCTTGGTCAGTGGATCGGGATATTACGGAAGAAGATCGTGTCAATATGAGATGTACGAAAAGTGAAATATTACGGGACGGAGTCGGAATCGACATTAATGACACTTGTTAAAATGAATGAAACTCTATACAACCTATGAGAAATGCGTCATACCATATGCCCAGTACACCTTTCCCGCACGCAGACCCCCTACCGTACAGCACTATGCCCAGCCGCCCGTTTCTCCGCCATCTGCTCGACGGGCGCATCTGCCGCATTGGCTGCGGGTACAGCGGGTGAGTCCGTTTCTGCTGCTCTTGGGCTACGTGATTCTCCCTGTGGTGGTACGGTTGAGGTGTGGCAAGGGTAGCGAATGTATTTCGAGTAGTCAGGAGCGAGGAGCCATGACAATTACGAAGCCGAGGAAGGCGCGGGGCGGATCGGAAAGTAGGAAGGTAATAATGAGTAGGGGCTCGTGAATGGGGAACGCCAGTATCGACAAAGTACCCACCTTGAATCCGATGTAAAACAACCTCGACGTGTCTCCACCCTCAGAATCCGACTATCCACATTGGTCGAGAAGGTCAGCTTCCGCAGCTCCCAACTGTCATCGCAGACCACCCCGTGCGCCAGTCTGCCATACTCACCACCATCAACGTCACACTCCATACACTAGCCATCTTCTGAACCTTCAAGGGCCAATCCTCCACCTCCCTCCTCCCCCCTTCGCCCCTGCCTCCTTGACCCTGCCCATCCCCCTCGCCCACGGCTTGCCAACTGCTAGGACTTTGACCGATCAATAGCTCTTGTACGGGTTTGATGGATTCGTCTTCGATATCCCCGAAGGAGGGGGGTGAAGAGAGGTTGGTATATATTCGGATTCGAGTGGGTCGGGTCGAGGTTGTTGGAGGGGGAGGGAGGAGGAGGAGGGACCGAAGTCGGAGGGAGTGGATGAAGGGGATATGTATGATCATCTGATAAGAATCACATGGTGGACGTATTGTCAGCGGAAAGTTACGCTTGTTGGTGCTGAGATGTTTCACTTACCTGATCATCCACCCCTGAATCGCAGTAGATTTCCATATTATGCCTCTCATCCCATGTCTTGACGATCTTCTTGGCTCCATCTGGATCTGCGAGGTTCAGGCCGGTGATGCTGCAGAATCAGAAGAATGACACGAGGAATGAAAGGAAATCTCCACATGAGTACACGAATCGAACTGTTCTCTCCAATTCGTGTGACATACTTTTCTACATCGATGAATCCCCATAGATTCTCATCCCTTCCCGAACCTGCCGAAACGCGTTCGAGCACCTGAACGGCCACATTGGAATCGAGGTCCACTGAAGTGAGGTCGTCTTGGCAGGACATGGTATGTGGTGTTTCCTCCTTGGGGCTATATCGACGAACAGTAGAAGTAAAAGTAGAGGTAGATTGCGAGGTCGATCATCGATCCTCGATTAATCCATCTCAATAGCTCTCGACATTGATTGAAGGCGAAACAAACAAGATCCAACCTCTCGATGACTAATGGCAGCGGGAGGGGGCGACGTTCATTAAAGCACACGCTTTTGCTTTTGCTTCCGCAGAGGGTTAGTAGTATTATATCTGATTCGAAGCAAAAGGTACAATTGTGCTCGAATGAAATCAGATGAGGCGATTCATCGATTCTCCGTGATTCAACGTATACAACCCGATTTCACCCATTACGGCCTCATCCTGCCGTCTTGCAAACATGCACGAGCTCTTGAATCTTTAACGCACACCAATGCAACTGTCCCAAACAGATGTTGAGTCTGGCCAGGATTTCAGCCCGAGCGAAAGACCCTTCTCAGAACGCAACAAACAATTATCTCATACGCAGAAACAAAAGGGTCAGACGACCGGAACGACCGGTAAGAATATCCTACTACAATCCGTTCCAACCAAGGCCCTCTTGAACGCGCACAAAACTCTTGTCCATATACTCCGTCGCTTTCCTTCCAAACTTATCGATGACGAAAATGAATCGCTCGATACGTTTAGTCGAAGAGTCCGAATCTATAGGCAAGCGAACAAGCATCAGTCTCGGCGTCCCACTCCCGCACTCGATGTGTTCGCAGAACTCACCCCATGTCGTCGTCGGAACCCTCCTCCTCGTCAGCCTTGGCGTCCTCCTTGGCCTCCTCAGCAGCGGGGGCGTCGGTGGAAGCAGCGGCAGCGGGGGCAGCAGCGGCAAAGGCCTCGGGGTTGGCGAGGTACTCCTTGATCTGAGCGGATCCCTCGAACTCGTAGTCGGTGGCCAAAGAGATGTTCAACAAGTTCTTGTACGAGTTGACCAAAGAGTGACCGACCGAGGCGATGGTAGGGAAACCGGTGGCCAAGGAGATGGTAGCGATCTGCTTGATTCCGGCCAAGAATCCGTCGAGGAGAACGGACTCCTCAATGTCGAGGATCTCGGAAGAGAAGATGTTTCCCTCGGAGAAGATCTGCTCGACAACCATTCCGTAGGTGAACGGAGAGATGTTGAGCATGTTCAACAAGGTAGCCTCGGAGGTTCCGACCTTGACACCTCGCTCGAGGACCTTGACGTCGTTGACGATTTCAATGGTACCACGGGCAATCTTGGTAGGGATCTGCAAGGCCTGGAAGAAAGAGGTCTTACCGGGCTCCATACCAGTGTTACCGGCGGGGACGTAAACGTCGTTGGGGGCAACGGCACCAGGTCGGGCAGGGGCAGCGACCTTGTTGGCGACGATGATCTCTCGGACCTCCTTCAAGTCACCCGAGGTGAAGACGAAACCGACGTTTCCCTTGACGGCGGGCAAGAGCTTCTCGAATTGAGGGTGCTCGGCGACGATTCCTCGGAGAGCTCGTCGGACCATGGTGTTCTTTCCCATCAAGACCACTCCCTTGCCACGGAGAGCGACACGGATCTGGTGCAATTGGTTGGAACCGACATTGTCGATCTGGACAATGAAGATGGAGGCTGCGAGTGAAAAGAAAGGGATTGCGTCAGCGTCGTCCGCCTATGTTCGACTGGTCAAGGCTCGCGACTCACGGTACTTGTCCAAGAGGTCCTTGAGCTTCTCGAAGTAAGCGATCTTGTTAGCCTTGGATCCAGCCATTTTGAGCGAGTTTTGTTGTTGTGGTGAAGAAAAAAAGGTCGGAGGGTAAAGTGACAAGTCTCCCAAATACTCTAGTGAGTCAGAAGGTTGTTTAAAGACTAGTCGATGAGCGGTGATGCCTGGGAAAGGAAAGAGGGGCGTCCGGGCACATGCGTTGGTGAGGTCGGTCGATCTGACGAAACAAGAGGTTGATGAATCTCTCGCAACCCTCGCTCGCAAGTGGCTCGAGGGTGATGAAGAAAACGCGCGGAAAGGAGTAATGTCAAGAAAAAGCGCAAAGTTACTACAAGCGCGTACTGCAGGGTCGCGCGGACATCGTTGTGACAAACAAGCCCGCGCGCCCCCGTGCACTAGACTAGCAAGCCGTTTCAGCTACATGCTGGGGTCACAAAACACTGCTAGATCTTGACAGCGTTGGCGCAGATTGAGTCTCCATAGCGTTCCACTCTTCCTCTTATAGGAAGACAGTGTCACGGAAGGAAAACTTCATCCAAACTCGACCTATGCTACCTCTGCGGAGTTGTATGAGCGTCATTCCAGATCTGCCAATCGATTGCAGACTCCTTGGAAGCGATGCTGATGCGCATCTCACTAGTGCCCCTTCGACTTGAAGCTCAGCCCAGTGACAGCGTCTCGAGCGCGGACATATTCTTCATAATTTACTCATACCCTTTCCTTGGGGAGATTGGCGATACATATTTCCTCTCTGTCCTTCCCTGCCGCGCGCACTATCCTACTTCTTCTCCTCCTGACCCTTCATGATCCATTTGGATGCCTCCTTTGCCTTCGCATCAAGCTCCTCTTGGCTAGCATTAGGGTCGAACGTGTTCTTCTCAGGAACGTCGAGGCCGGCCTTCACCGCTTCCCTAGCTTCCATCCTCTCCAACCAGGCTTTGATGTGGGTGAAACGCTCAAGCCCGGGGACACCAGCCCAGCTGGCAACGCGAACCCAAGGGAAGACTGAGAGTGAATGGTCAGCAAGAGGGCATGGATCGGGTTGCAAGACTTCGAGCGCGCTTACTGTTGATATCGACAACGCTGTATTTGCCCTTGCCATTTCCGACAATGTAGTCTCTAGGCTCAGAGGCCTCGCCGTTGTTCTCTCGCTTGCCAGCAAGACGGTCCTCGAGAACACTGAGGATATATTACCGGTGTGAGCTATTTCTCGCAGCATCTAGAGGACGGGCGGAAATCGACTGACCTGTACAACCTGGCGGACTCGTCTTGGTATCTCTTGATACCATATTCTATCTTGGTAGGAGCATATCGGAAGAAATGGTTGGCTTGGCCCTGCATCGGTCCTAGACCGCCCTGAGCCCATGCGATCCAAGAGTAGGCGTCGGACCGCTCGGCAATATCATCGAACCAGAACTTGTTGTCCTTGTCGTACTTCTCGATAAGGTACTGGTTGACCGCAACGGATTCGAAGACGTTGTGCTCCCCGTCGGTCAAGGCAGGGATTCGGCCATTCGGGTTGATCTTCAAGAACCATTCCTCCTTCTGCTCGTTCTTGGAGAAGCTGATCCCTTGGAATTCGTACTGGAGTCCATAAGCCTTCTTGAGCTCTTCTAGAAGGATAGAACACTGCGAAGGAATGGGTCAGTTCAAGGAAAGCGAAGGGAAGCTACGAAGACGCTCAAACACCAACCTTGTGTCCTGTGAATCGGGCAGAATATGCAATGTTTTCGCTGATTTAGCTAGTGTAATTAAGGAGCGCACTTCCGTATGGAAACGTATGATGACATACCGTTAGGGGTACCTAGAATCGTTTAACGAGGACATGCCTCACGTCAGCCGATGCCGGCTCGAGGAGAAGCTTTTGAGACTCACCGGCAGTCCAGAGCTTGAGTTTCGAGACGACAGACATTATGATATCAGGTATGGAGTATTAGGCTTTCGGGTAGCGGGTAGGTATATATTATGTTTGCAATTGTCTGACAGCTGGCTGCGATTCTGTGGCGATGTAGAACAAAATCGATGGCCGTGCAAACGCAAATAGATGTTATCAACGTTCGTGAGCCGGGGGACCTCGGGTATATATACGTCGATCGGGGAGATTACTCATCAACAGCCCGGTTTTGCTTCCGCGGCATGTCGACTACTGCCGAATCTCGTTGCGTCATACCGGTGTTTGTGGAATTGGGCGTAGCAGCTTCAAAAGTATTCGAGTCCGCGCCTAATAATATCGATGCTCGACAAACTTGACATGATACCGTCGAACACTATGTCCGTTATTTACATGATGGGTCTACTTCATGTGTATGCACATCGACCGACGCCGCTTTTCCCAACTCGAGCCATCACAGAGAAAACCCCCGCGCCCCTTCGCTAAAAATTGCCTCGCAGACCGTCTGGGACGCGCTTCCTGCATCCATATCGAGGCACAGAAAATTCCAAGCTTCATATGTATGCTTCTGCTGGTCGATTATATCGCTTATGTTCGTTTGACGGGGATAGCGGGCTTGTTGATTTGGATTGGCTTTGATCCCTTCGCGATAAGGTTAACCATACACTTTACACGGAAGGTGAAAAATTCAGGCGGAAGCTCAAGAGCGGGAAGCGGGAGCCAGTCAACCACTTGGCTTACCCTGACTTGTACCTGACCTTTGGTTGTCGGCAGACCTCCTTGGCACGATCCTGACCACCCATAGGATCTGAACTCTATCGATGATCAGCGAAGCTCATCCGATCAAGACAGACTGATCTCAGCGCACCCTGTCGAGAATTCCCTCGGTTTCAAATCATGCTCCAACAAAACCCTCCCAATCCTCCCGGGAGTTCCTTCCTGTTCGATGACCAAGTGGAATACTGAGCTCGCTGCAATAAATTCATCTGCCGTCATTTTCCCCTGAGCAAGATTGAAAGGTGTCAGCCAAGTGCTCGCCGAACGTCACTTTCCATCATGGATGACGGCTCACCGCAGGGTATCTGAATATAGGGGGCTGAACTTTGGGAGCTCGTGGAGCGGCTCGTTTCCTCTTCTTCGGAGCTGGCTTCTCAGCTTCGAGCGGGATGCTCGGCTTTACCTCTCCTACCATCGCATCATCGTCGGACTCTGGTCCAGATAACACGATCACGTCATCTGACTCAGGTAACGTAGAGGCGGTCGGAGGAGTAGCTGGAGGGCTCTCCGGGCGTTCGCTCGCAGAGGGGAAGAACAGAAACGGACTGTCTTCTTCCTCTTCGATGATGCTCGGAGGGTTCCAATAGACGAAACGACGTTCGCCTTCTTCCGCACTGATCGCGGGCGTTCCGCATACCACATCCCTCTTGAAGTCATCTTCCTTCCAGCCGTCAGTCTCCGGCTCGACGTGGTGATCATCGGCCGGTTGATCGATCATGAATATTTGCCTGTTGATTCCGTCTCCGATGAACGGGTTGTCGATAGTCAAATACGTCTCATCAATTTCTAGTTCGATTTCAAGTTCTTCTTGTTTCGGAACGATAGCGTCTTCCAATGCTGTGTGGAAGATTTCTCCTTCGATCTCGTGTTCAGATGCCGATTCATCGTCGATGAGGATACTGGTATCAGCAGTTGAGCCTAGATTGATGGACATGTTGGGATTGTATAAGGGGATCGGGTGAACATGTTAGAAAGAGTGGGCTTGGTCTCAAGACCGACACAGGGCGTTTTCACGTACTTGACTATATATATATAGTGAGCAGATCTCTCGGCCGAAGATTCCTGTCCGGCGTGACACTTGATCACCAGACTAGCAGGCTCATGAGGGTGAAATGATCGTCGTGACGGCGATCATTCGGGCGATCATGCTTCCTAAGGATTCAAAGGATGATAAAGCGTTACAATTCAATTGGTGTTTTTCGGGGTTGGTCTGCCTAGCTCCAAAAGTCGATGCACTGAGATTCGCTGCAACAGACTGTCTGATAGCTTGATTGGCCCGAGTGGTTTGTCGAACTGTCTGGCTCGTCTCCATGACCATGGCCTATAGCGCTATAATCCGAAACCTTAACGCACTCGATGACGTAAGCTTGGCCTCCATGCGCGTCGCCGTGAAGCTTGTTGCCTTGCGATCTCGAACGACCGATCGAGCAGCTCGAGACTTCATTTCTGACCCCTGAAATGGAATGATTTCTAACAAGGACGGATTTGATTATACGAGCCTCCAAACTGCCCAAATCAACCCTTTGTCTTGTATCTTCCTTCTTGATACACCTCCGATATGTCCGGCGCGAAGGCCAAGATCAAGGAGATTCAGAAGCACCTCAAAGCGGAAGAGTATGACGATGTCATTGAGCTGAGCAAACAAGTCTTCAAGGAGGAGAAGACACCGACACCTAATGTGTACAACGCGTGAGTGATGCTTGCTAGTCAGTTATAGTCTAGAACTCTTGATTCAAACCCATCGCTGGTGTAGCCTCGTATTTGCTGGAGTAGCATACTCGAAACTCGAGCGATATGACGAATCCGAAAAGGTCTACAAGCGTGCCATCGACCTGTTCCCGGATCTTCCTTTGGCCTATCAAGGATTGCAAAAGTTATTCACGGATAGGGAAGAATGGGAGAAGCTTGCGTTGATGCTGCAGGATATGACGATCAAGGCGGTCGATAGGTGAGCTGTCTGCATGGTGCTTTGCTGAAGGATCGTCTTGAGCTGAGCAAAGAATTTGGACATCTACAGCCAAAATGCTAACGACGTAGCAAAACACTTGCAGCGATTGTTGGAAGTCCGGGAGAAGCAAGAAATGCCGAAACATGTGAGTCTGAGCCGGTACAGACAGTATGATTGCAGTGGTTGATAGCTGTCATTGCTACTAGATACACCGCCTACTAGATCTCCTACTCCCATCGTCACCTCTCTACAATCTACTCAACCAGCTCGAACCACCAGATACTTCGACAGCGACCACGGATTCAGGAGCTTCGTCATACACACCTTGGCAGATTCCTTCATTTCCGGCACCTCCCTCAATACATACTCTCCCCTTGTCCCAACCCCTTCCATCATCTTCTCTCACCTTCTCGGCTCCGCCAAAACCACCTTCTCCAATGCCTGCTATCGCTCAGATGATCCACCACTCGGACACGAGTCTGGCGTTATTGTTATCTCTGACGTTGGAGCAAGAACATGAGGAACGAGACAGAGAAGAAAAGGAAGTGGGAATTCGTAGAAAACGGCTGGGAGCGGGAAGCGAGAGTCAAGTTCGACGTGTCGTTGCGAGGGAATTCCTCTGTGAATCCAGGGTGAGCCTGGTAGTCCCTCTAAGAACGAGCGAGCTGCAACTAACGCGTAGACGACTGTTTAGATGCCGGAATATTATGATGAAATCCTGGCTCATCCGGCAACTCCGGATGATCTTCGTAGAGCTGCAGAAAGCCGTCTGCTTCGCCACTGGTATCGTTTAATGACCTGCCTGTCAAGGTGAGTGTGCTGCCTTACACATTCCGAGAACCGACACGTAAAGCTCGAAGATGCTAAATCTCGCCCCTTTTTTTCCATAGAAACACCCCAGACGACAAGGCGGCCGCCGACACAGATCGGACGTCATATCCTCAGAATCTCTTCGACCTACCAACGAAAACAACCAGTGTACCCAGCAAGGAATCGATCAGGACCAAAATAGAAGAATTAATTCAGGGCATGGTATTACTCAAGGTAGAAGACGAGAGTGCTTGGGCGACTACATTGGAGTGGACAGACACAATAAGCCTCGGTGAGCACGAAGCTTCCGCTTGGATTGTTGCACGTTATGCTGTCGCTGATAATTCTCGACCAGACGGCTATTCTCTGAGCTTTTTGCACGAATATTCCTTGCTCTTCCCATCCTCGCCATACACCACCTTGATTACCGGCTATTTGCGATATTTCGAGCTTCCCGGACCCAACGACGAGACAACCGAGAAGATCAAATCAAAGAGACGAGAACGCCGGAAAACGGAGAAGGATGCCGGCAAGAGGAATAAGAAGGACGTACCTGCGGAAGACGATGGAAGGGAAGATGATATGTCTCCTGAAGATGCCTTGAAAACGGAAGAGAACAAACGGAAGGAGCCTTACACCGTCCTCATCGTGAGTCCAGTAACGCGCGAGTTCTCAATAGAGCTCTAACAGTTTGATCCGTTCCGGGCCTACAGAATGGAATCGACAGTCTTCCCAAATCCCTATTCGGGCACAAGATTCTCGCTGAAGCCTACTTGAGAGAGGACGACTATGCAAACGTCATCTCAACTGCGGAGAAGGGCAAAAGCCTCATTAAAGCTATGGATATTGAAACGGGATTGAAATTCCAGCGGTGAGTTCGGCTATACAGCTTCGACACAATGCGGTTTGCTGAAACTTCTCATCTCACAGTTCCAATACTCTCCTCGATATTCTCCTTGGTTCAGCCTTCGTTCACTACTACGCGCCCAAGCACCATCCCAAGGCACTCAAGCTGTTGGACGGTGTCCTAACCGATCATCCAGATTCCGTCCCTTGTTTCATGGGTCGTGGATACGTCTTTGCTGGCGAGCAACGCTGGCACGAAGCCCGGCTCGAATTTGAAAAGGCGATAGCGCTTGAGCAAGAAAGTCAGAACTCAACAGCTGTTCCCAAGGAAGGCCAGCCGGCTGGCTCGATATGGTCAACCTTTCGGCTTGAGGCGACAGAGCAGCAAGGTTGGTGCATGACAAAAGAAGCCATGCTTGCTGAGGGCATAGAGGTTTTGCGAGGTGTGGCGGAGGTATTCGACGCCGACGTAGCGAGGAAGATCGATTCCGCTAGAGTTTGGTGGCGAATCGGTGTGGCAGAATGGGAAATGGGCGGTAAGCTTGGGTTCCATGGCTGCTGAGTTGAATCCGCTTACATACTCTTCTTTT
>Ga0308160_10004641_pt1 | contig 14614 bp, 18 predicted proteins | sample PhyFR1_FD_201036 | JGI IMG/M metagenome (GOLD analysis project Ga0308160, IMG submission 201036) | Phyllosphere microbial communities from UC Gill Tract Community Farm, Albany, California, United States - DLSLF.R1 | ecosystem: Host-associated > Plants > Phyllosphere > Unclassified | place: USA...
TATCCAACTCCAACGTCTTGAACTTCGTCCGTCTCCTTTGTCACTTCTCGTCTTCGGCTGATCGGTCGATCACGCGTTTCGTCGGACAAGGCCGAAGCAGGAAAGAATATGAGAGGTGTCGCCATATACTTCACTTTATATACATGAGTGATCATGAGTGACCATCTATACCGTTGTATTGTAGCAAGGCTAAGAGGTATGAGACAATGTTGGGAGCTCCGAGATGATCTTGCGATGCCGCCGTCATAGCGATTCATTTGTGTCAGGTCACGCTCCGACAAAACACAGAACGACCAGCGGTCACATGCCACATAACGGGAAGGCTTCTTGCGCGTGTCTATGCTTCGCAACAACAGCATACCTTTGGTTTCGTTTTGCTGCACGAGAATCTCCTTTGGTCAGATGTTCAGCAAGCTGAGTGTCTACTCGTTGATCAGGAGAAAAAATTTACTCTAATTGTGAAAAGTGAAACTTGTTTGGCGACGTGGCTCAATGCGCCTGTGGTTTCGAGGCTCAAGCCTGCCGCGTGAATGTTTGGCAAGTAATCGCAAAATCCCTTGTGACCCCTAGGAAAGGCGGAAGTACTCTGATCTCTACGAAAAGCGGCGAGAAATTGGCTACGCACTGCCGCGTAGCATTGAATAAGCAAGACAACGGCAAGGCAATCCCATACCGAAACCGCACAGCGGGACGTGTAGCTTCGTATGAATCGCAGTAGCTGGTTCTGTGCACCTATTTCAATACTCTGTCTTTCCTGTACTAGCATACGACCAAGGCTTCGCTGCTCGAGGTCATGGCATGTAGTACGAGAGCGAGAGAATTTGAGCTTGGTCCGCAGCGTTTCCAGCGCGCTGGGTATAGTTCCCCTGAATGCAATAACCCCTATGTAAATCCTCTCTGCTCCTTGCGCCTTGCCGAATCAGATTCCTAGTCGACCGGGGAGCCGAGGCAGATTAGGGCGGACTCGGTTGACCGGACAATCTGACCACGTCGTACCAACTTTTTCGGTTATGATCGCTGGATTAAACCTTTGCGTCCAGCTGCTTCTCAAAACACATTCATTGCTATGTGTGTATATGACAGTCCGCTTGACTGAGGATGGAGGGGATACGTGCGATGTCGACGTTATACCTAACTGAGCCAGTTCACACTGTCAGCCGAGATGCTAGCTGCGAAATCACTGATGGCCTCGTTGACTGACCAAGTCATCCGGATGCAAATGACAATGGGTAGATCTGCATTTGAGATCTTTTGTTCGGGACAAGGAGGATGTATCCGAGGATGGTATCAATAGCTTCCATGAGACCCATTTCACACTTGATAGCACAGCTAGATGTCCGAGCGCTTCAATGAAGAGAGTGCACATGACTACCCTTGCAGAGGAAATTCGTCTCATTCACGCTGTGCGTGAAACGTACAAGGGGTAGTCGGGGTCCTTCCGTCGCACGCCCGTATCCGTATCGCAAGGCCGACACCTCCCCGGTTTGGTGATCCTTGGGGCTGACGAGAACTCATTCGAGATCTGTAGGACAGAATTGAAGGACAACGAGCGCAGATAAAATGGCTGGTTCCCTTTGAGGGAGCGCGGATTTTATTTCCCGGCGGCGGACGCCGAAACCGGTCAAGCAGATCCTCCGGGAGAGGAAAGACACGAATCAAATCGGCGGAACTCTGTGCCTTTCTTGGAAGTTCTTGACTCGACAGAGCGAGACGGTGTTTGTACCGAAGATAAGTGTCCTCGAGTCAGCTCCTCCTTGCCGATCAGTGCGTGCATTTGGCGATGGGCCGTCGAGTTGTAGGGCCTGCGCGCTTCCGCGTTCGGATCCGAAGAAGCATGAGTCATCGGCTGGTCTTTGGGGAACATGAGCACACTGGTAAACATGTGTCATGTATATATAGAGAGGAGAATATGACCTGCTTGCAGCTTGATCGTAAATTCATCTCGTTGCAAAGTGTACATTGGCATACTCAGAGCTTCGCATATCTCTCAGAACCCTGGGCTCTTCATTTGAACAAAGTCCAGATTTGAGACATCTTCTTTCGCCCTACGACACGCCCGCGGCTGCCTCAACAATGACAAGCTTACCTCCCGACATCACCCTCGAAATCTTTGCCCAACAGCCGAGTGCAGCCCTCGCAACACCATTTCTCTTCTGTTATCAGACGGCCGAGACGGTTGACTTGCACGAGTTTGTCGAGAGCCTTGATATCGGCCGACAAACACTGCATGAAGCTCTGCCATGGACTTCGGGCGAGGTGATCCGGGATCAAACGGATTCGACTGGATCAGGCGTCTTCAAGATCAGGCATGCCGCAGCACCTCCTCGCGTCATCGTCAAGGATTTGCGAGACGATCCATCGGTTCCCAGTATGCAAGAGTTGCAAAAGGCGGAATTTCCCGCGAGCATGCTGGACGAAACCATATTCTCGCCATTCAGTGTGCTACCGGGCAAAGAACTACAGGCCGCACTCAGAAATCGCGTGCTCATACTCCAGGCCAATCTGATTCGAGGAGGTCTTTTACTCAATGTCTGCGGACATCATTCGGTGCTTGATGGTACTGGCCAAGAGCAGGTGACCTACCTGTTGAACAAGGCATGTCAGGGCCTACCATTGACACCCGAGGAGATTCGGATAGGCAATCTCCCACGGGAGAACATTATCGAGTTATTTCCCGATGATTGGCAACCCGTCAATTCGCCTTACCTGAAGCCAGCTGGAGACAAGCCAAATACGTCCTGGGCAAAAGACGAGAATGACGAAACCACCTCTCCGCTCATCTGGATCAATATATCCTTCTCTCGCGAGTCGCTGGAAGAGGTCAAGAACGAAGCTCATCGTGGTCTGAGCACTGGGTTTGTCTCGACGGACGACGCCTTGACGGCCTTGGTATGGCAGTCACTTTGTCGGGCTCGGGTACCGCGGCTTAAACAGACTACGCCGACGATTATGGGTCGGGCGATCAACCCACGGCGTTACTTGGACGTACCACCGACGTATCCGGGGTACATTTCGAATATGGCTTACACGACCAAATCTCTGCACTCGATGACTGAAAGCACTCTCGGCCAAGTGGCTGCCGAGTTGCGTACCGCAGTCGATCCAAAGCTATCCAAATTGTCTGATTTGACACGCGAGTTTGCGACCCTCATCCATCGAGCAGAAGACAAGGATACAGTGTCCCTCGGGAATTGTCTCGATTTGGACCACGATCTCATGGTCAGCTCTTGGGCTGCCATGCGATGTTACGAGTTCGACTTTGGCATGGGCCTCGGACTGCCCGTCACCTTTCGTCGAACAAAGATGGTTCCGGTGCCGAATCTCATCTTTTTCTTGCCCAAGGATGCCAGTGGATGCATCGTGGTGAACATGTGCATCCGGGAGGACGATCTGGAACGTCTGCAGCGGGATCCAGAGTTCAACCGATATGCTCGTTTCATCGGTTGAGAAAGGGCGAACCGCAGACAATCGACCGCCAGAGCGACAATTTCGTGTTGTCGATCAGGTCATGCTGGAGGAGGCTTACAGGCTTGATGAGGGTTGACGTGATGGATGACATGATTTAATGGGCGATCCGCACACTGTATCCACAAACGAACCCGCATGAACCTGTTAATGAATAGCATACCCGTCGTCACGGTAATGATACGGCGTCGTCTTGGAGTCGGTACATCACGAGAGGTTTGACCGGTCGCAACGCCTAAACCACTTTGCCTTTTGTCATTGGGTATCGATTCCTGTCTTTGATTATGCTTACAACCGCTGATTTCAAGGGTGTTTACGGGTATAATTTCGAAGAAGTCCCTATCCACGTTCAATTCTTGGGATACACTATGTTGCCTATTTTTGAAGGATAGGGAGAATATGACATGCCAGTATCCGTAGCTGAAGCGAAGAACCAAGTGCTCACTGGCAAAGTCCCGAAAAATACGACAATGTCAGCGATAGCCCTGATTCCGAGCCCCGGGTGAACGACCAAGGCATGACCGAGCTGGTGAACTTACTATCCATTCCGCCTCCTCCGACTGACATGTCCACGCTAGCGGCGAGTTCGTATCCCGCTCGACTCATCGCTTCCAACAATCGACAACATAACATCCCGGCCTGAACGACAGCGCCAGCGCCAATTCCGAGCAACACGAAAATGAGCATGTTCATCAGAGAGGTCGGTTGAACGGTAGGCGGGAGTCTTACCTGGATGACTTCTACAGCGACGGGCGAAACCCAAGGATTACCCCCGAGCTTGTATTCGAGACATCCGGGATCGTCGATCGAGGTGGAGATCGAGAAACGGTGTTTGGATGGGACTTCGGCACCTCAGAACCAGGTCTGGAAGGTGGTGAAGCAGGGGATGAGAACGGATTAGGAGTGAGGTGATGGGAAGCTTGGATTGGGAGTGAATGGAGGGCGACTTGCCTGGACTGCTTCGCCGAATGATCGGGTGACGATCTCGGATGGCGAGTCGATCAGCCGCTGCGTCGGCAACATAGACAAACAAAGAGTCAATAAAGTATCACACATAGAGGAAGAAGCGCAGACGAAGTGACATACCACCCTATCCGTCTTGTTGAACGAGATGGAACAGTATGACCGGCGTCTAGCGATTCCGGTATGTCGGAAGAAGATGGCGTCCTGCGATTTGGACGTGGACGTGTATGAGTCAGTCGTGTTCGGCAAGCTATATGATGGCGGATGATATACAAATGAAGAGAGAGATGTGGCTCACCTTGTCTGCTTCTTGTTTACTGAGATCGCAAGACATGTAGATGGTCCATCCGACGGTGTCCAGAGCGTGAATGACGGCGGTCATCAGACGCCGAGAGCTATGAGCGGGTACGTCGTGATGCAACGTGGGATGTTGTCAGTCGGGCTTGTACCATATAGAGAGGGGAGGAGAGTGGTAGCAGACTATATATTCACGGAATTGCATCGTCTCCTTGTCCGAGCCCTGAGTTGGTGAATGGAAGGGTTTGAAATCAGTTTTTGTTTCTTCGCAATAACTTGTCCATACCGGCGTTACTCGTCCGCCCATCAAACCCCCTTCATCGCCTACTCACATGGATTGCCCCTAAACTTGAACTCCCAGCAACAACTTTCCACATCTCCTTCCTTCTGGATTCCCTTGGGCCAACATGCGATGGCCGCCTGCCTGATAAGAGGGATGATCTCGGCTGGGAAACCGATCAGTCGGAACGCGTCGTATCGGGAGAGTTGTAGGCATGCGATGGCTGGGAATGGCGGAGGTGGGGGAAGACTAGTTTCGGGGTGTCCCATGGTATGAGAAGAGTGAGTAAGAGTTAGGTATGTGATGTAAGAGAGTGAGAAAGAGGGAGTGTAGAGGAATGACCAGAGTTGTAGAGACGAAGATGTTGCATATTCAAACCCCCCAAAAGCCTCAGCCAGCCAAAAGTCGGCGCCAAGAGATTTTCGTTCGGCGTTGACGAAGAAACAGCCAGGGAAAGGTTGAAAAGGTCAAATGGTGGTAATGGCGGTGATATCACAGCTGTGGACTCTATCAATGATGGGCACTCTTCACTGTATACTCTACTCTGTTACCTCTACATTGTATTCATGAGCTATTCCAGATTCTATCGCCTGATTGACCACGATCACCCGTCTCACTCGAGCCAAACCGCATGACTCGCTCCATCGCCGGGTAACAACTCGACCCGACTGACTTCCTCAAACGACGTCCCATTCCAACTGATGACGAGCACCAACCCATCTTGTTCATCCGTCAAGACGAGCCATTCGATCTCGTGATCGTCTTTCCCTCGACCGTGGGTCTGGATGATTTCGATGGCGTTGGCTCGGCCTCCCGAGGTAGGGGTTTGGAAGATGGCCGAGGGGCCAGAGTTGGGGTGGACGAGGTGACCCGAGGTGGAGTCGATCTGGTAGGCGCAGAGGTATCCTCGAGTGGATGTATCCTTGCCTCGAGTCGTGGCAAAGATGAACGGGGTCGAGGGGGAGGTTCGTATGGTATCTCCTCGAAAGTCGTTAGGGTCGGCGTCTAGCAGTGGAGGCGAGCGGAGGAGTAGCACGTCGTAGGTGATCAGCACAGGGCATTGGATGCATTCAATCTCGTCGCTCTACTCACCTTCTGGGATCAGACTCGACGAGTGAACAAACGATAACCCTGGCTCTGTAATATCATACACATCCACAAACTGTGTATGCTCCGTGACCTACCCCTCGAAACCCAACGCCAAGTCAGCTCGAGTTACAACCCCCCGACATACCCAAACGACGACGTTTCTAGGAACTGTGGACTCACAGCGTAGAGACACTTTCCGTCATTCCCTACGACGGCGTGTCGAGGTCCATCGTGTGGTCGACTAGAGATATGTTTATCGACCAGCGAGAGGGTTCCATCGGGGTTGGATTGGTGGATCCAGATAGCGTTCTCGCCGCTGTAGAGTCAGGTTCAGGGTGTATCATAGTGGGCTTGTGAGCGTGTGATTTTGGGTGGGGTGGGCTTTGAGAGGGATAGGGGCTTACAGGTCGGGGACGTAGGCTCTTCCTCCGAGATCGAATTCGATTCCGTGAGCTCCGTATCTCTGGGAGATAGAGGGGGTCAAGGGGGAAATCACCTCAGCAATCGGTATCGTCCTCTCATATCCCTCTCACGTTACCGCGACACTCACCAAAGCCTTGTTCGTCTTATCCCACTCATCCAACTTTTCTGGATCGACGTACACCATCTCTTGTTTCTTGGGTCCGAAGCCGTTGGACGTGGGGGACGTGGAGGAGGAAGAGGAGGAGGAGGAGGGGGGAGCGGAATGGACTTCGCCGGTGGGACCGCCGATGGAGTAGATGAATGAGTTGTGGATTGTTATGTAGGATGAGATGGCGGCTGGAGGGTGTTGGCAGGATAGGGTGGAGAGAGAAGCCACGGACAGAGAGATGGAGGGAGACGTCAACGATAACGGTCTAGCTGTTTGAAAATAAATAATGCTGAATTGCTCTCTCCACTCACTGATCGGCGTTTTCCCCTTGTAATCCAAATTCAAATTCCAAGCTTCCTCCCCACCTCCCCCTGTCCCCACCTCGGACTCTATCCCAAACGCATACAAGCTAGGCGGCCATGCCCAGCTCGTCGCATACAACGTATCCCTTCCCGGACTGAGGGCTAGGTATTGATGAGCTCCTTGAGCGGGGATCCGTTTGTGGATGGATAGTTTGCGTGTGAGGGTGCTGAATGAGAGGATGTAGAGGTAGACCGAGGTGAAGGTGCCTAAAGGTAGGGAGGACGAGTGTCAGTGGGCAACGAGGTGGAGGGGTGGTGGATGGCTCTCTGACTCACCGCACAAGATGGGAATCACCTCGTTATTCGACGACGTGAGAAAGTTGGACGTGTCCATGGCGGACAGAGAAGATGGTCACACTCGGGGCATGGTCAAGGTGGAGTGTAGACGAGGTCACATATGCTCATTCGATGTGATTATTGAATGTTCATCCCATCCACCCCTATTTCCTGACCTCCTTGCTGTTTGTCCCCTTCCCCGCTTTTCGGCTCTTTCGGAAGCGGGACTTGGCGTTTCTCCGGCCCCGCAAATGGTTCGAGAGGAGGGTCGAGAGGGTTATATCAAAGTGTCGTTTAGATATACACAACACTTTCTACCTGTCTCGACCTCTTGTTAACGACCTAGTCTACCCAGTCATACTGTAGAGAACCCCTCACACCACTACGATGCCCCGTATCCCTTACCGCTACCCAGCTCCTTCCACCGACGCCGTCGCCGATCGAATCCGACAACGACGAGGCGCTCGTGGATTGACTTCCCTCGATGGCATGTTGTTGAACGCACCGAGTGTGGCCGATGGTTGGAACACGTTTGTCGGTGGATTGAGGAGTAGGACGAGTTTGAGGGATGATTTGAGAGAGTTGATGGTGGGTGGTGTGCACGCCTCAATGCGATAATTGCGCGGGAGCCTGACCCTGTATCTGTTTCCCCTCGCTTGTTCACTTAGATCCTCCGGGTGGCCGCTTGTAACAATGCCGCCTTTGAATGGATACACCACGAACATGTCGCCCGTAACGCCGGAGGAATGTCGTACGAACAACTCTCGATCGTCGGGCAACCTCCTACCAAGTCGTCTTCGTCGAGCTCGGCCGAGGGGTATTCATATACGGTCCCCTCGTCATCTACGGGCAAAGACGGATCGGGGGAGAGTTTGACGAAAATCCAGGCGGCTGCGTTGGCCTTTGCTGATGCTTCGACGAGGAACATCACGGTCCCTACCGAGGTGTTCGATGGGCTCAAGAACGCGTTGAAGGAGGAACTCGAAGCCAGGCCGGTCATGGACAAGGTCACGGGAGAGCCATCGACGGTGGAACAACAGATGGTGGAAGCTACGGCGATTGTCGGGGGGTATAACCTCGTCTCCCGATTCTTGGTGGCTCTGGATGTGGATGATAAGTCGACCTTGGCTGTCCCTGTACCTATCGTCGCCAAGGTCCCGGTCGATGGAGCGTCAGGCAGCGACGAGGGATTACACGCCGTCTACTTGCCCGTCCAAGGTGACCCGACGGACAAGACCATCGTTCTCGTCAACTCGTTGTTGACCAACTATCGAATGTGGAAGTACACTTGGGAACGTCTCAACAAGTCGTACAACGTCATCATGTACGATCAACGAGGACATGGAGGGTCGTTTGTCCCTGCAAACGGACAAAAGTGCACGATGGACGAGTTGGCCAAAGACGTCGTCAACGTACTCGATCACTTCAAGGTGGACAAGGCTTGGGCGGTCATTGGGATCTCTCAAGGAGGAGCGACGGCTTTGAACTTTGCTCTCGATCACCCGGGACGAAGTCAAAAGATCATCGCGTGTGATACCCAGGCCAAGTCGCCCGAAGCTAATATCAAGGCGTGGGATGAGAGGATCGAGTTGGCCAAGAAGGAAGGAATGGGAGCGTTGGCGGATGCGACGATCCCGAGGTGGTTTGCCGCTGGATCGTCGTTTGACAAGGAAAAGGACTATGGGTGGTTGAAGGAGGGTGTCGAGGGGACCACGGTGGATGGGTTTGCGGCGGGTGCCGGGGCGCTTCAGGGGTACGATTTGTTGGCCAAGGGTCTGGTCGAGGTTCTGGCCAAACGTCCAGCCGATTCGGTCATGTTGTTGGCGGGGGAGATGGACGGGAAGCTGCCCGAAGGTCTCCAGGCGCTCGGGCAGGAGGTGCAACAAAAGGGAGGTTCGGTCGAGGTTGAGATCATCGCCAAGGGGGGTCATTTGCCTTGTGTCAACGAACCCGATGCTTTCTTGAATGCCGTATGTGCGTTTTTGGAAAAGTAGAAAGGATGAGGCGTCCGTCCGAGGTTGTACAAGCTGACGGTGAAGAGGCATGAAAACATGAAAATTACATGCGTAAAGAAGGGGCACCGAGGTTCGATCCTCGCTCGAGTGGAGGGCAAACCCTGATGAGTAGTGGAGAACTCACAGCTTTAATTGCCGACTCCTCGATTGCCCTTGGGACAAGATCTCTTCGTCGGCACGGCGTGCTAAGTTTCGCTTGATCTAGGTTTTGCCTGAGAGAATCCTTCAGGTCGAGTGTGATCTCTTGTCTTTGTCAGGGAGACATTTAGGATCTGGTCGAGGTCTAGTCACCTCAACTACACATCCTTCTCATCTGTTTGCTTTGGAGGGAGTTCGATATGGCAATGCCTCCACATGGCATACTGACCGAACCCTGCGGAGACGCTGCGATATTGTTCAAGACACGATCGACCGCAGAACTGCAGGTCGTTGTCTGATCGCTGACTAGCCTTTCCTCAGCCTCGAGGTGGAGCGGGAGAACAATGTCAAATACGCAAGACCGTTTGGAAAGCCGCTCGCAGCTCAATCTCAATCTAAAACAGCCGCTCATGAGAATACTCTCTTTCGATGTCGAAGTGCTGATACAGTACAAGCTACTGGGCGAAATACAACGGGATCCTAGCGATCATGTCACAAAAATACCAGCGGCACCCATGCTGTACGGATGGCGAGTGCGATCAACATCAGCCAAAGAGATAGAGCCCCCAAGCTCATGATACCAAACACTCACCCAGCTCCCACACACATCGAAGTGACCAAGACTTGTCCCTCTCCTCCACGACGTTTCAGTTCAGCGAGACCGGTTACCACTTGGCGTACTCCAGTGCATCCAAGAGGATGTCCAAGGGCGCTGCGAAAGAAGAGGAGACATGCAATCAGCGCCCGGTCTGATAGATGTGGTGGCGATGAACAAAAACAACTCACATGGCACCTCCATTGACGTTGACCCTTTCAATGTCAAGTCCGAGCGTTTCTACGCAGTATGCGTACATGGATCCAAAGGCTTCGTTGATCTACAGAGATTTCATCTCGGGTTAAGCATCTTACCTCGGATGTGAAGGGATGTGAATACAGAACTCACCTCGAAGAGATCGACGTCAGCCTGAGTAATTCCTGCTCGCTCGAGCGCCTTGCTATCGGGTCGAATGATTCTGGGTAAGCGTGGATCTTGTGACGGAGACATCGTACGTGTCCGTCACTCACGGAATGGCGACCACTGGGCCGATACCCATGACTCGAGGAGAAACACCAACCACGCTGGTGGTAACATGCTTGGCCAAAATCTCCAAACCCAACTCTTGCGCCTTCCATCGAGGCATCATGACGACCATGGCCGCGCCGTCCGTCACTTGACTCGAGTTGGCACCGGTACTTCGAGCATCCCCAAAGTCTTTGAAAGCGGGTTTACCAGCCTTCATCTTTTCGATCGTCTGATCATGTCGAATCCCATCGTCCTTGTCGGCAACGATGGTACTTCGGGCGGACTCGGGGTCCTTGGGGTCGGCGAGGACGCTGGTCGTGATCGGAAGGATCTCGCTGTCGAATTTCCCAGCTCGTTGGGCGGCGGAAGCTCGGTTGTGAGACAGCAGACCGTACTCGTCCTGTTTGGCTCGAGAGACGTCGTATTCGAGTGCGAGCATTTCTGATGTCCATCCCATAGGTTTGGCGCAGTCGACCGAGGTCGCGTTGGAACGAACGGCTTCGCTACCAAAGTGGGGGGTGGGTCGGGCGCTGTAACGTCCGTGTATGTCAGCATGATTGCAAGGATAAATCGGATGCATCGCCACTGGACTCACTGACTGCTCATACTCTCGTATCCCACAGCGACTCCCACTTCAAGATCCTTTCGAGCGATCGAATCGCTGACATGTCGGATAGCCATCAAACCGCTCGAACACAATCGGTTGATCGCCTGGACCGGAGTGGTCTCGGGAAACCCTGCAGCGAGAGCTGCAGCTCGCACTTCATATGCTGGGGAAGGTGGGTGACAGGTTCCAGCGATAAGGTCCCCGACGATGTTTTTGTCGACCTTGCTCTCGGCCATTCCGTTCTTGAGCAACTCGAAGAGCAAGCTATCGGATGAGGTGTCTCGGAAGGGTCCCTTCTTTGCTCTCGTTAGGGCCGTTCGTTTAGCGTACTGACGGACAAGGGCTCAAAGGTCAGCTCCAGGTCCCTGTCTCATCTGCTCGTCCAACTCACGGTGATGACCACATCGTCGGGTGAGTTTTGCCTCAACTTGGCGAGATCGCGACGGATGCTCGACGTTGCGATGCCTCTCAAACCTCCGCTGGCTCGAGCCACTGATCTGGATGACGTCCTGGATATGGTGTTCATAGTAAAGTTCGAGGTCGTTACGGTTGTCTTCTAGGTAGTTTTTAGCAGCTATGCTGATTCCGTGAAGGTCTTTGGGCTCGTTCAAATCCGTTCTGATTTTTTGTGAAGATCGCAAATCCGGGATACAGATGAGCGAGACCCGAAAACAACTTTACGCACGTCGTTGATAGCGTTGAGAGAGATCTGATCGGATGTCAACCCAAATGTTCCTCCACCCACCGACTGACTGACTGCCCCGCCGGAAGAACCGGAATGACGGTAGTTCCTCCCGTTGAATCCGCGCGCCCCGCCGTCTCTCGCCCGAGAAAATGGGTCGACCGACCGGTCTTCGTCCACCGTGACAAGTCTCGACGATACTTTAGGGAAGAGAGGAAGCGAGTTTGTAGAAAGATTCATCGATCGTCATCCTTGTTGACGTATTGTTTCGACAAGCCCGTACAACCCCTATCGAACCCCCACGAAAATTACTTCAGCCATGCCCTTCCTCGCTCGCCGAATCAACTCGCTCGCCGCGTCCACATCAGCACGCGCGCTGCGAAGCTATGCATCGCTCGTACCCAAAAGTAGAAAGGTCTACGATTCCGCCGAAGAAGCGGTCAAGGATGTCAAGTCGGGCGATATTCTATTGAGTGGAGGTGAGTGGGCGGTGAGGTGGACATCATAAAGAGCTGCTAGAGACTGATAAGACCCCTCTCGAATGATTCAGGATTCGGACTGTGTGGAACGCCGAACACTTTGATCCAAGCCTTGGGAAAACGACCAGAGGTCACCAATCTGGTAGGAGTGAGCAACAATGCGGGTGTCGGTACCAAGGGATTGGGTGAGTTCCGAGACTGTTCCAGATTTGAGAATGGCATTGGATATTGATCTTGCTACCCATATCGCTCAGGACTGCTTCTATCAACCGGCCAGGTCGGCAAGATGATCGCGTCGTATATCGGAGGGTGAGTGGCATGTTCTTGGAGCGACTCACTTCTGTCCTGCCCGCTAAATCTCACGCTCTTCTATTTAGAAACAAGGAATTTGAAAAGCAATACCTGACGGGCCAAATCGACGTCGAGCTCACCCCTCAAGGAACTTTGGCCGAGCGAATCAGAGCTGCCGGTGCCGGTATCCCTGCGTTTTACACGGCGACTGGATATGGAACGCCAGTTCAAGATGGAAGCGTTGCTATGCGAAATGGACCCGATGGCAAGGTATGTTTCGGCTGTGGTCCATCGTTACAGCTCGACGGAGGAACTGACGTAGTCGGCTTTCATCGCGCAGGCCGTCAAGTACCCTACCAAGCGAGAGACGAGAGAGTTCAACGGCAAACACTACATCATGGAAGAGGCTATCAAGGGAGACGTCGCCTTTATTCGAGCGTGGAAGGTCGACGAAGCTGGAAATGTCATTTTCCGATATGCTGCTCATAACTTTAGCGCGGCCATGGCGAGGTCTGCCAGGATGACCATTGTCGAGGCCGAGGAGATCGTACCTATCGGCTCGCTCGATCCTATGCAGATTCATCTTCCGGGTATCTACGTCAACCGGATCGTCAAGGCTACCACCCCCAAGGAGATTGAGATTGAGACGTTGGCACCTGAGCCTGGAAACCAGGACAAGGCCGAGGCTAGTTTGGGAACGGGTGATGCAAGGGCCAAGAGGGAGCAGATTGTCAAGGTGAAGGCTTGGTCTTTGGCTTTGACACCGACTGCCGACACTGATACGAACGTCCGACCCGACAGCGAGCGGCCATGGAGTTGCAGGACGGATTCTACGTCAACTTGGGCATTGGTATTCCTACGTTGATCCCGAGCTTTTTGCCCGAGGGGAGGAACGTCTGGTTGCAGAGCGAGAACGGAATCTTGGGAATGGGACCTTTGCCCACGAGAGCTCAGTTGGATGCGGATATCATCAACGCTGGAAAGGAGACGGGTGAGTGGAGGAGAGATCCAGGTCGTGGCGAGTGCCTGGAACTGATCTGAAACATCTGCTGTAGTAACGTTGATGCCCGGAGCTGCTACGTTTGACTCGGTCGAATCGTTCACCATGATTCGAGGAGGACACGTGGATGTATCGGTGCTCGGAGTGAGTCGCCGTCGAACGTTGGCTTATTTGCGTATGAATACTGACCAAGAGATCTGTACCGGCGTACCCCTTCACAGGCCATGGAAGTCAGTGCATCGGGAGACTTGGCCAACTGGATCATTCCAGGCAAATTGGTCAAGGGTATGGGAGGTGCGATGGACTTGGTATCTTCGCCGGATGAGACCAAGGTCATTGTCGTAACGGATCACTGTGATAAGAAGGGGAGGCCCAAGATTTTGGACACGTGTTCGTTGCCCTTGACCGGGTCGAGATGCGTGAGCATGATCATCACCGAGCTCGTAAGTTGGGATAAGGAAAGCAGATATGAGTAAGAATAGAGTCTAACAAGGACTCGTCCAATTGCAGGCCGTATTCGAGATCGATCGAAAGGCTGGAAAGATGACCTTGATCGAGCTGATGCCCGGTGCAACGCTCGAGGAGGTCAAGGCCAAGACGGGAGCCAAGTTCGAGGTTGGGTCGGGTGTGCAAGAGAAGCAGGTGTAGAGGGACTTGCAGATAGATAGAATCATGTACAGAGGGAACGACCCAGTGCCAGCGTGTATAATAATCAAGCGGCGTTGTCCACCATCACGATAACAGACGAAATGTCAGTACGTTACCAGATCCAAATCCACATTTCGAAAAGAACGACAAAAGGTTCAACGTCGAACGAAGCTGGTCTGTTGTTGCTCGTCGGTGATCAGCGGACGTAACGCAGAAAGATGTCAGGCTTTGCTCGTGCCCCGCTACGTCATACGCTGCCCCGCTATGCCCCGCTCAGCACTGTGGAACGGGGCGAATGGTTCTTCCACTTTGGGGGCGGAAGCAAACACGGAACCGAAGGGTGGAACGCATTCAACCGAGAGAAAGCGGGGCACATTCACCATCTCGG
>Ga0308160_10004642_pt1 | contig 14614 bp, 18 predicted proteins | sample PhyFR1_FD_201036 | JGI IMG/M metagenome (GOLD analysis project Ga0308160, IMG submission 201036) | Phyllosphere microbial communities from UC Gill Tract Community Farm, Albany, California, United States - DLSLF.R1 | ecosystem: Host-associated > Plants > Phyllosphere > Unclassified | place: USA...
TCTTTCGAGGTGGCGCTTCACCCGGCTCGATGCCCTTGATGACGAGGTTGTAGAGTTGGGCGATGGTACCGGGAGGCAAGGCATCGATATCGAGCTCGATTTCGTCATTGTGCTGCCGGATGTAACGATTCCGATCAAGTCAGCAAAGCCGGCTCGTATGCCCGAAACCCCGTCGCACACTCACGTTACCCAACGACGTCGTTCTCTGGATCAACTCGAGCGCCTTCATCAGTGTATCGGGATCCGCATCAGAGATCCTATCCGCCAGCTCTTGCTTTTGCGCCAGTGTCGGTACCTCGACCAGCATGTCCTCGCCATCAGAGTCGCCATACTCTCGTGCGTCACTCGGTCGTCGCCCGTTTTGCTTCTTGGGCTTCCCTGGACCGGCTCCAGCTCCCGCGCCTCCATTCTTTGCAGGCCGACCGAGTTTACCAGGCGGTTTCCCTTGCCCCGAAGGCCCGCCCTTGGCCGGTTTCGACGCAGGCCAAGCAGACTGGTTCATCGGTCGAGCCTTTTGCTTGCCCTTGTCCGACTTGAGCCTAGAAATCTCCTCGATCCGAGCTGCAATCTCGGCTTGTTGTCGCTCGAGTTGTTCGAGTTCTAAACGAGGGTAGATCGGTCAACCCGCCGTCACGCAAAACTAAACCCCACGACGACTCACCTCGATCCAACGCGGGGTCCTCCTCGACAGGCTCATTCTCGGGCACAGCCAAGACCTCTCTCCACTTTTCGTTCCAAAACTTTTGCAACTGTTCCCCGCATACATGGACTGGCGTTCCAGGCGGATTAAACGTGAAACAATTCTTGACCATCAATTTGATATCCTTGTCGACGCCCGAGACGTCGGCATATTGATCCGAGGCGATCTTGTTGGCGATCGTTGACAAGTCCATAGGTCGTTTGATCACTTCGTGATACGCAGGAATGCCCAAGGCGATGGGGTCTGGACGAAAAGGTCACGACACGACATGAGCAAGAGCGCGTCTTCATCCCAAACGACCCATCTTGGACTCACCGACAGGCACATAAAACGGGGAAGCCGCCATCTTGTACTTTGCCTTGGTCAACAAATCATTGATCGCCTTGTTCGCCGCCTTCATCCTCGGCGTCGAATTGACTTTACCCTTGCCCATCTTGCCTACCGTCGGGATCGGTTCTACCCAGGTAGAATCTTTGGGCGTGGGCGGATGAATCTCTCGTTTCGGTCGACTAGACTCGCCGAATTCGTCTGAAGGATTTCGACGGATCGTCGGTTGAGAGACGGAAGGTCGTCGAGCTCGTTGTTGTGGGTCTTCCATGGTTGGAGCTGGATCTTGCGATCGAGATGAAGAAGGGCCGGCTGAAGGTCCGGGCGCAGCAGGGGCGGTTTTCTCCTCGAGCTAGAAGAAGAACAGATACTCATCATCAACCCAACCGACTCCCACCGGACCTTTCAACACCCCTCACTCACATTCTCATTCAACTTGAGCTTCTCCAACTGACTCTCAAACATCTCTTCCAACCGATCCGCACTCATACTGACCACATGCTGAGGCCCATTAAAGATCCTCGTATTCATCCACACCTTTCTCACATCCGCCACCACATCCGCTACGCATCGGTAAGGTCCTTGACCTGCGCCCGCGCCCGCCACAGCCGACCCAGGACCCTTGGATTTCGCCGGAGCCGGATTCGATTGCGTCAGTCTCTGTTCGACCGTGCCCAAGTCCATGGGATGTTGGATGATGCTGAAATAATGAGGAATGTTGAGAGCGACAGGATCGACAGGCGCGACAAAGGCGAACGAGTCTTTTTGCTTTTTGATCGATTTGATCAGGCTCATGAGGGAACGGTATTGAGGGTAAGTGAGGGGCGAGGTTGATCCCAAAGGAGGTCGGGTAGGGGGGAGGTAGGTTCCTGGCAAGTAGAGGTTTTGAGGAGGAAGGAGAGCAGGGTCGCTGACGGGATGTGTGGGGTCGGGTTGAGATCCATTCAGCTGGTTAGCCGAAGAAGACGAAGCCGGTGCGTCTTGAGACGAAGCGGGGGGTGGTGGTGGTGCTGCCGCCGTCTCCTCCTTCTGTACGGACGCAGCCTGATCCACTGCACCTTCTCCAACCGGCATATCCACCTGCATCCCTTCACGCCCATCCTCGTCATCCTTGACCCGCTTAGGTGATCGTTCATCCCGACCACCATCCTCCGAACTCGATCGTTTCAACGATCCCGGCCCTGGTTGACCTCCCATCGCAGCCGGGGTGGTCGACGATGGTTCTCCCGTAGTAGGTGGTGGTACACCCGCCGACGACGACACATCAACCCCATTCGTACTGCTCGCATGACCATTCATCTCGACTCCGACCGGATCGACATCCATCTTTTCACTCCTCGCATCGCTCGTGGGTAACCCGTTGAGGCCGTCCGACTGACCTGGGGGAGCTTGTAGGATCGCTTCCCCCTCGATAGGTTGTTTGGATGGAGGAGGAGAAGCTGATCGCGTGTCCTTCTGCGTCGTCTCTGTCGACTCTGCGGAGGTTGCTACTGGTGCCGGTGGTGGAGGTGGTGGTGATGAAGCTGAAGTGGATGCAATTGGGTTTGACGGTGGTGGTGGTGGTGGTGGTAAGGCTGTCGAGTTGGAAGGAGGAGGAGAGACGAGCTGGCTGATAGCAAGCCCGTGGGCGTTTTGAGCTTCAGCAGCCGAGGTAGGCGATGTGGTTCCAGGTGCTTCCGACATGCTCGTAGCCGGGGTAGAGAGCGGTGATACGGTTGTTGGATCCATCGCTCTGTTTTGATTGTCTAGGTCACAAGCGTGACGAGACCTACAGCGAGGCAAGCGTTCGTGATGGTGATATAGATGTTTTAGTCATGACGATTACAAAAGCAAATGACAAAGAGACGGGAGGTAATCGACTCACGATTGATCGATCGATACTCTCTCTCTCTCTGTACGTCCTACTATATATCCTGTCGAGTGGCGGTTGATGACGACAACCAAACGAGTGGTTGCGGGTCGTCGGGAATGTTGAAGTTGTTAATCACGTGACGCGAGTGTTGCCCTCGTTCGTGTAGAAGTTTGAATCAACCAACCGCCCAAAAACAAAACAAAGAGAGAGAGAGAGAGCAGTAAAAGGTGGAGGGGGAAACAACGAGGCAGCAAACCCGAGTCGTCATCTATTTATTCAAACACACACAACAACGACGGGCAAGGCCGGGCGAAAAGTTGGGGGGACGAGGGCGCGCGAGTCGTCGTATATATACAAACAAGAGAGAGGCAGAGGCGGGTGAGGCAGGGGCAGCAGGGGAGGAAGGAGGGGGAAGAAGAAGCAAGGGCAGGAGCATGAGCACAGGAGCAGCCTCCACCATCATCTTCCCCCCCTCCTCGGCGCGCGAGTAGCTCGCCTGCCTTGCCTCCGTGGACGATAATCGTTTCCGGATCCAAATCACTCTCCCAAAGGAGGGGGCTCGGTAATGAGCGCGCTGCGCGAGACACCCAGAAAAAGAAAAAAAAGGGAGATCCCAAGCCACGACGCGAATCTTCTTCATTGATAATTCTCGCTTTCTCACGCGGCAGCTCGCGTTCTAGCCAATCGCTTCTTTCGGATGAGTCGATTCAATCTTTTGGACAGTGGTGATCATCGCGATCGTCGTATCGTCTCGAACTCTACCAGACGATTCGCTCGGATTACAAAACCCAATTGTCCTCTCTCCCACAACCTCGAGAACAACGCTCTCAAAGGACGTCCAACACCTGAACGAAGACCTTGACACCCGCCCGAGCGCTCGACAAACAAAAAAATGACCCAAAGACGATCTGCTTCCGAGATCCCTTTGCGGGTGAAACAAGGTTTTTGATCATCCGGATCCATCGGGTCTTGTTATTGCCTGGTCAATAGTGATCGTCGATCGGAGACTGTGATGTATTGGTTCAATTGCATGCGTTGTTAGACGTAGACAAAGATGAGATCAGGATTTATCCTATAATAACGGTTTGATCATGTGCAAACTACAGGCTCAATGAACACTCGCTCCGCCACCGCCCGCAAACTCATCTCTCTCGTTCCATGCTTTCTTTGTTCCACGTTACATCGTATCACATACAATCTCCCCCCCACTAACCCCCCAGAATTGAACATCATCCCCTCCCCGATTCCACCACCACCCACTCCGCGCCTCACAAAGAATCCCACCCACTCTGATCCAACGTCAATTCCAACTTTCTCGCGACAAACGATGGGATCCCATGCCCTAACCAGGTCCGTCGGAGGTGATCCGCTCGTGCTCGGTGTTGGAATTGCGGGTGACCGCGTCTGATGAACAAACAACCGGGGACGAATCAGGGTTAGCCTTCAATGTTTCGGTCCGTGTTGGGCGCTCCTTTTTCGTGTCCAAACTCACCTCATACCCTGATCGAGCTCGCCGTGGCAATCGAGGAATGGCATGGGGCCAAACGAACCACTTCCCGCGTAAAGATAAACCGTCGTCCATCGTTTAAGATCAATGTACATTCCCACAGCTCCGCCGCATCTGTAAACAACACGGAATGGACCGCGGTTGTGTCAGCTTTGCGTGGCTTCGCGTGTCTGTGCGAATGTCCCACGACGCCGAGACTCACTCCATTCGATGGGTATTACACTCCCCCATACTTCCCTCGCTACAACAATCCGTCCCCAAGCAAAGATACTCGCCGCAAAACAGACAAACGGCGGGATTACTCGGGACCTTGTTACACCTCGCACATTCCCGCTTTTCGTAATACCTCAAGAGATCCTCCAAGCTCTGAGGGATCCGGTACAGTTCGTAGATGCCCGGGTATTCGAGCACAGGGACCCCCGTATCCATCTGGATCCATTGTTTGAGCCAACTGATGGCGGTGGATTGGATAGGTTGAGCCGAGTCGAGTAACGTTTGAGCGGGAGGCGAGATTCGGAGTCGACGAAGGTGTTGATTGTATTCTCCCATCAGGCTTGTAGATCCAGCCGTGGGGAACGTCGTCCTCATCGCCGAACACAGCATGGAAGCTCGACGGAGAAAGGGAAGGGTGAACGTGTAGAGCAACTTGGAGAGATCTCGTTCGGGCAACAGGTTGAGCGCAGAGGTCGCTTCTTGCAGCAGTTGTGGGATCTGTCGGAAACAGCTCAGGATGAGGTTGCGAGGTTCGGGGAATAGCTGGACTGCGAACTTGTATTCAATGGCCTCGGCGTCTGATCGACTCCAAACCGGACTCGCCGACCGGGACAGGCACAGTCGAGCCCAGAACGTGATCGCCAGCATGGCCCGGATCACCTCGGCGTAGTAGCACAGAGCGACGACCGGTTGCAGAGCGTCGGGAGCAAGCGCCGCCGTTTCGATCACGATGGCCATGGGATCGCGCAGGAGCAAGGCGGCCGACGTCGGCTTGGTCCGGAAACGTTCTGGCAACAAGGTCGAAAAGATGCCAATCCGGTTCATCATGGGATCGGCTTGTTCTCCCGACGCCGTCTGCTCCTCTTGCCAGAGCAACGTGATCATGCCTCGAATCAAACGCTCCGAGGTCTCGCTCAAGTACACCGAACTCTCTTCTGAAGGTGCGATCCCACGCTGAGCCAGCTCCATGATCGAGAGGGTGTAGGCAATGACATCCTGTGGGACGTACAGTCCCTTTTCGGTACGGCCGCTGAGATGCGTCGTCTGCTCAGAGATTCCCATGACGAGCATAATGTACCGAATCAAGATGGCGCTCTGACCAGGCTCCAAGAAGCTCGTCTCTGCCTCTCCCGAGATGTCTGCATACCAAAGCAGCCTTTCTCCCGTTCGGGGATGTGTTTTGAGCGACTTGGGTCGTTTGCCTGTCCGTTTCAGGTCTTCGTCCAACGTCCGTCGAATCCACTCGTTCAGCGGCGCGTAACCAGGGTTTGGCGGGAAAGGCGAGTCTGTTGTAAGGGGAACCAGGATATTGCCGACGCTTTTGCAAAGGGGACATACAAACTCCTTTCTAAAGACGTTCTCGGGGTGGTTTCGCTGGCCTTGTTGATGTTGACGCAGTCTCGTGTCGTCAAAGAATTTCTCCAAACACAGTTCGTGCATCATGTGACCACAGACCGAGATGTTGAGCCCAAATCGCTGATCAGAACGAGGATAGGCGTCTGTTGTTGTGGGTCGCTTGCCAGTGGCCAGGCCGTATTGTGGCTGCCGGGTATCGCCCTCCAAAAGCTCAGGCACTCGGAGACACTCCTCGAGCCAGTCCCGTCCTACGCTCATGTTTCGAACCACTTTGCTCGGTTGTACGATCGCCAACAGTCCGCTCGGACGTTGATCGGTACATGCCTCTTGACAGACGATGCACTGGCCATACGATCGAAGCTGTTCTCCCTCCTCTTCCTCGTCATCTTCACCAACATCGTAAGCCTCCGCGAAAGCCACCTGATTCTGAGCAAAACCCGCCATGATGGCCTGTTTTCGTTTGGCGATAGCAGCCTTGCGAGCGTCGTCGGCAGAAACTGAAGACTGATCTCGTGACATTCGAGCCCTATAGCTGCGCACTTGTTCCGGCTCGTTCCGAGCTATCATGTCGATCAGATTCGAGATTCTTGGTCGATAGGGCAGCCAGTTCTTGTCCAGCTCGATATCGCACAACTCGGTGATCAAGGTTTGCATTCCGATCGAGGCAGAGTTCTCGCACGCCAATTTGGAAGAGGTCGCCGGAGCACAAAGGACTGCCAACGTTGCGAGGTGGAAGGCGAGATCAATCAAGCCATCCAATTGAGGAACAGCCGGAGTAGACGGTGCGGTTAACGTCCTATTGCGAATGGCAATGGCGTTGTGCAGAACAATGTGGCACGTGAGGATGATGAAAGGGGTTTCGAAGACGTCCAGCAGGGCTGAGAACGGAAGGCATGTCGGTATCTGTGGCGTTGGCGGGTTGATCACATCGGTCTTGCGTTGTTTGCAGAGAATTTCGTATACATTGTTCTGTTGGTTTCGTGAATAGTGGAAAAAGAGCGGGTTCACCTCGTCGTAATATCGTGATCTAAGTTCATAGACTCCAGTCTCGGTGACGCCTTTGGGAACGCGCAACGTGGCGACCTCTTCCAGTACATCCTTGAAAGAAGCAATCTCCACAGTGCGTTCGGAAAGTCGCTTGACGAGATCGGAAAAGGCTAGTGGCCCAAGCGCGAGGATGTGAATGATCTCGCGGCGAGTAGTGTCGACTCTTGAATGCGGTTGCATTGACCATGTCTCGGTGAACAGGGTCAACATGGTCAGCAAAAGCTCTTCCAGCAGTTGTAGGACTTGAGCGTTTTCCATTTCCGCGGACCATGTTGGATTCGCAAACAGCTCGGTCAGACCGAAGCGGTCGATCAGGCTTGCCAGCATGAGAGGCGGGTCCAGCGTACACAACCCAAACTGGAGGAGAAACAGGTCCTGGTCGTAGGTGGTCTCGCGCAGTGGATGATCTCGATAGTGATGGAGCTGTCCACGCATCCCAATCCCATTGCGGACCCAAAGTCCTGCCCGGACTTGAGCCAGATAGGCGACCGCTACGAGGGAGGCTTCGAATTAGCAGTGGGTTAGGGGTTTAATCAAGTGGCCCATGTCTTTTGCTCACTTCGTAAAGGGTTCTCGATCGTAATCTGCATGTTGAAAGCGAGCAACGATTCTGTCACTTCCGAACTGGACGCAGTTGCCCACGATATAATGTCTTTGCGCGTCGTCTTGACCAGACCCCCCTCTTTCGCTTCGCGCTCGATCATGCCTGGTAGTCGTTTGATAGCCTCGGCGAGAGTCCAGTGAAGAGGATTGTGAATGCTGACCCATTCAATATCTCCATCCTGAATAATGACTTGAAACTCCTGCCCAAACATCTGTACCGGGTGCAACTTGGGTGCAAAGAACTTGTCCGAATCCAACACCGTTGACAACAGTCTGGAATTGTAGGAAATGTGCAGTCCCACTTCCGTAATGGCCCGTACAAGTCCTTCCTTGTTGGCCCGATCAAACACCTGCCCAAGCGAGATGGTCAGTCGACTCAGGTCCATGCTGACTCCCAACGCGCGAATCCAGGCATCGCTCTCAAACTCGATGTGTTCGGTCTTGGCACGAATATGTGGTGCCATGGACGTGAACAGGCTGAGGAAGCTGACCACCTCGTTGAAGGATTCAGGTTGGTCGAGAAGGATCTTTTGCACCCCTTTGCTTTGAAGCATGACTTTGAGGTGCCCAAACATGGTTTGCCATTTCTTCGTCCGAAACGCTTCCACATCGGCATCGATCCGTGGTACCACCTGAGGCGGAATTCGAAGGTGCTGGTGTTCGAATTGCTCTGTGAAATACGATGTCAAGACCTGCAGCAGAGTGTGCAGTATATCCATGTCTCGCACTGCGGCAGTGGCAATAGCCGGGACCGGAAACAGTTGCATTCCCCAGAGTAGCAAGGAGAGCTCCGATTCTCTGTCAAAGAAGAGATACTGATCGACCAAGTATGTGTACATCCGAGCGAATGTATTGCCTGCAAAGCGCAAGCTCTTCAGTAATCGCGCCAGGATTGTGCTCGGGTCCTTCCATTCGTTCACATACCGAGTGCAATCTTGTAGTCCATATCAGCCGTCAGTATTCGGACAAATACCTTCATCCAAGCGATCCGGGGTGCGCGCCAGAATCTCGAAAATACCAAGAAGAGTCGTTCCATCCGGGAGGCTGCCACTCGATAGCGACCGTCTGGCGCTTGGCTGCCAACTTTCGAAGGTATGAGGAGCATGTCCCCGACTCCGCGTCGCAGCATGAGGTCATCGTCGAGGATGTGCGATGAGCATATCTCGGCCAGCCAAGGGATAATCACGCCACAGGCTTGTTCACGGTAGGATTCCGAGCTCAATTGAAAGGTAACGGTGAGATCGATTTGGGAAAGAGTTTGAGCGATATGTATGAGGCGGTAATAATTATCGGTTGTCTCGATGACGACTCGTCCCTACGGAATGTATAGGACAGCTCAGAGCGATTTCAATACGCCATAGACGACGACAAATCTCACCTGCTTGTCCAGCTCATTCGTAAGGACAGCTGCTTCCGCCTTTGACAAGCCGGTTGCGTGCGATAGCTGTCTGGTGACCTCTTTCGCGGTATGCTTCTCGTCTCCCCAAAGGATCAAGCTGACATGCTCAAGCTTGGTCTTGCCCTTGAGCGAATAAGCTCCTTGCGTTTCAAAAACGACTTCCTCGATGGTCCGTGGTACAGTCACATTGCCCTCGGGAGGTCCCGCTTCAAACGTTTCGATAATGTAGTCCAGAACCAACTCCAATGTCGCTCGAATCGCTTGAGCTCGCTTCGCAGGTAGCTCGATATGCCGTGGAGGATTGATAAGATTCGAGGATGAAGCTTCTAGCAAGTTGTCGGTTGGAGGATGGTGTGGGCAGCTGGTTGGACGACTCCAACTACTAGGATCACCGCAGTCGCAGTAGCCGGAGAAGCTGTAGGCCACGCCGAAAGTGACGTCGTGGCCAGTGTGATCCGAAGCAAAAAAGCACTCGGAGCACAGTACCGAGGTATTGTCAATGGCGCATGTTCTAAGGGGGGGATTGCATGAGTCCAAGCCGAGTCGACGAGAGCAGCTTGGCAACCACTCACTTGCAGTTGAAACAGCGATCACCTCGAGCTAGATAGTTTCCGCAAATCTTGCCCTTTCGCACTTTCACCCTCTTGTCCGCAGCATTCTCCTTTTTCTGGGCATCCGCCAATGACCATGGAATCCCTCGATTCTTGTAACGACGCCAATCCGCAGACTGAGGTCGAGACGCAGGAGTCTTTAAAAAGTACTCGACATCATCTCCCCATAGACAAGCGCAGAGGGTCTGTAGCAGGTGAGCAGCTGATCCGTCGGTAAAGTGTTGTCCGTGTAGCGATCCTTCCTTGTAGAGTCGGTACTTGAGGACCTCTAGAGGACTGACTTCGGAGGACACTTCGGACATGTCAGATTTCTACGCTCTCATCAGCGCAAGCAACCTCGAGAAGCGTCGGCGGGAGAAGATGCAGTCGCAGCCGTAACAAGCTATTGAGGGCTCCCCGCGACGGATAAGTGGTACGGGTATGTTTTTGGATGAATCTTGACACTTGGGTAACTATGCAAAGGTGAACCTCGATGCAGTCACACGATGACTACGTCTAGCACAAAGGGTTGGGTCAAGTTGGTCGTCGGAGATCGCTCGCGAGTTGGCAAGTGGAGGTTCGGGTTTCATCCGCCCAGACCGCTCAGCAGCTAGTTATGCCGGGCAGCGTTGGAGAACGGGAGCCAATTCAAAAGAGCAACGCACGCAAGATTATGCTTGATAGGGCTAAGTGTATACAACTAATATATGTGTTCGATGCAACTTTACCGCCTCGACGTCCGCCTGGCTCCGTTCTCGTAGAACGCCCTTAAAAGACTCCTATCAACCACATGTTCGTAGTACACTCCTCCGCTGCGGAACACATTTAGTCGACTCAGTATGCGGCATGATAGCGAGGCAATAGCGAGTGACCTACACGTCGGTCCAGCTCACACTGCCCGCTGGATACGGCAATTCCCTCATGCGCAAGATCGCTGAAGGAGAAGATGCCTGGAGATGCGACTTGCTGCTCAGATGCTTGTCCGTCGCTCAACTTGGCCGCTTTGTCACTTACGGTCCGATCGTTCAACCTGAAATTATCCGGCAAGAAGGGCTTAAGACTGATGATTCGAGTTCCATCCTTGAGCTCAAGAAACAGCAACGATAACCGATCGTTAAGTGCGGGCGTAAAAGCGTAGTTGTTGACAAGCTATGCGACAGCAAGTCAGTTCCTGTATGACGTTCAGGCGAAATGCATTGAAACTCACCACAAGATCAGCCTTTTGTAATGCCTTGATCACCGTACTGTCTGAACAAAAGTCTCCCTCGATCGCCTCGCACTCCTGATTCCCCTTGACGGCCCACATCTGCCATCTGACCTTGATCTCGCCTATCTGAAGCCGTGCTAAATGTGAGGGATTGGGCATGTACTCGCATCCAATACTCGAGCTGCCGGTATACAGGGCAATGTTGCCCAAACAATTGCCCACACCAGATCCCAGGTCAACACTGCGCAATGGCTTGATCAGATCTTGTGCATCTCGAGAGTCCACCTTGCATTCGACGACTCACAAGCAAGAGTCGTGCTTGAGATCAGCTCGATCGGCGATTGTGAACACGAATCTGCGAAGGAGATCGTTGCGATGAGCTGGGCGTGAACCGGGCAGAGGGCAGCGCAAAGATCAATTACCGAGGCAACAATTCTCCGTAGACATAATCCGAAAAGGGTTCACTAAGGTGAGATTCGAGTCAGCACTAAGACCTTGCGTTTCACATCGTGTTCCAGCTCACTATTCCGAAAGACTGGTCGTTCCAGGTCCCACGGTACGTTGGTAGCAACATTCACCCAATGAGCTCACAAGCTCTCTCCATCTCTCGCCCGATATTTCCTCTCCCTCAATCTTTGCGTTCGATGCCACTTCCCCGCTTTGTCGGATAGCTTCGAACTCCTCGTTGAAACGCTTGATAGCGTGAACGAATCCGGCCAGATCCTTCCGATTGTACGATTTGAGTAGCGATCGAAGGATAGGATCGGTTGCTGATAAAGCGGGTGTTGAGCCAGAAGGCGTCCCAGGATTGCTAGCTGCAGGTGAAGCGGGGACTGAGGCGGCTGGAGGTTTCGATGAGAAAAAGTCGGTAGGCTGGAGCTTGAATCGCTGCATATGACTGTCCGGTACAAAGTCTGTAGAGCTCGGATACACACTTTTAGCTTAGCGACCCACTTCATATCCTACGACGTTCGAAGAAGGGCGACTCACGATCAACCATCAATCCGATCGAATTTAGAATCTCTTGAATTGGGTGATATTCGTTTGAATGGCGAGGTTGCAACAAAGCAAACCTTTCTCGAAAGCCTCGAGCCGGGTAGACAAGTTCGACTTCAGGCACATCCTCCGTATCATCCGAGGTGAAGTCTGCGGATGTTGAAAGGATGAAGCAAGACGATGGCAAGAGAATCAAACTGATCAGCCTCGATCGAGACAACGGAATCCCAAGCGAGAGTAGACTGACATGGCCGATATTTGGCGAGATTATTCCGGACCACATCTGCTGAATGGATGAAAGCCGTGGTCGTTGTCGTCGTTTCTGCATCGGGCATGAGCGCCTCTGCATTCAAGACGCTGGAGCGTAGCCGATTTCTCGGCTTGATCTCGCCCACATCGTCCCACCCGGCACCTGCAGTGCGATTCCGTTTAGGTGTGCGAGTAATCTCCTTGTCCGTCTCAGAGTCGGATGATCCAGAGCTCGAAGACACAGGTCGTCGTCTTTTGGTTGGCGTTCTTGGCCAAGAAGTTGTTGTGGACGAACGAGAAGCTTCCGTGCGTCTGGCCGAGACCTTTTTAGGAGATTCTTCTGATGGAGTAGCAGACGACCTGGCCGTAGGGGGACGGTACCTAGATGAGAGCGTCGAACTGGAAGGTCTCGAAGCCGATGATGACAAAGGTCTGCTCTTATCGACCGGTTTCGAAGAAGAAGCAGAGGCTGAGGATGTTGGCGGCCGCACGACCTTCTTTACGACGGTTTTCCGGATGATGTTTGGTTTGTGTGCTTTGGCGTATTTATCGCCGCCGGGTATATTGAAGAAGTCCATTATATCGAGGTCAGGGTATGTCGATCCGGGTTTCGCCTCACTGCTCCTCTACAGGATATGCTATCGTTTCGGCTTTCAAGATGGAGTTTGCGGGCAGATTGAGCAACTGAATTGGGACGAAGAGGCGAGGTTTCGATAGAGGTTCACTCTCGGATTCTAGATCGTTTTATCACTGATCCTGCGATGACCGAAAAGGTAAACAGCTGATGGGATGATTGCGTAGCCATCTCTTATCCGCGGTGCTCAACCTCGCCCAATGCCCGAGGCGATGCATGTCCCTGGGCTGCCGGTACGAGGGAAACGTCACGTATCTGTACTGTGACCGCTATCAGGGGCTGGATGTAGGCCAGGATTACGCATCAGAAAGATCAAAGACCCCCAAAGTTGAACCGCTAGACCGATAACATCGTCATCGCAGCATGATCAAGCGATGCGGGAAGTGCTATAATCAGCCTGCAGCGCTCGAACCTTGGTTCCGCCGATCTCGGAGATGCCCGAGCAAGGTCGCACGATCTCTCGGCTCGATAGAGGTGTAACGTGCGAATAACCTCGACGTCGAATCCATCGATCTAATTTCCTATTACAATCACATTGAATGACAAGACCCAGCAAGCAAGTGGTCAAGGAATAGAGACCGAACCACCTTTGCAAACCTCAAACCTGGCCGCGATGAAACTCGTCATCTCTCTCGCATTGGCGAGCGCTTTCCTTCACTGCGCAACCGCCGTCACGAATCTGTTCAGACAGCAAGCATCGCTCACCACCACCGAAGATCTTCAACTCCTGACGTTAGACTTCAACGGATCGCCTGGTGAAACTTTCGAATTCCAACATCCCGAATTCTCCGGCAAAAAGCTCGGTATCAAGCAACACGATGGCGATTGGTGCGATTCTGTCAGGTCATACAGCGGCTATATTGACGCCGGTCATGGAAAAGAGATGTTCTTTACATTCTTTGAGTCGCGTCACGACCCCAAGACCGACCCAGTAATCATGTAAGTCACATCACTTCAACCTCTTTGTAAGTTGTCTGACAAGCGACATTGCTCGTAGGTGGGTCAACGGGGGCCCGGGAGGCTCTTCCATGCTCGGTTTGTTCCAAGAGCTGGGTCCATGCAGGATCTCCGATCCTACCAGCATCAACGGTACATCGAAGAACCCATACAGCTGGAACTCGAACGCCAACATCATATTCCTTGACGAACCCCTCGGAGTAGGTCTCTCGTACAGTCGACATGGTCAGAAAGTTGGCACAACAGAGGAAGCGGCCCTGGACGTTCAGGCCTTCCTAAGTCTATTCTTTCAAACTTTCAAGTCTTTCGCCAAGAACGATTTCTATATGGCAGGAGAAAGCTATGGAGGCCGGTATTTGCCCGTATTCGCTGGCACTACGCTTGACATGAACGCTCGTAACACCAAGCGGGGTCTACCAGAGATCAACCTCCGTGGCGTTCTCATCGGGAATGGAGTCACGTCTGCGTTTAAAACCATGGAATCTTACTACACGTATCAATGCACATCGATCCCTGGGATCGGTAAACCTCTGCAGCCCATCGGGACCTGTGTTCAGATGAGGAAAGCGCTGCCGTACTGTATGGAGATGGTGCAATCTGAATGCCTACGACGGCACGATTCGATAGGCTGCACCGGAGCCATGAGCTTTTGTGAAGCTGCGCTAGGAGAACCATTCGGGCGATTGGATCTGAACCCGTAAGTCGGCCCTCGGCGACTTTGATTTGAACTGAGATCGCTCAAGGTCGCTTTACCAATAGGTACGACGTTTCCAAGTCTTGCACACCGAAAGAGCTGGACGAAGGGCTTTGCTATGGTGGTATAGTGTAAGATTCTGCCCTGACCAGGTCATCCTGTCTCGCGCTAATCGAGAAGCTTGATCAATGTCTAGGCGGAACATTACGGCCTACCTGAATCTCCCCGAAGTCAGGTCGATGCTCGGCGTTTCATCCCATACGGGCAACTTCTCAGTCATCTC
>Ga0308160_10004643_pt1 | contig 14613 bp, 14 predicted proteins | sample PhyFR1_FD_201036 | JGI IMG/M metagenome (GOLD analysis project Ga0308160, IMG submission 201036) | Phyllosphere microbial communities from UC Gill Tract Community Farm, Albany, California, United States - DLSLF.R1 | ecosystem: Host-associated > Plants > Phyllosphere > Unclassified | place: USA...
CGTTCCCATGCCGAACACGGAAGTTAAGCACTTGAACGCCGAAAGTAGTTGGGGGCTTCCCCCTGTGAGGATAGGACGTTGCCAGGCACTTGACCGATCTGCAGATTGCAGGTCGGTCTTTTTGTGTTATGTGAAACTTCAGACTGTTCTGATTATTGGTCGAGTCATTGACATGACACCCTCTGCTTGTTACCATAACATCAATATTCTTTTATAAAAGAGAAAGCGAGTGGATAACATGTGGGAGAACAAATTTGCTAAAGAGGGTTTGACGTTTGATGACGTCTTACTCGTACCCCGTCGTTCGAGTGTCTTACCGCGCGACGTTGATTTATCTGTCACGCTATGTGAAGGGATCACACTTAATATTCCGTTGATCAGTGCTGGGATGGATACAGTCACGGAAGCTCCGATGGCAATCGCAATGGCACGCCAAGGTGGTCTTGGTGTCATTCATAAGAACATGTCAATGGAAGAACAAGCAGAACATGTCGATCGCGTCAAACGTTCTGAAAATGGTGTCATCACGAATCCGTTCTATTTGACGCCAGAGCGTCAAGTCTACGATGCTGAGTATTTAATGAGTAAATATCGCATCTCAGGTGTTCCGATCGTTAACAACGAAACAGAGCGTAAATTAGTAGGAATTTTGACGAACCGTGATCTTCGTTTCGTTAAGGATTATTCGACTGTCATTGAAACAGTAATGACGACAGAAGAACTCGTGACAGCAAAAGTTGGTACGTCCCTCGCAGAAGCAGAACAGATTCTCCACAAGCATCGCATCGAAAAGTTACCACTCGTTGATGAGAACGGTGTGTTAAAAGGATTAATCACGACAAAAGATATCGAAAAAGTCGAACAGTATCCACATGCTGCGAAAGATCAATTTGGTCGTTTACTTGTCGCAGCAGCTGTCGGTGTGACGAAAGACGCTTCAACACGTGCGAAGTTCCTGGTCGATGCAGGTGTTGATGCACTCGTCGTTGATACAGCTCACGGTCACTCAGAAGGTGTTCTCGTCAAGGTACGTGAATTACGTGAAGAATATCCAAACTTACCAATCATTGCGGGTAACGTTGCGACTGCAGAAGCAACACGCGATTTGATTGAAGCCGGCGCATCTGTCATTAAAGTCGGTATCGGACCTGGTTCGATTTGTACGACACGTGTTGTCGCGGGTGTCGGTGTACCACAAATCACAGCTGTCTTCGATTGTGCGACAGAAGCACGAAAACACGGCGTTTCGGTTATCGCTGACGGTGGCATTAAGTACTCTGGGGATATCGTGAAAGCACTTGCTGCTGGTGGTCACGCTGTCATGCTCGGAAGCTTGCTTGCAGGAGTAGAAGAGAGCCCAGGCGAGATGGAAATCTACCAAGGACGTCAATTCAAGACGTATCGTGGTATGGGGTCTGAAGCATCGATGAAACGCGGTAGCCAAGACCGTTACTTCCAAGAAGCAGACAAGAAGTTCGTTCCAGAAGGAATTGAAGGACGTGTCGCTTACCGTGGTAAACTCGGTGACTCAGTTTACCAACTCGTCGGTGGTATTCGTTCAGGTATGGGATACTGTGGTGCTGCGACGTTAGAAGAATTGCGTGAAGAGACACAGTTCATCCGTATGACGGGCGCTGGTTTGCAAGAAAGCCATCCGCACGATATTCAAATTACCAAAGAAGCCTCTAACTACACACGTCAATAAACAAAAGCCTCGTCTTTCTCTAGCAGAAAGGCGAGGCTTTTGTTTATGATGATCTATGCAGATTCCATGTGTCTATCAATAATTGTAATCCTTCCGTCAACTCATGCTCAGAGAGACTCGCAAATCCAAGAACGATTTGAGGCGTATTGGAGAGAAGCGGTAACTGGGCATATTGAGAGAGACCGTATACTTGGATGCCTTGTTGTTGTGCCCGCTTTACTAGCTCTTGCTCCGTCATTCCGTTCTCTACGGAAACGACAACATGGAGTCCAGCACTTTCGCCAGTCAACCGTAAGGCAGGGATCCGGCGAAGCGATTGGATCAGCACATCTAGTTTACGACGATAGACTTTACGCATCCGATTGAGATGTCGTTCAAAGTCGCCCTCTTTCATGAAACGTGTCAAGATCGTTTGATCAAAGCGCGAGACACTACAAGTATAATGGGATAATTCGGCTTGATACTGTGCGCGTAAGACTTCCGGTAAGACCATATAACCGATCCGTAGTGAAGGCATGAGCGATTTTGAGAAGGTACTCATATAAATGACACGATTGCTGTCCATGTTGTGCAAAGACGGAATCGATTTACCGCTATAGCGGAATTCGCTATCGTAGTCGTCTTCGATGATAAAACGGGTCGGATCCATCGCCGCCCAGTTCAACAACTGGTGTCTTCGGTTGACGGACAGGATGCTACCGGATGGAAACTGATGTGCCGGTGTGACATACATGACATCGACATTTGATTTCTGCAGTTGATCGATGCGTAATCCATTCGCATCGACACGAATCGGTTCAATCATTCGTTCATGATTTTCAAGCAAGAGGCGTGTCGTATGATAACCGGGATCTTCGATGCCGTACGTAACGTTTCGTCCTAGTAAGAAAAGAACGATGGGCAACAGTTGCTCGATACCTGAACCGACGACGATCTGTTCCGGAGAACAGACGACACCACGTGAGTGATAGAGATAGGTCGCAATCTCTTCGCGCAACGTTAGATCGCCTTGCGGATGACCGAGCGAGACGAGTGGATGGTGATCAGTATCGATGATGTCTTTGGCATACTTTCGCCAACGGGTGAACGGGAAAGAGATCCCTTCAATCTTACTTGGATGAAAGTCATACGTGATGACCGGTTTTTCTTTAGTCACACGCGGTTCGATGACGGGTGAGGTTTTGACGTAAGCGAGTTCCTCATAGGCAAGCACGAAGTATCCTTTGCGCGAGATGGATTCGACATATCCTTCTGCGACGAGTTGTTGGTAAGCAAGTTCAATCGTCGTTTGACTTAAGTTCAAAAATTGACCGAGCTTTCGTTTGGATGGTAATTTCGTGCCGTATGCTAAACGACCGGCGATGATTTCGTTTCGGATCTGTTGATAAAGTTGTTCATAAAGAGGTTTCTCTTGATTGCGTGTAAGTTGAAATGATAGCATGTCCATCTCGTCTGACTCCTTCTTCGTAAACTGACCTGTTGAAATCATCATAAACTGATACTTTTAAAAGTGTCAACGTTCCGTATACTAAAGGAGTGAAAGTCAACCAAGGGGGAATAGATATGGAACGTCAACAAGGAACGGATCGTGTCAAACGTGGAATGGCTGAAATGCAAAAGGGTGGCGTCATCATGGACGTCGTCAATGCGGAACAAGCGAAGATTGCGGAAGCAGCAGGGGCTGTTGCAGTCATGGCACTTGAACGTGTCCCGTCGGATATTCGTCGTGACGGAGGTGTCGCACGAATGGCAGATCCATTGATTACGGAAGAAGTACTCGGAGCGGTCTCAATTCCCGTCATGGCAAAATGCCGGATTGGTCATATCGTCGAAGCGCGTGTCCTTGAATCGATGGGGGTCGATTTCATCGATGAGAGTGAGGTACTGACTCCGGCAGACGAGCAATATCATTTACTGAAGTCGGAGTTCACCGTACCGTTCGTCTGTGGCGCACGTGATCTTGGGGAAGCCGCTCGCCGGATTGCCGAAGGAGCGGCGATGATTCGGACGAAAGGCGAGCCTGGAACTGGGAACGTCGTCGAAGCCGTTCGCCATATGCGACAAATTCAAGCGCAATTGAATCAGATTTTGCATGTCAGTCCAGATGAATTGATGACATTTGCGAAAGAGTGGGGTGCTCCATACGAAGTATTACGAGATATTCGGACACAGGGACGTCTACCAGTCGTCAATTTTGCAGCCGGAGGAGTTGCGACACCAGCTGATGCCGCTCTCATGATGCATTTAGGGGCAGATGGTGTCTTCGTCGGATCGGGGATCTTTAAATCAGAGCACCCAGAGCGTGTGGCTCGCGCGATTGTTGAAGCGGTTACGTACAAAGATGATTTTGAACGAATCACCTCTTTATCCAAAGGGCTCGGAACAGCGATGAAGGGAATCGATGTCACGTCGATGCCGTTTGAGGAACGGATGGCGACACGCGGATGGTAATCGGTATTCTGGATGTTCAGGGTGCTGTCCGTGAGCATCGACAGCAGCTGGAAGGTCTTGGTGTCGATGTTGTTCTCGTCAAACAAGCGAGTGATCTCGAGAGACTGGATGGACTCGTCTTACCCGGAGGCGAATCGACCGCGATGCGTCGATTGATTGAGCGTTATGCCTTACTGGAACCGCTTCGGGAAAAAGCGACGACGTTACCGATGTTCGGAACATGTGCCGGAATGATTCTACTCGCAACCGCTGTCGAAGCAGGTCAGAGTCATCTCAACGCGATTTCGATGACGGTCCGTCGGAATGCCTTCGGTCGACAAATCGATTCATTTGAAGGATTGCTACCGGTTGAAGGAATTGAGGAGCCGATTGAGGCAGTGTTCATTCGAGCGCCATTGATTCTATCTGTCGGAGAAGGAACACGAGTGATCGCGAAGGTTGAAGACCAAATCGTCGCTGTCGAGACATCACTTCACCTCGCGTGCTCGTTTCATCCTGAATTGACAGAGGACGATCGCTTACATCAGTATTTTTTACAAAAGATTAAACAGCGGCAGTCCGTCCGTCTATAGAGTGTGGAAGCATCTGACAGGTTCTACTGTCAGGTGCTTCTTTTGTGCTACACTATTCGTAAAACGAATGATTGAGTGAAGGAGAGACACGATGAAACGAATCTTACTACTCTGTTTAAGTGTGCTGTTGGTCGTAAGTTTTCCTACATACGGACAAGCCGCACCTTCGATTCAAGCAGAGTCTTACATAATGGCCGATGCGGTCACAGGGAAAATCCTCCTTCAATCGGAAGCGGATGTTTCGTTGCCTCCTGCTTCGATGACGAAGCTGATGACGCTTTACCTCGTTCGACGACAAATCGAATTAAAAAAGCTGACGTGGGATCAAAAAATCAAACCGAGTGCAAAAGTATTAAAGCTTGCGAACACGTCCGGTATTGCTCGTGTTCCTGTTAAAGCAAAAACGTACACAGTTCGTGAGATGTATAACGCGGCTTTCATTAAATCAGCCAATGATGCAGCTGTCATGCTAGCCGAAACGGTATCCGGTTCAGAGGCGACATTCGTTGAAGAAATGAATGAGACAGCGAAGTTATTCGGGATGAATGATACAGAGTATGCGAATGCCTCTGGTCTAGATGCTGTCGATGCGACGCTTCCAGGAACAAATTTGATGACAGCGACGGATATCGCGTTACTTGTCATCCGCTACATCAAGGATTATCCGGATGTACTGGATGTGACGAATAAAACACAGATGAAACTTGATGGAGAGGTCTTGAATAACTCGAATAAGATGCTGGCGAAGGAAAAATTCGCCTATGCTGGCATGCGGGGGATGAAGACAGGAACGACCGATTTAGCAGGTTACTGCTTCGCGAGCGTAACGACGCGGGATAATATGACGCTTGTCACGGTCGTCATGCGAACGGATTCCGATCAAGCCCGTTTCAAGGAAACGAAAAAGCTACTCGACTATGGTTTTGCGACGTTTGAGCCGTTGACGTATTATGGAAAAGGGGAACGGATCAAAGACGTTCTTCCGATTAAAGGGGCAACCGTCCGGCAGTTAGACGTCGTCACGGACGGTTCGTTATACATCACGGTCTTAAAACAAGCGAAGACGCGGGAACCACGGTTCGACTTCTCAAAAACAACGGCTCCCGTGACGAAACAAGAAGTCGTCGGTACGGTACAAGTCGCGGACGATGGGGTCTATCTACCAGGCTTTGAGACACCGCGTGTGAATTTGTATAGCGCAACTGCCGTTCCACTTGCTAGTGTTCCGACACGCCTCGTCCGCGCTTGGACGGCTTGGTCGAAGCAAATCGAACAAGCGATTCAACAATCGGCTCTTGTCAACTTCCAAGGCGATGGTGTAAAGTAAGACTAATCTCATAAAGATGCTATGAACGGACCAAGTAGATGTATCGATACTGTTAAGAGAGCTAGTGGGTGGTGTGAACTAGTCAGATCGATGGATTGAATCGAGCCGGATCGCACACCTTGCGAACAAGGTGCGGGTACGCCCGTTATCGCGTCTTAAGTTGGCTAGATGTGTCTAGCAATGAGGGTGGCAACGCGGATCCAGGTGATTCGTCCCTTTTCGGTAGGAATACCGGAAAGAGACGAGTCGCCTTTTTTTATGACATAAAGGAGGAATTACAGATGATTGATATTAAACGATTGCGCCAAGATTTTGACGCTATTCAAGAAAAGTTAGCGCACCGAGGAGAGGACTTGACGGACATGAACCGTTTCCTTGCACTTGATGAGAAGCGTCGAGAACTGATTGCGCGGACAGAAGTGTTGAAAGCAGAACGAAATGAAGCGACGAAAAAAATCGCTGAACTGAAACGCAATAAAGAGAATGCAGATGAAGCGATTGCTGCGATGCGTAGTGTCGGGGACGAGATCAAGACGCTTGACGACGAATTACGTGACGTCGAAGCGACATTGAATCAACTTCTCCTCGGTATTCCGAACATTCCACATGACAGCGTACCGGTCGGTTCTTCTGAAGAGGACAATGTCGTCATCCGTGAAGTCGGTGATAAACCAGCGTTTGATTTCGAAGCGGTTCCACACTGGGATTTGATGGAGCAATTGAAGATCGTCGACGTCGAGCGTGCTGGAAAAGTCACAGGTAGCCGTTTCGTCTTTTATCGTGGGGTAGGGGCACGTCTTGAGCGGGCATTGATCAACTTCATGATGGATCTCCACCAAGATCAGCACGGCTACACAGAAATCTTGCCGCCACTCATGGTCAATCGCGATTCAATGACAGGAACAGGACAACTGCCGAAATTCGAGGAGGATGCGTTCAAGATTGAAGAGACGAACTACTTCCTCGTACCAACTGCAGAAGTTCCGGTGACGAACATGCACCGCGAAGAAATCCTGACTGCAGATCAGTTACCGATCGGCTATGCCGCATACAGCCAATGTTTCCGTTCAGAAGCTGGTTCTGCCGGACGCGATACACGCGGTTTGATCCGTCAGCACCAATTCAATAAAGTTGAACTCGTTCGTTTCGTCAAACCAGAAGAATCTTACGAGCAACTTGAATTGTTAACGGGACAAGCAGAAACAGTCTTGAAAAAGCTGAAACTGCCGTATCAAGTATTGAGCATGTGTACAGCTGATCTTGGATTCACGGCTGCGAAGAAATACGACATCGAAGTCTGGATGCCAAGTCAAGGCGTCTACCGTGAAATCTCTTCTTGTTCAAACTTTGAAGATTTCCAAGCACGCCGAGCACAAATCCGTTTCCGCCGCGAAGCGAACGCGAAACCAGAATTCGTTCACACGTTGAATGGTTCTGCCCTTGCAGTCGGTCGGACAGTTGCTGCGATCTTAGAGAACTATCAGCAAGCGGATGGATCAGTTGTTATTCCAGAAGTGCTTCGTCCATACATGGGTGGTCTTGAAGTGATTCAAGCTTAAGTCAGAAGGGGGAATAATCCCCCTTTCTGTATTTTAAAAAGTTTTTTTAGAAAAGGTCTTTACACGTTAAAAGGCAGATGCTATCATAATTAATGTCAGGAAAACAGACAGGTCATCATTGATCTGGTAAGAAGTACGGAGGCGTACTCAAGTGGTTTAAGAGAACGGTCTTGAAAACCGTCAGGCGGCGAAAGCCGTGCGTGGGTTCGAATCCCACCGCCTCCTCCATTTTTATTTTTTGACAACGACATGCACGTTTTATAGCTTGGAGGCGTACTCAAGTGGTTTAAGAGAACGGTCTTGAAAACCGTCAGGCGGCGAAAGCCGTGCGTGGGTTCGAATCCCACCGCCTCCTCCACTTCTTTTTTTTTACCCAAAAATAAATATAATCATGGAGTCGTACCCAAGTCCGGCTGAAGGGGACGGACTCGAAATCCGTTAGGGGTCGCAAGGCTCGCGTGGGTTCGAATCCCACCGACTCCGCTTTTTATGAAGCATCTCCATGTTGAGGTGCTTTTTTGTTGCATCGATTTCTTCGTGCGTGCTATGGTTGCCTACGTGAAAAACGAAGAAGAGGTGGATGAAATGAGCGAACAAATAAAAGAATCGTTGCTTTCGCATTATGCGATGACGATGACATATGTAAAAGACTTGGAACAGATTTCAGAAGAAGCATGGCGGACATCGTATGCGGAAGGCAAGTGGACAGTTGCTGAGATCATTGGTCACTTATCACCATGGGATCGTTTCATGGTCGCAGAGCGTATCCCGTACTTGCTCGCGGGTGAACCATTCCGTGTTGCACCGGATAGCCAAGCCGTCAATGAGGAAGCAGCGAAGATGAGCCGTGAGCAGCAACGGATTTTGACGATTGATGAGTTTTTAGTCAGCCGTGACTTGTTGCGTCGTGCGGTCGAATTGATTCCGGAAGAACGCCTGCAGGACAAGGTCGTCATTAAAGACAAAGAGTTGACGATCGGTCAGTTTCTCGGAGCGATGACTCAACATGATTTACACCATATGGAACAGATCAATCAAGTGATTGGTTAATAGGAGGGAGATGCGAGACGCGTCTCCTTTTTTTGCGCAAAAAAAGATCTGCCTAAGAGGCAGATCTGATCAGTTATCGTGTGTTGGCAATACGAGCAACTTCAAGTTGCTTTTCGATCTTCGCGAGAATCCGGTCGATCGATTCTGGCTCGTTCAGTAAATCGTATTCGTCGATCGACAAGCGGAGTACCGGGCAAATCGTGAAGTTGTTGATCCAGTTCGTATAGCGTTCATACATCTCTTCCCAATATTCGATTGGAGTCTGTTGCTCCATCTCACGTCCGCGAAGACGAATCCGTTCAAGGACTTGCTCGAACGAACCTTCGAGATAGATCAAAAGATCCGGATGTGGGAAGAATGGTGTCATGACCATCGCGTCAAATAAACTTGAATACGTTTCATAGTCCGTTGGAGACATCGTTCCTTTTTCGAAATGCATCTTAGCGAAGATTCCTGTATCTTCATAGATCGAACGGTCTTGAATGAAACCACCGCCGTATTGGAAAATCCGTTTTTGCTCCTTGAAGCGTTCAGCCAGGAAATAGATTTGGAGATGGAAGCTCCAGCGCTCGAAATCATGATAAAATTTATCCAAGTAAGGATTCGTATCGACTTTTTCGAGTGACGTCCGGAAACCAAGGGCATCTGCTAATCCGTTTGTGATCGTTGATTTACCAATCCCAACCATACCGCCGATCGTAATGACGGCATCTGCCGGGATGTTGTATTTTTCGCGTAGCTTCAAGTTCATACGTGGTTCGCTCCTTCATATAATTCGTTCCGGATCGTCGTCAATACGTACTCAAGATCTTCCGGTCGCTTGACGAAGTCGAGTGCATCCCCGTCGAAACGGATGATTTTGACTTCCGGATGTTTGGCTTGATATTCCGTGACGAATGTCTCATAATCCTCTGCCAATTGTTCGAGATAAGCACGTGACATATTTTCTTCGATTTCTCGTCCGCGTAGCGCAACACGTTTCATCAAGGTGTCGATGCTTGCGTTCAAGTAGATGACAGCATCCGGTTTCGGCATGTCCGTCGTCAGGATCGAATAGATTTGTTGGTACTTCTCGAGGTGCTCTATTTTGAGAGAGCGGTGTGCAAAGATTAAGTTCTTAAAGATATGGTAATCAGCAACGACGGAGCGTTGTTTACTGAGGTAATGACGTTCGATATCATCGAGTTGTTTGAAGCGATTGCACAAGAAGAACATTTCCGTCTGGAAGCTCCATTCTTCGATATCTTCATAGAACTTTCCAAGAAAGGGATTTTCTTCGACGATTTCGCGTAACATAGAAAAAGAGAAATGGTGACTGATGGCGTTCGCAAGTGATGTTTTGCCTACACCAATCGGTCCTTCAACCGTTATGAACATATACAATGACCCTCCGTTCAGCAAAGTGCAATTTATATTTTAGCACAAAGAAGTACGACTTGCTGAAGTTTCAAAAGGAGAATTTTTTTAGAGTGAGGAGTATCATCGATGGAACGACAGGAACACTATATGCGACTTGCGATCGAAGAAGCAAAAAAGGCAGAACAGATCGGAGAAGTTCCGATTGGATGTGTCATTGTCAAAGACGATGAAGTCATCGCGACGGGTTACAATCACCGGGAAACGGATCAACAGGCGACGGCACATGCCGAGTTGATCGCGATTGAGGAAGCTTGCCGAAAGCTCGGGAACTGGCGACTTGAAGGGTGTGAGCTCTACGTGACACTCGAACCGTGTCCGATGTGTGCGGGTGCCATCATGCTGTCACGGATCGAACATGTCATCTTTGGTGCCGTCGATCCGAAGGGTGGATGTTGTGGAACACTGATGAACTTGGTGCAAGACGATCGGTTCAATCATGTCTCACAGTTGACGAGCGGTATATTAGAAAAAGAGTGTGGGGAGATGCTAACGACGTTCTTTCGGGAACTACGTGCGAAAAAGAAAGCACGAAAGCGGGCAATGGGTTGCATCACACCAGATGAAACAGTATAATGAAAAAGCACTGAAACAAGGTGCCACTAAAAATCGATAAACCATTTGCCGTGCTAGGTGGGGATGTAGCGGTTCCCTGTCACTCGCAATCCGCTATAGCGAGACTGAATTCCATGTCGAGGGATATGATTGGTGTGGTCTGCCTCACGTAAGTAGCGTTGACGTTTGAGTCCTGCGCAACAGATACCCATGAACCAGGTCAGGTCCGGAAGGAAGCAGCCTTAAGTGGTGCTCTCTGTGTGTTGCAGGGGTGCTTGGACTGAGCAGGCTGCGTGAGTAACGCATGTTGAACATATTTCAGAATATGGTGCGCGGCAGTTTAATTTTTAAAGACAAGTCTACAGCCGGTTTCGGTTGTAGACTTTTTTAGGTAAAATAGAATGAGGAACTTAAAAAGAGGAGGCGCAAACTTGGCCTATCAAGCACTATACCGCGTATACCGTCCGCAACGTTTCGACGAAGTCGTTGGACAAGCGCATATCACCCGTACGATCCAAAATGCATTGATGGAGGGACGGATGTCCCACGCCTATCTATTTTCGGGTCCTCGTGGAACGGGAAAAACGAGCCTTGCCAAAATCATCGCTAAAGCGATCAACTGTGAGCATGCTCCGGTCAAAGAACCGTGTAATACGTGCCCGACGTGTCTTGCGATCACGGAAGGATCAAGTCCAGACGTTTTCGAAATCGATGCCGCTTCCAATAACGGCGTAGATGAAATTCGGGAAATCCGAGATAAAGTCAAATATCCCCCTTCAGAAGCAGCCTATAAAGTCTATATCATTGATGAAGTACACATGTTGTCGACAGGTGCCTTTAATGCATTGCTCAAAACACTAGAAGAACCGCCGGCACACGCCATCTTCATCTTAGCAACGACCGAACCACATAAAATCCCAGCGACGATCATCTCCCGCTGCCAACGTTTCGATGTAAAGCGGCATGAAGTCGATCAACTTGTAGAGCGGATGCAATATATCTTAAAAGACCAATCGATCGAGTATTCGGATACGGCCTTACGATTGATTGCCCGTGCAGCGGATGGTGGCATGCGTGATGCACTGAGTCTACTCGATCAAGCGGTCGCTTTTTCAAACGGTGATCTGAACGATGCAGCTGTTCTTGAAGTAACAGGGGCAGTAGAAGATGAAGCATTACTGAATATTGCCCGTGCCTTACATGAACATCAAGTTGATCAATTGTTGCAGACGCTTGAGATGATGCAACGAGCGGGAAAAGATTTAAAACGTTTCGTTGAGGATCTTGTCTTCTTTTACCGAGACACTTTATTGTTGAAAGCCTCTCCTACAGCTGTCGACTTGCTAGAGCGTGCTCGCCCGACGGATGAGTTCAAACAATTCGTCGAATCGATTGAAGCGGAGACATGCTTTACGATCATTGATCAGTTGCATGATTGCCAACAACAGATGCGATTGACGAATCATCCGCGGGTACTGGTTGAGATTGCCTTCATTCAGATTGCAGAACAAGGTCGAACGACGGGACAGATCGTTCAATCGTTGCAACAGGAAGTCCGTGAAATGAAAGAACAGATGCATCAGTGGAAGTCGAATGGTGTTCCAGCTCAAGAAGCGGTTGCACCACAAGCGCAGCCGAAGCGGAAACAAGGACGCCCAACCGTTCGAATCGCCAAAGAGCGGATTCGCCAAATGTTAGAACGAGCAGAAAAAGCTCAGTTGCGTGAGATTCAGGAACGCTGGGATCGCATCCTAAAGTGGATTCTAAAAGAAGATGGACCAATCTATTCATTACTCCATGAGAGTAAACCGGTTCTCTGCTCTGCAGATACGCTATTGATCGAATTCGATGACGGTAAAGGATGGCATTTCGAGCAGGTCATGACGAATGAACGAACACGTTTCGTGATTGAGGAAGCATTATATGAAATATGCGGCGTCAAACGCGAAATTTTAGCGATTCTCTCAAACGATTGGCATGAACTGAAAGCAGAGTTTGTTGCTAAGCGAAATAGTAGTAGTATAGAAGAGAAGGAAACAAAACAAGAATCGGAGAGCGATCAGTTATTGTCCGAGACGCTTGGTCGTTTTGGTGATATCGTAGAGTTCGAAGATTAAATTCGAGGAGGAATACAGATGCGCGGAATGGGAAACATGAACAATATGATGAAACAGATGCAAAAGATGCAAAAGGATATGGCAAAAGCACAAGAAGAGCTAAAAGACTTAACAGTAACAGGTACAGCAGGCGGGGAAATGGTCTCAGTCGTTGCAGATGGTCATAAAAATATCGTAGATGTCATCATTAAAGAAGAAGTCGTTGATCCAGATGATGTTGAAATGATTCAAGATCTCGTCTTAGCTGCAACGAACGATGCTTTGAAGAAGGTCGATGAACTCGTATCAAGTAAAATGGGGAAATTCACACAAGGTATGAATCTGCCGGGAATGTTTTAATTCGTAGGAGGAAACCACTTGCAATATCCTGAAGCGATTAGTCGTTTGATCGAAAGTTTTACAAAACTACCGGGGATCGGTCCGAAGACAGCAGTTCGTCTAGCGTTTCATGTCCTTGATATGGAAGAAGACGATGTCTTGATGTTCGGAAAGGCATTGGTCAGTGCGAAGCGCGATATTGCCTACTGTAGTGTCTGCGGGAATATCACGGATCAAGATCCTTGTTATGTATGTACAGATAAACACCGAAACCGTACAATCGTCTGTGTCGTCCAAGATTCAAGGGATGTCATTGCAATGGAAAAGATGCGAGATTACCAAGGGTTATATCACGTCTTACATGGAGCGATCAGTCCAATGGAAGGAATCGGTCCAGAGGATATCAATGTATCTAGTCTGCTGACACGCCTTCAAGCGGACGAAGCGATTACGGAAGTCATCCTAGCAACCAATCCGAACATCGAAGGAGAAGCGACAGCGATGTATTTATCGCGTCTGTTAAAACCAACAGGTATTCGGATCACTCGGATTGCTCATGGTCTTCCGGTCGGTGGAGATCTAGAATACGCAGATGAAGTGACGTTATCTCGTGCAATGGAGGGACGTCGCGAACTATGAGTTGGTTTCGAAAAAAGATTCGCAGTGAGTATGACCAGCGTTTGCTAGAAGAATTAGCAAAAGCAAAAGAAGATTATTTGATGAAACGCCATCTTCTAGAAATCAGTTATGATGATTACGGTGACTTAAAAGCACAAATGAAGTTAGCGGAATCACTGTATTTCTTCTATATAAGCGAAGCAAAAAGAAGACACGTCTCATTGATGATGAAGTAAACCGCAGCCATTCTTGTCTGCGGTTTTTATATGTTCAAAAAAACTATAAATTATTTTGATAAAACAGTTGCACCTATCTAATTATCGTGATATATTAATTCATGTCCTTAAGAGGACGAGCGCTTACGGCGAACAAGTAAAAAACAATTTTAAAAAAGTTGTTGACTTCTTGTCCCAGACTTGGTATTCTAATTGAGTCGCCAAAACAGGCGCGGACGAACTTTGAAAACTGAACGATGAGGCAAAAATCGTATTCTACGGAATACAAAAACGAATGAAGCGCAAGCTTCGTCAATCGTGACTTCGGTCACAACAACGAGCAAGTCAAACACTTCATGGAGAGTTTGATCCTGGCTCAGGACGAACGCTGGCGGCGTGCCTAATACATGCAAGTCGAGCGCAGGAAGCTGACGGAACTCTTCGGAGGGAAGGCAGTGGAATGAGCGGCGGACGGGTGAGTAACACGTAAGGAACCTGCCTCAAGGATTGGGATAACTCCGAGAAATCGGAGCTAATACCGGATAGTTCAACGGACCGCATGGTCCGCTGATGAAAGGCGCTTCGGCGTCACCTTGAGATGGCCTTGCGGTGCATTAGCTAGTTGGTGGGGTAACGGCTCACCAAGGCGACGATGCATAGCCGACCTGAGAGGGTGATCGGCCACACTGGGACTGAGACACGGCCCAGAC
>Ga0308160_10004644_pt1 | contig 14611 bp, 15 predicted proteins | sample PhyFR1_FD_201036 | JGI IMG/M metagenome (GOLD analysis project Ga0308160, IMG submission 201036) | Phyllosphere microbial communities from UC Gill Tract Community Farm, Albany, California, United States - DLSLF.R1 | ecosystem: Host-associated > Plants > Phyllosphere > Unclassified | place: USA...
GCCGCTGCGGCGCGTCCAGGTTGTCAAACAGGTTCGACTGGCCGCGTTCCTCTGCAGCTGCCCGGGCCGCATCAGCGCGGGCCTGGAGATTTGCCATTGCATCAGACTTCTTCACGCTATGCGCTCCCTCTTGAATCTAGCCACTCATAGGCCGTTGTCTCTGCATCGGCATATGTCTCGGCCAGCAGATAGGCGTGGTAGGCGTCGGCCGGCCGCGCCGATGCCGCCATCATTAGCCAGTGTGCGCGCTCTTGTTCACTGCACTCGTTCCACCAGCTCATGCCGGCGTGCGGATCGTCCTGGATAGGAAAAACGCCGCCGCCTGCTTCCTCGCCGTTCTCCAGCAGCCGGAGCTGCCAGCCGCCGCCCAACTCGACCGGGCGCGGGTTGATTTCATAGCTGTGCTTCATGGCGTCATCCTGGCAAGGTTGGTTGGTCGCGCTGCCATTTTTCCATATTCACCTCGGCATGGCGCAGGCCAAGTCCCTTGATTTCTTCCAGGGCGGTTTCTACCTTGGCGAACGCCTTGGGATTTTGCCTGGCCGACCGGAGTACAAATTCATCTCGGCCGCGTAGCACAATGGCCCAGCGCCGGCCGTCGAAGCATTCGATGACTGCCCGCGTTACAGCATTGGTGGATACCAGTAGTTTTGCCGACTCGATACTGACGCTTTGCATAATTTCGTGGCTTCATAAGTGGTTTGGTTGAACTACACTTTACCACAAAGTGTAGAACCTTTTACCTTTTATCGTGGTGCCTGAGTTGACATAAAAGCCGTTCTAAGCACTTGTGCAGCAACCAGCTTCTGACGCCAGAGATTCCAATGCTAATGAATTGTTCAGGTACTTCCTCAACCGGTCTGTGCTAGAGATTGACGCTAGAGCTGCCTACTCACTGGCGTACATTGATCAGAACATTCCTTGACTCGACCTATGCTGCAATGCAAAAATAATGGGCTATGACTGGTTCTCTTATGACATTTGACACGATCTCACGCGTAATACACGCCGCTGAGTGCGCTCGTCTATGTATCGGTCAAGACGCACCCTCCTACCCAGGAGCAGGTTTGCCGCGCGGTTATTTTTGCTCCGTCACCCCCCCGTAAGACACCTTCTCATCGGCAAATAAATCGATATCGCTTCCTGCGACGTCGTGCCCTTCAATGTTCGCTTCACTCCGCTGCACGCGACTGTTCGCGTACGGTACTTGTTCATTTGTACTCGGCGAAATTCGCCCGAGAAGGTATCTATGTCTCTACAAACTATTCGCCAGGACTGGTTTTCCAACGTCCGCAATGACCTGCTTGCAGGTCTCGTAGTCGCACTTGCCCTTATTCCAGAGGCAATCGCTTTTTCCATCATCGCTGGCGTGGACCCAAAAGTGGGTCTGTACGCTTCGTTCTCCATTGCCACTTTGATCGCTTTTTTTGGCGGTCGTCCAGGCATGATCTCAGCTGCTACCGGAGCTATGGCACTCGTCATGGTTACACTGGTAAAAACCCATGGCCTAGACTATCTGCTTGCCGCCACGATCCTCGCCGGGGTTCTACAGGTCGCAGCAGGGTGGATAAAGCTCGGTCGGCTGATGCGCTTCGTCTCACGCTCGGTTGTGACGGGCTTCGTTAACGCTCTGGCCATCCTCATCTTCCTAGCGCAGCTGCCTGAACTGACCAATGTTACCTGGCACGTGTATGCCGTTACTGCTGCTGGCTTGGCCATCATCTACGGCCTGCCTTATATAACGCGCGCCGTGCCGTCTCCGTTGGTCGCGATTGTCGTGCTCACGGGTGCATCCATTGCATTGGGCTTGGACATTCGCACTGTGGGCGATATGGGCCAGCTCCCGGATAGCCTGCCGTCCTTCCTGATCCCAAATGTACCGTTCAACCTTGAAACCCTTCAGATCATCCTTCCTTACTCTGCAACGCTGATGGTGGTGGGTCTGCTTGAGTCGCTGATGACGGCCACCATTGTTGACGACCTCACTGACACCAAGAGCGACAAAAACCGCGAATGCGTGGGCCAAGGGGTTGCCAACATTGCCACCGGTTTTATCGGTGGTATGGCTGGGTGCGCGATGATCGGTCAATCGGTCATCAATGTGAAGTCTGGTGGGCGAGGCCGGCTCTCAACCCTGGCCTCCGGTGTCGTGTTGCTCATTCTGGTGGTCTTCTTGGGTGAATGGGTCAGGCAAATCCCGATGGCAGCCCTTGTTGCAGTCATGATCATGGTGTCCATCGGTACTTTCAACTGGGGCTCGATCAAGCATTTGCGCGAGCACCCGGCCAGTTCGAGCATCGTGATGGTCGCAACTGTCGTCGTCACCGTAGCGACGCATGACTTGGCAAAAGGTGTGCTTACCGGCGTTTTGCTGTCTGGCGTTTTCTTCGCGCAGAAGGTCAGCCGACTTCTCAACGTCAGCTCGGACATCGAAGACGCCGGCCGCGCTCGACGATACCAAGTGACGGGACAGGTCTTCTTCGCTTCCTCCGATCAACTAGTCCACTCGTTTGACTACAACGAAACCCTCGACAGGGTCCACATTGATCTCACCCATGCGCACTTCTGGGACATTACCGCTATCAGCGCCTTGGATAAAGTCGTGTTCAAGTTCCGCAGGCTCGGTGCGCAAGTAGAGGTACACGGCCTCAACGAAGCCAGTGCTACCTTGGTAGACAGGTTCGGCATCCACGACAAACAAGATGGGCATGATGTACTCATAGGTCATTAATGTTCTAACAAGTTCTTGTAGTGCAGGGCCTTGGTTAGCGGGCTTAGTAGTTCGCTAATCACTCAACATAAAAGCCGCTATGCGATCACTTTTTCAGTTTTGGGGGCCAGTCGATCTTCATGTGCTTCGCCAACCACATCTTAGGAAATAGGTATTGCATGGTGTCGCTCATCTGTAAAGTTTTCCAGTGAGGCACAAACACGCCATTAGACAGAGGAAACAGAGGATTGGGCGGCGCCGCATGCATGAATTCAGGCGGCGCAAAGTAGGGGTTGTTTTCGTACAGGTAACGCTGGAAATCAACGCTTAATCGACGGTGGAAGGAAGCCTCAATACTTGGCACGCTCATCTTATTGCGCAGGTGGTAGGCCAGAGAATCGAGTGCAAAGAGATGGCCCGTATCGTAGATGGCGCCGTAGTTGTTGTATCTATTATCTGCGGAGCCATACTTGTCCAGCACTGAGACGAAACTTTCCAGCTTGAATTGGCTGAGGGGGAAGCCTGGAGGGAGTACGAGGTGAGAATGTGGCGTGAGGTCGATGTCAGAAAATCCAGCTTGGACCTTCTTAGCCTCCCTTAGCAGAGGGTTTAGATGGTGTGAGAGATCTCTTACAGGCACCCCATGTAAGAGCAAAAAAGCCTTTAGGTATTTCTCGACGGCTTGTGCCGCTGACCAGAAGAATGAACGGTGTAAGCCGCCGATGGCGAGTGAGCGAGCGGCTAGATAATCATCGTCTGCTGGCTCAACAAACGATTCAATAATGACCTTTGCAATATGTACCTCGATGTTCGCTTGCTCCTCCGGTGTGCAAGTTTTGAAACGTTCGATGGTGTCGCCAACATTATAGGAATACACAATGCTGTGGTGCACTTGGTTTTTCATCTTCTTTTCAATCTGGTGAGCTGCAGTACCGGTAAGCGTAGCATCTGCAGCTCGCTTAGAGTCCTTGGCTTTGGTCGTCATGGTACGAGCTGGAGAACTGCGATTGCCTGCCGAACTGCGATTGGCCGGCCAGCTCGCCGCCCCATGACATTTCTGCGTCATTGCCGGCCTTCGCGCTCGTCGGCCGGCCTTCGTCGCCCCAGCTTACGTTCACATTCGTGCCGGCCTGGTAGTCGGTCGATCCCTTCTCAAAAAGTGCGCGCTCCTGCTCGCCCTGGGGGTTCTGCGTCTGCACCAAGTAGAAGGGTTTGCCGCCGATTTCCTGATTGGCGATGATCTGGCCTGGCGTGGTGTCTCGGCTTGGCTCCTGCTCGCGTGCCGGCGCCTGCTCCTGTACTTCCTGGGGGCGATTCGTCTTGGCATCGCTCCCACTGAAAAAGGCGCCAATGCCGCTTTCCAAGTCCTTGACCGATGCGGCCAGGCTGTTTTCCACTACCTGGGCGGCGCCTAGGATTTTCTTACCGATTTCGCTCATTGCTCTATTCCTAGAAGTTGAATTTAAAAGCCCTTGCCTTCGTCCAGTTTTTGGCCTTTGGCCTGTTCCTGGGCTACGTTTTTAACGGTCGCTGCGCCTTGCTTGTAGGTGACTCGCACCCATTCGCCAGGCTTAGGCGTTTCGCTAAAATGCTTTCGCTCATGCCGGATCGTGTCCCGGCCGGCTGTCTGATACACAAAACCATCATCAACGGCTTTGACCGGGCCTGTGTATTGGTTGCGCTCGGTCAGAGGCGCCTTGCTGTCGATGGTGGGTGATGCCTGTTCCTGGGCCTTCTGTGGGCCTTTGACGGCTTCCGCTGGGGTTGGGCCACTCTGTACCGCCTCACGCTGTTTGCCGAACGCCTTGCCTCGTTTGCCGGCCTCGATGTCGGCGGCTATCTTGGCTTTCGCGGCCTGCAGCTCGGCCTGCAGCTGGGCGGTGCGCTCACGCATAACCTGGTTCAATCGTTGGTCTGTGAACTCCACTTTTAGGCCGGCTTCTGCCGCGATGCGTGCGGCCTTCTCCTGGAAGTCCTGGGGGCCAGACAAAGCCAGTTTGCTACCGAACTTTTGCTGGGCCAGGCGCAGGCCCGTTTCAATGGTCTGTGTGTCGTTCTGCAGCATGTGAACCGCCCTGCCCTGGTCGCGCAGCATGTCGCGGCCGGCACGTTGGTATGTCACATCGCCATTGCGTGCCACCTGGTAGGTGATGGCCTCGGCGCGGTGGATCGGTGCGCGCTCCTGGTGAGCTTGAGGCACGGCCGCTGTTACCTGGGCGTCGGTGTCCTTTGCTCGCTCGGTGGGTTCCACCTTCATACGGCGCAGCTCGGCCAGGGCGCGTTCGTCGCCGCCCTGGGCCTTCTCCGTCAGGAAGTCGCGGTATTGCTCGGTTGCCGGCTGGCGTACCTTGAGCTGTTCGCGTTCGGCCTTGATCTGCGCTCGCAAAGCTGTTTCCTGCATCAGTCGCTCCATGCGGGCCACCGAGACAGCGGCCTTACGCTCGGCCGGCTTCATGGCGCGGTCGCCCTGGGCCTTGCTTCGCTTGGCGTAAAACTGCCTTTTGATTGCCTCCTGGCGTTCGCGCTCGCTGCCGCGCTGCTCCGTCCATTGCGTTGCCCGCTGCAGCTGGGCCTTGCCTTTGCGCTCGGCCTGGAACTCTGCCCACAACTGCCGGCGTGGCTCCTGGCGCGGCTCGTTCGCGGCTTCCCGGCCGGTCTGCCTGGTGTACGAATCGCGCAGCGTTTTTTCGGCATCCTTCCAGGGCATGTTTAGCTCTTTGGTGAGGAAGTCGGACACGTTGAGATTGCGAGTGCCGCACTTGATCCGGTCGCTACCGTCCTTCGCCTTGGTGACTTCGTATTTTTCCAAGATCACGCCATGAGAACGGGACAGTTCAGCCAATAGCCGGCCGGCGTCGAGCTTCTGCTTTGCTTCCTGCAGATCGGCCTGCCGGCCGGCGCTGTGGGTGTGCTTGTTTTCCCGTAGGTCGCGGGATCGCTGACTAACGGCGCTGTCGGCTGCGCGGCCCGTAGCAGGGTTTAACGCTGCTCCTGCTGTGCGATCAGCAGGCCGTCGCAATCTATCAACTGGTTCTGCTCGACCGTGCTCCAGCTGATGACGTTCATTATTCGGCAAAAGCATTTCAGCTCGACCGGAGTTGCTAACCATACCGACGCTGGACAGATTTCGCAGACTGTTGAGAGATTGGGGCGCCGTGCCCTGTCCAAACGGCTGAGGGTAAGACTTCCCATAAGCGGGTGCTCGGTTACTTCCTGGTGTGCGATCGCTGCCGGTGGCGAGTCCTGGAGACTGCTTGAATCCATAAACGTGTCCAAGTCGGTTAGCTCCTGTAGTTCGCTCTGTTCCTGGTGCGCGTTGCTCATGGGTGGTGTCCTTTCGATGTTTCGCATAGAAGCGGTTTGCTTGGTCGGTCAGCTGCTGCTGCCGATCCTCGGGGGTGGCGTCACGATAAGCCTGGTACGCCTTCCGATTCCCGGTGTTGATGTATTTGATTTCCCTGGCGCGGGTCTTGTGCCATTCGTCCAGCAGCTGCGTGATATTTTCTGGATCGCGTCGAGCTGCGTTGGCAACTTCATATTTCCGTTGCAGCTCTGCAGCTAAGCGTTGGTGTTTCTGAGCGGTTGGTAACTCTACGAATTCGCGGGTAAAAACGTACTCCTTGAGATTGACGCCCTTTCCACCTGGGGCCTTCACATTCTGATATTCGGTATCCTTGCCGGCATTGCGTACTTTCGTTTCGCCGTGCTGGGCGAGCATGGCCTTAAAGTCGTCATAGCGTTCGATCTTCTTGGAAAGCATTGACTCCAGAATATCGGCCTTGAGTGACTTGCTCTGTCCGTCGAATATATCGCCCTTGTGCCGGCTAATCATTTCCGATGCGCCGGTAAACTCTATTCGCCGGTTGTCCTGCGGGCTGGCCAGGCCGTATTTGTTATTTACGTGCTCCTGGAATGCTTCTAGAAAACGCTCGTTCTTCTCCGCCATGCCAAAGGGGTTAAGGTGTTGTCCGCTGAGAAGGTTTGTCTTGGGTATGACAATATGGATATGAGGCTTACGCTCTACAAACTCTCCGGTTTTGGCATTAATGTAACTCTTAACCTTCGGCATGTGAGCCTCCGCATAAAAGCTATATTCGTCCGGTTCATAAGCGGAGAAAGCGAATTCCTTAAAATCGCCAACAATGTTTTCCAAGGTCGAACGGTCAATTTCATCCTCTTTCAACGCCAGGGTAATGTGCAAATATTTTTCGCCATTACCGTCCATCGCCAGGATGATTTCGTTAGTTGTCTCCAGGTCACCATCTAAGATAACGCGCTTGTCCAGCTCATCGCGGGACAAGTCGCGCCCTTCCTTCCGGCCGTTTTCAAGATATTCTTTAATACCGCCTGTACCGCCACTAATCCTATTCAACATCGCGGAGAGTCGCTTTCATAAATCGGGTAATCAACTCCAGGTTGTCTAGGATCGCTTCGTATTTCTGTTCACTGAGCTTGCCGGCCAAGTGGTCACTGTTTGCCCGGTGCGCCAGCTGGTTAACATTGTTGCTGGTTTTGTTAACCAAAAACAACAATTGGCGACGATCCGTGCTGGCCTTCGGCCTGGCGACGATCTGCGTTTTGTTGGTCAGCACGCACTCACGGAAGAAGTCCGAGGGAGACAGGCCGGCCGCTTCGCACTTCGCCAGGTAGGCCAGACGCTCGGATTCAGCCAGCCGAAAACTGACTGGCTTGGTGGCTTCATCGCCATGCTTTTTAGGTCGTGCCATTCGTTGCCTTTCGCCGCGTCGCGGCTCGTTTCTCTTGGTGTGAATCTGCGCCCGCAGGCACCCTGACGATCCCCGTTAGGGGGAGGACAGTTTCAAAGGGGAACCCTTTGGCACAGGGATATGTTGGAGAAATGCGGAGCATTTCGTAAACATATCTGACGTGCCTATATATCCTACAGTCAACTGTTCCTGCTGGCAACTAAGTTGCTTATGGTTGTTTACAAACGCGCTTATGGTTGTTTTTTGTTGTTGCACGCTTGCATTGGGTTGTTTCCGTGTGTATAGTTCATTGCATACGGTTGTTTCCGGTTGGAATCACAGCTAAGATGGAAGGATTCTCAACACAAGGGCGAACATGGACATTGAGGAGTTTGAAAAGAAGGTCCAGCCAAGAGCGAAACGCTCCAGGCTGGAACCCTTCCAGGCTCAAATTTTTGAGTTGAAGGCAAAGGGTTACGCCAACTGGCAGGTATGCGAGTGGCTGGCTGCAAACGACTTGAAGGTGAGCCAGGAAGCCGTGCGGAAATTCATCAAGAGCCGGGAAGGGAAAGGCCAGCCAATAACTGCCCGTACCTCGACGACTCCGGCAGCAAAGCAAGCGGCTGCGCCGCAAGTTTCAACGCCAAAGGAAGGGCCAGGGCCGGCAGATACGGGACCCGGCGAAGCAAGAAAAATCACGAGTCCAGCCGATGTTCGTAAAGCTCGGAAACGTGAAGTTGATTTAGACGATTACACCACTGAATAAGGGAAGAAAAAATGAAAGTAGCTGTCCTGAACTATACCGGCACCGTTGGCAAAACAACGATCTCTGCCCATTTGCTCTCACCGCGTATGAATAACGCCCCTATCTATGCAATCGAAAGCATCAATGAAACGGCAGAAGGTAACGGCCTGGACGTTGAGAAAATAAAGGGTAACAAGTTCCGCGATCTGTTCAAGAAACTGATGGTTGCCGACGATGCGATTATTGACGTAGGCGCATCTAATGTTGAGGGCTTCTTGGATGGACTGGTGAAGTTTGAAGACTCGCACATGGAATTCGATTCGTTCATCGTTCCTGTTACCAGCGGATCGAAAGAACAAAAAGAAACCATCGCAATGATTCAAACCCTTGCTGACCTTGGAATTCCTGCAGAAAAAATCAAGCTCGTTTTCAATCGGGTTGAAGCCGATGTTTCGGAAGAATTCGGCCCGCTGCTGAACTATGTGAAGAAATCAAAAGCTGCTATCGCTAATCACGATGCTGCAATCTTTGAAAATGAACTGTTCGATATGCTTTCGGTTAAGAAACTGGCTTTGGGCGAGTTGAAGAACGACGAAACCGACTACAAGGCCAAGGCACGCGAAATCGGCAAAGACGGGGATGCAAAGATGCGTTCCCACTACAGCGATATGCACCTTATCAAATCGCTGTCGAAAAACGTAAACCGGAACATGGATACGGTTTTCGCTGCCCTTTTCAATTAAGGCATAAAACATGGTTGACGCACGCACAAAGCTCGACATCATGTATCAGGATGCCCTGGGCGATGTTAGAGATATTCTTGACCGGGTTGATACTTTAAAAGCCGAGCTGCCGGCCGCTGCTGATTCGCTGGGCGATAAGCTTAACGTCCAAACCGGGCATTACATAATGGCGGCGGAAAGGCTGGCCGGCGTGCTGCAAGCCATGAGCCAGGAAATCGACCGCAGGGCCGCGCAGGCGGTAGTTACAGCCGGCGAAACGGCAAAGCTCGACATTCGCCAGACTGCAGCTGCAGCTGCTGCAGATGCGATTAGCCAGACGGTAGGGGCAGAAATCGCTAAGGTCGTCGGCCAGGTCAACAATGCGGCAAACAACCTGGTGACGCAGACCGGCGCGGCAAAGCATGAAATCCTGGGGGCGGCTCGCTCGATGTCCTGGGGGTTTGGCCGCATCCTGGCGATGGTGATTGCCGGGGGCTGTATCAGCGGCTTGGTGACGGTCTTGGGGTCGCAATACCTCCAGGGCCGGGGCGCGGTGGCTCCAGATCAGGAAACCGCCAGGCAAATCGAGGCCGGCCGCGACTTCATCCAAGTGCTACCGCAGCTCGACAACGCAACAAGGGAAAAGGTAACTCGCCTGATCCTGAAAAACCGGGCAGCTGAACAGAAATGACAAAGGGCTGGCATAAAGCCAGCCCTCCCGGAATCTCCCGCTGCAACTTCTAGGTAAACAACGAAGGCCCGCCGCTATTTTGATGACCTGAAATCGAAATAGCAAGCCGCACTACGACTATGAACAAACAAATGATTTGGGTTCAGCCGGCAATCTGGTTCTTCCAGGGCGCCGGAATGATGGTAAGGGCGCCTTACTTGATGTACCAGACCTTCGCTGGCAAAACGGCCTATCACTGGTGCCTCTGGATTGCCTTCTACTTCTGCACTGCCTACTCCTGGGACTTCGTTTTTACGCTCTATCGAGAAGGCTTGGGAATCAACGCGCTGGGACCGTTTTTGTTTTCCGGCATCGTCTGGGCCTTCTGGAGCGGGGTGACAAAACTTTCGATGAAACGGAATTTCCTGGTGTGGTTGCCTGGCCAGGGCAAGCTGCGCTCTTGGATCGGTAACAGGGCGCCGGCAATGGCGGCTGGGAGTGGTGCGGCCAAACAGGACGAAACCTTGCTGCGCGGTGCTGCCGTTGTGCCTGGCGCCGGCCTGGCTGCGAGCTTGAAGCGCGGGGCCACCGATGCCGAGCTGGCCAACGTCATCGAGTGGGGCGGCGTGCCGATTCCACCAAAGGGCGAGCCTGAACACTTCCTGATCGAGGGCAAGACCGGCGCCGGCAAAACGCAGGCCATCAATGAAATGATGCGCAAGGTTCGCCAGCGTAACCAAGCGGCGATCATTGCGGACCCTGCAGGCGGCTACCTGGCGCGATTTGGTCGCCCTGGTGATGCGATCCTGAACCCGTTTGACAAGCGCACTGTGGACTGGTCGCCCTTCGCTGAAATCGAAGCGGAGTACGACTACCGGCGCATGGCAATTGCCGCGATCCCGGACGGTGAGGGCGGCGACAAGAATTGGACGACTCACGCACAGGTCTTGTTCACTGGTGTTTTCAGGGCGCTGCATCAACGCGGTGAGCACAGCATCAAAACGCTGCTGTACTTCATGACGCAAGCGGAACAGACCGAACTGGCTGATTTGCTGGTGGACAGTCCAGCAGCCGGCTACACCAAACCGGCCAACGCCCGGATGCTGGAAAGCATTCGCTCCACTGGCTGCGCGCCGCTGTCGAACTGGATTTACCTGGCCGACAAAGGCACTTTCAGCGTGCGCAAATGGGTGCGTGACTCGGACACGAACAGGAACTGCCTTTTCCTGACGTACACGGATGCGCAAATGGCCGAACTGCGCAACCTGGTTGCCTGCTGGCTTGAGCTGGCGATTGTTGAGGGTCTGTCTCTCACTGAGAGCCAATCCCGCCGCCTGTGGTTCATCATGGATGAACTCGATAGCCTGGGCCGAATCATGAGCCTGCGAGCTGGCCTGACGAAGTTGCGCAAGTACGGCGGCGTATGTGTTTCGGGCCTGCAGACCATCGCCCAGCTGCGCAGTACCTACGGCCACGATGAGGCGCAAACGCTCCTGTCCTGTATGACGACGAAACTCATTTTGAAAGCCGGCGACGGTGAGACAGCGAAATACTTTGAGAACGAAATCGGACAGCAGGAAGTCGAGCGGGAAGAAGTCAGCGAAGGCACTAGCAGCAAGGTCGGTGACTTCGGATCGTCCAGCGAAAACAAGAGCGTTCGCAGGACCACTCAAGCGGCGGTCATGGCCTCACAAATCACTGGCCTGGACAACCTGCACGGCTACCTAATGTTGACTGGCCAGCCCATCGCAAAAATCCAACTGGCTTATGTCCCTATGCCAGATATTAACGCCCCATACGAAGCGAAGTAAGGACGCCAAAATGAACCCACAAGCAGCATTTAAAACGCTCCTGGTTGTCCTCGCTATCGGCGCCGTTAGTGGCTATGGCGAATGGAAGAAAGCCTACGGCGGCACACCGGCCGAGCGGTCAGCAAAGGAACTGGCCAGCTGTATCCAAGCAGGCAGGCTCGCCACCTATCAAAAAGGTGGGTGGGGTGGAAGTGCCAACGACGCGAGCAACCAGAAGGCTGAGGCCGCGTGTCAGAAGCAAGTGCAGGCCAAATTCGCCAATAGAGATCTGCCGGCCTACCTTTCGCAATCAAAATAAGAACGACCGTCGCCCAGTCGGCTAACCGGGAAAACAACTTCTAGGAGCTTCACAATAAATACGGTTAAAACTGTTTATACTGTTAGCGCTGCATCGCTTTTTGCCGCTGCTGCTGCATCGGCTGCACCGAAGCCAGAACTGAGCCTGAAATTTGATATCAACTAAGCCGGCATCGTCAAAAACACTTAACGCCCACGGTTCGCCCTGGGCGTTTTTACTTCATAATGGTGGTAAGAAAAGGGGGTTCGATATGTCGAACATCATTGAGGAAAAAGACCCGGCAAAGCTCCTAGAACTACGGCAAGCTGCACGCCAGGAAAAGAAACAGCAGGACGAAGAACACCGCGAGCGTCACCGCCAGATATTGAAGCTCATGGATGGCCCGCTAGGTGCATGGATACGCCAGAAGGCACATGAACAGATCGACAAGTGGGAGCGGGACAAGCTCTGCATTCCGCGCTATTGGGTCATGTGGCGGGAATGGTTGGCGATGCCGGCGCCGTACCTGGAAGCGGCGGTTTTACGCGAAGATGACTTGGGCGTTTCGATGCGCCAGAATTCGCCGTTCGATCATTCGTTTGACCTGGTTGACCTGATGAAGCCGGACATTAGGAAGCCGGCAGATGGAAGGGTCAGAAGCATGGAAGAATTGATGTTTGGGGCCGAGAGCCGGGCGGCGGTTTCAGCGGCGGTTCGGCGTGCGGTAGAACGGGCCGATGCATTAGGGTTGCCACGCGCTTACAAGGAACTACCGTCAGAGGTGCCGGCGCCGACAAGCCAGGCGCTGAAAGAATGAGTTAGCCAGGCCGGCCAAGGTCGAGCCTGGTTTGCTCCGTAATACAGGGTTCATCCTTCAATTCAGCCCGCAAGGCGTTCAGGATCAGGCCGGACCACCGGCCAGATTGCCTAGACTGGCCTGCAGCTGGTCAATGCGCAAAGCAAGCGCCCGAAGCCTAGCAATCTCCCATAGCAAAATCTTTACGTCCTCGGATTCGTTCCGCGCCTGGATCGCCTGCAGTTCAGTTCGGGTGAGTTTCGCTTTAAAGCGCATACAAAAATTTCCTGATGGAAACAATCGGCCGGCGCCGCCCAACCTGGCGCCAGATCAGCCCACTACTTCAACCCGAAATTTTTTCTTCCCGTCCAACCGACCTACCTGGGATTTGCGGAAACACGCAAAATCGGGCCGTAGAGGCGTTTTTCTGCCCTCGATCGCCCGAGTGCTGGCCGACACCGTAAAAATGCAGCCTGGGGCCGCTGCTGGCTTCCTGGGTGCATTCCCGCTGCAATCGAACACTCCCACAGTCCGCGGTGCAGCTCATCCTTTCTTTGGCGTCAAACCTTCGGACGTCGATGCTGCGCTTACGCTCGTCGTAGTCGGCTGCTCACATTTTGGCTTACCTGGCGGCCATTCCGTGTTTGCGTATGTTGCCGGTGCCGTAGTTGCTGCAGGGTGCGTATCGGGGTTGAGCTTAACGCGCCTTAGCGCGTTCCTAGCCCGCTTGCGGGCTGTTGATGAGGGGGAGGGGGAGCCGACTTGATCGGGGGAACCCCGCAGGGGTGCCCCGGCCGTAGGCCGCGCTCTTGCGTTAAAGGATTTTAAAAGAGTTAAAAAGCGCGCGCGTGTTAAGGGTGTGGATAACAGGCTGAAACCCGCACTGGCGTTGACTCTTGGAAAATCAAGCGTCATTGATATAACGAAGTGAGCGTCATTGATGTAACGATACTATCCACAGAAAAGCGTCATTGATGTAACGATACTATTCACAGGCGTCATTGATGTAACGATATGGGGGAGGGCGGGGCTAAGCCTACCCTTGAGGGGGGTGGACTGCACCCTCAAGCGTCATTGATATAACGATAGCCCGGTCATCCGAATTTAGCTGGAAGATTCGCTTTTCCCGATGCTATTGCGGCAACTAATTTCTTGGCGTCCCTGATGTAGAAAGTTACCTGGTCTTTGTCGCGGCAGTACACCGCACGATATTCAGGCAGGGTGTCGGCATCTATGATGTCCTGGACGTAAGCGCGAAACGCCCGAATGTGGCTATGTGCGCTGCACTTCTCTCGCAACAGCTCTAGTCCGATGGTCCAGGCCGCTTGAGTCCCGCAATGTTTACGGGCCAGCTCGTACAGGCGGCGCTCAAGCGGCTTGCGCAGCCGGAAGTAGTTACGGTGAATGGTCAACACTTCGTGAGCCTGGACAGCGTTAAAAAGCCATTTGGACAGCGTGATTTCAACAGCGATCATGCGTTCATCCTCGGGCGATTTCTCGACAATGCTCCAGCTGTCAATCAGGCCAAAGCCTTCCTTAACTCGCGTGCCACCAGTCTTGATGTCGGTCTTGATCGAGGTGCCGCGCAGCCGTTCTAACGTCGCCTGGAGGCGTTGATACTCCTTGCCGCCAGTTGGTTTATTGGTCGTTACAAGGTAGTCGTACACAACGAACCGAACAGTTCTGTTCTTGGCGTCCTGTCGCTCGCAGTTGAGGGCTTCCGTCATCTGCGAAATGACATAAATCAACACGTCCTTATCGAACATATTTGCCCGCCCTAGAACGCTCGGGGTAACTGTCACTGCTCGGTTGCCGTCCTTGCTTGCCCAATGCCAAACGGTCAGGTCCGGCCTGGTAGACAGCGTAAAGATAGGCGCCTCCATGCTCGCCCCATCGTCTTTCATGGCGTAGTCGAACATATCGCAGAGGAAGAAATCACGCTCTACGTGGCGCACTGGTAGCAGCTTTGCGCGCTTGCCGGCGCGTTCGGGTGCGACCGTGGCCAGCTCGGCCGGCGTTGGTTCGGTCGGGGTTGGCTCAGTGGCGGGCCGCTGCGGCGCGTCCAGGTTGTCAAACAGGTTCGACTGGCCGCGTTCCTCTGCAGCTGCCCGGGCCGCATCAGCGCGGGCCTGGAGATTTGCCATTGCATCAGACTTCTTCACGCTATGCGCTCC
>Ga0308160_10004645_pt1 | contig 14608 bp, 21 predicted proteins | sample PhyFR1_FD_201036 | JGI IMG/M metagenome (GOLD analysis project Ga0308160, IMG submission 201036) | Phyllosphere microbial communities from UC Gill Tract Community Farm, Albany, California, United States - DLSLF.R1 | ecosystem: Host-associated > Plants > Phyllosphere > Unclassified | place: USA...
TCCTGGCCCTCGTCGCCCATGAGGTCGAGGAGGGCGTCCTTGTCCCTCCTGAGCGAACCGACGGGCCGCTTCTCCGACACGGTGCCCATGACGGTCGCCTTGATCTCGGGCGGCGGCATGCGCTCGAGGACGCCGCCCTTGATCGAGTCGAGCTCGAGGAGGGCGCCAAACTCGACGGCGCGCTGCTGCAGCTCGAGCTCGACGCTCGCGTCGTAGCCGTGCACGAGCGTCGAGATGCGCCCGAGCTGGGCCGGCTGCGAGAAGCGCGTCGAGAGCTTTGCGAGCGCCGTGAGGACGAACTGACGGATCGTCGTGTTGGTGTAGGGCGACACGAGGATGCGCTCAAGGAGGTCGAGGACGTCCTTCTCGCTGACGGCCTCGCTCGTCGTCGCCTGGCCCTCGTCGCCCTCGTCGGTCGTCGCCGCCGTCGTGCCGCCCTGGAGGAGCACGTCGCCGTACTCGCCGATCGTCCACACGCCGGCGAGCGTGAGCGCCTCCTGCGACACGTCGGCGCGCAGGGCCGTGTACAGCTTGAAGACGGTGTACGACTGGAGGTCGGGCGTGTGCGTGACGAGGCGGATGAAGCTCGAGAGGACCTCCTCGCGGACGTAGTTGCCGGCCTGCGGGCGGACGGTTTTCGGCGTCAGCCTTGGCGCTCTCGCAGTCGAGCGCAGGACGCAGGGAGAGAGGGAGAGAGGAAGAGAGGAAGAGAGGTGGACGCACGAGCTTGAGGACGCGCAGGACCGTGTCGATGTGCCACCGGCGGTTGGGCGCAAAGCGTTCGGCGGCGGCGCACACCTGGGTCGTCATGCCGAGCTTGAACTCGTTGTCGGCCACCTCGAGGAAGGCGAGGAGCTCGCGCGTCAGGACGCGCACGTTCGTCTCGTTGACGAGCGCGTACGAGAGCTCGAGCGCGCGGCGGCGGATCGAGATGTCGCCATCGCGCAGGCAGTCGAGGATGATGGCGCGGTGGCGCTGGACGGCGTTCGTGTCCATGGCGACGACCTTGAGAAGAGTGTTGAGCGCGACGTAGCGAATGTTGTTGTCGCGGTTGCCGAGGAACTTGCCGAGGATGTTGATGGCCATGACGCGCAGGCCGCTGTCGGCTTCGATGTCGAGGATCGTGAGGACCGTCTCGTACAGGATCGAGTTGCCGACGTTCTTGGCCGCCTCGGTGTTGGTCGCGACCTGGGCGAGGATGTCGTTCATGGCCTCGCTCGCCTCGACGTCGCCCTTGCCGAGCAACCGCAGGAGGCGCAGGATCTTGACCTGGAGGAACGGGTCCGTGATGCCGCTCACGTCGTGCTCGGGCGAGTAGTTGGTCGCGACGAGCGCCTTGAGGTGGCGCACGAGGAGCGGGACCGCCTGCGGGCGAGAGAGGGAGAGCGTCAGTCTCAAGAAGACGAACGTGAAGGCGCGAGCGGGAGGGACGCACCTTGCGGAACGGGTCGCTGCCGACGAGGCGAGCCATCTCGGTGACGAGCGTGATGCCGGTGAGGAGAACGCCGTGGTTGCGGTCGCTGAGGAGGCTCATGGCGCGGCCCTCGAAGTGGTCGACGAGCTCGGGGACCTTGTACAGCGAGCGCAGGGCGGCGAGAGCGGCCTTCTTGCGGATGTAGGCGTTGCCCGAGCCGAGGCACCGCTCAATCTCGGTGACGAGGTCGCGCGCCATCTCCTCGGAGGCGATGTTGGCGAACGTGGCGAGCGCGAGCGAGACGGTCGAGGCGGACGAGTGGTTCATGTCGCTGCGAGCGGAAGAGCCGTCGTCAGCATGCAGCTCGGACTCGTGCGAGAGAGAGAGAGAGGTGAAGAGGACGCACTTCTTGAGCGAGTTGGTGACGAGGGTGAGGACCTCCTGGTTCTCGTCGAGGAGGAGCATGATGCCGAGGTACCCGAGGCGCTTGTCGGTGAAGCGGGGCGAGGCGACGAGCTTGAGGCACTCGATCTGGCCAAAGTGCGCCGGGTAGCCGAGCATGTGGATGTAGAGGAGCTTGGCGACATTGTGGTGCCGGGTGAACGAGTCTGTGAGGGTGGGCAGAGGGGAAGGGCCGCGTCAGCTGTGGTGGATCTCGGCGTGTGCGCACAGTGCTTGTGCTCGCTGAAGAGAGCCGCCTGCGGGCACGAGAGCCGCTCGGCGACCGCACACTCCGCCGGCGCGAGGACGAGTCGTCGACACGGGCTCGCCGGGGCAACAGGGACGCCGACCCGGGTTGCAAGAGCAGGGGAAGGAGGACTGACCTTCTTCCTTGAAGCTGGTGCGGATGGCGGCCGACTCTTTGACGATGAGGGCGCGCTCGTCTGCGATCGTCTTGGTCGAGCGGATGGCCTTGATGAGGGCCTTGAGGTTGTAGTGGAGCATGGCTGCTGGCGCGACTGCGGCAGGTCTGTTGCTCTGCTGTGCTCTGCGCAAGTCTGCACGGCGGGCGTGGACGAGAAGCGAGGGCTGAGGGTCAGCGAGAGGCGGGGGAGGGGGAGCGGCGCGTCGAGGAGGGGCGAGGGAGAGGAGAGCGCACCTGGGCTGCGCCGGGTGCAGGTAGCTAGCCGATGAGTTTGACGACGAGCAGCTGTGCTCTAGCGAGGCTCGGGCGGGGCGAGGCGAGGTGGGCTCGTCCGCGGAGACGACGACGACGACGCGACACGGCCAGGGCTTGCCTCTCGACCTCACCCTCGCCTGCTGCACTGCTGCACCTGCCAGCTCTGCTACTGCACTGCATCCAAGCGCGCGCGCTGCGGCGAGCCGCCTCCCTCGAGCGCTTCTCCCCCTCGCTGTCCTCCTACTCCTTCTGGAGGTACGGGGTCGCTCGCTGCGGGCACGGCTCATTCCTGCTCTTTCGCTCGACAGGACCATCTGCATGACGTCGACAAGTGGTTCCCTCCCAGTCTCAAGCTCAAGCTGCAAGTCGGGAACGCTCCTGAGCCATTACACCATGCTCCTCTCGCTCGCTCGCTACAGCTGGGTCGCAGAAACGGGTGTCTTCTCCCTCGCGCTCGTCACCTGCGAGCAGCCCGCTCAGTACCGAGCGGGAGCCGCGCCGTAACCCGCCGTGCCGTAGCCCGCCGGCGCGCCGCCGTGGACGATCGGCTGTTGCTGGTAAACGACCTGGGTGCGGGGCGCGTACTTGAACGACTTGGAGACGAGCCAGAAGGCATGGATGACCTGTGTGGCTTTCTTCCAGTCAGTACGGGCTCGCCAACGGTTGAGAGCGAAAAGAAAGGCACGCACGCCCGGGATGAAGCCTGCGAGGAGGGCGCGAGCGCGGCAAGGGTCAGCTCCAGCGCGACGGCTCGACGGCAGCGAGGAGGTGCACGCACCGAGAATCCACAGCAGGATGTTGATGATGACGTCGCAGCCGCTCACGCCGTGGCCCATGCGCATCGCGACGGCGAGGGGCGGGACGAAGCTGCGAGGGAGGGTCAAGGCGGTCAGCGCTGAAGGCCAGTCGATCTCGGGCAGGCTCGAGCGAGACGGAGCGTACATTGCGATTACGTAGAGGCACTGTGCGCACGACCAGCGTGTCAGCTTGTGCGCAGGATCCACCCGCTCGCAGAGGCCAAAGTCGCCGACGGCGAGGAGCTCTCGCTCAGAGGACACGGCAGACGCACCATCTCCGAGTTGCTGCTGGTTCCACGGTTGCGGCCGGGCATGTTTGCTGTCGAGGCGAGCTGAGGCTGAGGCTGGAGAGGGCGAGCGGTCGAGGAGGAGGTGGGGCCGAGGACTGCGAGGGAGGGGAGGTCAGCGCACGCTCGCAGCGGGTGCAGAGTGGGCGAGGACGCTCCTTGTAACTCGTGTGGGAGAGCTGTGCTGCACAGAGAGGTGGGAGAGCGCTGTGGGATCAGCGACGGAGGTCGGGAGGAGGCAACTTGCCAGATGACGCGGCGCTCGAGGGCTGTCGCTGAGGACAACGACGAAGGCCGGGAGGGTACATAGGGGGAGCAGCGACTCACTGGTGTGCTGGAGGATGTAGTGCAAGGCAGAGAGGGGCGAGGTGGACGAAGACGAGCGAGGTCCGTCGCTGCACCGCCCGCTCGCCTGCACCGCCTCCTCGCTCTCGGCAACTCCGCGCGCAACGAGGTCCGAGAGTCCAACAGCGTCTAGAACTGCATCCGAGCGGCCAGAGAGAGAGAGAGGGGTATCCACACTGCGTCTACTGCTTGCCCAGAGCCGCCGCGAGGCCCTGCTCGACGTCGCGCACAATGTCGTCGACGTCCTCGGCTCCGACCGACAGGCGCACGAGCTCGCCGTCGATGCCCAGCTTGCGCCGGTGCTCCGGGTCGACGCCCGAGTGCGTCATGAGGAGCGGTAGCTCGGCGAGGCCCTCGAGGCCGCCGAGCGACTCGGCGAGCGTGAACACCTCGAGCGCCTCGAGGAACCGCTCGGCCGTCGCCGTCTCGGTCTGGCTCGCCGGGCTCGCGCTCGCGATGTGGAACGACACCATGCCGCCCGCGGGGAACCCGCCCTCGCCGTCGACCGAGTAGCCCTCGCGCACGAGCCACCGCCGCGCGTCGTCGCTAAGCTGGCTCCACGCAAGCTCGCGCTCGCGCCGCTGGGCGGGCGACTCGCGCTTGCGCTTGAGGCCGGGGTACCGCACGTCGCGCACGAGGCCGGCGGGGATGGCCGTCTCCTCGAGGTACCGCGCGAGGGCGAGCGCGTTGAGCGACTGCTGGCGGGTGCGCAGGACGAGCGTCTTGATCGAACGGATGAGGAGCCAGGCGTCGAACGGCGAAGGGACCTGCAGGGCGCTCGACGTCAGCTTGACGCTCGGCGAGGAGGGACGAAGCGAGAGAGAAAGGGAAGCGAGAGAGAAAGGGACGCACAGCGCCGTGAGCGTTCTGGAGGAAGCGGATCTTGGACAGGATGGCCGGGTTGCCGGTCGCTAGGAGGCCGCCGACGACGTCCGAGTGGCCCGAGATGTACTTGGTCGAGCTCGCGACGACGAGGTCGGCGCCGAGGAGGAGCGGCTGCTGCAGGTACGGGCTCGCGAACGTGTTGTCGATGACGAGGAAGACGCCGTGGCGCTTGGCGGCGGCGGCGATGAGGCGGATCGGGACGAGCGACAAGCACGGGTTGGTCGGCGTCTCGGCCCAGATGAGCTGCGAGCGGGAGCGAGGCGTGAGTGAGCGAATCAGGGGCGGGCAGGAGCGAGAACAGAGGGGACGCACCCTCGTCTCGGGGCGGATCGCCTGCTCGACGCGGTCGACGATGGCCTGGTCCTGGTCCTCGTCGCTCTCGACCTCGCCGCCGTCTCCCCTCGTGCTGTAGCTCATGTCGACGTACGTCGTCTCGACGCCCTGAAGCGGGCCGGCCACCTTGAGCTGGTACCTGCGAGCGCGCGCACCATGTTCGTCAGCTGGGCGCTGTCGCGCGGGCCGGGCAACGAGCGAGCTCGACGCACCTGCTCGTACCGCCGTACACGTCGCCGACGCTGACGATGTGGCCGCCCTGCCCTGCGAGCGCCTGGATCGCAGTCGCCGTCGCGGCCGACCCGCTCGCGAACGCGAGACCGCCGGGGCCCGCCTCAAACTTGGCCGGGTCGGTCACGCCTTGCTCGCGCAGTGCAGTGGCGAGGAGCACATCGGCACCCTCGAGCGAGGCGATGAGTCGCTCGTAGGCGAGGCGCGTCGGGTTGGCGGAGCGCGAGTACCTGCGGGAGGAGCGCAGCTCGTCAGCGCGCGCCCAGACTCGGTAAGGGCGAGATCGCAGAAGGAGAGGGACGCACTCGAAGCCCTTGTGCTCGCCGACGCGGGTCTGGCGGTACGTGGTCGAGAGGTCGAGCGGGGTGCTGACGCCCCCCGAGATGGAGAGCTCTGGCTCGGAGCCGACGTGGATGGCGCGGGTGGCGAAGGCGTGCGCGTGTTTGTGCGCACTGCTGCTGCTGCCATTGAGGAGCGGCGCGTCGAGCGTGCTGCCGTTGGCCGACGAGGAGGACGAGGAGGCGGTGCCATTTGTGGAGGGCGGCGCGGGGAGCGACGAAGGGGCCGAGGTGGTTGCGGTCATCCTGGCTGGCTGGCGGGTGTGCCGTGCAAGTGCGAGAGCGGCGGACGAGTGCAGGGGCGAGAGGCAGGCGGCGCACAGCTCACCAAGGCGGCTGACGGACCCGGGAGAAGCTCGAGCTCGCCATCGTTCGGTCAGCACTCGCCTTTTCGCCTCTCTCTGCGCGCGCATGTGGCGCGCTTCCCCTCACAACTGCTCTGCCATTGCGCACTTGATTGGGTCAGCTGCTCCCTGCGCGAGCCACGAGGGGCGGATGCACGGGCGGAGGCGGGAACCGTCGGGGACGGCAAGCCGGGACCGCGCACTCGAGCTGCGCACTTGCGCCTTCTGGCGCTGACTCTGCGCAGCTTTGCACTCTGCTACGTATCGATCCTCCATCCGCGAGGAAGTAGGCGCTGCGTGAGCGTGTGCGCAAACGGCGACTGCAAGCTCCTGCGCATCGAGACTCGAAGCTCGAGCGCTGGACAACCACGGATCAGCTCTCTCCTTTTGCCTGCGCTGCCCAAATAGCTCGAAGGCGTCCTGACGAAAGAAGGCTTGAACTCGAAAGCGCAGAAGACGTCTGAGCGTCCAGGAGGTGGAGCTGTTTGAGAAGGCAACTCAAGTTGCCGCGGCGCGCGTCGCCCGACGCACGAGCCGCCCCCACCTGCGACGGCTCACACGCTCGTTTCAAGCTGCGCAGAGAAGCCGGCTACCCGCTTGACGACAGCCGGCAATCAAGCATGGCTCCAGCTTGTGCATGCGCTCGGCCCCCTCGCGGCGGCCTCGCGGGAGCAGCACAGGCTCAAGGGCTATCTCGCCTCGAGCGCGGAGAACGAGCAGGTTGTGAAGCTTAGAAATGCATCAGGTGAGGCTCTCGCTCGCGCACTCGACCGTGCAAAGACGGGCGGCAGGCCGCCGCGAGCGGGGGATGCAAAGGCGAGCGAGCGGAGCGCCAAGCAGGCTAACAAGGGCGACCTCGAGGTGCACGAGGTGGCAGCGCAGAAGAGTTGGCTTGGACGAGTGCAGCCCGGGTCGGGCAAAGCTGAGGTCCGAGGGCCGTCCACTTTGCGCGGAAGCGGCCTCGCAAGTGAAAAAGGGAGGAGAGCCAGCGCCTCTGAGGTCACCGCGCTCACGTGACCGCGACCGAGAGCTCGTCGTGGGCGAGTCGAGAGACGCAGAGAATGCTGCTCGCCTTTGCGGGCGTACGAGCCGTCCTGCTACCGAGGTCGACGAAGCGAGGCTCGAGCGCGAGCGTACGGCGTGCGGGGCGAACAACCTCGATCAGCGAGCCGCGGAGTGGGGACCCAAACGATCGAGGTCCGTGCCCAGGACTTTCGTGTGAGCGGGCTTGGCGACGACGAGCGGCGACCGCGTGTTGCGAGTCTTGACCGCAGTGGCCGGCTCTCGTGCAGCGGCGAGAGGCGGCAAATCGTCGTGCGAGTTGCACGCTTGCGGCGGACCCTTCCTTCGCTCTCTCTCCATCACCTCGACCGCCTATCCTCCGCGTTCTCTCGCGCCTTCGAGCCGCACCTCGACCGATCGTCCTCGAGCAGCAAAAGCAACGAGCCTCGCGACCACCGTGCGTTGACATCTCGCCCTCCCCTTCTCAACCTTCTCAAGTCGAGCTCGCGCATCTCGAGCTGACGAACGACGCTCTCGTCGCTCTGCAGATGTCCGGCTTCGACCCGAACGTGTCCAGCTTCCCCGCTGTGGCTCATGACGTGCAGGCCAACATCGAGGAGCACACCGAGAAGGACAAAGACGGCTTTGTCTTCGACGAGAAGCGCGCCGTCTCGCCCTCGTCGCCATCGACCGACGGTGACGACGCTCACCTCGAGCTGCCGACTGAGGAGGAGAAGCGCACCCTGCGCCGCGTGCCCGGCCCGATCAAAGCCGCCGCCTTCTTTATCGCCTGTACGTCCTTGTCCCTCCTCCTCCTCCTCCTCCTCCTCCTCCTCCTCCTCCTCCTCTTCCTTAGCGACCGTAGCTGACACGCTCCCTCTACAGACATCGAGTTTGCCGAGCGCTTCTCGTACTACGGCTCGACGGTCGTCTTCACCAACTTCATCCAGCGTCCCCTCCCTCCCGGCTCGACGACGGGCGCGACGACGGGTCCCGACCAGCAGGCGGGCGCGCTCGGCATGGGACAGAAGGCGTCGACCGGCTTGACTACGGCGAACCAGTTCTGGGTGCGTCAGAGCGTTCGCACCGTCCCGACGACGGGCGAAGCCCCCGCTCGAGCCTCGCTGACTCCCTGCCTCCTCCTCCTGCTTCCAGGTCTACGTTATGCCCCTCGTCGGCGCCTATCTTGCCGACAGTTTCTGGGGCCGGTACAAGACGCTGTGCGTGGCCATCCTCATCGCGCTCATCGGCCACGTCGTCCTCATCGCCGCCGCGGCGCCATCGGTCATCAAGAACCCGGACGTCGCCATCGGCGTCTTCGCCGTGGCCATCATCATCATGGGTGCCGGCACCGGCTGGTTCAAGTCGAACGTGTCGCCTATGATCGCCGAGCAGGTCGCGTCGCACCCGCTCTACGTTCGCACCAACAAGGACGGCTCGAGGGTCCTCGTCGACCCGGCTCAGACGACCGCCCGCATGTACAACTGGTTCTACCTCGCGATCAAGTACGTCGAGCCTCTCTGACCGTCGTGACGAGCTGTTGAGCGTCGCGGCGAGCTCTGTGGACGTCGTGGCGAGCTCGAGGCTGACGAACCTCCCCCTCTTCTCCCTGCAGCGTCGGCGCCCTCACTGGTCAGCTCGGAATGTCATACACAGCCAAAAATCAGGGTTACTACATGGCATTCCTCCTCCCGACCATCGTCTTCGCGACGACGCCCATCGTCATGTGGCTCGGCCGCAACCGGTACGTGCAGACCAAGCCGGCGGGCTCGGTCCTCGGCAAGGCGATGCGCATCCTCTCGATCGGGTTCAAGAACGCCGGCTGGTCGCCCAAGAAGTGGTACGCTGCCGGCTTCTGGGAGCACGCTCTCCCTTCGCGCATCCCGGTCGCCGAGCGCCCGTCGTGGATGGTCTGGGACGACACGTTCGTCTGGGAGGTCCGCCGCGGCTTCAAGGCGTGCCAGGTCTTCAGCTTCCTCCCGCTCTACTGGCTCACCTACAAGTACGTCCCTCTCTCGCTCGTCGACGTCGACCTTCTCAAATCGACCTTCTCAAGTCGTCCTTCCTCGACTAATACGACGTCCCACACAGCCAAATCAATAATAACTTGACGTCTCAGGCCGGCGTGATGCGCACCAACGGCATCCCGAACGACGTACTGAGCAATCTGAACCCTTTTGCGCTCATCAGTACGTCTCGCTCTCACTCCCTCGTCGCGCACCCTTCTTTCGCTCCCTCCTCGCGCTCGTGCTCCCTCCTCGCGCTCGTGCTCCCTCCTCGCGCTCGTGCTCCCTCGCCGCGCTCACGCACCATAATATCGTCCCGAGACACGTGCTGACGCCCCTCGACGACGTCGCCCAGTCCTCCTCCCGACCATGGACCTCTTCGTCTACCCCGCCCTCCGCCGCGCCGGCATCAACTTCTCGCCCGTCAAGAAGATTGCGGCGGGTTTCCTCTGTGGTACCGCTGCGATGGTGTGCGCCGCCGTCGTCCAGCACGAGATTTACAAGCGCTCGGCCTGCGGCAACGAGGCGGCGACGTGCGAGGAGGAGCCGTTCGTCGACCTCAACGTCTGGATCCAGGTGCGCCCTCCTGCTTTCTAGTCTCGAGACACGCTCCACGCAGATTCAAAAGGTCAGCGGGAACCTGAGGAGGGCGCACAGGTCCGACGCCGAAGCTGACCGTCCCCTCCCTCGTTCCTCCCTCTCTCGCCTCCCTCCCTCTCCCTCCCACTCGACACCCTGCTGCAGACGCCGTCCTATGTCCTCATTGCACTGTCGGAGGTCTTTGCTAGCGTCGTCGCGCTAGAGTACGCCTACACGAAGGCGCCCAAGTCGATGCGGTCGATGGTCATGTCGATCGCCCTCTTCACGACCGCCCTCTCTGCCGCGCTCGGCGAGGCCTTCCTCCCGCTCTCCGAGGACCCGAACCTCGTCATCAACTACGCCGTCATGGCCGGCCTGGCGTTCCTCGGCGGCATCGCGTTCTACGCGACCTTCTACAAGCTCGACCAGGAGGAGCGCTCGCTCAACGAGATCGCGGCGGGCGAGCACAACGCCGAGGTTGCGGCTCACCGTGCGGCGGAGAGCTCGGCGTAGTCGACGCAGTGCACCCCTCTCCTTGTTCCGTCTCTTCTCTCATTCGGTGTATCTGCAAGGTCCTCGTTTCAGCATCCGTACGCGCTCAGGCCTTCGCGAGCTCTCGCTCGCCGTGCGCTCTTCTCTGCTCGCTCGTCGTCGCCGCCGCTGGATATCGTGAGCGCGCACGTCCATAGAGAGCAGCGCTGCTCCTCGCTACGCCGCCTGCTCCGCCTCGACGAGCCGACCTCGCCCTTCTCCAGTCGACGCTCTAGCCGCAGGCTCGCCCCAGCAGCTTCGACGCCTCGTCAGCGTGTGCAGGTCCTCTCACGGGCGTGTCGAGAGCTCTTTCAAGCGCCGAGCCGCGCCGCAGCGACCTTGGGCGAGGTGTGCGCGCGCGCGCGCAGTGAAGGCGACGCACTCGGCAAGCCGTCGGCGGATGTCTCGCTCTTTCTCTCGCCGCTCGCTGTCGCACAGCTCCAGCTCGTTGCAGGTCATCTACGCATTGCACGCTCGACCTGACCTATCATAAACACTGCCGCTCAGCGTCCACCCGCGAGCGCCTCAGACCCGCACGAGCACGAGCATGCTCAGTCCCTGAGCGGCGGCGACGACAAAGAGGAACTGGATGCGGCGAGCGCGTTGAGCGTGCGAGGGCGTCGTCTGCAGGTTGCTGTTGTCGCCGTGGTCGAGAGGCGACATGGACGGGTCGGGGAGGACGAGGTGTCGGAGCGAGCGGAGCTGAGCGGCGAGAGAGGGAGGAGCAGGACGTGCGTCAGCTCGACGGGCTCTCCTTGAGCGCACGGGATGAAAGAGAGAGACGCACCTGGAAGAAGAAGTTGGCGAGGAAGACGTAGAGGAAGACGAGCCAGAAGGTCCAGCCGGTTGCGCCGAGCAGACCCGCCAAAAGCGCGACGATGACCCTGCGAGCGGACAGTCCGTGTCAGCTCCTGCTGCGCGAGAGCACAACCTCGAGAGCGGCTGTTGGACGCACCCGACAAACTTGTAGCCCTCGTACGAGACGAGGTCGACGACGGTCCCCTCCTCGCCGATGCCGAGGAGGTAGCAGCCGAGCTTGATGCAGACGAACTCGAGCGTGAGGAGGCCGAACGCGCGGCTCGCCGACTGGCCGAGGATGTTGGGGTCGAACGTGCCCGCCTTGCCCGCGATGACGGCCGAGAGGAGGATGTAGGTGACGACGGCCATGACTGCACGCGCGAGAGGGAGCGAGAGAGGGTCAGCTTCGCCGGCTCTTTCGGGGTCCTGCGCGCGCGCGAGGGAGAGAGAGAGCAGGACGCACCGGGGATGTACAGGTCGGGGCAGTTGAGGTCCTCGCGCGGCGGCTTCCACCCCTCGGCGACGCCGGTCCCCTCGTTGCGCACGACGCTGCGGCTCCAGGGGCGGTGCCGCCAGGGCCAGACGATGAGGCGCAGCTTGTTGACGACGTAGCCGTTCGAGACGTTGAAGCTGTGCTTGAGGTGCGCGAGGGGCAAGAGGCGCGTAAAGTTCTTGTCGAGGTAAGCCTGGCCGGCCGTGAGGGCGTGCTTGCCGAACTGGACGCCCATCTGCGCCGTCGCGTCGTTCATCATGCCGTTCATGCCGCCCGCCGCACCCGCGCCGCCCATGCCCGGCCACCCGCTCGGCGGCGCGCCCTGCTGCTGCTGCTGCGCCGGCCCTCGAGCGACGGCAGGAGCAGCCCCACCGCCGACGCCGCCGCCGACAGGCCCGCTCGGCGCCGAGTCGGCGCCGCCGCCCATCCACGCGACGCCCGGCTGCTGCTGCTGTGCGCCTGGGACGCCGTACTGCTGCTGGGCGGCGCCGTAGGGCGCGTTGGCGGGGATGTAGGCGTCGGGCGTGGCCGGTCCTCGGCCGTACGCGTGCTGCTGCTGCTGGGCGGCCTTTGCGCCGTACGAGGTCGGGTGGAGGCGCTGCCCCTGGTGCTGCTGGTGCTGCTGGGCGTGCGCGGGCTGGACCGGCGGGGACGAGAAGCGCTGGTACTCGGTCGACGACGAGCCGCCGTACGAGTAGGCGTCGGGCGGGGGCGACTGCGAGGGGATGTGGGACGGCGGGTGCTGCGGGCGAGGGTGCTGGAGCGGTGGAGGGGATCGTGCTGCTGAGGGACCGCCGTACATGGTCGCCGGTGCTGGTCGCGAGCGAGGCTGGCTCGGGTGACGATGAGGAGCGAGGAGGAGGGGGAAGGGCGGAGCTGCAGCTTGGCGGGGAGCTCGCTGGCTGGGCTGAGGTGGCTTGGTGTGTGTGCAGGTACGCGTGCAGCTCGTGGCAGGTGCTCTCGAGCTCGTGAGCGAGGCCGTGGTCGACGTGGAGACCTTGAGCGAGCGAGCGGCCGACTTGGTCGCGACGGCGGCTCGTCTCACCTTTTCCGTGGGGCGCAGCGCACAGCAAGGCAAAGCGTATCTTCGTGTCAAGCGCGTCTACAGCGTGTCCCAGCCACGCTACGCAAGTCGGCCTCCAGCTCTCCTCGTCGCGCCCTCGCTCCTCCTCCTCGAGCCCACCGCCTGCGCGACTCACGGGCGCAGCGAGCCCGTCCCGCTCCTAATGCCGTCCCACACGCACACGCCGTCGAGCGGGCCGTACTGCTTGGTAATGAGCTTGATCGCCTCCTGCGCGACGAGGCCGCCGAGGAGCGCGCTCGTCTGCGGCAGCGTCGTGCCCGGCGGTGCGCGCGCACTGCGAGCGAGGAGGAGCGTGCGTCAGCCGTGCGCCGCTTCATCCTGTAGTGAAAGACTCGAGCGAGAGAAGGAGAGAGAGAGGGACGCACACCTCGCCGCACACCTTGCGCAACCCCTCGGTCCATCCCTCCTCGTCGACGCCCATGCTCGCGAGGTCCTCGCCCTCGCTCCACTCGCGCACGAGGCCCTCGGCGAGCGCGACGAGCGCCGCAGCGTCCTCACGCTCGGGCGAGCGCGCGTGCTCGGCCGTGAAGAGGCTCGCGACGCGCAGGGCCGTGTAGATGAAGAGGGACGCGTCGGGCGGCTGCTGGAACGAGGCCGACGAGAGGAGGGCGCCTGCGGACGTAGGAAAAGTGCACGTCAGTGCTCTGGTTCGAGTCCATGCAGCGAGACCGGCGCTCCTTCGAGCGCGACAGCCCGCACAGACCGAGCGAGACGACCGACGCACCGATCTGACCCTTGAGCGCGCACGCCTCGTGCTCCATCCTCAAGCTCCTTCCCCTGACGACCTTGAGCCACGCCGCATGCTTGACAAACGTCTCGACCTCGTCGTCGCCGACGCTCGCGCGGTCGAGCCCGACCCGGTCGAGCGTCTCGCCGAGCAGGTCGCGCACGAGCGCGAGGTCCTCGCGCGCCTTGTGCTTGTACAGCGTCTGGAGCTCGACGTAGCCCGACGATGACGCCTTCATGTCGGGAAGCGCGCCCGAGAGAGGGAGGAGCCGAGACGGGTTGGTGGGGTGCGACACGAAGGCGCGCACGGCGTGCAGGAGGAGCCAGAAGGTGGGCGTCTGCGAGCGCGTGCACCATGAGCGAGATGAGGGCATCAGCAGAGCTCGAGGCAGGCGCAAGGACGGGGAGGGAGAAGGACGCACCGACGAGGTGACGTTCTCGCACGCCGGGTCGACAAACAGCGCCTCGATCTCGCTCGGAATCTGCGCACGACCATCGACGTACAGCGTCAGTCATTGTACGTGCGAGGGAGGAGAAGGTCGACGCAGAGCGAGAAGGCGCACGCACCCCTGGCCTCGTCCCCGCCCGACGGAACAGCGTCACGGCCTCGTCAAAGTTCTCCTCGTCGCCCTGGCGCTTCTGCCTCGCGACGCCGTCCGTGAACTCCTTGCGCTCGGCCGAGCCCGTCGGGACCTTGCCGCCGCGCTGCGGGGCCGCACATCTTCGAGCATCAGCGGCTACCGCCTCGAGAGGGGTCGAGGCGAGCGACAACGCCGAGCAGAAGGGAGAGCAGGACTCACCGCCTCCTTCCACTCCTCGAGAGCCTTGATGAGAATGATGACGGCCGGGACGTGCGAGTGCTGCGCCGAGTCCATGGCGGCGTAGTCGAACGAGTTGGCGTGCGCGACGAGGGCCGGGAACGGGTGCGACAGACGCAGGTCGACGATCGACTCGGGGTGCGTCTCGACGACTGTGTGAGATCAGCGTGCGACTCGATCAGTGTCTGTTTGCGAAGGAATGCGCAGGGTGGAACTGAGAGAGGGCGAAGCGAGCGACGCACCGGTGACCTCCTTGACCTGGGTCCTGAGCGACGCATAGAAGCCCGCGCTCTCGACCTTGATGAGCGGGATGGCCTTGTCCCACGCGGCGTCGGACAGGGCGAGGAGCTCGGCGGGCGACTCGACGTCGACGGCCAGGATGTGCGAGTAGGGCGACAGGTCGGTCAGGGACGAGAGGGGCTGCGAGCGGTGAGCGAGTGCGTCAGCAGTCTGCCCCAAGGAATAAAGAGAAAGAGC
>Ga0308160_10004646_pt1 | contig 14605 bp, 12 predicted proteins | sample PhyFR1_FD_201036 | JGI IMG/M metagenome (GOLD analysis project Ga0308160, IMG submission 201036) | Phyllosphere microbial communities from UC Gill Tract Community Farm, Albany, California, United States - DLSLF.R1 | ecosystem: Host-associated > Plants > Phyllosphere > Unclassified | place: USA...
GCAGGTCACGATGGGCAGCAGCAGCTACGACTTCGGTGCCGGCGAGTCCCTGCTGGTCACCGCGGAAGTGCCCACGGTCAGCCAGATCACCCATGCCTCGCTCGCCGCGCCTTACTACGCCTGCGTGCTGGAGCTGGATCCGGCCACGATCACATCGCTGGTGGCCGAGATGGGCACGACCCCCTTCGCGATGGGATCGCCGGTGCGCGTCGACCCCACCGAGGCGGAAGTCGCCGACACCGCGGACAGGCTCATCCGCCTGCTGGATCGCCCCGCGTCGGTCCACGTGCTTGGGCCGCAGTTGCTGCGCGAGCTGCACTACTGGCTGCTGTCGGGGCGGCACGGCGGCGCGATGCGCGCGCTGGGCGTCACCGACAGCCATGCCCGGCGCGTGGGCCGCGCAGTGGCCAGGATCCGCTCGGACTTCGCCAAGCCGTTGCGCGTGGAGCAGCTGGCGGAAGCGGCGGGAATGAGCCTGTCGGCGTTCCATGTGCACTTCCGCGCGATCACCTCGCTGACCCCGCTGCAGTTCCAGAAGCAGCTGCGTCTGATCGAGGCCAGGCGCCTGCTGTTGGCGGAAGGCGCGACGATCGGCCGGGCGGCCTCGGCGGTAGGGTACGAAAGCGTTCCCCAGTTCACGCGCGAATACGGCCGCATGTTCGGCATGCCGCCGGGCAAGGACATGAAGCACACCCGGCAGCGCCTGACCTCGGCCGCGTAGCCGAGGCGCAGATCTCGTGCCAAGCAAACGATGCGGCGCCCGGGACGATGCCGCAGCGCGGGCAGGAAGCGAGTAGCCCAACAACAAGGCGCTGGCGCATGGCCAGCGACGGCGCGCAGGCGCTACTTACTGCTGACGTACTTCTCGCGGCGGATGTGCTGGACCGGCAGGCCGGCTTCCTTCAGCGCGTCGAAGCAGGCGTCGACCATGTTCGGGTTGCCGCACAGATAGGCGACATCGCCGTCGGCCTGTGGCGCGAACTCGCCCAGGAACTGCTGTACGTAGCCGTGGCGCACGTCGGCATGCGGTTCCGCAGGCAGCTCGCGCGAGAAACACGGCACGAAGCGGAAGCCAGGGTGCGCGTCGGCGAAGGCGCGGAACTCGTCGCCGTACAACAGTTCGGCCGGCGTGCGCGCGCCCAGCAGCAGCACCACCTCCACGCCGCGCTCGGCCATCGCCGCTTCCAGCAGCGGCAACATCGAGCGGTACGGAGTGACGCCGGTGCCGGTGGCGATCAGCAGGTAGCGGCGGTTGCTGTCGCTCTGGTTCAGGCAGAAACGGCCGTACGGACCGCTGGCGCAGACCTGCCCGCCGATCTCCAGGCCTTCGAACAATGCCGTGGCCGCGCCGCCGGCGACGAAGCTGACCGCGATCTCGACCGTCGCATCGGCCGGCTGCGCCGGATCGTGGCGGGTGGCCAGCGAATAGCTGCGCTTGGTCGCGGTGCCGTCGGCGTAGTGGAAGTGCACCTGCACGAACTGGCCGGGCACGAACGGCAGCGGTTGGCCGTCGTCGCGGACGAAGCGGTAGTGGCCGACGGCCGGGGCCAGCATGTGGCGGTCGACCAGTTTCAACGGGAATTGGGCAGGCACGCGGATGCAACAGTCTATGGCCGGGGCCGAGCCCACGAGGTCTCCTATAATAGCGGCTGCATTTCTTCAGCGCCGTCTACAGGGCGCGAAAGGGTCCGCCTTGAATATCGCCTCCCCGCCCTCCCCCTCCGCGACGGTGCCCGCGCTGCGCGTGCGCGAGCTGCGCAAGACCTACGACAACGGCGTGCAGGCGCTGCACGGCGTATCGCTGGACGTGCTGCCCGGCGATTTCTTCGCCCTGCTCGGCCCCAACGGCGCCGGCAAGTCCACCCTGATCGGCATCATCAGCTCGCTGGTCAACCTCAGCGCCGGCCAGGTCGAGGTGTTCGGCACCGACCTGAGCACCCAGCGCAGCGCGGCGATGCGCCTGCTCGGCCTGGTCCCGCAGGAGATCAACTTCAACCTGTTCGAGAAGCCCTTCGACATCCTGGTCAACTACGCCGGGTTCTACGGCATGCCGCGCGCGCAGGCCGAGCGCCAGGCGGAAGTGGAGCTCAAGCGCGCGCACCTGTGGGAAAAGGCGCAGGTGATGAGCCGCACCCTGTCCGGCGGCATGAAGCGGCGGCTGATGATCGCCCGCGCGATGATGACCCAACCGCGCCTGCTGATCCTGGACGAGCCCACCGCCGGCGTGGACATCGAGATCCGCCGCGACATGTGGCGCGTGCTGCGCGAGATCAACGCCGCCGGCACCACCATCATCCTGACCACGCACTACCTGGAGGAAGCGGAGAGCCTGTGCCGCAACCTGGCGATCATCGACCGCGGCCGCATCGTCGAACAGGGACCGATGCGCGAACTGCTGGCCAAGCTCGACGTGGAAGGCTTCCTGCTCGACATCGACGGCGAACTGCCGGCGCAGCTGCCGGCGATCGAGGGCACCACCCTGCTCGCGCAGGACGCGCATACGCTGGACCTGGACATGCCGCGGGCGATGGACCTCAACCGCGTGTTCGCCGCGCTCGGCGCCGCCGGCATCCGCGTGCGCTCGATGCGCACCAAGAGCAACCGCCTGGAGGAGCTGTTCGTGCGCCTCACCGGCGACAACCGGGACGGCGCAAGCGGCCCGGCCTCGGCGCCAGACTCGCCGAAGCAGCCGCCCGCCGCCGCCTGACCCCTCTTTCGCTGGACGCCAATGAACACCACCGCCAAACCGCAATCCCTCCTCCCCGAGACCACCCCGACCCAGCGCAACTGGGTCGCGCTGGGCACCGTGGTACGCCGCGAGGTCAAGCGCATCCTGCGCATCTGGGGCCAGACCCTGGTGCCGCCGGCGATCACCATGACCCTGTACTTCCTGATCTTCGGCGGGCTGATCGGCTCGCGCGTGGGCGACATGGGCGGCTACAGCTACATGCAGTTCATCGTCCCCGGCCTGGTGATGATGAGCGTGATCCAGAACAGCTACGGCAACATCAGCTCCAGTTTCTTCGGCGCCAAGTTCGGCCGCCATGTCGAGGAACTGCTGGTCAGCCCGATGCCGAACTGGGTGATCCTGTGGGGCTACGTCGCTGGCGCCGTGCTGCGCGGGCTGATGGTCGGCGTGCTGGTGCTGATCATCGCCATGTTCTTCACCCCGGTGCGCATCCCGCATCCGCTGGTGACCCTGACCACGGTGCTGCTGGGCGCGACGATCTTCTCGCTGGCCGGCTTCATCAACGCCGTGTACGCGAAGAAGTTCGACGACGTGGCGATCGTGCCGACCTTCATCCTGACCCCGCTGACCTACCTGGGCGGCGTGTTCTATTCGGTGAAGCTGCTGCCCGGCTGGGCCGAGGCCGCCACCCACGCCAACCCGATCTTCTACATGGTCAACGCCTTCCGCTACGGCCTGCTCGGCAGCAGCGACGTGCCGGTGTGGGTGGCCTACGCGCTGATGCTGGGCTTCGTCGCGGTGCTCAGCGCGCTGGCGTTGTGGCTGCTCAAGCGCGGGGTGGGATTGCGCAGTTGAGCGCGCGCCGCGCCACAGGCGCATTGCCGCTGTGGCTGCTGTGCGGCGTTGTCGCGGCGGCAACGTCCGCCGCTTCCGCCGCCGGCAAGGATCCGGTCGCGCCGGACGCCGACAGGCTGTACCGCCATGCCCAGGCCGATGGCGTGCAGATGGCGCAGGCGCTTTACTGCGGTCTGCAGCGGACCGAGTTCGTTCGCTTCGCCGAAGCTCTGCAACACGCCGCGCGTGAGCGCGCGCTGGCCGCGAACGCCGACTTCGATGTAGCCGAGAACAGTGCGGCGATGAAGGCCGGCTTCGACGATTTCCGCCAGTTGATGGGCGCCATCGACGCGCAAGACGACGGCCAGGACCCTGTGCAACGCCAAGCGCACAAACAGGAGCAGTGCGCCGAAGTGCGCACCGACATCGAGGCGCTGATCGGCCCACTACCCAAGCAGGAAGCCAAGGACTAGCTTCGCCCTGCAGATAGGATTTGCCCTCACCCCCCAAAGGCCCTAGCAGATGCGTATCCTGATCCTCGGCGCCGGCGCGACCGGCGGCTACTTCGGCGGACGCCTGGCCCAGGCCGGCGCCGACGTCACCTTCCTGGTCCGCCCGGCGCGGGCCGAGCGTCTGCAGCGCGACGGCTTGCGCATCCGCAGCCCGCGCGGCGATGCCGACATCGCGGTGACCACGCTGACCGCCGACACATTGCCGGCAACTGCTGCCGCGCAGCAGTTCGACCTGGTAATCCTCAGCTGCAAGGCCTACGACCTGGACAGCGCCCTGGACACGCTGGCGCCGGCGATGAGCGGCGACACCGCGTTGCTGCCGATCCTCAACGGCCTGCGCCACTATCCGGTGCTGGACACGCGCTTCGGGGCCGAACGCGTGCTCGGCGGGCTGTGCTTCATCAGCGCCATGCTGGACGCGGACGGCAGCATCCGGCACCTGGGCAAGCCGGCCTCGCTGACCTTCGGCGAGCGCGACGGGCGCGGCGCCGACAGCGCACGCGTGCGCGACCTGGCCGCCGCCTGCACGCAGGCCGGTATCGACCATGTCGCCACACCGCGGATCGCGCAGGAACAGTGGATCAAGTACACCTTCCTGACCGCGCTGGCCGCGGCCACCTGCCTGATGCGCGCGCCGACCGGCCGCATCGTCGCCAGCGACGACGGCGTGGCGCTGCTGCACGGGCTGTATGCCGAATGCACGGCGGTCGCCGCCGCCGCGGGCGAACCGGTGCCGGAAGCGGCGCAGGCCAACGCACTGCAGTTGCTGACCCAGCCCGGCTCGCCAATGAAAGCGTCGATGCTGCGCGACCTGGAAGCCGGGCAGCAGGTGGAAGCGCAGCACATCGTCGGCGACATGCTGGCGCGCGCCCGCGCCGCCGGCCACGCCGCGCCATGGCTGATGGCCGCTTACTGCCACCTGCAGGCCTACCAAGCCGGACTGGCGGAACGATAGAAGCGGACCAGCGTGGCGACGCCTTCAGCGGCAGTGCGATTCGCTGAAGCACCGGAGCCGCCGTCTCGCGCAATTTTCCCGATGGTGGATCGGGCACACCGTGGCGAGGCGCAATGCGCTTTGTGGGAGCGGCTTCAGCGGCCACAAGCGGGACCATGCGATTGACCGGCCGGCAAGCGTCGGGACTGAAGTCCCTCCCTCAGTGTTTCCGACCGACGATCGCCGCGCTCCACCTTTTGTGCAGCACCGGGCCAGTCAGCTCACGGCGCACGTCCCCATAGTTGCTGTGATGGCGGCAGCGGATGACGTACGGGAACGCATCCCCCGCATCGGGACATGCGCCGCTTGCCACCGTCCCCCTCTGCGCACGCCTTCGCGCGCCGCTGACGCCCGCCGCGCCTATGCTCGCCGACCTGACCACGGCGAGCGGCGATGAAGTTCATGGAAAAACTATTCCGCGGCGGCCATTTCGTCATCATCCTGCTGTTCCTGCTGTGCGCCGCCGGCCTGGTGGCGATGGCGGTGCTGGAGCTGTGGCACGGCCTCACTCCCGGTGGCGACCTGGTGATCCGCGACCGCTTCAACGTGGTGCTGGAGGCGATCGGCCTGCTCACCGTGGCCCTGGTGACGCTGGAACTGGGCCAGACCATCTTCGAGGAAGAGGTGCAGCGCGACGTCAAGGTCAGTGGCCCGACGCGGGTGCGCCGTTACCTGTCGCGGTTCTTCGTGGTCATCGTCATCGCCCTGGCGATCGAGACGCTGGTGTCGATCTTCGAACTGATGCACGACGACCCGGCCAAGCTGCCCTACGCCACCGCGGTCGGCCTGTGCGCGGCGCTGTTGCTGGTCGCCTGGGGCGTGTTCGTCAAGCTCAACCGCAGCGCCGAGGAACTGGAGCCGGAAGCGATGGCCGAGGCCAAACGCGAGGACGCGCAGGTCGAATAGCGCGGAGGCGCGCCATGGAAAACCGGCAGGCCATGAACCCTGTAGAAGCGGCTTCAGCCGCGGCAGGGGTTCCCGGTAATGCCGGTCGCGGCTGAAGCCGCTCCTACAAGATCTCGCAGCGCAAACGGCCGCGATCGACTACTGCGGTCGGCACAGGACAGGCGCACATCGCCAAGCACAACGGCAATAGCCGCAGCCGCACGATGGACGCAACTCACGCGGCGTCGGGCAAGCGGAAGAACCCACGCGCGGTCGCGGTGGTCGCCGCCGAGGTCGCCGCTACGTCCTCGCCGCGGTCGCGCGCCAGTTCCTCGACGATGTGCGCCAGGAACGCCGGTTCGTTGCGCCGGTCCTTCGGCAGCGGCTTGAGCGTGCGCGGCAGCAGGTACGGCGCGTCGGTCTCGATCATCAGCCGCGATGCCGGGATGTTCTTGACCAGCTCGCGCAGGTGCGCGCCGCGGCGCTCGTCGCACAGCCAACCGGTGATGCCGATATGCCAGTCGCGGTCCAGGTAATCGAACAGTTCCTCGCGGGTGCCGGTGAAGCAATGCACCACCGCCGGGCCGAGCTTGCCGTCGAACTGGCGCATCAGCGCCAGGAAATCCGCATGCGCGTCGCGTTGGTGCAGGAACAGCGGCTTGCCGGTGTCGGCGGCCAGCTGCAGCTGGCGCTCGAAGGCGCGGTGCTGCGCCGGGCGCGGCGCCAGGTCGCGGAAATAGTCCAGCCCGCACTCGCCCACCGCCACCACCTCGGCATGCGCATGCAGCGCGCGCAGTTCGGCGTCGCACTCGGCGGTGTACTCGAGCGCATGGTGCGGATGCACGCCCGCAGTGGCGTAGAGGAAACCGGGATGCTGCTGCGCCAGTTGCAGCGCCAGCGGCGAGTGCTCGCGGCTGGCGCCGGTGACCACCAACTGCGCGACGCCGGCATCGCGGGCGCGCTGCAGCACCGCGTCGCGGTCGCGATCGAAGGAGTCGTGGGTGAGGTTGGCGCCGATATCGATCAGAGTCATGCGGAGATGCCGAGGAAGCCAGGCAGGAAAGCGGGAGATTGTACGGGGCCGGCGCTACCCGCGAGATGGGCGCGCTCTACAGCGGCGCAGCCGATCCGTATCCTTGGCCGATGGCCTCTCCCGTTTTTCCGATCGATCCGCTGCTGCCGCAGATCCGCGACAGCCTCGCCGCGCATCCGCGGCTGGTGCTGGAAGCCCCGCCCGGCGCCGGCAAGACCACCCAGGTGCCGCCGGCGATGCTGGACGCGGCGTGGCTGCAGGGCCGCCGCATCGTGATGCTGGAGCCGCGCCGGGTCGCCGCGCGCAGCGCCGCCACGTTCATGGCCCGGCAACGCGGCGAGGCGCCGGGCGAGACCGTGGGCTACCGCATCCGCTTCGAGAACAAGGTGTCCGCGCGCACCCGCATCGAGGTGGTCACCGAGGGCATCCTGACCCGGATGATCCAGGACGACCCGATGCTCGACGGCGTCGGCGCGCTGCTGTTCGACGAATTCCACGAACGCCACCTGGCCGCCGACCTGGGCCTGGCGCTGGCGCTGGACGTGCAGGCGCAGGTGCGCGAGGACCTGCGCATCGTGGTGATGTCGGCGACGCTGGACGGCGAACGCCTGGCGCAGTTCCTGGACGCGCCGCGGCTGTCCAGTGCCGGCCGCAGCTATCCGGTGGAGATCGCGCATTTCCCGGCGCGGCGCGAGGAGGCGCTGGAAGCGCAGACCCGCCGTGCGATCGAGCACGCGCTGCAGCAGCATCCTGGCGACGTGTTGGTGTTCCTGCCCGGCCAGCGCGAGATCGCGCGGGTGCAGGCGGCGTTGGAAGCGGCCGGGGTGGGGTTGGGGGTGCCCGCATCGGGGGCTGCTTCTGGTGGCCTCTCGTCCGGCACCGCCTCGGCCGTACCCTCATCCGGCGCTGCGCGCCACCTTCTCCCGGGGGGAGAAGGGAGCGGTGGCGTCGACGTTTTGCCGTTGCATGGCGAGTTGCCGGTCGAGCAGCAGGCCAAGGTGCTGCAGCCCGATCCGCACGGCCGCCGCCGCGTGGTGCTGGCGACCAACGTGGCCGAATCCTCGGTGACCCTGCCCGGCGTGCGCGTGGTGATCGATGCCGGCCTGGCGCGCGAGCCGCACTACGATCCCAACAGCGGTTTCTCGCGGCTGGACGTCACCGCCATCGCCCAGGCCTCGGCCGACCAGCGCGCCGGCCGCGCCGGCCGTGTCGCCTCCGGCTGGGCCTACCGGCTGTGGCCGCAGTCGCAGCGCCTGGAGGCGCAGCGCCGCGCGGAAATGCTGCAGGTGGAACTGGCCGGGCTGGCGCTGGAACTGGCGGCCTGGGGCAGCGACGCGTTGCGCTTCGTCGATCCGCCGCCGGCCGGCGCGCTGGCCGCCGCGCGCGAACTGCTGCAGCGGCTCGGCGCCTTGAGCGAGAACCATGCGATCACCGCGGCCGGCCGGCGCATGCTCGCGCTGGGCACCCACCCGCGGCTGGCGGCGATGCTGCTGGCCGCGCCGGATGCGCGGGCGCAGACGCTGGCCTGCGACCTGGCTGCGCTGGTCGAGGCGCGCGATCCGCTGCGCCAGGGCGGCGATGCGCTGGCGGCGCGCTGGCGCGCACTGGCCGGGTTCCGCCGCGGCCGCGCCCCGCACGACGCCAATCGCGGCGGCCTGGCCGCGATCGACGCGGCCGCCAAGCAATGGCGGCGGCGCCTGCGCAGCGACACCGCCGCGCCGGACAGCGTGGAAGCGCACGAACTCGGCGACCTGCTCGCCCACGCCTTCCCCGACCGCATCGCTACCCGGCATCCTGCCGATCCGCTGCGCTACCTGCTGGCCAACGGCCGCAGCGCACGCCTGTTCGAGCACAGCGACCTGCGCGGCGAGCCGTGGCTGGTCGCCACCGAACTGCGTTACGAAGCCAAGGACGCGCTGCTGCTGCGCGCCGCGCCGGTGGACGAGGCGCGGCTGCGCGCGGACTTCCCGCAGCGCTTCGTGCAGCAGGACGTGGTGCGCTGGGACGCCGAGCGGCGCGCGTTGAGCGCCCTGCGCGAAACTCGCTTCGACCGCATCGTGCTCGACAGCCGCCCCGCCGGCCGCGTCGATCCGGCGCACGCGGCGGCCGCGCTGACCGAGGCGGTGCGCGAACTCGGCCTGCAGGCGCTGCCGTGGAGCGAGCCGCTGAGCCAGTGGCGCGCGCGCGTGGTCGCCCTGCGCACGTGGATGCCGGAGCTGGGCTTGCCCGATCTCGGCGACGCGGCATTGCTGGAAAGCCTGGACGGCTGGCTGCGCCCCGCCTTCGCCGGCAAGACCCGGCTCGACGCGCTGGGCGAAGACGACCTCGGCGAGGCGTTGAAATCACTGCTGCCGTGGGACCGGCGGCAGGCCGTCGATCGCCATGCGCCGACGCGGATCACCGTGCCCTCGGGCATGGAGCGACGCATCGACTACGCGCTCGACCACGCCGGCCAACCGCAACCGCCGGTGCTGGCGGTGAAGCTGCAGGAACTGTTCGGCCTGGCCGACACCCCGCGCGTCGCCGACGGCCGCGTGCCGCTGCTGCTGCACCTGCTCTCGCCCGGCGGGCGCCCGTTGCAGGTGACCCAGGACCTGCGCAACTTCTGGTCCAGCACCTATCCGGAAGTGAAGAAGGAAATGAAAGGCCGCTATCCCCGCCACCCGTGGCCGGACGACCCGTGGACCGCCACCGCCAGCCATCGCGCGAAGCCGCGCGGCACCTGAGCCGACGGCAGGCCACCGTGCCGATGTTGACGATCGCGTGGTGGCCGGACTGCGCCAGCCGCGGCGCGATCGCCAGCCGCGTCAGCGCGGTGGTGTTGAGCGCCAGCAGGCGTTCGACGCCCTCCACCGTCTGCTCGGCGAAGCCGCCCGCCTGCAGGTTGCGGCCATTCGAGGCGGCGACACCGGCGTAGGGACGCTACGCCTGCCTGCCGCGCTTCCGCCAAGGTTCGATGCAAGCACGCCAAGGTACGGAGGCCGGCGAGCACCGCCTCACCCGCCGCCCGCGGCCATGGATGGCGAAGGCGATAACCCCGGCGCGAACGGTGCGCCGACCGGCGTGGCCCGCGGCAATATCGCGCCAGCGCCGTCCCATCGAGAAATCCCCAGCGTGGCGACCGCAAGCGCACCGACCGCCGCACCCGAACCGCCCTGCGCATTCAGCCGCCAGACGATTCCACGCCGGCGCGCTAACGCCATGTATACGGAGCCCAAGGGACACTGCGGTCCTTATTCCTGCCAGTAAGGACGCCCCCATGAGCAAGCTGACCATCATCACCGACCGCGCGCTGGATCTCGCCAGCCATGCCGGCGACAGCCTCCGTCACATCGGGCCGCAGGCCAACAAGTGGCTGCAGTCCGGTGCCGCCATGGGCGCGCTGAAGACCGGTGCGGCGCTGGGTGCGGTGAAGACCGGCACCAAGGTCGCGCGGACGGCGGTGCGCCGCAATCCGGTCATCGCGATCGCCGCCGCGGCGGTGGGCGTGGGCCTGCTCGGGTATGCGATCTACCGCAAGCGCCAGCGCGACAACGCCGCGCCGATCGAAGGCGATTCGCAGCGCATCGAAGCCAGCAAGCGCGGCAACGCCGGCGCCCGTCGTTCGGCGGCACGCACCTCGCGCCGTGCTGCGGCCGCGCAGGACGCCACCGAAGAATAAGGCTTGCAGGAGCGTCGCCGCGACAGCGACGGCAGTAGCCCCATCGAAACAGCGGCCGGATGCATCCGGCCGCTGTTTTCGTTTGCAGGCGGCGGAAGACGTGATGCTCCAGCGATCTGCAGCGAAGCCATGAGGCCGCCGCGACGGCGATCGTCGAGCGCTTGCGGACACGCCACGCGGCACGCGCGCGTGTCAATCCGGGATTCGCAACCACTCGGCGCCGTTCCTGTAGGAGTGGCTTCAGTCGCGACGCTTTACCGATAGAGTCTGTCGCGGCTGAAGCCGCTCCTACAGAGGACGTTGCCCAGACGGCTTACAGCGCCCGCCACGCGCCCGGCGCCAACCCCTCCAGCCGGTGCGTGCCGATCGCCGCGCGGACCAGGCGCAGGGTCGGCAAGCCGACCGCGGCCGTCATGCGCCGCACCTGGCGGTTGCGCCCCTCGCGCAGGACGATCTGCAGCCAGGCATCGGGCACCGTCTTGCGGAAACGCACCGGCGGGTCGCGCGGCCACAGGTCCGGCGCCGTCTCCAGCACGCTGGCCTGCGCCGGCGCGGTCGGTCCGTCGTTCAGTAGCACGCCATCGCGCAGGCGCTGCAACTGTTCGGGCTGCGGCACGCCTTCCACCTGCACCCAGTACGTCTTCGGCTGCTTGTGCCGCGGGTCGGTGTAGCGGTGCGCCAGCGCGCCGTCGTCGGTGAGCAGCAGCAGGCCTTCGCTGTCGTAGTCCAGCCGCCCCGCCGCATACACGTCGGCGGGCAGGCCGAACCCGGCCAGGGTGCGCCGCGGCGGTTCGCTGCGATCGGTGAACTGGCACAGCACATTGAACGGCTTGTTGAACGCGATCAGCATGGAAGCGGGGATTGGAGAGTGGGGATTCGGGATTGGCGAGCATCGGCGTCGCGCGCGGCGCGGGCAATTCTCCCACGCCGGATTCCTTTTCCCGCTGCCCGCGCCGGCCGCTCTCAGCGCTTGACGAACTTCAGCGTCATCCGGTCGCTCTCGCCGATCGCCTTGTACTTGGCGTCGTCGGCGGCATCGTGGCTGTTGCTCGGCGGCAGCGTCCACACGCCGCCCGGATAGTCCTTGGTGTCGCGCGGGTTGGCGTTGACCTCGCTCTTGCCGGCCAGCTTGAAGCCGGCCGCCTCGGCCATCGCGATCACCTGCGCCTGGCCGACGTAGCCGCTCTTGTCGTCGGCCGGCACATCGGCCTTGGCCCGGTGCTCGACCACGCCGAGCACGCCGCCGGGCTTGAGCACCTGGTAGAAGCCCTTGAACATGCCCTCGGCCTGGCCGGACATGCGCCAGTTGTGCACGTTGCGGAAGGTCAGCACCAGATCGGCCGAGCCCGCCGGACCCAAGACCGGCGCGGTCGGCGAATACGCCACCAGCTTGGCGTGGTCGTACTGCGCCGGCGCGGCGGCGAACTTCTGCTCTAGCGTCGCACGCGCCTTCTGCTGATACTCGCGGCCGCGCCCTTCCGGCACCGCCGTCGGATCGACCACCGCGGCGATGTACTGGCCGCGCTCGCGCAGGTACGGCGCCAGGATTTCCGAATACCAGCCGCCGCCCGGGGTGATCTCGATCACCGTCTGGGTCGGCTTGATGCCGAAGAACGCCAGGGTCTGCCCTGGGTGGCGATAGGCATCGCGCTCGACGTAGACGCGGTCGCGCCAGCTGCCGTCGATGGCCTTCTGCAAGGCCGCATCGGGAGCGGGCAAGCTGGCGCTGTCGGCAGGCTTGATCGCCTGTGCGGCCGGGATCGCCAGCGTCGCGGCAATGGCTAGGGTACAAGCGCAGGCAAGCGTGGTGCGAAGGCTCATGGCGTACGTCCGTTGTCGGTGTGACGCGAGCCTAGCACGCATGCGCGCGCGCCCGAATGTTGTGTTCGCGTTAGCGCGAATCACGCAAACGGAACGCTGTTTTCGCGACCATCGCCCCGATACCGAAACCTTGGACGACTATCCTGTCGCCCTTCCCCACAGCGGAGCGTTCCCCATGCTGCACACGCGCGAACTCGGCCGTTCCGGCCTGCACGCGGCGCCGCTCGCCTTCGGCGGCAATGTGTTCGGCTGGAGTGCCGACGCCAAGACCTCTTTCGCCTTGCTCGACGCCTTCGTCGAAGCGGGCTTCAACCTGATCGACACCGCCGATGCGTACGCGGCCTGGGTGCCCGGCAACCGCGGCGGCGAGTCGGAAACCATCATCGGCCAGTGGCTCAAGCGCAGCGGCAAGCGCGACAAGGTGTTGATCGCGACCAAGGTCGGCAAGTGGGCCGAACGCCCAGGCCTGGCCGCCGACAATATCGCTGCGGCGGTGGACGAATCGCTGCAGCGCCTGCAGACCGACGTGATCGATCTGTACCAGGCGCACGAGGACGACGAGTCGGTGCCGCTGGAAGCCTCGCTGGCCGCGTTCGGGCGGCTGATCGAGCAAGGCAAGGTGCGCGCGATCGGCGCCTCCAACTACAGCGCCGAACGCCTGGCCGAAGCGCTGAAGGTGTCGGCGCAGTACGGATTGCCGCGCTACGAGACGCTGCAGCCCGAATACAACCTGTACGATCGCGCCGGCTACGAGGCCGGCCTGGAACCGCTGGTGCGCGAGCAGGGCCTGGGCACGATCTGCTACTACGCGCTTGCCCGCGGTTTCCTCAGCGGCAAGTACCGCAGTCCCGCCGATGCGGCGAAGAGCCAGGCGCGCGGCGACAGCGTGATCGCGCGCTACCTCAATGCGCGCGGCCTGCGCATCCTCGCCGCGCTCGACGACATCGCCGGCAAGCATTCGGCTACGCCGACGCAAGTCGCCTTGGCGTGGCTGATCGCGCGCCCCGGCATCGCCGCGCCGATCGCCAGCGCCACCAGCATCGAGCAGTTGCAGCAGTTGTTGGCCGCCGCGCGCCTGGCGCTGTCGGCCGACGACATCGCGCAACTGGATACCGCCAGCAAGGAAACCGTATGAGTACCGCTTCCCAAACCACCCGCGTGGTCCTGGCATCGCGCCCGCAAGGTGCGCCGACCACGGAGAATTTCCGCATCGAACAGGCGCCACTGGCCGTGCCCGGTCCCGGCCAGGTGCTGCTGCGCAACCGCTGGTTGTCGCTGGATCCGTACATGCGCGGACGCATGAGCGATGCGCCCTCGTACGCGCCGCCGGTGCAACTGGGTGAAGTGATGGTCGGCAGCACCGTCGCCGAGGTGCTGGAATCGCACCACCCCGACTTCAAGCCCGGCGATCTGGTGCTGGTGCAGAGCGGCGGCTGGCAGACGCATCTGGTGGCCGACGGCGCCGGCCTGCGGCGCAAGCTCGATCCGCAATCGCCGTTGCCGCCGAGCACCGCGCTCGGCGTCTACGGCATGCCTGGCTTCACTGCGTACGCCGGCCTGCACGAGATCGGCAAGCCGCAGAGCGGCGAGACCGTGGCGGTCGCCGCCGCGACCGGCCCGGTCGGCGCCAGCGTGGCGCAGATCGCCAGGTTGCGCGGCGCGAAGGTGATCGCCATCGCCGGTGGCGCCGAGAAATGCCGCTACCTGCGCGAGGAATTGGGCCTGGACGTGGCGCTGGACCATCGCGCTGCGGACTTCGCCGAGCAACTGCGCGCCGCCGCGCCAGACGGCATCGACGTGTACTTCGAGAACGTCGGCGGCCAGGTGTTCGATGCGGTGTTGCCGCTGCTCAACGATTTCGCGCGGGTGCCGGTGTGCGGCACCGTCGCCACCTACAACAACAAGGGCGAACTGCCGCCGGGACCGGACCGCCTGCCGGCGCTGATGAACCAGGTACTGCGCCAGCGGCTGACCCTGCGCGGCTTCATCGTCGGCGATTTCGTCAAGCTCTATCCCGAGTTCCTGCGCGAGATGGGCGCGTGGCTGGCCGACGGCCGCGTGCGCTACCGCGAGCATGTCGTGCATGGGCTGGAGAACGCGCCGCAGGCCTTCATCGACATGCTCGGCGGCGGCAATTTCGGCAAGCTGGTTGTGCAGCTGGATGAGAGCCGGGATT
>Ga0308160_10004647_pt1 | contig 14605 bp, 13 predicted proteins | sample PhyFR1_FD_201036 | JGI IMG/M metagenome (GOLD analysis project Ga0308160, IMG submission 201036) | Phyllosphere microbial communities from UC Gill Tract Community Farm, Albany, California, United States - DLSLF.R1 | ecosystem: Host-associated > Plants > Phyllosphere > Unclassified | place: USA...
CAGATCCCGCCGAACCCGTCCGAGCTGCTCGGGTCCCGCGCCATGCAGGACCTGATCGAGCGGCTCGAGGGCGAGTTCGACTACGTCCTGTTCGACGCCCCGCCGCTGCTGCCCGTCACCGACGCGGCGATCCTGGCGAAGAAGGCCTCCGGCGCGATCGTCGCCGTGGCCTCGGGCAAGACGCACAAGGGCCAGTTCGCCGCTGCCGTCTCCGCCCTCGAGAGCGTGGGTGCGCCGATCGCCGGCTTCGTCATCACGATGATGCCCGTCCGCGGCCCGGGTGCCTACGGCTACGGCCGGTACGGCTACGGGTACGGCTACGGCATCGAGGACGAGGACACACCGAAGGTCAAGCCGCCCAAGCGCGGCGGGAAGAAGCTCGGCGCCCTGAGTCGCGCCGAGCGCTGAGTGAGGTCGGGGGACATGGACACTCGCCGGGGGACCCGAAACCTCGGTTCGTCGCTCACGCGGACGACCCTGATCTGGGTCGCCATCGTGATCGTCGTGCTGGTCGTCATCGACATCGCACTCGTCACGCTCGCCCTGGGACGCACCGCACCGAACTCCGGTGACCCGGCGGGCCCGATCCCGACCTTCTCCAGCTCACCGCGCTCCAGCGAGAGCGCGTCCCCGACGCCGACCGCTGACGCCGCCGGCGCACGTCGTTCCCTCTCCGCGGTCGACGGCCAGGAGGCATGGCGCGCGTCCGGCGGGACGTGCGGCGGTCCGGCACCCACCCTCGAGCACACGACCGACGCCGGTGCGACCTGGAAGCCGGTCACGCTGGGAACCGACGTCTCGTCGGTGATGGCGATCCGTGCCTCCAGTGCGGAGCTGACGATCCTGGCCGGTGTCGGCGACGACTGCACCCCCACGGTGCGGTCCAGCACCGACGACGGCGTCACCTGGAGCGCTGGCGGAGCCGGTGCGGCCGGAGCCGGCGTCTCGCCCGCTGGCTTGGTCCTGTCGACCGGGGTCGTCGCCCCGCCCTGCAGCGAACCGGTCGAGGCGTTCCAGGGGAAGCAGACCTCCGTCGTGATCTGCGACGGCCACTTCGAATGGCGTTCCGGTACCGGCGCCTGGGTGGACGTGCCGCTCACCGGGGTCCGTTCGCTCGCCGACGCCGGCAACGACTACTCGCTCGCACGCGTCGGCGCCGAGACGTGTGCCGGCGTGCAGATCGCGTCGATGCCCGCTGTCGGTGTGACGCCGACGACGACGCCCACCGCGGTCGGCTGCGACGCGGACGCCGCCACCGACGGTCCGATCAGCCTGGCCCGAGCCGGCGACGACGTGTGGCTGTGGGCCGGCGACACCGTTTCGGTCTCGACCGACGGCGGAGCGACGTGGTGAGCCGGTGGCGGACATGACCGCGGGCGCGGTGCGCGTCTCCCCGTCGACAGGGTCCACCGAGGAGTGGAGCCGGTCGTTCTCGCGCCGCGTCCTGGTCACCGACCTGCTCGCCCTGTTCTGGGTCGTGTTCGGCGTCCAGATCGCCTGGCTCGGTCTCGACTCCAACCTGGCCACCAACACGGCCGACCTGCGCCTGAGCTACACCGGCATCTCCGTCGTCGTGATCGTCGTCTGGATGACCGCCCTGGCGCTCTACGACACGCGCGGGCACCGGGTCATCGGCGTCGGCAGCACCGAGTACCGCCTGGTCGCCGATGCCAGCGTGCGGGTCTTCGGGTTCCTGGCGATCGTCGCGTTCCTGCTGCACGTCGACCTGGCCCGCGGCTACATCCTCATCGCGTTCCCCGTCGGCATCGTCGTCCTGCTCCTCTCGCGCTGGATGTGGCGGCAGTGGCTGGTGGCGGAGCGCAAGCGCGGCAACTACTCGGCGAAGGTCCTGCTCGTCGGTTCCACGAGCAGCGTGCTACACCTGGCCCGTGAGCTCGGACGCTCCCCGGAGGCCGGCTACCGGGTCGTCGGAGCCGCCGTCTCCGCCGGCACCCACGGCACCCTGCCCGGCTCGACCGTGCAGAGCTTCGGCGGCTTCGACGACCTGACCGTCGCCCTCGCCACCACCGGAGCCGACACCGTCGTCATCACCAGCGCCGACGACCTGCCGCCGGAGCGCGTCCGACAGCTCAGCTGGTCGCTCGAGCCCGGCCGCCAGCACCTGGTCGTCGCACCGAGCCTGACCGACATCGGTGGCCCCCGCATCCACACCCGCCCGGTGCAGGGCCTGCCGCTGATCCACGTCGAGACGCCGACCTACACCGGCCGCAAGCTCTACACGAAGCGGGCCTTCGACATGATCGGTTCGACGCTGCTCATCCTGGTCCTGTCGCCGGTGCTGCTCGTCCTGGCCCTGCTGGTGAAGACCACCTCGACGGGGCCGGTGTTCTTCCGCCAGGAGCGGGTCGGCCTGAACGGCACCACATTCCGGATGATCAAGTTCCGGTCGATGGTCGTCGACGCCGAAGCCCGCCTGCAGGAGCTCAGCCAGCTGGACCGGGCCGAGGGCAACGACGTGCTGTTCAAGATGAAGAACGACCCGCGCGTGACCAGGGTCGGGGCATTCATGCGGCGGTACAGCCTGGACGAGGTGCCGCAGCTGTTCAACGTCTTGGTCGGCGACATGTCGCTGGTCGGGCCGCGGCCGCCGCTGGCCAAGGAAGTGGCGTTGTACGACTCGCATGTGCACCGACGGTTCCTCGTGAAGCCCGGCATGACCGGGTTGTGGCAGGTCAGCGGCCGGTCCAACTTGTCGTGGGAGGATTCGGTGCGTCTCGACCTGTTCTACGTGGAGAACTGGTCGCTGCTCGGCGACATCGTTGTGTTGTGGCGGACGCTCCGTGCAGTCGTCCGGAGCGAAGGCGCATTCTGACGTTCCAGTTCGGCGGGTCACTTGAAGTTCGATCAATGAGGCGGTTGCAGTGATCAGGTCGATGTTCCTGTCGTCTGGAGCCCGAGCGATCGGCTTGCCCGTCACCGCCATCGCCGCGGCACTCACGACCTTCCTCATCGTGGATGAGCGAGGTGCCGCAGCGTACGGGTACGTCATGTTGCTCGGACTCCTCTTCCAGCTCATCCCCTTCGCCGACCTGGGGATGGGCGCCGCTGTCACCACGGCGGTTGCGGTCCAGGACCGAAGCGAAGCCGACCGTTCGCACGCCGCGGACGTCGTCCGGGCGGCATTCTGGATGCTGCTCTGTTCGAGCGTCGTCCTCGTCATCGCGGCGCTGACCCTCACTGCGTTCGACGCGTGGGGTGGGGCACTTCAGATCCCTGGGTCCTTGACGAGTCAGGCTCCGTTCGCGCTGGTCACGGCTTTCGTGCCGTTCGCGATCTCGCTCCCGTTGGGCATCGGACAGCGGATCCTGCTCGGGCAGGGCAAGAACCACTACGTCAACCTCATCGCAGTCCTGGGCCCCGTGGCGGCGCTCGCAACGACTTGGCTCCTCCTTCGCGCTGATCTGGCATCGATGTACTTGGCCATGGCAACGCCTCTGGGCGTGATGGTCGTCGCTGCGATCTGCTTCGTCACGGCGTTGCGGACCTCGGGCCTGGCGATCCGGGAGATCCTCTCGCCGAGGCGGATCCGTCGGGACGTCATCGATCAGGTGTGGCGTTCTGCGGGCCCGATGCTCGTCATCATGATCACCGTTCCGATCGCACTGCAGAGCGACCGGATTATCCTCGCTCACGTCGGGACCGGGCAGGACGTTGCCAGCTACTCAGTCGCCGCGCAGTTCTACACTCCCACGTTCTCCCTCATCTCCACCGCGGCTGTGGCTCTCTGGCCGATCTTCGCGCAGGAGACCTCACACGCTCTTCGTCAGTGGAAGCGGGCCGTAGCCGCCTTGGCCGTCGTCGGCGGGGTAGCAGCTCTCTGCTACGGAGTGCTCATCCGACCCGTCGCTGACCTCCTGACCAGTGCCAAAGCGCCGGTGGACTTGAGCTTGGCCGTGGCCTTCGCGGTCCTCATCTTGGTGATGGCCCTCCACCAACCGTCGGCCATGTTCCTCACGACCGCCGACGGACTCCGGTTCCAAGCGATCTGCTCTGCGTTGATGGTCGTCGTCAACATCCCGCTGTCGTTGTACCTCGCGCACCAGATGGGCGCAGCAGGTCCGGTTTGGGGATCGATCATCTCGACCGCGGCGTTCCAGCTGGTCCCGGCGGCGATCCGCGCGGCCCGTGTGGCACGGAACCGCGAGATCGAGATGGCGGCGCGAGCATGAGTGGAACCCAGGCCCCCAGCGTCGTCCTGTACGACCCGAACGGGAGGAATCCGTACGGGAACGAGCTCGCCGTCGTCTTCAGCCTGCTCGGTGTCGCGGTTCGTCACTGGGTCCCGCGAACTCGCGATTACGTCCCGGACGCGGGCATCCGTGTCTTCCCCGGGCTCGCTGGTCCACTAGCTGATTCAACGCGCCGCCTGCGGAGCGTTGCACGCCGAATCACCGGCCCACTCCGCTCGATCCTCCTCCAGCCGCTCCGGCGACCGGTGGTCGCTGCCTGGAACGTCGACATCTGGGACATGGCGCTTCTCGGCCTCCGGGCGGCGCTCGGGGCGCAAGTCCTGGTCGTGTTGCACAATCCCCGTCAAGTCGCCGGCAGGTCCGGCCGGTGGGTGCGGTTCGAGAAACTCCTGCTTGCCCGCTGCACGATCTGTGTGCACTCCCCTCGATTGCAGCAGATGGCGGCCGAGGACTTCCCGGTGGTGAGAGTGACGCCACACCCACCGTTCCTCTCGTCTGTCCGGGGAACGTCGGAATGGAGTCCTGGCGGCCCAGCAGGTGTCGCAGGTCTGCCGCGGATCAGCTTCATCGGTGACCCTCGCCCGGACAAGGGCGTCAACGACATCCCAGCGATCGCCGCTGCCGTCGGCGGACCCTTCGAGCTGCAGATCCTCGCCTCCGGACGGGCGCCACGACACGTCGTCGAGCTGCTCGCGGAGCACGGAGTGCTCGTGCGCCATTCCGCCGATGACGGTCCCCTGAGCGACAGGGATCTGATCGCGGCGCTGCTCACTTCGTCATGTGTCGTGGCTCCCTACCGTTCTGTGACGGAGAGTGGCTCCATCCGGCTCGCCACTGCTGTGGGGGTACCGGTGTTCGCCTACGACACCGACGGGGTTCGCGAACTCCTCCCCGGGTCGCAACTGGCCGCTGGCCCGCAGGCCCTGGGAGAGATGATCGGCAGGCAGATCCGAAACCCGAAGCCGCCGATGGGCCAGCTGTCTCTCGAGGACCAGTTGCAGCGCTCCCTCGAAGCTTGGAAGGACGTTCTCCGTGTCGCGGATTGAGACCCCATTGCTCAGCATCATCGTTGCCACGTACAACGCGGCTGCCTACATCGGTCCGACGATCCGTTCATTGCTGGAGCAGTCGATCGATCCAGAACTCGTCGAGATCGTCGTCGTTGACGGGGCATCCAGTGACGACACCATCGACCGGGTGAAGGACTCCGGGCTTCCCGTCGTGCTGCGAAGTGCCCCGGACGATGGCATCTACGACGCCATGAACACCGGCGTGGAGATGGCTCGTGGGCGGTGGGTGCAGTTCTTGAACGCGGGCGACACGTTTGCGGGGCACGACAGCCTCCGAACGGTCCTCTCGGCGCTCGACGACCTGGACGCCGAGGACACTCCATGGGCGATCGGAGGCGCCGTGAACCTCCAGGGTGGTCGTGGTCCAGCCGTGCCCATCAGGAACATGCCCTTCGATCGCAGGCGCCATCTGTTCGGACTCCAGCCACACTGCCACCAGGCGTGTTGGTTCTCCCGCGAGGCCTTCATCACGATCGGTGGACATGACCTGAGCATCGGGCTCGTCGCGGACTACGACCTGATCACCCGGTTCGCCCGGATCGCTCCACCGCTCGAGATCAGGCCAGTGGTCATCGACTACCTCGGGGGTGGGGTGTCGGAGATCCCGGCTGCTCAGATCGCGATGAGTCTTCACCGAGCACGTGTGCAGCGGTCCGGGCTTGGTCACGTCGGGCGGATCGCGGATCTGGTCGTGACCAGGTGCCTGGGGGCGTTCAACGCCTCGCGGATCGGGCTCGGGAAGCTTCGGCGAGTTCTACGGGCGCGAGGGAACGTTCGCTGACGTCCCGCTGACCGCCGATCTTCGGGGCCAACAACATCGCGACGCAGAAGACCGTGTCACCCAGGTTGGAACCGATGGGGGAGAAAGCGAGGTTCCAGAGACCGACGACCCCGAGGAGCAACAACAGCGGGCTTGCCTCCGACCGCGTGATGTTGACCACCAGGGCGGCTGCGCAGGCCAGAGCAAACACTGCGGCGAGCCCGATGCCTGCCAGGCCGAAGTTCACCCAGAGGTCACTCGTGATCGAGTGCAGCTTGAATCCGGTTCCGAAGAGGTACTCGCGAACGTACTGGCCAGTGAGATCGAGTCCTCGGCCCGCCAAACCCTGTTGCCCGATCGCGACGTCGTCGGCTGAAGGCAGAACGCCAGGACCGTAGCCCAGCGGGCGATGCGCAAAGAGCTGGAGTGCGGCGCCGGACTCGCTCCGGCCAGCGGTCAGCACCGAGCCAGACGCGCGCAGCTGGGCCGCAGTGACGATCTGATTCCGTTCCCCCAGGAAACCCTTGAGCGCCAGAGCGACCCCGATCGAGTAGACCGCAGCGCCTGCTGCAACGAGCGCAACGACAGCCGCGATCGACTTCGCCTTGGTCGGCCTCGATCGCGCACGCGGGAGGAACATCATGATGACCACGACGGCGACGAAACCGAAGTAGCTCCGGTCACCGGCTGAGATCGCCAGCGTTCCGATGAGCGCAAGCACCAAGAGCGGCAGCGCTACTGAACGTGCTCGCCACACCACAGCGAGGAGCAGTACGGAGACCGGGAACGACAGACCGAACTTCCAGACGTTCCCGTCCCAACTGTCTGGAGTTGCGAGGGTCTGCAGGATCGAACCGGTAGCGAAAGCCAGGGCCGCGGCTCTGGTGGAGGAGCAAGCTCGCGTCCACAGCAAGGTCGGTATCGAGACGAAGACCGCAGTCGCCACCGAGCCGACCGTCACCCACAGGTAGCTGGTGTTGACGAGATGGTCCTGGGACGCGACAGACGTGAGGAGCAGCCCCGAGACGAGAGCTAGTGCGGTGAACCCGATGATCGCTGGTGTGACTCGGAACGACTTGAAGGAGCGAGCCACGACCGGCAGGAGGGGGATGCTCAGCAAGACACCCCACGAGAAGACGCTGCTCGCGACCGGTACGCCGACGTGGAGTGGCAGCAGTGCGGTCAAACCCAGCGAGATGAACCTCTGCCAGCCCGCGGTCTGAAGTCGGGTTGCTTGTCCGTTGGTTGTCCCAGTGGTGGTCATCGTGCTGCGGCTCGACTTCCTTCGATCAGCTTCAGCCAGCGGCCGGCGACACGGTCCCAGTCGAAATGCGCTTCCGCTGCTGAGCGGGCGGAAGTGCTCAGGTCACGCCTGTCGTGCTTTGACAGTTCGATGGCGGCGATTGCAATGGCTTCCTCGTCGAGGTGGTCGAGGAGACGAGCCGCACCAGGACCCGCGATGTTGGCAGCCTCGACGTTCGTGCTGGCGATCACCGGGAGACCATGCGCGAGCGCTTCGGCGATGACGATCCCGAAGTTCTCGTCCTCGCTGGGGAGCACGAACAGATCGGCGGACAAGTAGGCGGACTTCTTCGCAGTCCCGGACACCTCGCCGATGAACGCAACGGCGTCCTCCACCCCCAGCTCCTGAGCGAGGCGGCTCAGAGCTCCACGTTCGGGGCCTCCGCCCGCGACGGTGAGTCGGACGGGCACCTCGCGCGCGTGGAGCGCAGCAACAGCGCGAATCGCGAGATCCACACGCTTCTTCGGCGCGAGACGGCCCAGCGTGAGGAGTTGCAGAGGGGAGTTGAACTGATGCGGCGACGGGAGCTCGGGGAGAGTCGTTCCCACCCCGCATACGGCACTCGGGACATGGGGGAGCAACTCCGCGGCATCGGCAGCCTCTCGTTCTGATCCGACTGCCAGAGCGTTGACCGCGCGCGTGACGAGTGGATTCAGGACCCGGCGGAAGAGCGCTTTCTTCGAAGCCTTCCTGCTCGACTCGTAGAGCGTCAAAGCCCCATGCGGCATGAGTGTGACCGGCTTCCTGAGAACCAAAGCCGCGAGCAGCACGGGTGGCACCCAGTTGAGGTAGTAGCCATGAACGATCACGGCATCGCACTTCCACAGTGATCTCGCCAGGGCCAGGACGTTCATCTCGCCCTCCGAGGACCGGCGCACGTGCGGTCGGAAGCGCCGGGGGCCCGGGCGATCCAGAGTCACTGGCGGCTCTGCGCTGTCTGCCAGCACACTGTCTTCCCGGGTTCCGTGGAACCAGACGAGTTCCACGGCTACTTCGCTGACACGGTTGAGAGCACGATTGAGCTCGAATGCGTTCCGAGCCGGCCCACCGTTCGAGGTTGCGAGCGAGTCAGCGAACTGTACGATCCGTTTCAATCCTCAGCCCTTGTTCGACCCTGCTTCAGTTCTCGGGTCTTGACGCCGATCTGCCAGTAGTACGTGGAGAGCGCGAACGCGTAGTCGAAGCCCGCCTGACCGTCCAGGAAACCGCGACGGAGCAAGTACGAGTACAAGAAGAACGCGGTGGGCTTGAAGGGGACGCGGTCGAACAGCTGGCCCTGGCGCGAACGGCGATTCGCGACTTCCCGCCGGAGGTCACTCCGGGTCCGCAAGTGGGCTTCCCAGTCTGAATAACGGTTGTGGCGATCGAACCAGCTACTGACCGGATCGCGATCGTCGTGCAGGATCGATCCGGTCAGCGCCCGAACACGTCCGTTTGCCTCGGGCTGGTAGTGGCCTTCGACTTCTCGGATGCCGGGGAGGTCTTCGTCGCCGACGTCCGGGAATTTGCAGAATCCAACTTTCAACAGCGACCGCTTCGTGACCCTGTGCCCATGGCGAAGCACCGAACCCGCGAATCGGTAGAGGAGCGGGATGTCGTATGCCGCGACGTCGTCCTCTCCACTCGAGACCACTTGGCGCAGTTCTCCGAGCAAGCTGTCCGTCGGAGTCTCGTCGGCGTCCAGGAGGAGGACCCACTTGTGACCGGCGGTGGCGTTCTCCAGCGCCCACTGCTTCTTCTTCGGGTACGCGCCGTTCCAGCTGAACTGCAGGACTCGGGCGCCCATGCTCTCCGCGATGGACACTGTGCGATCGGTGCTGTGCGAATCGACCACCACCACCTCGTCGAAGTCCCCGAGTCGCTCGAGGGTCGACGCGATCTGAGTCTCCTCGTTCTTCGTCAGGATGACGGCGACGATCGGGAGCGGAGCCGCGGAGGGACGTGTGCCTGTCATGGTGCAACCTCGGTATCCACTGAGTCGTGCGCTAGATCCTTGACGGCGCGCGCCGGAACGCCGGCGTACAAGGTGTGCGGCTGGCAGTCTTGCGTGACGACGGCCCCCGCCGCGATGATGCAGCCCCCGCCGATCTTCACCCCGGGCAGGATAGTTGCCCGTGCTCCGATCCAGGTTCCGTTGCCCACCGAGATCGGACGAACGTCAACGGGGCCTGCCCGCCGGACAGACGTGCCAGGCCGGTGCGTCGCGGTGATGAACATGACGTCGTAGCCGATCGCGCAGTCGCTGCCGATCTCAGTGGCAGCCGCGAGATCGAAGTACGTCCCTTCGTTGACGAAGGTGCGGGGGCCGATCACCAGCGGTGCTCTTCCAGCGATCGAGACATGGCCGTTGATGAGCGCGCTGGTCGAGACGTCAGCGCCGAGTGCACGGAGTGCTCGGGACCGGAGCGCACGCGGAAAGCCCCGCCGGCGGACTAGAGCGTGCGCGAGACCTGACGTCCATGTCACACGAGCTTCTCGCATGATCGCGCTCAACGCGCCTCGGCGTGACGCTTCGTCGTTGTCCTCAGGCATGGCTGATCAATCGCTTTCCGTCGGGAAACGGGGTCCGATGGCGATCGCCGGATTCCCACTGACGATCGTGTTCGGCGGGACGTGCCCAGCAACGACACTCATCGGTCGGACGAGGGACGAGCGACCGATGGTGCTACCACCGAGCACCATGCATCGCGAAGTGACCCACACGCCTTCGTGGATCGTGATCGCCTTGGTGATCAGCGCCATGTCTCGCCGATGAGCGTGGCTCCCGGTTGTGAGGAATGTCTCTTGGGAGATGACGACGTCATTGCCGATCTCAACACGATCCTGATTGTGGATCCAGACGCCCTCACCAATCCAGCTGTCGTCTCCGATCCGGAGCTTCCACGGGAACCGGACGCGCGTTCTCGGGCGGTACACGACTCCGGTTCCGATCTCCGCGCCGAACGCGCGGAGGACCCGGACCCGGAGCCAGGAGCTGATCTGCCACGGGTTCGTGACGAACAGGAGTTCGGCCACGGACCAGGCCAACACGACGCCGAGGTGCCGGTCCCATGCAGCGCGTTCCCCTGGTGCGTCCTTGAGGGAGATCACCGGCACTGCTGGTTCTCCGGGTGCGTCTGCGGCTGCTCGGCCCACTGCAGTCTCCTCGCGCTGGGGTGTGAGGCCTGCTCGAAGCTGCCCCGGAGCAATCATAGATGGAGCGCTCGTTGCATGCTGCCGCAAGCTGGCGGAGTTCGACGTGATCAGCGCGCGGTGTCATGCGGCGGCGCGGCGGCAGGCTGTTATCGTTCGGCTGTGGATAAGACGATGTCGGTGCTGGTGCTCGGCATCAACTACTCACCCGAGACCACCGGGATAGCGCCGTACACGTCAGGACTCGCGTCGGAGCTTGCTCGAAGGGGCAACCGCGTCCGAGTCATCACGACGTTCCCGCATTATCCCCAATGGGAATTCCACGGCGGACGACCACCACGGTCCAGCACTTCGGACGAGGACGGCGTGCGAGTGGAGCGGCGACGCCATGTCCTCCCGACTCGTCCTGGAGGGGTTTCCCGGGCGTTGTCTGAACTCTCCTTCGGGATTTCCGCCGCTCGGACACGGTCGGGGCGAGCGGACGTCGTCGTCCTGGTGTCACCCGCGTTGATCTCCTCCGCGCTGCTCCTCCTGAAGACCCGGCTACTCTCTCGGCGCCCAACCGTCTTGTGGGTGCAAGACCTCTACTCGCTCGGGCTGCAGGAGCTCGGCTCCGGTCGTTCCAGCCTGTCCGAGAGAGTCGTTGCCGCCGTGGAACGGTGGACTCTCCGCACGGCCGATGCGGTCGTGGTCATCCACGAGCGTTTTCGAGACACGCTCGTCCAGACCATGGGCGTGCGCGCACAGGACGTCACAGTCGTGCGGAACTGGTCGCACGTCGGCGACAACGTCGCCGTTGACCGGGGTTCGGCGCGAGCGGCACTCGGTTGGAGCCACGACGACTTCATCGTCCTCCATGCCGGGAACATGGGCGTGAAGCAGGGGCTCGAGAACGTGATCGACGCGGCACGCCGCGTTGCTCCGGGCAGCAACGTCCGGTTCGTCCTCTTGGGCGACGGCAACCAACGAGACCATCTCGTCGCTCTCGCCGCCGGGGTACCCGCCGTGACCTTCGTCGGAAGCCTTCCCGACGACGAGTTCATGCGGGCTCTCCACTCCGCTGACGCACTGTTGGTGAACGAGCGCGCTGGGGTCGCAGGGATGGCCGTACCGAGCAAGCTGACTTCGTACTTCAGCACAGGCCTGCCGGTCATCGCCGCCACCGATCGCGGAAGTGTCACGGAGAGCGAGGTGCAACTCGCTCAGGCCGGTCCAACCGTGCCTGCGGGTGACCCCGGTGCTCTCGTCGCCGCTGCCGAGGCGATCGCTGGCGATCCAGTGGCAGCAGCCGAGTGGGGAGCGAACGGACTGCGGTTCCGGTCGGAGCGGCTTACTGACCGAGCATCTTTCGATACATTTACTCAACTCCTTCGGCGACTCGTTCGCCCCCGGGGACACTCTTCTTCCAAGGAATCGGGGAACGTTTGACGAAGCGCGCGCTCATCACGGGCATCACTGGGCAGGACGGCTCGTACTTGGCCGAGCTGCTCCTCCGAAAGGGCTACGAGGTGCATGGCGTCATCCGCCGGGCTTCGACCTTCAACACATCCCGCATCGAGCATCTGTACGTCGACCCGCACAACCCCGACGCGAAGCTCTTCCTGCACTACGGCGACCTTGGTGACGGCGCGCGTCTCGTGAGCCTCCTCAGCGAACTCAAGCCGGACGAGGTCTACAACCTCGCGGCCCAATCGCACGTTCGTGTCTCGTTCGACGAGCCTGAGCACACCGGCGACGTGACCGGTGTCGGCACCATGCGCATGCTCGAGGCCGTCCGAGTGTCGGGAATCCACACACGCTTCTACCAGGCCTCGTCCTCCGAGATGTTCGGCGCGACTCCGCCGCCGCAGAACGAAGAGACCCCGTTCTGGCCGCGGTCCCCGTACGGCGCCGCCAAGGTCTACAGCTACTGGGTGACGCGCAACTACCGCGAGGCCTACGGGATGTTCGCGGTGAACGGCATCCTCTTCAACCACGAGTCGCCGCGACGCGGTGAGACATTCGTGACGCGCAAGATCACGCGTGCGGTCGCCCGCATCAAGGCGGGGCTCGAGGACCACGTGTACCTCGGCAACCTCGATTCCGTCCGCGACTGGGGCTACGCCGCCGAGTACGTTGAGGGCATGTGGCGGATGCTGCAGGTCGATGAGCCGGATGACTTCGTGCTCGCAACCGGCGGCGACTTCACGGTGAAGGACTTCCTGTCGACGGCGTTCAGCCATGCTGGCTTGAACTGGGAGGACCACGTGCGCTTCGACGAGCGCTACCTGCGTCCGAGCGAAGTCGACGCGCTGGTGGGCGACGCGTCCAAGGCCAAGGAGAAGCTCGGCTGGGAGGCGACAGTCGACACCGGCCAGCTCGCCCGCATCATGGTCGACGCCGACATCGAGGCGCTCGAGCACGAGGGCCGCCCGTGGATCGACAAGGTCAACCTCGCGAGCTGGGAGTCCTGATGACGAACAGCGAGTTCACGCCGGGTCCGCTCGACCGCTCGGGACGTGTCTACGTCGCGGGCCATCGTGGGCTGGTGGGATCGGCTGTGTGGCGGAAGCTCGAGGCCGAGGGGTTCACGGACCTGGTCGGCCGCACCTCGGCAGAGCTCGATCTGAAGGACCGCGATGCAGTCTTCGCGTTCTTCGCCGAGCAGAAACCGCGGTACGTCGTCCTTGCGGCTGCGAAGGTCGGCGGCATCATGGCGAACAACACGTATCCGCACGACTTCCTCAGTGAGAACCTGCAGATCCAGGTCAACGTCATGGACGCCGCGGTGCAGCACGACACCGAGCGGTTGATGTTCCTCGGCTCATCGTGCATCTACCCGAAGTTCGCAGAGCAGCCGATCCACGAGGACTCGTTGCTCACCGGGCATCTCGAGCCGACCAACGACGCGTACGCCATCGCGAAGATCGCCGGCATCATGCAGGTGCAGGCCGTTCGTCGGCAGTACGGCAAGCACTGGATCTCGGCGATGCCGACCAACCTCTACGGGCCCGGCGACAACTTCTCGCCGACCGGGTCCCACGTCTTGCCGGCGCTCATCCGCCGGTACGACGAAGCGGCGAAGTCGGGCGCCGAACGTGTGGAGAACTGGGGGACTGGGTCGCCTCGGCGCGAGTTCCTGCACGTGGACGACATGGCAGCTGCCGTGCTGCACCTCATGGAGCACTACGACGGGCCCGAACAGGTCAACGTCGGTACTGGATCGGACGTGACGATCAAGGAGATCGCCGAGACCATCGCGTCGATCGTCGAGTTCGAGGGCGAGACGGTGTGGGACACATCGAAGCCCGACGGGACCCCGCAGAAGCTCCTCGACGTCTCCAAGCTCGCGGACGCCGGCTGGACGGCGGGCATCGGACTGGAAGACGGGCTCCGGAGCACCATCGACTGGTACCGCACCCACGTGGACTCGATCCGCCGATGACGAGGCCGGTCGGGCATGCCCGACCCTAGGATTGGTGCCATGTCCGACCTTCCCGAGTCGCGACGTACTGCTGCACGCCGGGGGTCAGGGGCCCGCGTCGTGGTGTGGATCGTCCTCGCGATCGTTCTGCTGTTGCTCGCTGCCGTCGTCTGGGTCGGCGTCAGAGGCCTGCTCGCCAAGCAGCACCTCGAGCGCTCGGTGAGCCTCGTCGAAACGCTCAAGACGCAGATCACTGCTGGTGACTCCGATGCCGCGAAGCGGACCGCGCAGGAGCTGGAAGACAACGCCGGTTCGGCGCGCCGTCTGACGGGCGACCCCGTGTGGGGCGCGGCCCAGTACACCCCGTTCTTCGGGACGAACCTCCGTGCTGTCCGGCAAGTGGCCGTCGTCGTCGACGACGTCGCGACCGGAGCGGTCCGCCCGGTCGCTGGTGTCGTCGGGGATCTGAACACCCGAGCATTCGCGCCGAAGAACGGGCGGATCGACCTGCAGCCGTTGGTCGACGCGCAGCCGGCAGTCGCTCGTGCGACGAAGACCCTGACGCGCGCCGACGTCGCCGCCCAGCAGATCGACACGAAGTCGACGCTCTCGCCCGTCACCGCCGCGGTGAACCGCCTGCGGAATGCTCTCAGTTCCGTCTCGCAGCAGGCGGCCACGGCGAACAAGGTGGTTCAGCTTGCGCCGGCGATGCTCGGCCATGGTGGC
>Ga0308160_10004648_pt1 | contig 14605 bp, 19 predicted proteins | sample PhyFR1_FD_201036 | JGI IMG/M metagenome (GOLD analysis project Ga0308160, IMG submission 201036) | Phyllosphere microbial communities from UC Gill Tract Community Farm, Albany, California, United States - DLSLF.R1 | ecosystem: Host-associated > Plants > Phyllosphere > Unclassified | place: USA...
AACAGTGTACAGCGTTGTTAAGCGTGGCTTGGATGTAGGCGTGGGATCAGAAGGGTATACGCTAGAAGGGGTGTAGAGATCACGAGTGAAGCGGTGGAGTGCTGCTTAATGAAGTCTGTAACGGTGATCTGCGCTCGTAAAATGTCTTCTTGGTATTGCTATGCATTGTTTAACGATTATGATGAGCCTTGGGCATGATCGCTTTCGCGGACAAAGATGGCGTTGCAGACACTGTTCGGACAACGCGTTGAGCTGACAGAATACACAAAACTTGTTTGCGCGCTGAAGGGCTTGGTGCCGGTATACGTCTCACAGCGTGGGCTGGACGAGCTGTGTCCCGGACTGTTTGAACCACGGGATCTCGACGAGCCATCCTTGATCAAACGACGAGACGTTCCGGGCGTATATTGACGATGTTATTGCCTGACTGTCAGCGTGGCTCGGCGCAGTCGCGCGAATGAACATACCAGCTCGTCGTACACTATCGCCGGGACTCTCTTGCTCATCAACACGCTTGAAGGGTGGATCTTGACTTGCTGCGTTGTTAGCGATGCCTGGCACTGGAGGCGGGACGGCAACTCACCAGGTTTCCCGCTGTCTGGCGGTATGTCCCATCCGCCTGGATCACCGCGGTGTTCATGAACAAGCCTTGTAAGAGCGCTCTGACGACATTCCCACTTTCCACCCCACCCGGGACGTTCCAGACTTTGCCGTGCTTCTCTGCCAACTCCTGTAGCTGTTGTCGGATTTTCAAAGCCTGCGTCAATCCCTTCTGATTGACGTGGTTCTCCTTCGCCCATTGCATGATGAATCTCTGCGATTCGTTCTGTCGGAGCGTGATGAATTCACGGAAGACGTTCAGTGCGGTCAAATGGTCGCCATCTTTGTTGATGAACTTCAATCGTGCTTCTGCCGCGGCATCGCGGTCGGAAGATCGATCGACGAAAACTGAACCTGATCCAGCGTTGAGGATGGACAGAATATCGATGATCTCCGAAGGGCATTGAAGGTCGAACGATGCAAGGAAGATGCGAGCGTGAGAGGGGTCAAGAGGGTACTGGAGCATCTCCCGTCCGAGCGTCGTGATCTCAGTAGCAGACGCCAGTGCTCCCAGGCCAGCCAATGTCTGGAACGCAGCCAAGACTGTACTTAGCTCGAAGACTCTCCGCGCGACTCTTAAGGTTTGGCAGACTCACTCGGGTCTCGGCCTGGATGATCGATAAAGTCGAATTCTAACGGATTCAAGCCCATCGCGACGAGCTGCAGAACCGCCGAAGAGAGGTTAGTCCGCTGAATTTCCGGCTCATCGAACGCGACAAGCTTGTCGAATTCGGTTTGCGTAAACAGCCTGTAACACTCTCCCGAGCGTTCACGACCTGCTCGACCGGTTCGTTGCCATGCCGCCGCCTGACTGATGCTCTTCTTAGCGAGGTGCTCCACGGCTGCACGTCAGGACGCCGATCGACAAGTATCCGACGCGACTCACCTCCTGTTGATCTGAAGATGTACTCTTTCTCCTTTTTGTACCCCGTGTCAATCACATATGCCACCCCAGGGATGGTCAAACTCGTTTCGGCGATGTTGGTCGATACGATGACTCGCCGCGTGTTCTTCGGCTTGTCCGCGAAAATCTTAGCTTGCGCCGTCGCCGGTAGGCTGGCGTACAATGGCAGTACTTGTAGCTTCCGTCAGCCAGATACGACAGATCACCAAGTACAGCCTACCGTTGCTTGGCCGTCTTTGAGATCTTTCGAGGCTTTTCGGAGTAAATCGCAGCAGTTCTCAATCTCGTCGGAACCTGTCGTTAGTTCGGCCTCATCGTGTCGGGATCCGCGCACCAGGCATGAAGACCAAAATGTCGCCGTCGGCGTTCGGGCGGAGGTGTATTTGGATCACATTCTTCGCGGCGGCCTCGATGAAATCGTCCACTGGTTTCGTGACATTTCTCGTGGCGACTTCGTACATTCTGCCTTTGACCAACAAGGCATCTCGCCCGCTGTTGTAAGTTACGAGTTTCTTCGAATCTGGATAGCGGCCAACTCACGTCTCGAAGAAGTTTGAGAACTTTGCCGGGTCAAGAGTCGCACTCATGATGACGATCTTGAGTTCGGTGACGGTTTGCTTCGACTTGCCCTTACTTTTGGCTGTGCCGTTCAAACCATTGACCGCAGCTTCTTTCGGCTGGGATTCTTCTGATTGCTCGGCCACCAGCTGTTTCCGGATCTTCTGTATCCGCTTCAAAGCGCCACAGATGAAGTCGGTGTTGAGTGTCCTCTCGTGCGCTTCGTCGACGACTACGATGTCGTAGCGCAGCAACAGGTTCAGACTGCCTAGATCGCCGTATCCTTCTCCATTTGACAACTCTCTGCGAGTCAGTGTCGTGGTCAGGATTATTCAGAATTGTGCCACTCGAGTAGTCACCAAGACTCACCGCATAAGGACACCTTCCGTCATGTACCGCACTTTCGTCTTATCCCCGCACATGTCCTCGAAACGCACACTGTATCCGACCTCCATACCTACAGCTGCGCCCATCTCGGCTGCTACCCGGTTCGCCAGAGCGATAGCTGGCAGCCTTCTTGGTTGCGTGACCGCTATACTCGGCCCCCTTGCAAACCGCGAGGCGTGCTTGTCGCTGGAGTAATGATCAAGCGATAGCGAGTGCGTTCGTAATAGCTGCGGTAGTTGGGTAGACTTCCCGCATCCCGTCTCTCCGATTATCTGAAATCAGTTCGTCTCCTCGGTTGCATTCGAGTGTCGGCGGGACCCGACGTACAATGGTCGTGTCGTGTTTCATGATTTCATCCAGGATCATCTTTCTGCCTTGATAAAACGGCAGATCTTGTCGTTTGGCGAACAGCCTTTCGGCTTCGGCTTTGCGTTTCTTGTAATCCCCTTCTTTATCCTCGGGGCTGGTCTTCGCACCGCTCAACTTTCTCTTCTTCTTCGATTTTGGCGAAGATCTCGGTGTGTCCACAGGCGTCGAGAGCCCCTCATCGTCAGAGCTGTCGTTGAGCTCTGCGGTGCGTTTCGACTTCAGTTTTGATGATGCCGAGCCGTTCGACGGTCCGGCCGCTGCTGTAGGGAAGGCCATGTTGGTGTAGACTGCGCAATCCTAGGCGAGCAGCGTATGAAGTCGCTGTGGGCTGGGCGAAATATTTGTTGTCATCGAGCTCGCGGCGGCGATCGCCGGTGGGGTTTGGGTCTGACAGCAACAACAGCGAGTGCCTTGCGTAGCTCAATATATTGTCAAGTATACATACCCTATAAGCTGCATCACTCCTCCACACCGCTGCAGACGGACGATTGACTCGTACTCGCCATGACAGGCTTGACTCCGCCCGCTTCCCCGCGGACCACATTCCTCCCAACGTCACATCCGCTCATTGCGGAACTCTCGTCGCTTCGGCAGCAGCTGCAGCAGTATCAGAAGGTCAACCATCAGTCCGGCATTCAATTACAAGGGGCGAAGCTTGAGCTTAACCTCCTGAAGGACAAATATGGCGCGCTGGAGAGTACTGCGAACAATCTAAGAGCGGAGGTCGAAAGTTTGAGGTAGGTCTAGGACCGTGCACCCGAGCGCCGAGCTGAACGAAGGCATTATCCAGCTCCGACAGCTGCTCAGCCTCAAGCCACAGCTTTGACTGAACTATCACTGGCCCATAGACGGCTGTCTGCAAAGCTCGACTTGACAGAATCTCAGCTGTCTGCCCAATCCCTTGAACTGGCCAGCGCGCGACAGGAGATTGCTCGTTTTACAAAAGACCGAGAGGGAGATCGCGCAACGATCAATGACCTCAAACGGATAGAGGAGGATAGAGAAGAAGAGATTGAGTGGGAGAAGGCCGCCCGACAAAAGGCAGAGGAACAGAAGAAACTATGGTGAGTTTGGAGGCAAGTCTTGGCTGACAATAGCGACCTGGCGCTTCAGGAGTACTCGAAGCTTGTTCACTCCTTAGATCCCACCGCTGTTCCGCCTCCCATCCCGTCCAACAGTACACCGAATATCCTCTACTCTACTCCGGACTTGGCTGGCGGCTCTTCCGCTCCTCTCGACAGCCCATCCCCCTCGATTCACAGCTCGTCCGAGGCGATCTCCAACCTACTCATCGGCCAGAAAGGAGTCCATCAACTTTTCAACGACTTCACTTCCACGCTCTCTGCCAAGGAAAAGGCTTTGCATTCGGCGCATTCGAAGATTGAAGGTCTAGAGCGGACCTTGCGGACAGTGCAGGACCAGCTCGAAAGTGAGACTGCAGCTCGAGTGGCCGCACAGAACGAACGCGAAGCTGCTATGCGCGATGATGGAAGCGCTGCGAAAGTCGTTGAGCGCTATATGACTTTCACGCAGAAGACGCACGCTACGGTGCACATGCATCTCGACAACCTGCGTTCGAGGTCCGCCGCCACACAAGCTTCGTTACGGAACGAAATCGCCATGCTCCGAAATCAGCTCAGCGCAGAGACGAGTCGGGCGGAGAAATTGCGCAGCGCTCTGGACGAGATGAGCGAGGGTACATCGCGCGAGGCTGCAGGCCGAAGACGCGAGGTCGGTCTTCGTTTGAAAATGCTGGCGACCGAGGAGAAGCGGGAGAGAAAGGTCGAAGCCTGGCTTGACAAGGTCAACCGAGCTCGACAGGGGGCCGAGGGAGCTGTCGTCGAGCCGGATATACTGGACATGTTGCTCGATGCGGGTATCGAGGCGGTGGAGAAGGAGAAGATGGAGCTCAAAGAGCCGAAGGCCTGGAAACGGATGCTGAAGAAGAAGCCAGTCGAGGTCACGCCGGCCAGAGACGAGAGAGAGGAGAGTTTGGCGAGAGTTTTGCTGGCGGAGGAACTCGTCAATACGCTCGTGGCAGATTTGCAGCAGGAGATGGAACGGCGGATGGAGCTAGAAAGGCAGAGGGTGGAATGGCTCGCCAAAGAGGCTGTTTCTGGGACGCCAATACCTGCCGCGTCGGAGAATGGGGAAGGAGAAATGGTGTTCGATTACGACGGAGGAAACGAGGCAAATGGAGTGGAGGTGACCGAATCGGAGGACCTGCTTACCGTACCTCCGCCACCGCCAAGAACGCCCTCACCACTGCCCGAAGCTCCGCCGCTACTCCCTCAGCTACAGGAGAAGTTTGAACCATTGAATGAACGCTACGAACCGCTACAGAAGCGGCTTCATGATCTCTCGCACTCTCTCACGACTTTACGTTCGGTACCTTCCACACCGAAACTGAACCAGCGCAAACCTCTCCTCAATCTTTCACGGCGGCCGGATCACACGCTCTCCACCCTGCTGGACTCGATACACGAGGTGATCGAGGATGCGCGAGTCGACGCCGAGATCGCGCTTGCGGACGAAGAACGTGTGTTCCGAGGCTTCGAAGCGCTTCTAGGCGTGGGTAAGACGGGTGCAGTACAAGGAAAGGAGGTACTGCGCGATGCCGACGAGTATATACAAGATCGAACCGAATGGGAGGGATACGCCAAGCTACAAAAGCGGATCGACGACATCGAATCGGACATCACGGGAATCAAGCGGATCATCCACGAGAATCAAGGTCTGGACATCGGCGAGGAAGGTTTGACGAAATGGTCCGATATCGAATTACGCACTGTGACTTTGCCGTCTCGTCATCCCACCGGCCCCGTGGAAGTGGACGAGAGACGAAGAGGCTCCCAGATCCTCGCGAGCGTTGGCAGATCATTCTCCTCTGGCATCGTCGGAGCGCCTCGACGCGTTGGCAGCTTCGCAGGCGGACTGTATCGCAAGGACAAGAAAGAGACAGACGGGCATGGGGATGCAGAGCGGGACGGTCTGATGAATGGCAAGCACGGCGGAGAGGATGACGTGGAATAGATCGAGCTATGTCCCGGACGGCGATTACAATGATGATCATATGCACCTTACGATAGCAAGTACCCAACATGTCGCGTTAAGTGGCATAGTCGAATATGATTAAGAGAAAGATGACACCAATCACAAGGGGATAGAAGGCTGTTTCGATGGTATATGGCTTGCCTATGTTTTGGGCGGGGTACGCTGCCGTCAGCGTTCAGGCCTCTGTTCCCGACAGATGAGTTGCAGGTTACGAACCATGTTTCTGATGCGGCGTCACCTTGCTGTATCGTTCCCAGGGAGAGATACCATAACCTAGTGGTCCCTGCAGGCCAACGAGTACTAGGCACATGACAAGGAAAAACGTCATCCACATATTGAGGCTGATGTTGGGCGTAGGGCTCGGAACGTTGACATTTGTAGAAGTCGACGAGGACCGCGAAGTGACTTTTGATCGTGCATCATTGGGTTTTGCCGATGGGAGGAAGCCGAAGGGTAGAGTAACTATCGTCGAAGCGAAGCCGAGGAAAGCGAGGATGAGGATTATTGCCGCGAGCGCGTGCAGCAGGGGACTAGAGCTAGGAGCAGATGTGACAGTATATGATGGATCTTGATGCGTCATGAAACTCGACTTCTGATGTATTCGAGACGTTCAGTAGTGGCTCAGCTGCTTTAGACGTGCAGCGATGAGTTTGGCAAGTGGGATATCGGTCGACACCAAGGTACCTCCTTTGCGCAGGGCTGACCAGCGAGATCCTTTGAGTCCATTGTTGGGCGTTTCATGTCATCGAATGTCTGCTATTGAGCTAAATGGGTAGACTGCTACATGTACAGACATCCGAAAAGCAGTCGCGGTGAGAGATGTATACCACGGTGCGAAGCCATGTGCCAGCAGCGATAAGCGGGTGATAAAGGCTGGCGGATAGCTGATAGCTCATGCTCCGGCCGGGTAACGCTAAGCGCCTAGTACCCGACCTCCTCCTCGCGCTCCCTTGTCCAAATATCTACACGCCGTACACGCCCTAGCAGCTTTCGCTTGGGATACATAGAAGGATCAAGAAGACACTTGTAACATCATACACTCATCCAACTTGAAAATGCTGTCAACGAGATCAATCGCTATCGCCCGTGGTATCACCGCGCGCCGGTTCCTCTCCTCGCGAGCTTCGCGCGTCCTGTCCGCTGTCGGACTACCAACAGATGGAAAGCCTCTAGCTGGAGTATACGACGGAGCTTGGAAAGGTTCAGGAGCCGAGTTCCAGTCAAAGTGCCCAGCGACGGGAGAAGTTCTGGCTACTGTCCGAAGCGTACGTCTTTGGCCTGGCGTGCAGAGCTGATCAGCAGGGCTCTCTTGAGGAGACGAAACGAGCGATTGAAGCGACGAAAGAGGCTGGAAAGATCCTCCGAGCCATGCCAGCGCCAAAGCGGGGAGAGATTGTCAGGCAAATCAGGGAGGTTTTGGCGGCAAACGTGTCTGAGCTGGGGGACCTGGTGTCGCTAGAGATGGGCAAGATCAAGAGCGAAGGGAAAGGCGAGGTCCAGGAGGTACGTGGACTTGGGAAAACGGTACCAGCATGCTAACGCCAGTTTGTCGACATTGTAGGCTACTATCGACGGCGCGAGTATTACAGAACTGAGCTTAGTGCGACTACGCCACGGGATTGTCGCGGTCCATGGCGGGTCGAGTTTTGCCCTCGGAACGCCCTGAGCATGTCATCTATGAGAGTAAGCGAGGAGATCAGACTTCGAGCCTAACTGATGCCCAGTTCCCAACCCTCTTGGTACCGTCGGTATTCTGTCTGCGTTCAACTTTCCGGTGAGCTGAAAAGGTACTGGCTTGAATCAGTAGGCTAATGTTCAGGTCGCTGTATATGTAAGTTTCTCCTAGCTTCGGCGCGACTCTGAGCTTCACTTACCACTTTTCTTGCATTGTTTAGGGATGGTAAGTCCCAACGCTGAATCGTCGAGCAGCAGCTGACTTCTCAGGAATCTGTCTATAGCTCTTATCACGGGGTAAGCCTTGTACCCGCGAGCTTACAACGGCCCTGATCCCAGAAACACCACCATCTGGAAGCCCGCCCCATCCACCCCCCTGTGAGTTCATTCGTATCAGGCCAATCTCATAAGCTGATGATAGCTGCTCGATCGCCGTGACAAAACTCATCGCCCCGATCTTCGAGCGAAATGGTCTGCCGGGAGCTACCGCGTCGCTAGTGACAGGCGGAGCTGATGTCGGAAAGGAGATTGTCGGAAGCTCGGACATCCAATTATGTGAGTCTGACCATTCAGCTGCGGGTATTGACAACAGTGAGCTTCACCGGATCCGAGAAGATCGGGAAGGAGGTCGGTAAAGCGGTCCAAGATCGATTCGGCAAGGCAAGTCGAATCCCGTTGGCGCTTGCAGTGCTGATCATTAGCCTTTGCTTGAGCTTGGAGGAAACAATGGTATCTATCTCCTTACCAGCCGAAAGGCGACGGAAGCTGACCGATCAAGCTGTCATCGTCGACAAGGATGCCGACCTGGACCTCGCCATGCAAGCTGTCCTCTTCGCGGCCGTGGGTACTGCGTGAGTGTCCCCGTCAAATTCGCAGCACGTGCAGGACACTGACCAGAAGCGGTCAGCGATGTACATCTACGCGCCGGCTTTATCTCCACTCGTCCATCGCGGAGGCGTTCCTTGCTAAGCTTCTCCCTCTCTACGATGGGGCCAAGCTTCCACTTGGCGACCCGCTCAACCCGTCTACCTTGATTGGACCGCTACACAACCCGGCTGCCGCTGAGATCTACATGAAAACTCTGAACGGTATCAAAGAACGAGGTGGAAAAGTCTTGACAAAGCGCGAAGGTATCATCAGCGATGTTGAAGGCTTCGCCGAGGGATCTGGGGGCAACTTCGTTTGGCCGATCGTGGTCAAGCCGATGAAAGACGACCCATGCTGGAAGCACGAGTGGGTCCTGAATGGAGCCGAGACCAACCATACTGATGACCAGGACTTTCGCCCCGATCCTGCAGGTCGCCGAGTTTGAGACTCTCGAGGAGGCTATCAGGTTCGTTGAGATATGGGTCGAAGGTCAAAGCTGACTCTAGACTGAACAACGACGTTCCTCAGGGATTGTCCTCTGCTCTGTTCACCAAATCTCTCGAGTCGATGGGCCAGTGGCTCGGACCCGAGGGAAGCGACTGTGGTATCACCAACGTGAGTATCCACCTCCCGCAGTCGAAGCGAGTCTGACGACCAGATCAACGTGGGATCTTCTGGAGCTGAAATTGGCGCTGCTTTCGGAGGGTGAGTCTTGGTAATGCTGGATGATCTATTACTCACGAGCAGAAACAAGTCAACAGGGTGGGGCCGAGAATCCGGTGGAGACGCTTGGCACCAGTATGTCCGGTGGTCGGCCGCTACTGTCAACTACTCGGGCAAGCTGCACCTGGCTCAAGGTGTCAGTTTCAGCAGCTGATGAGATCGTACGATACGAACATACACATAATGCATGCGCTGCCACGACGACGGGCCAGGACGCACGACTTTCCACGCCCATCCGTCCTTCGCTTCGCGGGTCTGAGCGATCGGCAGTACTGACAAAACTCGTATCAGCAGGACAGAGGATGCTCAATGGCTTGGCTCAGTCTGAGAGACATGCAGTACACAATGAAGCGAGGGTACGCAAGGCGGAACAGCAGAGAGTGTCGGAGGTCTGAGGCGGCAGGCCAGAGCCTTGAAATGAAGGGAACGGTACAAAGGTCGTCTACTAAGCCCGGTGAGCCGGCAGTGATTCGAAACAGCAACTCGCGAAGGACGGGGAGCCTGGCAAAGGATTGCTTCAGAGGGCTTCTTTAGGCCTTGTCCATCAGGGAACGGCGGACGTATAAGAAGAGACCCGTCTCCGGTCGATTCTTCCTTCTCTACTACTATTCTGCCAGACCCCTAATTAACATCTTTCAACAGATCACAGAAGACCTCCGCCATGGAAGACGCCTCAAACTCATCGAATTTTGATCGATCAGATCAGCATCGGTACCCCGAAGAAAAGACAGCATCCGACGGTGGTACAGTAATCGTACCATACCATGGTGTCATTCTGCCACCCCCGCAATCTGAATCGTCGACAGCATCGGGACCTCAGGCCTCATCGACCGGACTCATGGGCATCCGTCCAGCGTTCAAGACCGATGCTGACGCTGTGGAACGCATGGATCAGTCATCTGCGACCCTTGCTCCGCTGTCGTCAGGCCAAGAATGGCAGCCGCGATCTTCGCCTGGAAGCTCCGAGGCAAGTCTGAAGCGCCCAGCACCTGGACCGCTCCACCTCAAGCAGGAGGAACATGGTTCATCTCTCAAAATGGGTCAGACCCAGCAGCAGTCGATCACGGATTCCGCTCAGACCGTATTCGAAGCCAAACGCCTCAAGTCTGAAGGACCGTACCACGAATCGGCGGCTTCATCCGTGATAAATTTGCCCAGTATCTCGCTGGTTTTACGTGAACCAGTATCATGGGATGTCTGGTCGCAGGCCAGCTACACTAAGCTTCGTCTCTTCCAAGACGATGCTTCCGACACTTTGGCGCGCCGCTTGGTCGAGCCTGATACGACCAGCTTCCGGATGAGCTCTTCAAAGCGTATCGGGAAGTTGGCATCACGCGTGGTCAAACTCGCTAACGATACTCTTTCCGGAGGTGGCGACGTATCCGGAACGTTTCGTTTCGTTGAATTGGCCCAGAAGATCAACAGAGTCCTTGAGATTGTGAATGAGTCGGAAACACTGGGAGACAAAAGCCGTCAACCACCGTCCAGGTTCACTGCCCTCACAAACGCCCTGTGGAACCTCGACTATCAATTACGCGATACAAAGATGTGGGTCCCTGTGGAAATAGTGGGACTTCCGAGGGTGCTGGAGGAGCTGAGAGTCATTGCGGGAACCAACGACGTCGACCGCACTAGAATTGCGGCTTGGGCCGAGATGTGCCCGGAAGGCAAAAGCGTACTTGACATCCTTGACCCTTTGCCGGGCTGGAGTGATCTTACACTCACTGTGTCTACGCTTCCCATGGCAACAGAAACTGGCAGTCGGATCATATCAAGCATACAGCAGGCGGTGGAAACTTTTAACAGAGGTCTCACCGTTAGCACTGGAATCCCGACGTACTGGCAGACAAAGACGATGGCCGCACTCACACTGGAGCTTAACGGCCTGTCAAGGGTGGTCGAGACTGCGGATCGCGACCCCGCGCAGCGCAGCAATTTCAAGCTTAAAAAGAAAGCAAAGCCACTGGCCACGGTCAGAGGCTATATTGACACTATGGCTAATCAGCTCACACTCACGGGCCGAGACCAAGATTCTATAAAATGCTTCAATGAGGCCAACACCGACCTGAAACTCCTGGCCGACCGTGTCCGGGCTCATGATGCAAAGCACTCGGATGCCTGGTCCAAGTTTTTCGGCCCGAAGTGATCCAATCATTTCGCTTAGGAGGAGGAAACAATGGAAACTCGACCTATCCGATCAACTACAGAGGCTACATAGCTGGATGTGGACCTGCATGCATGAGTTTGGTGGTGAACAGTAAATACGCAATAGGGCCTTCGCAGGATTTGTTGTGATGCGCAGTATCGTTAGTGTTTAGGTAGTACTCGTATAGACAATTAACAGAGCGAGTCATCGTGGTTTGCTCACGCCCAGCGGGACATGCATGCTGATGACATGGAGCTACAGCGCATGAATCAACTCGCCTCCATACGGTCCAACTTGACTCAGCAGCGCGGCGGGTCGACTAAGTGATGATGTTGAAGATGCACTGGTCACAACGACGTTTCTGAGATGCAGTCCCACTGTAGCGAGAAGCGTTAGCGCTGAAACCGTGAGAAGAATCAAGAATCAAAGGCTTCCTTCCAGCTTCAAATGCAGACTTCGATTGGAGCGAGTGGCGAATTCAAGTTTTGTATCGATCTCAAGCCATGCCCCTTGTCTTTTTACACTCGTGTTACCATTCGCCCAACAATCGTATGGCAAAGGCAAAACCTTACATTGTGATCTCATACCTAGCATGACAGCCCTGTCTGACGGTTCTGACTGCCTCCAGTTGGGCCAGGACGAAAGTGGTCAAGGTCTGCAGACTGCCCCGAGCAACGAAATACGCTTGGCCACTGTAGCCACTGCTTTCAGCTCCGGCGCCTCGCAATGGCAGGGGCCCACAAGTAAGTTCACGCTCGATCAAGGCACCGCTGATGATCCCGATCTTTCACCTCCGCTGTCAATATCAGCCTCCAACGTGTTACGCGACACTTGTGCCCCCGGCCGCGAGTATACTCCTTCGCTCACGGCGACCGAGGTTTGGTCTTGGCCACCGTCCTCGAGGCAAAGCGCTTCGAGCCAGAAGAGAGCTTTCCCGAGTGGCGAATCTGGCGAGTCCTCACCGGGACCCAAGCGACGATTCGGTGCCTCGCTCTTGGAAGCACCTCTCACTCTGGACCACCGCTATCTGCTGTGTCAGGTAGGTGCCCTTGAAGGTGTCCGAGACCTCGCTAGGGGACTGTCATCTCGCAAGCCGTCAACGGTCGTGCCAAGCGTAGACAGAAGAAGCTGTCTCCGATTCAGAGCGCCGGATCCTGACGCGTATGCGAAATCCACATCCCACCGCATCATGTCTGAGATACAAAAGGCGATTCGTATAGCAAATCAAGCTCTGGCCTCGCCAGTCAACCGTGACGATTGTGCACACATGTCAGAACCTGCGGAATCGCTCCAGAAGACCTTCGATGAGATAGCGCTCATCGTTTCGGAAGGGTGGGAGAGAAGCACCCCTGTCCCGAGACGTCCCAGCGGCACCTTCCTCCAACTGAGTGATGCGCTGCAGGCGACAAAGATAGGTATGATGGGGCTGAAAAGTCGTTATATGTACGCTGAGCCATCTTCGATCGTGCTCGACCGTGCCGCATCGATGCTTGGAAGCTTGTCCAATCGTGCTATATTTGCGGACGGGAGACGCGGCGATTCCTGGAGCAATTTCTACGTTGTGGACATCGGCGAAGGACGATTATCGACGGAGCAGATGGATGCTAAGGCTGCAGCTAGAAGGGACAGACGCCGTTGGGAAGTCAAGAACGAACGCTGACGTGGATTGTGTATATGGACGACGAGGTGGAGACCATATACTTCACGCTGAGGGGTCACGCACTATGATTACGAGACAAAAGGAGCGGGCATGTCTGAGTCTTATCTTCTGTATGTCTATCAGAACCGCTAGTGACGAGAGTGCATGCATGAAAGATGTCACGTGTGCAATGTCTCTAGCCTGTCTATGCCGCTCAGCGATCTACAACTTCCAGATCAAACTCGCTCCCTCATCACCTGCGCTCAAGACGACCTCCTTCGCATCGCTTCCTTCTGGCGCGGGACCAACCGCTACGCCGTTGACGACACCCGCGTGGCCCTTGTGCGTGGCGATCAAGGCGCCAGTACGGATATCCCAGGTCTTGACCATACCGTCCGCCGACGCCGACGTGACGAGGTGGAGGTTGGGTGAGGGGTGTGGGGCGAGAGAGGTTATTGGTTCCTGCTGTCAGTGCTGGTCGCGAGCTGTGTCCATCTTGTGAATATGGCGAAAATCGAAAAGGATTCTTAATCGCTACTCACATTGTGCGTGAGCTCTGCCCTCACTCGTCCAGTCGTGACGTCCCACACGAAGCCTTTTCCGTCCGTACCTCCACTGACAAGCACAACACCCTTTCCTCCCCCTGCACCGTTGAGCAGGTCGATGAATCGCAATGCCTCGACACTCTCGCCGTACCCGTGTCCTTTTAGCGTCGCGATGACGTTTCCCCTCTCCAAACCCACGACCTTGACCAGGCCATGTGCTGAGCCCACCGCGCAGATCGATCCATTTGGCGCGACGGCCAGCGATGTGATTCCGGTTTCTGAAGGGTCTTGTTCCGGGTTGTTGGGCAAGGAGAAGATGGACGACTTGAAGATTGGTGTAGAGGATGAAATCTCCCAGAGGATGAGGGTGGAGTCGAGTGATGTGGTCAAAAGTTGACGACCATTGGGAGGTGGGAAGAGACCACAGGTGGCCGCGAGCGTGTGGGCGGAGAGGACGGTGAGCGTGTTTCCGGACGGTACTGGGATGAGCGGTGCACGGTATCGACGAGCAAAGTGTGGTGAGCAGGAAAAGACCACTCACATTGCCAGAGCCAGATGGACGAGTCTTCGCATCCCGCAGCAAGCACGTTTCCTTTCGGGTGCCATGTGAGCCACTGTTGTTAGCTATGTCCCACTCTGTTTGGTCAATCCCACCTGAACCTCGCTGGCCGTCTCGAGTCCAGTCAAAAACTCCCAATCCTTCCACTCGCCCGCCTCACCGCTGCCTGGCGCCGGGCTGCTCTTCCGCCCCTTCACCCGTCTCCAGACCCTCACCCGCCCGTCCATCCCGCCCGTAGCGACCATCTCTCCGTCAAAGCTCCATCCAGTAGCCACGACCGAATCGGTATGTCCGGTAAGCTTGACCGGGGCGAAGCTGTCCGCGTTGAACCCGCCAGCCTCTCCCGCGGGGATAGGCGAGAAGATGAATCCCGCATCGTCCTCTCCACCTGATACGGCCAGTGGCGGGTTTGGAAACTTGGGATGCAACGACAACGTGAAGATGGACTGCTGCGATGTGTGCAACGAGGTAGCATTCCACGAGTTGTCTTCGACGGGCGGGGCGGACTCGCCTTCGCCCTGTTGTCGTTGGTATTCTGCCCATTCGGCCTCTTCTTCTTCGTTCGCCGGACCGCCAATGA
>Ga0308160_10004650_pt1 | contig 14593 bp, 10 predicted proteins | sample PhyFR1_FD_201036 | JGI IMG/M metagenome (GOLD analysis project Ga0308160, IMG submission 201036) | Phyllosphere microbial communities from UC Gill Tract Community Farm, Albany, California, United States - DLSLF.R1 | ecosystem: Host-associated > Plants > Phyllosphere > Unclassified | place: USA...
GTTCAGGCGGATGCGGTTGCCCGGCATCAGGGCGATCAGGTGCAGGCGGTCCAGGTGCAGCAGCTTTTGCAGGCACTCGGCCTCGCTCAGCTTGTACACCGCCAGCATCTCCTGCAGCGTCCAGTGGTTCAGCGCGCAAACGGCAACGAGCAGCAGCCGCATGTCCGACACCACTTCCTTTTCCTGCTCGGGCGTGAGCGTGCGCAGCCGGTACTCGGTCAGCGCCGCCTCCTGCGCGAGTTCGGCCAGCGTGAAGCCGAGCATGTTGCTGATCTCGACCAGCCGGTCCGCGCCCAGCGTCTCGGAGGTCAGCAGCCGCTTGACGCTGGCTTCGGACAGTTGCAGGGTGGCGGCCACGTCGCGGTAGGTCTTGCCCTGCAATTTGAGCTGGCGTTTGATCGTGGTGAGCAGTTGGGAGACTTCGGACATGGCATTCGGTGGCACGGTCGACAACGGAATCGTAGCATGGCCGAGCTTGCGATAGCAGTTCTTCCATGACAAGATCGGCGCCTCATCCAGACCACGGAACGGACACACGATGCAGCTTGCCGATTACCTGAACCACGACGCCACCGCCCTCGCCGCCCGGGTCGCCGCCGGCGAGGTCACGCCGGCCGCACTGCTCGACCTGGCGCTGGCCCAGCACCACCGCGTGCATGGCAGCGTCAACGCCGTGGTGCGCCTGATGGAAGACCAGGCCCGCGCCCGCGCGGCCGGCCCGCTGTCCGGCCCCTTTGCCGGCGTGCCCTTCCTGATCAAGGATGGCGTGCAGGATTACGCCGGCGTGCCCACCACCTACGGCAGCCGCGCCATGGTCAACCACGTGCCGGCGCAACACGCGCATGTGGTGAAGCGCTACCTGGGCGCCGGCCTGGTCATCTTCGGCAAGACCAACCTGCCCGAATTCGCGATCCGCGCCGCCACCGACCCCGAGCTCTATGGCCGCACCAACAACCCCTGGGACCTCGGCCGCACCCCGGGCGGCTCGAGCGGCGGCGCGGCGGCGGCGGTGGCGTCCGGGATCGTGCCGATGGCGGCCGGGAACGACGGCGGCGGCTCGCTGCGCATCCCGGCGGCCTGCTGCGGCCTGTTCGCGCTGCGGCCCTCGCGCGGCCGGGTCTCGTCCGGCCCCGGCATCGGCGAGGTCTGGTTCGGCGCGTCGACCGAGGGCGTGCTGTCGCGCAGCGTGCGCGATTCCGCGCTGGCGCTGGACGTGCTGCAGGGTGCGGAAGCCGGCGACCCGTTCGTCATCGCGCCGCCTGCCCTGCCGTATGTCGAGGCGATGCGGCGCGCGCCGGGCAAGCTGCGCATCGGCTTTTCCTGCGCATCGCCGATCGGCACCGAGGTGCATCCGGAGGCGGTGGCGGCGGTGCGGCATGCGGCGGGGCTGCTGGCCGGCCTGGGCCACGAGGTCGAGGAAGCGGCACCTGGCATCGACGGGCATGCGCTGGCACAGAGTTATCTGCACATGTATTTCGGGCAGATTCCGGCGGCGGTACAACGTGCGCGCGACCACGGGGCGTCGACGCGCGACCTGGAGCTGATGAACCGCATCCTGGTCACGCTGGGCAACAGCGTGTCTGCGCGCGACCTGACCGTCCAGCTGAACCGATGGAACGAGTTTTCGAGGGCGCTGGGCGATTTTCACGGGCGCTACGACCTGTACATGACGCCGACGCTGGCCGCGCCGCCGGTGCCGCACGGGACCGGCGATCCGTCCGGGCTGGAGCGCGGGCTGCTGGGCTTTTTGCAGGGGTCCGGGCTGCTCGGAGTGCTGGCGCGGCTTGGGCTGCTGGACAAGGCGATCGAGAAGATTGCGACCGATAACCTGCGCTTCGTGCCGTTCACGCAGTTGTCGAACCTGACCGGGACGCCGTCGATGAGCGTGCCGCTGTACTGGACGCCGGATGGCTTGCCGCTGGGGGTGCAGTTCGTGGGGCCGTTCGGGAGCGAGGATCGCTTGCTGCAACTGGCGCATCAGTTGGAGGGAATGCAGCCCTGGTTTGATCGTTTGCCAGCGCTGGCAGGAAGTTAACTGTTGCTGATTAATGACATCCTAAAATGTTGACGTTGCGCCAAGTAAACTTTTCTACTACGCTCCATTAACATTTCGTTTTGATAATTAGGATGTCATGCAAAAAACCTCTGGTCATATCCCTTATCTCGATGGTTGGCGGGGTTTAGCCATACTCAGTGTGTTCTTTGGACACTTCGTCAGTAAAGCCGAGTACTGGTGGATTGGCAGCTTCGGCGTGCAACTGTTTTTCGCATTGTCCGGATATTTGATGTGCAATATCCTGTTTATCAAAAAGGTAAAACTGCCGAACTTTTTTGTCAGCAGAATTGTCCGGGTCGTTCCGACTTTTTTGCTGTTCATTGCTGTATTGCTGGTGTATTCCGCAGTCTTCCAGCCGGAACCTTTCATACCGTCTGGCGAAGAAATCCTGGCGACGGTGACTTTTCTCCGCACTTATCTTCCTCACGAGTTGCCGCTGACGAGCAAGCAATGGGCTATCGGACACCTGTGGTCGCTTAATGTCGAAGAGCACAGTTATATATTTCTCGCTCTGGTCGCCCTGCTCACACGCCGCGCCAAAAGTCCGTGGCTGACCGGCTTGTGCCTGGCCGCATCGACGTTTGCCGTCTGGTTGATCACGTTCCGTTACCTGACGCAGCCGCCTGAAGGTCCGAACCACTTTTCCACGCTAACCGAATCTGCTTCACTCGGCCTGCTTGCGGCGGCGACGATCCGCTACCTGCGCCACCATTTGCCGCTGCGCCTGGAAGCAATGGTACCGCCATGGCTGCCGCTGGCCAGCGTCGCCGTCGCATTCCTGTGCTTCTCGACCTATCAGTTCAAGGGTTTCCATTTAATCCTGGCGCCGATTCTGATTGCTTGCGCCATCAACTTCCTTGACCAGGTACCGACATTTGTCAGGACTTGCCTGTCGAACAAAGTACTTTGCTGGTTCGGAACGTGCTCGTTTTCGCTGTACCTCTGGCAACAACCTCTGCATGTGCTGACCACTGACCATGGTGCGAACGGCTGGCTGATGTCTGCCACCGCGATCGGCATCGGCGCGATCTCGTTCTACGCTTTCGAAAACCCAGTTCGGCAAGTGCTCGCTTCGGCATGGCGCAAACGGTCGGTCGATACGAAAGCGCAGTCGATCGAGACCCGTGAGATTGCCATCCAGGATGGAAGCGGAACGGCCGTGGTGCGCATCCCCGAGGACTGACAAACGCGAAAGCAACCATGACCCCATCCCTGCAAGACGCCGCCCAGCGCCTGCGCGACGCCATCCGCGAAGCCACCCCCGGCCTGGTCGACCGCGACCAGCTGGCCGAACTGATGGTGCTCGGCGCCGTCGCCCAGGAGCACCTGCTGGTCATCGGTCCGCCCGGCACGGCCAAGAGCGCCGTGGTGCGCCGCGTCGCCGCCAGCCTGGGCGGCAATTATTTCGAGTACCTGCTCGGCCGCTTCACGGAACCGTCCGAGTTGTTCGGCCCCGTCAACCTGGGCAAGCTGCGCGAAGGCCTGGTCGAGACCGAGACCGCCGGCATGCTGCCCGAAGCCGACATCGCCTTCCTCGACGAAGTCTTCCTCGGCTCGACGGCGATCCTGAATACCCTGCTCGGCCTGCTCAACGAACGCCAGTTCCGGCGCGGCCACACGCGCCTGCGCTGCCCGCTGCGCATCTGCGTCGGCGCCGCCAATGCCCTGCCCGAGGACGAATCGCTGGCCGCCTTCGCCGACCGCTTCCTGCTGCACGTGTTCGTCGAGCCGGTCGCCGACAACCGCCTGGAAGACTTGCTGGCCGGCGGCTGGGAGATCAATCGCCGTCCGGTCGAGACCCGCGCCGACCTGGCCTGCCTGGACCTGTTGAACGCGGCCGTGCCAGGCGTCGACATGGACGCCGTGCGCCCGGCGCTGGCCCATGCCATCCGCCAACTGCGCCAGGCCGGCATCCACCTGTCGGACCGCCGCATCGTGCGCGCCCAGCGCCTGGTCGCCGCATCGTCCGTGCTGGCGGGACGGCAGCAGGCGTCAAACGCCGACCTGTGGCCGCTGCTGTTCGCGATCCCGACCGGCGCCGGCCAGCTCGGCGCGCGCGAGGCCCTGCGCGAGGTCCTCGACCAGGCCAGCCATCCATTGCTCCAGGCCGTCAGCGAAGCGAGCGCGCAGACGCCGCAGGCGCGCCTGGCGCGCCTGGTCGACAGCGCCGACCGCCTGCTGCTGGGCAGTGCCGACACGCCGGCGCGCAGCCAGGCCGAAGCCCTGCTGCGCGAAATCGACGCCAATTTCGACCCGGCACGCATGCCGGCGGACCTGGCCGAACGGCGCGCCAGGCTGGCCGCCAGCCTCAGCCCGGCCTGATGCACGCCCTGGCCTGGCGCGAGCGCGCGCACAGCCTGGCCCCGACGGGCGTGGTGGCCGGCGGCGCGGTGGCGCAGGCACTGGTGCGGGCGCTGAAGGGGCGCGATGCGGCATCGCTGCAGGACCTGTCGGCGGTCGCCACCGCGACCCTCTTGGTGCTGCGCGGCGACGCCGAGCGCCTGCCCTGGGTCGATGGCGTGCGCTACTGCGCGCCCGACCCCGACGCGCCCGGCCTGTGGCTGCCGACCTGGCTGGCGCCGACCCAGCCGCCCGACCTGGTGCTGGACGTCCTGCGCCGCCGCGCCGGCCACGCCAGCCTGCTGCTGTGGCCCGATCCCGAGCTGGTGCTGGGCCTGGATGGCGCCCTGCCGCTCACGCCTCAGGTGCTCGATTGGCTGGCCCGGGAGCTCGCTTGATGCGACTGCCCGCCCTGCTGCGTCCCTGGGCCGACTGGCTCGCCCTGTTCCCGCCGGAGAACGCGGCGCCGCTGGGCGAGCTGCTGCTGCGCCTGAGTCCCCTGGTCGGGCCGCTGCGGCGGCGCGCCGTCCCGGTGGCGGTGGAACCGGCCGGCATCGGCGACATCGTCCGGCGCGGCCATTACGAGCGCCTGTTGATCGGCGAATGGGCGCTGCTGGATGCCGCGCCCGACGAATTCGTGCGCCGCGCCGGCAGCGGCGAACTGCTGTTCACCGGTCCCGAACCCGCCGACAACGAGCAGTCGCTGCGCAGCGTCGCCCTGTTCGACGCCGGCCCGGCCCAGCTGGGCGCGCCTCGCCTGGTGCACATCGCCCTGTTCATCCTGCTGGCGCGGCGCGCCGAACTGGCCGGCGCCACCTTCGAATGGGGCGTGCTGCAGGAACCGGGCCGCCTGCATGCTGCCGATGGAGGCGACGCGCTGCGCCGTCTGCTGGGCGCGCGTACCTTGTCCGTGCTGGACCAGGACGGGATGGCGCAATGGGACGAGATGCTCGGCGCCCCCATCGACGATGGCTGGCTGGTGGGCGATGCCGGGGCCTTGCGGCCGGCGGCGCTGCGCGCCGCGGCCCTGGTGCGGCGCAGCTGGCTCGGCGACGAGCTCGAGCTCACCCTGGCGCGGCAGGGCCAAAGCCGCACGGTGGCGCTGCCGCTGCCCGCGCCGGACGATGGTGTGCGCCTGCTGCGTAAACCTTTCGATGCGCCCGCCAGGCCGCTCGGGATGCACGTGCCGGCCAGCGTGCACTCGCTCAAGCGTGCGCCCATGTTCGGCAACCAGCGCGGCTGGGTGGGCGTGCACATGGTCGATGGCAGCGTGACGCTGTACCACGTGCCCGATTCGCTGCAGGCCAGGCCGGGCCGTCCGCGCAATGGCGGCAAGGCGATGTATGCGGAGGCCATCATTGCCGCGGGCGTGTTCCAGCGTGCCTTCGGGGCCGTGGCCCTGCACGACGGCGCGCTGCGCTTCTTCGGCTTTCCCGGCCCCTTCTTCAACAAGCACAACGATCCACCGCTGCCCTTGCCGGAGCCGGGCCTATTCCAGGCCGCGCCTGGTGCGCTGCGCCGCGCCCGGGCCTTCCACCTGATGCACCGGATCGGCGGCGATCTCACCGAGCGCGTGTTCGTGCTCGACAAGCACGGCCGCCTGGTGTGCTGGACCCGCCGCGCGGGCGCGGGCGAACGGGTACCGGCGCGCACCGAGTTCAAGCTGGTCGCCGAACACGTGACCGGTGCCATCCAGCACGAGAACCTGCTGCTGTTCGCGGTCGGCCTCGCGGACCGCACCGACACCTACGCCTTGTCCAGCACCGAGAACGTGTCCGCGCACCTGTTCCATCTGATGCACACCGGCCCGCGCTTCCTGTTCGGCGACCCGGCACGCTGGCGCGGCGGCTACGGCTTGTATGCGCTGCAGCTGAAGGGCGGCGACTGGCTGGTGGGCGTGGCTGCGAGCGCGGCGCGCGTCGGGCTGCGCGATGACCAGGTCGTCCTGGGCGTCGCCAACCGTGCCGACCAGGAAGGGCCCGGGCTGGTGGTGCTGGAACCCGGCGGCCAGCGTATCGCCCTGTACCAGGCCAACACGAACCTCACGCTGGTCGAGGCCACCGAAGCGATCGCCCGCGCCAGCTTCGATCCATCCAGCGGCCGGCTGGCCTGGCTGGGCCGGAAGAGCGGCGCACTGACCGTGCGCAGCATCGCCCTGGACCGGCCCTTCCTGCAGACGGTAGCGAAACGCGGCAACGACGCCGGAGTCCACGATGCCAAACCTTGAGGTGCGCCGGCCGCTGTACGCGGGCAGCCAGATGGTGCGCGCCCTCTGGTTCGACCGCGCCCTGCTGGGCGAGCTCGAGGCGCAGCGGCGCCTGCTCGCACTGTGGGAACCCGGCGCCCGTGCCTGGGCGCTGCACGGCGGCTACCTGCTCGAATGGCAGCGGGCGCGCCGCCTGCAATGCGAACGCGCACCCGGCCTGCCGCTGGTCGAACAGGACGGCGTGCTGGCCAGCGCCCCGCTGCAGCCCGCTGAACGCGCCGGCATCGAGCCGGGCAGCGCCGTGCTGGTGCTGGGTGCCGGCGTGCACGCCGAGCCGCTCGCGCCCGGCCTGCGCATCGATCCGTCCGAATGGCTGGACCTGGCTGCCCTGCCCCTGTGCGTGGCCTTGAGCATGCCGCCCGTGCAAGGCAGCGGTTTCGTCGACGGTGTGCCGGCCCCAGCCGCCGACCTGCGCGCGGTGCTGGGCGATGCCGTGCCGCCGCCGAGCCCGAAGCGCGCCGAATTCCTGCGCCAGGCGCAGCGTGCGCAAGCGTCGGGCGGCTTGGGTGGCGGCGTGGGGCTCGGCACGGTCGGGCGCATGCTCGGTGCCGGCGCCCTGATCGCGGCGGTCGCGGGCGGCGGTACGATCGGCCTGCTGGCGCTGCTGCCACGCCTGCTGTTGCCCGGTATCGGCGGCGTGGCCGGCAGCGGTCCGGCGCGCCCGGCCGGGCCGCCGGGGTCCGCCTCATCGGCGCTGCGCGACTGGTTCGCGGAGCGCTTCGCGCGGCTGGCGATGCTGACCCGCGTCTCGCGGCTGATGGGGCTGCGCCAGGCCGCCTACCTGCGCAAGATGCTGCGCCAGTTCGAGCAGGGCGACCTCGACGAAGCGCTGCGCCACGCCATCCCGCTGGACAATCCGGCGGGATCGAACCGCCCCTCGTTCGGCGTCCCCGGCCGGCGCGCCACGCTGGACGTGCGCGGGCCGGGTGGCGCCGGCGCTGGCATCGGCCTCGACGACCGCTTGATGCAATACCTGCGCACGACTTACCAGCGCAGTTTCGAGATGCTGGACCGCGCCGGGCGCATCGACGAAGCCGTCTACGTGCTGGCCGAACTGATGAACCGGCGCCAGGAAGCGGTCGACTACCTCGAGCGCAAGGGCCGCATCAACCAGGCCGCGCAACTGGCGGAGACGCTGGAACTGCCGCCCACCGTCATCGTCCGCCTGCACTTCCTGGCCGGGGACACGCAGCGCGCCGTGCTGCTGGCCCGCCTGAGCGACAGCTTCGCCGGCGCCGTCGCCGAACTGGAACGCCGGGGCGACGACCGCGCCGGCGCGCTGCGGCTGGAATGGGCCCAATCGCTGGCCGCGCGCGGCAGCCTGATCGAAGCCGTCACCACGGTCTGGCCCTTGCAGCAGGAACGCGAGCGAGCGCGCGCCTGGCTGCACCAGGCCGAGCAGGCCGGCGGCGCCCTGGGCGTGCAGGGCCTGGTGTACACGCTGGCGCTGGACCCGCAAGCGCGCCAGGCGCGGCGCGACGCCGTGCAGGAGCTGCTCTACGCGGAAGGCGAAGACGCCGCGCGCCGGCGCCTGCGCGCACGCGACTGCCTGGCCGGCCTGGACAAGCACAACGACACCACCCACCGCCTGGCCGCCGAACTGTGGCGGCGCCTGCTGCTCGACCGCGCCGCCGGCCTGAACGCGATCACGCAGGGCGACCTGTCAGCGCTGCGGCTGCCGGCCGCCGACCCGGTGCTGAATGCGGACCTGCCGAAGAACGGCCTGCCGCCCGCGACCCTGCTGCGCGCCCGCGGCACGCCGCTGCAGCTGCGCTTTGAGGAACGCGGCCTGCTGCCGATCGAGGACGTGCTGCCCCTGCCCGACGGCGACCTGCTGCTGGCGCTGGGCGAAGCCGGCATCGCCCTGCTCGACGCGCACGGCAAGGAGCGCATGCGCTTTCCGATCCCGGCCCACCACCTGGTCGGCGCGCGCAACGGCCGCCACGCGCTGGCCCTGGCGCGGCGCGAGAGGACCATGCGCGTCAGCCGCATCGACCTCCTGCACCGCAAGGCGAGCGACTGGTTCAGCGCGCCGCTGGAGTTCTGGGCGCGCGACTACGACGGCGACAGCTGGAGCGTGGTGGCGCAAGAGCGTCTGATGGCGCTGGATACGGCGGCGCCGGGGCAATCGGTGCTGTGGCAGGTGCGCGACCTGGGTGGCTGGATCGTCGGCTTCGACGAACAGGGTGGCATGCAGGCGATCCTGCTGGAAGTGGACGGGGGCGTGGAACAATGGCGCTACGCCCTGCCGGAGCGGCGCTTGCGGCAGCGCGAGCGGTTCGACATCAGGGAAGAACCATATATCCTGCTACCCGACTGCGCCCACGACGAACCTGTGCGGCTCAAGCTGGACGCCGGCAAGGCACGCGTCCAGCCTGCGGTACTGACGCTGCTGTCCGGCCCGCACGGCAAGGGCGGTACGATCGACCTGTCGCGCGCGACGGAGCGGCCCGGCGTGAGCCTGCACGATGGTTTGCTGTTGCTGAATTTCGCGACCGAGGGCGGAGCGTGCTCCCAACTGGTCGATTTCAATGGCCGGGTGCTGGCGGAGATCGAGTTGCCCGAGGCGAAAAAAGCCAGGTCGTCGGTGCGGGGCGGCGTGCTGCTGGCGTGGGACCAGTGCGGGCGGATCGTGGCAGTGGACACGCGCGATGGCGCGGTGAGGATGGTGACGGCACGCTAGCATCCTCGTTCTTGCTGGAGTGTTTTGAAAGTTTCGGTTTATTGCCATATGGAAACAAAACAGATATTATGAAATCTGTAAGCCCTCATAAAATTCCATCAATACCGAAACATGAAAAGCCATATCGTTGGTCTGGCACTCGCACTGTCGACCCTGGGCGCTGCCGCGCAGGAAGCCCATGACAATGCGGGCGCCGCTGCAGTACCGGCAGCCGCCGCAAGCTTGCCGGAAGGCGTAGTCACCGAGCAGAATCCCCTGAAAGTGGAATTCCTGGCCAGGACGAAGTCGCAGGCAGCAGTATTTCGTCCCAGCCCGAACCTGCCCTCCATCGAAAACGCGGACCTGATCCGCGGCATGGTCGAGTCGGGCAAGACCAAACCCGGCAAAAGTTCCCAATTCATCGGCTACCTGCCGAAACTGACGGTCCTGCCCTGTGCCAAGGGCTGCGAAGGCAAGGATTACGACCGCGCCGTCAAGGAATTCCTCAAGGGCTACCGCGGCGACAAGAAACTCTTCGAAGAGCGCGGCGAGATGATCGTCCAGGTCCGCTGGTTCAACGTGCGGCCCTTCCTGATGCGCCAGCTGCCCTACAGCTCGGACCTGTTCGGCATTTCTTTCATGCTCGAAGGCAAACTGGTATCGCTGGGCAAAAAGTCCGGCGTCGGCAAATCGATCGATGCCCACGAACTGGCCAATGAGCTGGGCGCACGGCTGGCCGTGGAACTCGCGTTCACGCTCGGCATGGGCGTGAAACCCTCCTTCCTGCAGCCAGGCATCCGGCCCGGCGAAGGCTTCGCCGGCACCGTGTTCTCGACCGGCAAGGCAGTCGACGGCATGATGGGCGTGGAAGACGTGCGCTCGCGGATCGAACCGGCCACCGAAGCGAATGCGAACCTGTTGCCAGCCATCGACGGCATCATGCCGAATGAAGTCGAGCCCATCGCGGAAATGCGTTACCTGAATTTGATGCTGCTCTGATCCACGGCCATGGAGCCCGATATGCAAAACGAAGCCACTGCCAAGGTCGACGCCAATGAGATTCTCGACCGGTTCAGACGCCTGCGCGGCGGCCCGGCGATCGACCTGGCGCTGGCGCCCGCCAGGGGAAAAGCCGAGAAGCTTTCCGCACTCAAGCAGAAACTCGACCAACTCGGCAACCAGTTGCAGGAAGCGCGCGCCGCCCTTGCCGAAAAGGACGAACTGATCGAGAGGTTGAATCGCCAGCTTGGCCATGCCGTCGACGACTGCACCCGGCTGGAAGACGATGCCGCGCAACGCGAGGAAGACATCGTGGCGCTCGAAGCCAGGGCGTCGATGTCCCTGGACCAATATCTGGAAGCCGCGCGCGAACAAGGCGAACTGGAAGCGCAGTTGAAAGACCGCGAGCACAGATTGATATCGCTTCAGGATGCACGCGTCCAGGCACAACATTCCCGCGACATGGCCATGACACGCCTGTTCCCGGAAGTCGCCAGGCTGGGCGAACCGGAGAACGAAGCCATGCAGCAGGCGATCGCGGAGACGACGGCATTCCTGAACGGCGATGCAAGCCAGTCCGACAAGGCGGCAAGGGCTTACCAGACGCTTGACCGCCTCGTGGTCAACCATGCTGCCGAAGTGCTCGCCTTCGACCGCCTGGTGCAAAAGTGGATGAGCAAGGAGCTCGACGACACCCGCGCAAAAATGGACATCCTCAAGCAGTATCCGAAAGCACTGGACCAGATCAACGTCGTGTTGAAGGAAGACTGGCTGAGGGATTGCTGGCCCCAGGTACGCTGCCACTTCCGTCACCTGCACGCATTGAAAGACCAGATGCGCTTGCAGGCGGAACTGGCGAGCCATGCGGCGCGCGCCGCCATCATCGCGCTGCGCCGCGGCAGCAACACCCATGTCATCCACGCCTGCATCAAGACGGCATATGAGGCCTACGCCGTGATGGGCGCACTCAATTCGGCGGCGTGCAATGTGAGCTATGAACTCGAAGCCGACCTCTGCCGCTCGACCGATGCGGTCGAAAGAGTGCTCAAGCGTAGCGGCAACCCCAATGCGAGCCTGGAACAGGCATGGTCTTCGGACGGCGATGAGACGCACGATAACGGTCCCGCCCCTGTCGTGCATGACTTGCCGCCGGAGTACTTCCAGTCCGAGGAAATACGTGCATGGGACAGCTCGCCTTTCATTGCCGACTCCCATGAATACGGCGACTACAACACCCACTATGAAGATGTCATCATCAATCCTGCGAACGCCTTGCCGATGACTGGTGGAGGCTATGGAGGCGTCGACATCATGGGCAATCCCTACGGCTTCAACGACTACTAGTCCTGAAACGGAGGCAGGCGTATTTTCCAGACTACAATAGCCCGTAGCCGGAAATCATGAACACCCGCCAATGACCTCCATTCCCCACTACGAACAGCACGCGCCGCGCCTGATCGAGCAATACGAGTCGCTGTCCTTCCACGACGTTCACGCGGACCTGCTCGACCTGCTGCCACCGGCCGGCGCCACCGTTCTCGATGTCGGCGCCGGTTCCGGCCGCGACGCCGCCTGGTTCGCGGCGAACGGCTACGACGTGGTCGCCGTCGAACCCTCGCACGCGATGCTCGCCCATGCGCGCCGGCGCCACCCGTCGAGCCGGATCCACTGGCTGTCCGACAGCCTGCCCGACCTCGCGAACGTGCGCCGTCTCGGCCTGAATTTCGACCTCATCCTGCTGTCCGCCGTCTGGATGCACATCCCGCCGACTGCGCGCCAGCGCGCCCTGCGCAAGCTGGCGACGCTGCTGGCGCCGAAGGGACGCATCGCGATCAGCCTGCGCCTCGGCCCGGCGGACAGCGAGCGCGCCATGCATGAAGTCTCGCTGCCGGAACTGACGGGCCTCGCCCAGCAGTTCGGGCTGCGCATCGTCCGCACCACGGACAGCCAGGACAAGCTGGGCCGGCCCGAGGTGTCCTGGACCAACGTCGTGCTGGGGCTGCCGGACGACGGGCTCGGCGCCCTGCCCCTGCTGCGGCACCTGATCCTGGCCGACCGGAAGTCCTCCACTTACAAGATCGGGCTGCTGCGCGTGCTGGCGCGTATCGCCGATAGCGCGGCGGGCCTGGCCCGCTATGAAGCGGACAGCGTGGTCGTGCCGCTGGGCGTGGTAGCGCTGTTCTGGATGCGCATGTACAAGCCTTTGCTCGAGAACGCGCTGCCGCAAATGGCCGCATCGCGCCCGGAAGTCGGGCCGGGCTTCGTCGACGACGATTTCACGTCGCTCCGCCCTGTGGCGCCCGTCGAATTGCGGATCGGCTCCGTGTTTGGCGGGTCGACCGCAAGGCACCTGCACCGCAGCCTGTCGAGGATTTCGGAGGTCATCCGCGACATGCCGGTGAAGCACCTGCGCTGGCCGTCGAGCGATACCTCGATTTTCAAGGTTGCACGGCGCCGCATGGTCGCGACGCCTTCTCGACTGCAGATCGACGACGCCTTCCTGTGGAGCTTCGGCGACTTCCACATCCCGCTCGAGATCTGGCAGGCGCTCACGCACTACAACGTCTGGATCGAGCCGGTGCTGGTGTCGGAATGGGTCAGGCTGATCGAGTCCTACACCGCCGGTACGCGGCCGGACGTGCGCACCCTCGCGCATGCGCTGCTGGCCTGGGTCGATCCGGCGCGCGACACCAGTTTCGCGCGGGCGGCGGTCGAACGGATTCGCGCGGCCGGCAAGCCGGTGTATTGCGTGTGGTCGGGGGCTCGGCTGCGCGACGAGTACGACGTCGATCACTGCTTTCCGTTCGCGGCCTGGCCCTGCGGCGATGCGTGGAATTTGATGCCGGCTGCGCGGCATATCAATAACCAGAAATCGAATCGGCTGGTGACGCAGGCGGCGCTGGAGCGGGCCAGCGAGACGATCGGCGACTGGTGGCAGGATGCGTTTTTGAGCCAGGGGGATGGGATGCGGCGGCAGTTCTTTCTGGAGGCGGTGCAGACCTTGCCGATTCTGGTGAGCAGTCCGGGGCCGGGGGATGTGATCGATGCGATGAAGGTGCATCGGATCAGGTTGGGCAAGGATCAGGGCTTGCGGGCTTGGGAGCCGGTCGGTACCTCGCCGCGCGTCAAGGCAAGGGGTCAGGACGCTTTGCGCTGGCTAACTTGCGCAAGTGACGATCCCGACGCTGCGAGGCCGTAGCGCCAGTCAAGATTCAGTTAAAGCGTTGCGGAAACGGTTTTCGCCCGATTGAATTAAGCAATGCCTTCGTGTGTTGGGGCACAAAAAATCATTCAATCTATCCAAATATAACATTCGGAAAACTTTACACTATTTAGGCGATTTACTTATCAGTCAACCGCAAGTGCTTGATCAAAAACGGATAAGTCTTTTGGCACGCAAATTGCAATAAGAGCATTTCCGATAACTAATTTTTCTATTACGTTATGATCAAAAAGATTATTGCTCTGGCTGCTGCTTTGGTATCGATGAATGCATCGGCAGGCTACGTTCGTTATAACTTCAACGGCGATTTCTCCGGCTACCTCATTCAGAACGATGTCGACAAATCGATCATGGATTACAGCTTCATAGCAAAAGGCGTGGCGAGCTTCGACGCAGCGGGCCCAGGTTACATTTACGATCAGCGGTCCAGTTTCTGGGGCGAGTATGGCCCAACGAATTTCAGCGCGTTTGAATCAGGATGGGGTGATTACTTTGCTCGTGTCACCGTCTATTTTGGTGGCATGTACTCCGATACGCCCAATGCCTTCTCCGCGTATTATTCGTTCACTCAGGGGCCAGGTTATCCCTCGGGTGAGTGGGTGAATCCATTCCCCACCAAACAAGGCTGGCTTCATGGCTCTGTTGTCGAAACTGCCCTCTCGCCGGAAGAGACTGCGTTTTTCGACCAATACGGTTATTACTACGTGCCGCATGAGGTTCCCGTGCAGAACGTCCCGGAACCGGCAAGCCTGGCCCTTCTCGGTGCCGGCGTACTGGGCATCGCCGCCCTGCGTCGCCGGAAGTCTTCGCACTGACTGCGAACGGGTCGTTCGGGAGGACTGGGCTTGCAAGCACAGCTCTTCGAATCACACGGGAGGCCCGCAGGGGCCTCCCTCGCTTCCGCCAAGGCAATAAAAAAACCGCCCCTTGGGCGGTTTCTTTTATTTCCTGGCGGAAGCGGTGAGATTCGAACTCACGAACGGGTTCCCCCGTCGGCAGTTTTCAAGACTGCTGCCTTCAACCACTCGGCCACGCTTCCTGTGAGTC
>Ga0308160_10004651_pt1 | contig 14590 bp, 10 predicted proteins | sample PhyFR1_FD_201036 | JGI IMG/M metagenome (GOLD analysis project Ga0308160, IMG submission 201036) | Phyllosphere microbial communities from UC Gill Tract Community Farm, Albany, California, United States - DLSLF.R1 | ecosystem: Host-associated > Plants > Phyllosphere > Unclassified | place: USA...
CTGATCACGCGCCAGCCGGCGGCGAACGTGATCGAAACCGTGGATGGCGTGCGCGATTTGCTGCCGACCCTGCAGTCGCAGCTGCCGGGCGACATCACGCTGCAGGTGGCCTCGGACCGTACCAACTCGATCCGCTCGTCCCTGCACGAGATCGAGTTCACGCTGCTTATTTCGATCCTGCTGGTGGTGCTGGTGGTGAGCGTGTTCCTGCGCAGCGTGCGCGCCACCGTGATCCCGGCGGTGGCCACCGTGGTCTCGCTGCTCGGCACCTTCGGCGTCATGTGGATGCTGGGCTTTAGCCTGAACAACCTGTCGCTGATGGCCTTGACGGTGGCCACCGGCTTCGTCGTCGACGACGCCATCGTGGTGCTGGAAAACACGGCGCGCCACGTCGAGAAGGGCATGGACCGCATGCAGGCCGCGCTGCTGGGCGCGCGCGAGGTCGGCTTCACCGTGCTCTCGATCAGTTTGTCGCTGGTGGCGGTCTTCATTCCGCTGCTGTTCATGGGCGGGCAGGTGGGCCGCCTGTTCCGCGAATTCGCCGTGACGCTGTCGGCGGCGGTGATGATTTCGCTGGTGATCTCGCTCACCACCACGCCGATGATGTGCGCCTGGCTGCTGAAGAAAGGCCACACCATCGAGCGTCCGCCGGGTCGCCTCGCGCGCTGGTCGGAGAATGGTTTCAACCGCCTGCTGAAGAGCTACGAGCATGCGCTCGACTGGGCCCTGGCCAGCCGCGGCCTGGTGATGCTGATCCTCGCCTTTGTGGTGGCGCTGAACGTGTACCTGTTCGCGGCAGCGCCGAAGGGCTTCTTCCCGCAGCAGGACACGGGCCAGATCAACGGCGGCATCCGCGCCGACCAGAGCATTTCCTTCCAGGCGATGCAGGGCAAGATGCGCCAACTGGTGAACATCATCAAGCGCGATCCGGCCGTGGATACGGTGGTCGGCTTCACCGGCGGCGGCCGCGCCGGCGGCGGCTTCATGTTCATCAACCTGAAGCCGGCCTCGGAACGCGACGTGAAGGGCCAGGCCGTGATCGCGCGCCTGCGTCCGCAGCTGGCAAAAGTGACCGGCGTGTCGCTGTTCCTGAACCCGGTGCAGGACTTGCGCATGGGCGGGCGCTCGTCGAACTCGACCTACCAGTACACGCTCAAGAGCGACAGCAGCACCGACCTGAAGGTATGGGCGGCGAAACTCGCCGACGCGATGAAGTCGCAGAAGGCGCTGGTCGATGTCGACACCGACCAGGCCGAGAACGGCGTCGAGATGTTCGTCACCATCGACAAGGAAAGCGCCGCGCGCCTGGGCATCAGCACGCGCGACGTCGACAACGCCCTGTACAACAACTTCGGCCAGCGCCAGGTGGCGAACATCTACGATGAGCTGAACCAGTACCACGTGATCATGGGCGTGGCGCAGAAGTATGCGCAGTCGCCGGAAGCGCTGAAGGACGTGTACGTGCCGGCGCGCGCCACCGGAACCGGCAGCAGCAGCGGTACGTCGACCGCGTCGGCGGCATCGACGGGCACCGGCTCTGGCGTCTCGGCCACCGGCGCCATCAGCGCCAACGGCACGCCGACGCCGGCATCGAGTCTCACCGCCACGCGCGACGCCTCCAGCGGCTCGGCCCTGTCCAGCACGGCTGCCAACATGGTGCCGCTGTCGGCCATCGCCAGCTTCGCCGAAAGCTCGACGCCGACCTCGGTGAACCACCAGGATGGCGAACTGGCGACCACGGTCTCGTTCAACCTGGCCGAAGGTTTCAATCTGTCCGACGGCCAGGCCGCCGTGCGCCAGGCCGAAGCCGACATCGCCATGCCGTCCAACGTGCGCGGCAGCTTCGAAGGCACGGCGCGCGCCGCCCAGGAATCGAACAAGGAGCAGCCGCTGCTCATTTTGGCGGCCATCGTCGTCATCTACATCGTGCTCGGCATCCTGTACGAAAGCCTGGTGCACCCGGTGACGGTGCTGTCCACGCTGCCCTCGGCCGGCGTGGGCGCGGTGCTGGCCCTGCTGCTGTTTAACATGGAGTTTTCCATCATCGCCCTGATCGGCGTGTTCCTGCTGATCGGCATCGTGAAAAAGAACGCGATCCTGATCATCGACTTCGCGCTGGAAGCCGAGCGCGCGCGCGGCCTGGACGCGGTGGAAGCGGTGCGCGAAGCCTGCCTGCTGCGCTTCCGCCCGATCCTGATGACGACCCTGGCCGCGGCCCTGGGCGCGCTGCCGCTGGCGATCGGTTTCGGCGAAGGCTCCGAACTGCGCCAGCCGCTCGGCATCGCCATCATCGGCGGCCTGATCGCCAGCCAGCTGCTCACGCTGCTGACCACGCCGGTGGTCTACGTCCTGATGGACAAGCTGCGCCGCCGTACCCCCGAAGAACGCGAGCTGACCCGCCATCCGCTCGAAGAAGAAGAAGCTGTTCCGTCCCCATCGAAATGACCAAGCCTATGCGACAACCGAAGCTCCTCCGCCTGTCCCTCCTGATGCTTGCCGCCAGCCTGGCCGGCTGCAGCGTCGGCCCCGCCTACCAGGTGCCAAGTACGCCGGCGCCGGCGGCCTTCAAGGAACTGGCCGGCTGGGTGCCGGCGGCGCCCGCCGACACGCTGGAACGGGGACCGTGGTGGCAGCTGTTCGAGGACCCGATCCTGAACGAACTGGCCGCCGGCGTCGAGGTCTCGAACCAGAACGTAGCAGTGGCGGTGGCGAACTACGCGCAGGCGCGCGCCCTGGTGGCGCAGCAGCGCGCGGCGCTGTTCCCGTCGCTGAACCTGCAGTTGAGCGGCGACCGTTCCGGCGTGCGCGGGCAGGGCGCCGATACCGGCTACCGCCTGAACCTGGGCGGCAGCTGGGAGCCCGACGTCTGGGGCCGCCTGCGCGCCGGCGTCACCGGCGCCGAGGCCAGCGCCGCCGCCACGGCGGCCGACCTGGCCAGCGCGCGCCTGTCGGCCCAGGGCGAACTGGCCGCCAACTACTTCGCCGTGCGCCAGCTCGACGCCACGCGCGCACTGCTGGCGGACACCGTGGCCGGCTACGAGCGCGTGCTGCAGATCACCCGGAATCGCTTCAATGTCGGCATTGTCGCGCGCACCGACGTGCTGCAGGCCGAGACCCAGCTGGCCAGCGCCCGCAGCGACGAACTGAGCGTGGTGCGCCAGCGCGCCCAGGCCGAGCATGCGATCGCGATCCTGCTCGGCCGGGCGCCGGCCGAGTTCACGCTGGCGCCGCTGCCCGAATGGCGCGTGAAGGTGCCCGAGGTGCCGGTTGGCGTGCCGTCCACGCTGCTGCAGCGCCGCCCGGACATCGCCGCCGCCGAGCGCGACGTGGCCGCGGCGAACGCCGACATCGGCATCGCGCGCGCGGCCTACTTCCCGAACATCGCCCTGTCGGCATCGGGCGGCACGGTGGGCAGCCGCGTGTCGGATTTGTTCTCGGCATCGAGCGCGGCCTGGTCCTTCGGGCTGTCGGCGGCGCAGACCATCTTCAACGCCGGCGCCACCCGCGCCAGCGTGGCCGGCGCCGAGGCGCGCCAGCAGGCGGCGGCCGCGCGCTACCGTCAGACCGTGCTCACCGCCTTTGCCGACGTCGAGGACCAGCTGACCGCCACGCGCGTGCTGGCCCAGCAGCAGGACTTGCGCCGCCAGGCCGCCGAAGCGGCCAACCTGGTCGAGCAGCAGATCCTGAACCAGTACAAGGCGGGGCAGGTCAGCTATACGGAAGTGGTGCAGGCCCAGGTGACGGCGCTGAACGCGCGCCGCTCGCTGCTGCAGGTGCAGGCGGATCGCCAGACGGTGGCGGTGTCGCTGATCCAGGCGCTGGGGGGCGGGTGGCAAGTGGGCGACCAGCCGTAAGAGGACCGTTGGTTTACCGTAGGGTGGGCTCTTGAGCCCACGCGGTGCAGCGTGTGCATAGCGTTACGGTGTGCATAGGTACGACAGCGTGGGCTCGAGAGCCCACCCTACCAAACTACCAAACCTTGAAAAGCGCGGCCTCATGACCACCTTGCGTTGACATTTACTCAACGCAAAGTCTGCCATGTTCAATTTCCGTCATCCCCGGCCGGTCGTCGATGGACGCGCCATCGCCGTGCAGGTCGTGCAACAGAAGCAGGGGAGCAAGCCGCAGACTGGCGTACTCGTCATCGACAAGAAGGAAGAACCAGCGCCCATGCCGCCAACCGCAGGCACGGACGCTTCGACAAACACCTAGCTCAGGACCGCCGCCGCGCCAGCTGCACCCCGACCACCGCCGCCACCAGCGCCGCGCCCAAAGCCAGCTTCGCATGCCCCTGCGGCTGCGGCCGCAGCCCGTGGCTGTGGATGCCGTCCGCGCTGCGCGGCGGCTTGTACATGCTGCCGGTGGTGTTATTGGTGCGGTCCGCGCGCCGGCTCCAGGTGTCGAGGAAACGGCCCATCAGCGAGGTGGTGGCCGGCGAGGCCAGTTCGCCCAATTTCAGCATCGAGGCCGGCGCGCCGATCACAGTGGTGGCGCGCGGCTTGTGGGCCAGCTTGACGACCGCGTCGGCCACGGTTTCCGGGTCCAGCACGCCGGGCGGGTAGGACAGGCGGGCGCCGGTGTAATTGCCGGCATGCTCGAAGCCGGGCGTGTCAACGAAGGTCGGGTACACGTCGCAGATGTGGATGTGCGGCTGGTCGCGCAGTTCGCCGCGCAGCGCTTCGCTGAAGCCGCGCAGGCCGAACTTGCTGGCCGAGTAGGCGGCCGCATACGGCGAAGCGATGAAGCCGCCGGCCGAGATCATGTTGACCCAGATGCCGTGGCCCTGGCGCCGGAAGATCGGCAGCACGGCGTGGGCGTCGTGCATGTGGCTGAGCAGGTTGGTCTCGACCACGCGCCGGTGGTCCTCCAGCGGCACGTCGTGGTACTTGCCGACCACGCCGATGCCAACGTCGCTGAACCAGAGGTCGATGCTGCCCAGGGTCTCGTGCGCCCTGGCGGCGAAGCGCACCACGGCATCGGCGTCGGTGACGTCGACGACTTTGGTCTCGACCATGCCGCCGGCTTCGCGGCAGCGCCAGGCGATGTCTTCCAGGCCCGCCTTGCCGCGCGCGCCGAGCACCAGGCGCGCGCCCTGGCGGGCAAAGGCAATCGCGGTGGCGGCGCCGATGCCGCTGGACGCGCCGGTGATAACGACGCGCAGGTTCTTCTGATTCATCGTGTGGTCCTTTCTCGGATGGTGTAGCCGGCCAAATTGCCGCCGGGCATAAGCTGGACAGAAACAAAACGCATGCAGGGCATGGTGCCTACATGGCGGATTATTGGTCGCACGCTTTGATCGACCAGGCGCGAGGAAGAGCGAGGATCGGGTCTGATATTCGGTCACGAACGCGACCGTGATACGGTCTACTGACCCTCAAGTCAGCAATCGTGCGCGTTGTTATTGTGACATTGGCGATAATAAAGTACTGCCGCGTCAAGACATGGTCTGGCGGGCAAACCTGAACAACACTTTATTCATCGGAGAATCCATGTCCCGCCTCGTCACGCCTGCTGCCCGTCCATCCCTGACCATCCTGAAAGCCGCCATCCTGCTCGGCGCCACCGCGGCCGGCATGGCCCAGGCGCAGATGTCGCCTGCGCTCGACCGCATGAGCCTGTCGGCCGGCGCCTTCTACGCCGAGCCGAAGATCCACTTGGGCGGCGACACCCGCTACGGCCGCGTCGACACGCCCGACGAGAAGATCGGTGACGAAACCCTGCCGCGCGTGAAAGCCGAGCTGCTGTTCGGCGACAGCCACGGCCTCTCGTTCGACTACTTCCGCTTCAGCAAGGGCTACGGCGCCACGGTCGACGGCGACACCGAGTACGAGGGCCGTCCGGTGAGCGGCACCATCACCGCGAACGCCAAGCTGCGCGTGGAAATGGCGCGCCTGGCCTACAAATACTGGTTCGGGAAAGAGAAGAACGCCTTTGGCGTGGGCCTGGGCGCCGCTTACCTGCGCGCCAAGATCTCGGGTTCGGGCGAGGCCAACGTGAGCGCCGCGGCGCCGGTGGAGAACTATTCCTGGAGCGGTTCGGGTTCGGCCAGCGACAACGTCTGGGCGCCGACGGTCGAACTGTCGTGGCGCCATGCCCTCAACGACAAGGTGCGCCTGTTCGCCGAAGCCGGCGGCATCAAGAAGAACGGCGGCTCGGTGGAAGGGCACGTGTACAACGGCTCGGCCGGCGTCGAATGGGCCTTTGCGAAGAACGTCAGCCTGGTCGCCGACTACGGTATCCAGAAGATCGACCTGCACCGCAACCGCGAGCGCAGCGCCGACCTCGACCTGAAGCTGACCGGCCCATCGGCCTTCGTCAAGGTCCGCTTCTGACCTGACTGTTATTCGCCGTCGTCCTGCTGTGCGACTGGCGTGACGCGGATGCCGCGCCGCGCCAGCGCTTCGCGCAGCAGGAACTCGATTTCCGCGTTCACGCTGCGCAGGTCGTTGGCGGCCAGCCGCTGCAGCTGCTCCCACAGGGCGGGATCGATGCGCAGCGGGTAGGATTTTTTGCCGGGACTTGCCATCCGATTTGCCTTTGCTCTGCCCCAGGCCTTATTGGTAGAGGGTGCCGGTGTTCACGATCGGCTGGGTCTCGCGGTCCGAGCACAGCACCACCAGCAGGTTGCTGACCATCGCCGCCTTGCGCTCGCTGTCGAGTTCGACGATCTCGCGCTCGGCCAGCCCCTTCAACGCTTCTTCCACCATGCCGACCGCGCCGCGCACGATCTGGGCGCGTGCGCTGATGATGGCCTGCGCCTGCTGGCGGCGCAGCATCACCTGCGCGATCTCCGGGGCATAGGCCAGGTGGGTCAGCTTGGCGTCCACCGTTTCCACGCCTGCCGCCTCGAAGCGCTCGGTCAGCTCGGTGCGCAGCGCCAGCGCCACCTCGGCCGCGCCGCCGCGCAGGGTCATCTCGCCGGGCGCCAGGTCCTCGCCTTCGTCATACGCATACTGCGATGCCAGGTGGCGCAGCGCCGCTTCGGCCTGCACCGCTACGTAGCGCTCGTAGCTGTCGACCTCGAACATGGCCTGCGCCGTATCGCGCACCCGCCACACCACGGCGGCCGCGATCTCGACCGGGTTGCCGCGCTTGTCGTTGACCTTCAGGGTCGGGATGTTCAGGTTACGTGCGCGCACGCTCAGCTTGTGCTTGCGGTACAGCGGGAAGGCCCAGCGCAGGCCTTCGCTGCGGTCGGTGCCGACGTAGCGGCCGAACAGGGTCAGCACGACGCTTTCGTTCGGCTGCAGCATGTACAGCCCGGCCAGCACGACGATGCCCAGCACCACCGGCAGGATGCCGATCGGCCCCGCCGCGCGCATCAGCAGGCCGCCGGCCACGATGGCCAGCAGGCCGCCGGCAAAGGCCATGTAGCCGTTCAGCGAGGCGAGCGGGGTTTCCTGGCGCTTATGCGATGCCATTCCTTGGGTGGACATATCCGTGTCTCCGATGTGATCTAAAAGTGATATCACTTTAAGATCTCTTTTCCTTTTCGTCAAGAAAGATTTTGGATCGCCTCGACGCCGCACTATCCAGGCGCAGGCATGCATATTCCGCGATTTCTGCGGCTCAGCTGCGCTTTTGTGCAGTCCGTCACAATCCCCCGACCTTGCTTTTTGATAAAGCTACATTATCGATAACAAAAAATAGTCCCGGTCCGCGCTGGCGGAGCAGGGCGCCGAACGACCAAACTACCTGGAGAACAGCCGATGTTGTCAATCAAGCAGCTCAACAAGACCTACGCCAACGGCGTCAAGGCCATCAACGATGTCAGTCTCGAGATCCCGAACGGCATGTTCGGCCTGCTCGGACCGAACGGCGCCGGCAAGTCCTCGCTGATGCGCACCATCGCCACCCTCCAGGACCCCGACAGCGGCAGCATCCATTTCAACGGCATCGACGTCCTGCGGGACAAGGAGGGGCTGCTGCGCCAGCTCGGCTACCTGCCGCAGGACTTCGGCGTGTACCCGAAAGTGAGTGCGGAAAAGCTGCTGAACCACTTCGCCGTCCTGAAGGGCCTGACGCACAAGGGCGAGCGCAAGGAGGCGGTCGAGGCGCTGCTCCAGCAAACCAATTTGTGGGATGCGCGCAAGCGCGCCCTCGGCACTTATTCCGGCGGCATGCGCCAGCGCTTCGGCATCGCCCAGGCCCTGCTCGGCGCGCCGCGCCTGGTGATCGTCGACGAGCCGACCGCCGGCCTCGACCCCGACGAGCGCAACCGCTTCCTGAACCTGCTGGCCAAGATCGGCGAGCAGGTAGTGGTCATCCTGTCGACCCACATCGTCGAGGACGTGACCGACCTGTGCCCGCGCATGGCGATGATCGCGAAAGGCACCGTGCTGCTGCAGGGCGAGCCGCAAGCAGCGATCGACACGCTGAAGAACCGGGTGTGGCGCCGCACCGTCAGCCAGGAGGCGCTGCCGGAATACCAGGAACGCTTCAACGTGCTGTCGACGCGCCTGGTGGCCGGCCGCCCGCAGATCAACGTGTATGCCGAGTCGCAGCCCGACGACGGCTTCACGAGCGTCGAGCCGGACCTGGAAGACGTGTACTTCCTCCAGATCCGCAATGCCGGCCGCGCCGCGCAGGCCAAGGCTGCCGCGCCGGCGGCCAATGCAGCGGTCACGGCATAAGGAGCGGCCATGTTCAGGGAATTCTTTGCCTTCGAGCTGGGCACGCAGCTGCGCCAGCCCCTGCTCTGGGTCTGCGCCCTGCTGTTCGGCGCATTCGCCTTTGGCGCCACCACCACCGACGCCATCCAGGTCGGCGGCGCCATCGGCAACGTGAACCGCAATGCGCCGCTGGTCATCGCCCAGCTGCTGAGCGTGTTCAGTTTGATCTCGATGTTCGTGGTCACCATCTTCATTGCCGGCACCGTGCTGCGCGACAGCGAAGTCGGCATTGCCGACATGCTGTTCGCCACGCCGATGAAGAAGCACGACTACCTGGGCGGGCGCTTCGTCGCCGGCCTGGTGGCCTGCCTGTTCATCTTCGCCATCATCATGTGCGGCATGATGCTCGGCCCGCTGATGCCCTGGGTCGACGCCGCGCGCGTCGGGCCGTTTGCCGGCGGCGCCTATCTCTGGTCGCTGGGCGTGATCGTGGTGCCGAACCTGTTCTTCATCGGCGCCTTGCTGATGCTGCTGGCCGCCACCACGCGCTCGATCCTGATGGTGTACGTGGGCGTGCTGGCCTTTTTCGTGCTGTGGATCGTGGCCGGCAGCTTCACCTCGAACATCGACAACGAGTGGATCGCGGTGCTCACCGACCCCTTCGGCGTGCGCGCATTGAGCCGTGCCACGCGCTACTTCTCCACCGCCGATGCGAACGCCGGCCTGCCCGACTTCGGTGGCTACATCCTGGCCAACCGCGCGCTGTGGGCGGCCGTGGCGCTGGCGCTGTTTGGCCTGACCCTGGTGCTGTTCAAGCCGCAGCGCGCCGGCACCGGCAAGCGCCTGTTCGGCAAGGCGAAAGCGCCGGCGGCGAGCGCGCCCGTGCCAGCCAACCTGGCGCTGCCGCGAATTTCCTCACACCTGACTCCACGCTTCACTGCCGCCACGCGCTGGACCCAGTGCCTGCACATCTTCACCTTCGACGCCGCCGCCGTCTTCAGGAGCGTGCCTTTCCTGGTCATGCTGCTGCTCGGCGTGCTGAACATGGTCGGCAGTGCGAGCCAGATGGGGCGCATCTTCGGCACCGACGTGTATGCGACGACCGCCATGATGCTCGACGTCCTGAACAGCAGCTTCACCTTCCTGCTCCTGATCATCGTGACCTTCTACGCGGGCGAACTGATTTTCAAGGAACGGCAAGTAAAGATCGCGGACGTGAACGACGCCATGCCGGTGCCGAACTGGGCGCCGCTGGTGGCCAAGTGCCTGGCGCTGGTCGGCGTGGTGCTGGCCTTCCTGTTCACCGGCATCCTGGCCGCGATCGTGATCCAGCTGGTGCGCGGCGGCGCGCCGGTCGAATTCGGCCTGTACGTCAAGGGCATGCTGGTTTCAAGCGTTCCCTTCATCCTGATGGGCCTGATCGCCATCGTCCTGCAAGTCGTCACCAACAACAAGTTCATCGGCTATGGCCTGATGATCGTGTTCATGGTGTGGCAGGTCGTCGCCGGCGTCATGCACCTCGACCACAACCTGTACAACATCGCCGGCCTGCCGGCAACGCCGTATTCGGACATGAACGGCTACGGCCACTTCCTCACGGGCTGGGCCTGGTTTGCGCTGTACTGGACCCTGTTCGTGGTGGGCGCATTGATCGTGGCCCAGGCCTTCTGGGTGCGCGGTTTGTCGCTCGACTGGCGTACCCGCGTGCGCACCGCGGCCCGCCGCCTGAAAGGGCCATCCGGTGCGGCGCTGGCCGCCTGCGGCATCGCCTTTGCCGGCGTCGGCGCCTGGATCTTCCACAACACGAACACCCTGGCCCGTTACGAAGCCGGCGACGTGGCCATGGACAAGCAGGCCGACTACGAGAAGACCTACCGCAAGTACAAGGACCTGCCGCACGCGAAGATCACCGACGTGCGTGCCGACGTCGACATCTATCCGGAACAGCGCCGCGTCGCGATCCGCGGCCACTACGTCCTCGAGAACAAGACGGACCGGCCGCTTGACACCCTGCGCCTGCAAACCAACGCCGACGTGAGCACCACCTTTTCAAGCCTGCCCGCGCACAAGGTCGAGCTGGACGACAGGAAGTTCGGCTTCCGCATCATCAAGCTGGCCCAGGCCCTGCCGCCCGGTGGACGCCTACCGTTGGACTTCGTGGTCGACGTGCGCCGTCCGGGTTTCACCAACGGCGGCACGCCCGACACGATCAACCTGAACGGCACCTTCTTCAACAACCGTGCCTTCTTCCCGCTGGTCGGCTACCAGAGCGACTTCGAGCTGACCGACCGTAACGAGCGCCGCAAGCGCGGCCTGGGCGAACCCGAGCGCATGGCCAAGCTGGAAGACCAGGCGGCGCGCGCCAACTCGATGTTCGGGGCCGACGCCGACTGGATCAACTTCGAGACCACGGTGTCGACGACCGGCAACCAGATCGCGCTGGCGCCGGGCTACCTGCAAAAGACCTGGACCGAAAACGGCCGCAACTACTACCGGTACAAGATGGACCGGAAGATGATGCCGTTCTTCGCCTACCTGTCGGCCGACTGGCAGGTGAAGAAGGGCGAGTGGAAGGGCATCCCGATCGAGATCTACCACGACAAGAAGCACGCCTACAACGTCGACCGCATGATCGCCGGCACCCAGAAGGCGCTGGACTACTTCACGACCCAGTTCACGCCTTACCAGCACAAGCAGGTGCGCATCCTCGAGTTCCCGAACTACGCGAGCTTCGCCCAGTCGTTCGCGAACACGATCCCGTTCTCGGAATCGATCGGCTTTATCGCCGACCTGCGCGACAAGGAAGACCTGGATTACGTGTTCTACGTGACCGCCCACGAGATGGCGCACCAGTGGTGGGGCCACCAGGTGACGGCCGCCAATGTGCAGGGCGCGAGCATGCTGATCGAATCGCTGTCGCAGTATTCGGCGCTGATGGTGATGGAGAAGGAATACGGCCGCGGCCAGATGCGCCAGTTCCTGCGCTACGAACTCGATCGCTACCTGAGCTCGCGCGGCGGCGAACTGATCGAGGAACTGCCGCTGGTGCGCGTGGAGAACCAGGCCTACATCCACTACCGCAAGGGCAGCCTGGTGTTCTACCGCCTGCGCGACGAGATCGGCGAAGAAGCCCTGAACCGCGCCCTGAAGCGCTTCCTGCAGGACAAGGGCTACCAGGAGTCGCCGTTCACCACCTCCGCCGAACTGCTCGACTATATTCGCGCCGAAGCGCCACCCGCCAAGCACGCGCTGATCGCCGACCTGTTCGAGAAGATCGTCTTCTACGATAACCGCGTGCTCGAAGCGAGCGCGAAAAAGCGCAGCGACGGCCAGTGGGACGTGACGATGAAGCTGCACCTGGTGAAGATGGAAGCCGACGGCAAGGGCAAGGAAACCGTGCGCGCCTACGACGAGCCCGTGGAAATCGGCGTGTTCGCCCGCGCCAAGGGGGCCAAGGAAGCCGACGAGAAGGTGCTGCTGCTGGACAAGCGTGCGCTCTCCGGCGAGAACCCGGTGGTGACCGTGACCGTCAAGGAGCAGCCCTTCGAAGTCGGCGTCGATCCGTACAACAAGATGATCGACCGGGTCTCGCGCGACAACCGCAAGGAAGTCAGTATCGACTGAGCGAAAACAGCGGGGGGCAGGTCCCGACATCCGGACACGGCCTCTGCTGTAGCGCCATCATCGGCAGCGCCTATGCCGATCGCACAGGCCGGGTGGACGAGGCCGCGCCCGGGCTGGTGTGTCCTGCCCCGCCACGCTGTTTCGCCGGCCTAGCCGCAGGTTTCGACGTAGGCCACTGCCGGCTGCAGGCCGGCGCGCATCTTCGTCACCTTGTCGCCGGTGACTTCCAGGACGATGGCGGAACGGCCGTCGGCGCCCGGGAAGCTTACGTAGTGGCCGCTTTCGTCGTACTTGTGCGGCGTGACCTCGGCCGCGGGATGCTTGGCGCGGATCTGCGCCAGCGTGGCGCCGAACGGCACGCCCACGGCGTTCTCGATGCCGGGTTCGGCATCGGCCCGCGTCACGACATCGTTTTCGACCATGAAGCGCAGCTTCGGCAGGGACGCGAAGCGCACCATGCTGCAGGCGGGGTCGAAAGGCTCGGGCAAGGCGGCCTTGCTGCCGGCGGCCTGCTGCGCCTGTTCCAGCGTCATGCCGAAGCGGATGGCGCCGACGCCATCCGCGCGCAAGCTTGTCGACGTATTCGCCGGCGCGGGTGTCGCAGCGACCGGTGCTTTCTGCGGCATTGCAGTGCCGGCAGGTGCGGCAGGCGGTGCTTGTTTCGAACATGCGCTCAACAGCGCGAGCATGCCGAGTAATAGTGGCTTACGCATGAAGGCCTTTCTTTTTGATATCAATTTACTCTCGACTATACTGGGGCGACGCGATGGCGGACGCACGAACGGGTCCGCCGACCTCGCTTTGAAAGGAAAAACGCTTGAAAGCGCTGCACGCCAGAGCGCTCCCGAGCGGAAAATTCGTGGCAAATGCCTTGTGCGCCGCGAAACCGAAAACCGACGCGACATGGCCGGGGAAGGAAGCGCCGCCCGGGTGGAGCGGTGGCGTTTTCCTCGATGAAGCGTGGCGAGCCAGGCATGCGCTGAGCCCTGGCTTTCAGTTTCGCCAGTAATGAATCAGCGCCCGATTTTATCGAAATTACTCATGAATACATTGCCACCGTATCCGCAGGCACGCCTGCTGCGTGCCGACGCCGCCAGCGTCGTCGTGACCTGGTCGTTCATGGCCGCGGCGGTGCTGCTCTGGTGGATCAGCGCCTTCATGGCCCCTGCGCTTGGCGGCGCCGCGCGGCTGGCCTTGTGGGGGATGTTCCTGGCCGGTGCGGTGCACATTGTCCTGGCCCTGCTGCACCGCTGTCCGGGTTGCGGCAAGCACCCGACGATCCAGGGCTTTGCGGCGCCGCACCCGGCCTCGCTGTCGCAATCGCGCGCGGCAGGGTGGGCCGGCGTGGTGACGAGCGTGGTGCGCAGGAAGCGCTTTGCCTGCATCCATTGCGGCGCCGGATACGTGGTCTAGACCGCCCGCCTGTATCCACGGCCGGGCTCGTGTCCGGATGTCGGACCTGCCCCCCGCTGTTCAGATGCCGGCCGCTTCGCCCTGGTCGCGGGCGGCTTGCAGCCGGGCGACGGTGGGGGCAAGCCAGCCGGGATCGAACTGGTCGCCGGCGAAGGGGTTCGGCGCCGTTGCGGCGACCTTCCACATCTGGTCGAAATAGGCCTCGGAGGGGTCGCTCTGGTCGCGGTAGGCCAGCCACACGCGCGAGGCGCGCTGCGGTTCCCGGGCAAAGAACAGCAGGGTCGCGTTCTGCTTATTCTTGCAGAACAAACCGAAATACGAGCGTGGGAGTGCGGCCAGGTGCGGGCAGTTCACCGGGTTGTACTGTTCGTGGACGAAGTCGCCCAGCGCGCTGCCGTAGAACCGGATCTGGTAGCCGCCGGGATGCTTCGCCTCGATCCGTCTCTGCAAGGAGCAATGGGCGCGGATGATGTTCCGGCAGGACTGGAACCGCTGCGCACTGAGCGCGCCCTGTTCGAAATTGCTCACGTTAAACAGGCGCTGGATGACGATGCCCCTGTCGCACGCGGCCGCGGCGGCGTGTTCGAACATCGCCATCAGCGTGTGTTCGTAGAACAGGACGTTGGCGACCGACTTGTAATGGTCGCCGCTCTCCAGCGAAGACAGCAGCGTGCTGAGCACCTTGCCTGCCACTTCGCGCGGGTCGGGCAGGCTGTAGTCGTGGCCGCCCGGCGAGACATAGCGGTTGGAAACGTCTTCGTGGAACAGATTCAGGGTCTCGGCAAAGGTCAGCGAGTCGTGTGTCAGGTCCGCCAGCAGATTCAGGCAGGCGTTGCTGTGCAGGATATTCGGTCCCGCAGCGCCGGCCCGGTCAGGCTCGGCATGCATGGCACGGGATCGGGCATTGATCTCGACCGCCTGCTGGACGGTCGCCACCAGTT
>Ga0308160_10004652_pt1 | contig 14587 bp, 7 predicted proteins | sample PhyFR1_FD_201036 | JGI IMG/M metagenome (GOLD analysis project Ga0308160, IMG submission 201036) | Phyllosphere microbial communities from UC Gill Tract Community Farm, Albany, California, United States - DLSLF.R1 | ecosystem: Host-associated > Plants > Phyllosphere > Unclassified | place: USA...
CGGAATTCTTCATCTTCGACTCGGTCAACTGGAAAGTCGACATGTCGGGCTCGATGGTCAAGATCAACTCGGAAGAAGCGTCCTGGTCGACCGACAAGGAATTCGAAGGCGGCAACAGCGGCCACCGTCCGACCGTCAAGGGCGGCTACTTCCCGGTCCCGCCGGTCGACAGCTTCCAGGACATGCGTTCGGAAATGTCGCTGATCCTCGAATCGCTGGGCATCCCGGTCGAAGTGCACCACCACGAAGTGGCCGGCGCCGGCCAGATGGAACTCGGCACCAAGTTCTCGACCCTGGTCGAGCGCGCCGACTGGACCCAGAACCTGAAGTACGTGATCTGGAACGTGGCCCACAGCTACGGCAAGACCGCGACCTTCATGCCGAAGCCGATGAACGGCGATAACGGCTCGGGCATGCACGTGCACCAGTCGATCTGGAAAGACGGCAAGAACCTGTTCGCCGGCGACGGCTATGCCGGCCTGTCGGAAACCGCCCTGTTCTACATCGGCGGCATCATCAAGCACGCCAAGGCCCTGAACGCGATCACCAACCCGGGCACCAACTCGTACAAGCGCCTGGTGCCGGGCTACGAAGCCCCGGTCAAGCTGGCTTACTCGGCCAAGAACCGTTCGGCCTCGATCCGCATCCCGCATGTGGCGAACCCGAAAGGCCGCCGCATCGAGACCCGCTTCCCGGACCCGCTGGCCAACGTCTACCTGTGCTTCGCAGCGCTGCTGATGGCCGGCCTCGACGGCATCCAGAACAAGATCCACCCGGGCGAAGCCGCGACCAAGGACCTGTACCACCTGCCGCCGGAAGAAGACAAGCTGATCCCGACCGTGTGCGCCTCGCTGGAAGAAGCGCTGGACGCCCTGAACAAGGACCGCGAGTTCCTGACCCGCGGCGGCGTGTTCAGCGACAGCATGATCGACGCCTACATCGACCTGAAAATGGGCGAAGTCCAGCGTCTGCGCATGACCCCGCACCCGGCCGAATTCGACATGTACTACTCGTCGTAATCGATCGGGCAACTGTGGGAAAGCACATTGCTGGCCTGGCATGCCAGCCCGGCAATGTGTATCCTTGCGGTAACAAAAACGCGGAGAAAGCCGGTAGGCTCCTCCGCGTTTCTCGTTGAATGTCCGGTGAATGGGGTATAGTCGGTGGATTCCCAACCAGACACTTTCCGTGTCGACTGACCTGATGCAGATGACAAGCAACAGCTTTATTTTGCGCCCGGCCGGTATCGCGGCAGCCTTTACGCTGATCGCGGCCATGGCGCATCCCAGTGCCCACGCCGATTCCACTGTCTATAAATGCGTCGACAAGAACGGCCGGGTCGAATTCACCGACATCAATAAATCCGGCTGCAAGGCGCTCGACCTGCCCGGCTATATTCCTGCGCCGCCGCAGGCCGCACGCCCGAACCCCGCACCGTCGCCGGCGGTGACGATGCGCCAGGGCGCGCCACGCCCGGCGGGCGCCAGTCCGTCGAATTTCCCGCGCGTGGACACCTCCACCCAGCGCGCGCGCGACGACGACCGCCGCGAGATCCTCAACGAAGAGCTGCGCGCCGAGGAAAAGAAGCTGGCCGACCTGAAGCGCGACTTCAACAACGGCGAACCCGAGCGCCAGGGCAACGAGAAGAATTACGCGAAGTACCAGGAACGCGTGGCCGGCATGCGCGACGACATCGGCCGCGCCGAAAAGAACGTCGAGGCGATCAAGCGCGAGATCGCCAATACTCGCTGACGCAGACGCACGCTGACACGCTGACACCAACGCACGCAGATACCAAGCCGCATGAACGCCATTCCGCCCCATCCTCCCGCCAACGACCGCTTCGCCGGCCTCGATCTGCTCGCGTCCGCCGTGCTGGTGGTGGATGCCTGCGGCCTGGTGCGGCACGCCAATCCGGCGGCCGAGCACCTGCTCGAGATCTCGGTCAAATCGCTGTCGCGCCAGAAGCTGGCCAGCCTGTTCACCAACGGCGAAGAACTCGGCACGCTGTGCCAGCAGGCCGCCGCCCACAAGTACGCCGACCTGCGCCAGGACCTGACCCTGCACCGGCCGGCGCGCGAGCCGCTGCACGTGCACATCATCGTCAGCGCCGCCGGCGAAGCCGAAGTGGTGGTCGAGCTGCGCGAAAACGTGCAGCAGCTGAAACTCGACCGCGAAGAACGCCTGCTCGACCAGAGCCAGGCCAACAAGGAACTGATCCGCAATCTCGCGCACGAGATCAAGAACCCGCTGGGCGGCATCCGCGGCGCGGCGCAGCTGCTGGAACTGGAATTGCCGGATGCCCACCTGAACGCCCTGCGCGAATACACCCAGGTGATCATCAAGGAAGCCGACCGCCTGCAGACCCTGGTCGACCGCCTGCTGGCGCCGCACCGCCGTCCGCATATCGTCGGCGACGTCAATATCCACGAAGTGTGCGAACGGGTGCGCAGCCTGGTGCTGGCCGAGTTCCCGTCGGGCCTGGCGATCCGGCGCGACTACGACGCCTCGATTCCCGAATTCCGCGGCGACAAGGAACAACTGATCCAGGCCGTGCTGAACATCGTCCACAACGCCGCCCAGGCGCTGCGCAGCCGCATCGCCGACGGCGACGCCGAGATCGTATTGCGCACGCGGGTGGCGCGCCAGGTCACCCTGGCGAAGGTCCGTTACGGGCTGGCATTAGACTTGCATATCATCGATAACGGACCGGGCATCGCGCCCGAGATCCGCGACCGCATCTTCTACCCCCTGGTCTCGGGGCGCGAAGGCGGCAGCGGACTCGGGCTCACCTTGGCGCAGACCTTCGTGCAGCAGCACATGGGCCTGATCGAGTGCGAAAGCCGGCCTGGACTAACGGACTTCCGCATCCTGATTCCCCTGCCATAAGCGGGGGAGGAGAGGGCGACACGGAAGTCCCCCTTGAACTAGCGCGGGAAGCAAGAACTAATGAAACCAATCTGGATTGTCGACGACGATGCATCGATCCGCTGGGTGCTGGAAAAAGCCCTGGCGCGTGAAAACCTCGCAACCCGGAGCTTTGCCAGCGGGCGCGAGGCCCTGGCCGCGTTCGAAACCGACACGCCGCAAGTGCTGGTGTCGGATATCCGGATGCCGGGCGAATCCGGCCTCGACCTGCTGGCGGCCGTCAAGGAAAGCCACCCCGGTCTCCCGGTGATCGTGATCACCGCCTTTTCCGACCTCGATTCGGCGGTCGCCTCGTTCCAGGGCGGCGCCTTCGAATACCTCGCCAAACCCTTCGATATCGACAAGGCCGTCGCCCTGATCCGGCGCGCGCTGGAAGAGAGCCTGCGCGAAGCCAGCGTCGAGATCGCGCCGACCGAGACCCCGGAAATCCTGGGCCAGGCACCGGCGATGCAGGAAGTGTTCCGCGCCATCGGCCGCCTGTCGCAATCGAACGTGACGGTACTGATTACCGGCGAGAGCGGTACCGGCAAGGAACTGGTGGCGCGCGCGCTGCACAAGCACAGTCCGCGTGCGGCGCAACCCTTCATTGCACTGAACACGGCGGCGATTCCGAAGGACCTGCTGGAATCCGAACTGTTCGGCCACGAGCGCGGCGCCTTTACCGGCGCCCAGGCGATGCGGCGCGGCCGCTTCGAGCAGGCCGAGAACGGTACGCTGTTCCTGGACGAGATCGGCGACATGCCGTTCGACCTGCAGACGCGATTGCTGCGCGTGCTGTCCGACGGCCACTTCTACCGCGTCGGCGGCCACCAGCCGGTGAAGGCCAACGTGCGCGTGATCGCGGCCACCCACCAGAACCTGGAGCAGCGCGTACGCGACGGTTTGTTCCGCGAAGACTTGTACCACCGCCTCAACGTGATCCGCCTGCGCCTGCCAAGCCTGCGCGAGCGCCGTGAGGATATCCCCATTCTGGTGCGCCACTTCCTGGTGCAGAGTGCACACCAGCTGGGCGTCGAACCGAAACGCTTGAGCGAGGAGGCGACGCGTTTCCTCTCCGGCCTGGAGCTGCCGGGTAATGTGCGCCAGCTGGAAAACCTGTGCAACTGGATCACCGTGATGGCCCCTGGCCAGACGGTCGAGGTCAAGGACTTGCCGCGCGACCTGACCCAGGCCCAGCAAAGCCTGCCGGCCCTGAACAGCCTGGGCGCGGCGGTGGCGATGCCGGCACCGTCGGCCGGACCCCTGAGCGCGGCCCTGAACGGCGCCATCAATGGGTCGATAAGCGGGTCGATAAGCGGGTCGATGAACGGGGCGATGGGTGCCAACGGCGCCGACGGCGCGGCGCTGGGCATCGCCGGTGCCGGCTTCGGGTCGGTGCTGGCGAACGGCGCCGACGGCTGGATCGGCCTGCTGGAGCTGCAGGCGGCGCGCATGCTGTCGGACGGCCAGGTCGAGGTGATGGATGTGCTGGGGCGGCAGTTCGAGTCGGCGCTGATCCGCACCGCGCTGAAGCACACCCACGGGCGCAAGAACGATGCGGCGATCCGGCTGGGGATCGGGCGCAATACCATCACGCGCAAGATCGCCGAGCTGGGCATCGACGGGGCCAAAGACGAATGATCGCCGCCGGGGCGGGCACGGCGTGACCGCCCCGGCACGCTCTTTTCTGATCCGATGATGTAAACTCTGTCATCCGCGCAACAAGCGCTGCTTTGACGAATTTCCATGCTGATCAACTGCGTCGCCTACCAGGAAGGCAAGAAGCTGTCCGATATTCCGGTCGAGGACATCAGTGACTATCTCGACAAGCCCGGCTGCTTCGTCTGGGTCGCGCTGCGCGACGCCAGCGCCGACGAGATGGCCAAGATGCAGGAGGAGTTCAACCTGCACGAACTGGCGGTGGAAGATGCGGCGCGCGGCCACCAGCGTCCCAAGGTCGAGGAGTACGGCGACTGCCTGTTCACCGTGGTGCACACGGTCGACCTCGAAGGCGACCGCCTGGCCACCGGCGAGCTGGCGATCTTCGCCGGTCCCAACTACGTGCTGTCGGTGCGCCGCGACGCCGCCAAGAACTTCCTCGGCGTGCGTGCGCGTGCCGAGCGCGAGCCGCACCTGCTGAAGATGGGCTCCTCGTTCGTCATGTATGCGCTGATGGACGCGGTGGTCGACCGTTACTTCCCGATCGTCGACATGCTGGAATCGGAACTCGAGACCATCGAGGACCGCATCTTCACCCACGGTGCCCAGCGCAACAACGTCGAGCGCCTGTACCAGCTCAAGCGCAAGGCCCTCGAGCTGCGCCATGCGGTGACGCCGCTGATGGATGCGGTAGGACGCCTGCTGGGCGGCCGGGCGCCGACGCTGGCCACCGGCGTGCAGGATTACATGCGCGACGTGCACGACCACCTGATCCGCATCTCCGGCCGACTCGACACCATCCGCGACACCATCGCCACCGCGATCCAGGTCAACCTGTCGATGGTCTCGATAGACGAGAGCGAAGTCAACAAGCGTCTGGCCGCCTGGGCCGCGATCTTTGCCGTGTTCACCGCCTTTGCCGGCGTGTGGGGCATGAATTTCAAGTTCATGCCCGAGCTGGAGTGGAAGTACGGCTATCCGATGGCAATCGCGGTCATGGTCGGCGTCTGCCTCTACCTGTACCGGCTATTCAAAAAGGCCGGCTGGCTCTAAGCCTCATTGCAACACAAGGCAGGCAGCATGCCGAACCCTTGTTCGGCAGGCATCCCCGCGTCCCGCATTTCGTTGTCGTGTCCAAAATAGAACGCGCCGAACTTTGTTCAGCAACCCGAGATTTGTTTCAAAATGTTCTGTTGCAATTTGTGAGAATTTGCGTGCGTCAATATTGACGGATACTCAAGCGGGCGATCATTATTCGTTCCCCGGCTTGGGTAGAACACGAATCGTCCCAAGCCAGACTGATTAACTTTATTTAGTTTGGACCTGAATGATTAAGCAAACAGTACTCGCGCGCTCGCTGCGCGTGATGTTCGCGGGCGGTGTCGCGGCAGGCGTCGGCCTGGCCGCCCTGCCTGCAATGGCACAGGAGACCGCTGCGCCGGTCGCCCGCGTCGAAGTGACCGGCTCGTCGATCAAGCGCGCCGACGTCGAAGGTTCGCTGCCGGTGCAGGTCGTCAGCGCCGCCGACATCAAGCGTACCGGCGCCACCAACACCGCCGAACTGCTGACCACCCTGAGCTCGAACTCGATGGCCGGCGCGACCAACCAGGCACAAGGTGCCGGTCTGTCGACCTACGGCATGTCGAGCGCCAGCCTGCGCGGCCTGGGCGCCAGCAAGACCCTGATCCTGGTCAACGGCCGCCGTCTCGGCAACTACGCCACCGACGGCACCGCCGTCGACGTCAACTCGATCCCGCTGGCCTCGATCGACCACGTGGAAGTGCTGAAGGACGGCGCATCCGGCGTGTACGGTTCCGACGCGATCGGCGGCGTCATCAACTTCATCACCCGCCAGAACTACCAGGGCGTGGAAGTCAACGGCTACACCAGCGTCAGCCGCTACGGCGGCGGCCAGACCCACAAGGCCAGCATCATCGGCGGCTGGGGCGACTTCGACGAAGACCGCTACAACATCACCGTGTCGGCCGACTTCAGCAAGGACAACGCCATCTTCGGCAACCAGCGCGACTACGCCAACACCGCCTGGAACAACAACGGCCTGCGCGACGCCAGCGCCACCCCGAGCGGCAACTTCTCGACCTTCGACCCGGTCACCACCCGTAACGCCAACGGCGTGATCCCGAACGCGCTGAACACCATCGGCCGCGGCATCGGCAATCCGCTGTCGCCGAACAACTGCGCCGCCAACGGCAGCGCCTTCGACGCCAACCTGGGCACCTGCCGCTACGACAGCTCGCCGGTCCTGAACCTGGTGCCGGCCACCAAGCGCGCCAACGTCGGCGGCAGCTTCCGCTTCAAGCTGAACGACAAGGCCGAGTTCTTCATGGAAGGCTTCGTGTCGCGCAACGAGACCACCCAGTCGGCCCAGCCGTCGCCGTACAGCGCCTCGTTCCTGTCGACCGACCCGGCTTTCCAGACCCAGAACCTGTACCCGGCCATCATCGTTTCGCCGAGCAGCCCGTACTACCCGACCAACCTGGCCACCGCGGCCGGCGTCAACGGCCAGCCGCTGACCGTCAGCTACCGCGCCTTCGACGGCGGCGGCCGCGTCGCCAAGGACACCGCGATCGCCTCGCACCTGGCGATGGGCTTCCGCGGCACCGTCAAGGGCTTCGACTACGACGTCGCCTACACCCACAACTCGAGCGACGTCACCGAGCGCGCGATCCAGGGTTACCAGAACCAGACCGCGCTGGTCAAACTGCTGAGCAACAACAACGCCTTCAATCCGCTGGCCCAGTACCAGTCGGCCGACCTGGCGCAGCAGATCTACGCGACCAACTACGTCGGCGCGGTGATGAACGCGACCCTGCGCAACGACTCGCTGGCCGCACGCATCTCGGGCGACCTGTACCAGCTGCCGGCCGGCATGATGAAGTTCGCGGTCGGCGCATCGATGGCCGACGAGAACCTGTCGATCAACCCGAGCCAGGCCTACCAGAGCGGCGACGTGTCGGGCTACGGCGGCGCCCAGCTGCCGCTGTCGACCTCGCGCAATTCGTCGGCCGTGTTCGCCGAGACGATCATCCCGATCATCAAGAACCTGGAAGCCGACGTCGCCGTCCGCCACGACCGCTACCCGAACGCCAGCGCCACCAACCCGAAGGTCAGCCTGCGCTGGCAGCCGATCTCGCAGGTGCTGCTGCGCGGTTCCTACGGCAAGGGCTTCCGCGAGCCGTCGCTGCCCGAGCTGTACAACCAGCAGACCATCGGCACCAGCCCGAACCTGACCGACCCGCAAACCGGCCAGTTCGGCCAGTTCAACCAGACCTACGGCGGCAACCGCAACCTGCAGCCGGAGAAGTCGGAACAGTCGTCGCTGGGCATCGTGGTCGATCCGGTCAAGGGCCTGTCGGTCGCCGTCGACTGGTGGAAGATCAACGTCAACAACCTGGTGACCACCCTGACGCCGTCGTTCACGCTGGCCCAGGCCTACGCCGGCAACCCGCTGTACACCGGCCTGGTGACCCGCGATCCGGCAGGTAACATCACCAACATCGTCGGCACCAACATCAACGCCGGCAGCGTGAAGACCGAAGGCGTCGACCTGGACCTGCGCTGGGCCATCCTGAAGAGCCCGACCTACGGCAACTTCAACCTGCGCCTGAACGGTACCTACACCTCGAAGTACGACCTGACCCTGGCCGACGGCACCGTGCAGCGCAGCGTGGCACGCACCATCGACAACGAGGGCAACGTCCTGAGCGCGGTCAACCAGGGTGGCGTGATCTTCCGCTGGAAGGATCAGCTGACGCTGGACTGGAAGTACAAGCAGTACGGCCTGTCGTTGACCAACAACTTCCAGTCGGGCTACTGGGACAGCTACCGTGCCGATGCGGACGAACCGATCGCACAGCACGTCGGCGCGTTCTCGACCTGGGACCTGCAGGGCACCTACGGCGGCATCAAGAACCTGACCCTGACCGCAGGCGTCAAGAACCTGTTCAACCGCAAACCGCCTGAAGTCATCACCGGCGGCTCGTTCTTCCAGACCGGCTACGATCCGACCTACTACGATCCGCATGGCCAGACTGGCTACGTGAGCGCCAGCTACCAGTTCTGATGTTCCCGTAACGTCGAGCAGGTAAAAGAAAACCCGCCACTGCGAAGTGGCGGGTTTTTTCATGTCCTTCGTCTTCGCGAAAAACGTTTATCGTTTGCCGCCACCCCACGCGCCGCCGGCCGACGCCAGCATCACCAGCCCGATCGCCAGCCACTGCACCGGATTCAGGCGTTCTCCCAGCACCAGCCAGCCGGCCAGTGCGCTCACCGCCGGCGAGGCGCTGACCAGGATGCCGAACACGCGCCGCGGCAGGCGCCGCAGCGCAATCATCTCCAGCGAATACGGCAGGGCGCTCGACAGCAGGGCGACGCCCAGGCCGGCCGCCAGCACGCCCGGCGCGAGCAGGGCGGCGCCAGCGTGCAGCGCGCCCACCGGCACCGTGAACAGCGCCGCCGCCAGCATGCCCCAGCCCACCGCCTGGCCGCCCTGCAGGGTCGAGACGCGCTTGCCGAACACGATGTACATGGCCCAGCACAGCGCCGCGCCGGCGGCCAGTAGGATGCCGACCGGATCGAGGCCGCCACCGTGCGCATGCACGGGCAGCAACAGCCACAGTCCGAGCACGGCGCAGGCCAGCCAGGCGAAATCGGTGACGCGGCGCGAGCCGGCCAGCACCACCAGCAGCGGTCCGGTGACTTCGATGGCGACGGCAATGCCAATCGGAATGCGCGCAAACGCGCCGTAGATCAGCAGGTTCATGCAGCCCAGCATCAGGCCGTAGAGGAGCAGATTGGGAAGGGCGCTGCGCGGCAGCGGCGTGCGCCAGGGCCGGAACCAGCCCAGCAGCAGGCAGGCCGCCAGGCCGACCCGCAGCGCGGTCACGCCCTGGCTGCCGACGACCGGGAACAGGTGCTTGGCGATGGCGGCGCCGACGTAGGTCGACAGCATGGCGCCCAGCAGTGCAGCAACAGCGCCACCGCCGGCGCTGTCATGGGCGTGCGTGATACGGCCCGGTTCAGCCGCCATGCGGCACGGGTGCGCCCGCCATCGACAGCGCCACGGCTTCCGCGATGCGGATGCCGTCCACCGCCGCCGACATGATGCCGCCCGCGTAACCCGCGCCTTCGCCGGCCGGGAACAGGCCGCGCGTGTTCAGGCTTTGCAGGCTGTCGTCGTGGCGCTTGATGCGGATCGGCGACGAGGTGCGGGTCTCGACGCCGGTCAGCACCGCGTCTTCCTTGTAGTAGCCGCGGATCTGCTTGTCGAAGGCGACGAAGGCTTCGCGCAGCGCGACGGTGGCATAGTCGGGCAGGGCCGGGCCGAGGTCGGTCAGGTGCACGGCCGGCTTGAACGACGGGGTCACCGAACCGAATGCCGTGGAGGGCACGCCGCGCACGAAGTCGCCCATCAGCTGGCCCGGCGCGTCGTAGTTGCTGCCGCCCAGAACGAAGGCACGCGATTCCAGCTCGCGCTGGAAGGCGATGCCGGCCAGCGGGTGGCCCGGGTAGTCGGCCGGAGTGATGCCGACCACGATCGCGCTGTTGGCGTTGCGCTCGGCGCGCGAGTACTGGCTCATGCCGTTGGTGACCACGCGGCCTTCTTCCGAGGATGCCGCCACCACGGTGCCGCCCGGGCACATGCAGAAGCTGTACACGCTGCGGCCGTTGGACGCGTGGTGCACGATCTTGTAGTCGGCCGCGCCGAGGATCTTGTTGCCGGCGTTCGGACCGAAGCGGCAGGCGTCGATCAGCGATTGCGGGTGCTCGACGCGGAAGCCGATCGAGAACGGCTTGGCTTCGATATAGACGCCGCGGTCGTACAGCATCTGGAAGGTATCGCGCGCGCTGTGGCCGATCGCCATCGTCAGGTGGCGGGTCGGAATCGTTTCGCCGGACGCCAGCTTGACGCCGACCACCTGGCGGTTGTTGCCGTCGCCTTCGATCAGCACGTCTTCCACGCGCGTTTCAAAACGGATCTCGCCACCCAGCGCCAGGATCTCGGCACGCATTTGCTCGACCATTTTCACCAGCCTGAAGGTGCCGATGTGCGGCTTGCTGACGTACAGGATCTCTTCCGGCGCGCCCGACTTGACGAACTCGGTGAGGACCTTGCGGCCGTAGTGCTTCGGGTCCTTGATCTGGCTGTACAGCTTGCCGTCCGAGAAGGTGCCGGCGCCGCCCTCGCCGAACTGCACGTTGGACTCGGTGTTCAGCTTGCGCTTGCGCCAGAAGCCGAAGGTATCGACGGTCCGCTCGCGCACGATCTTGCCGCGCTCGAGGATCAGCGGCTTCAGGCCCATCTGGGCCAGGATCAGCGCCACGAACAGGCCGCACGGCCCCATGCCCACCACCACCGGGCGCGGCATGCCCGGCGCCGGGTTGCCGGCTTCGACGAACTTGTAGCCGGTGTCGGGTGCCGGCATTACATGTTGATCGCCCTTCAGGCGCGCCAGCACCTGCGCCTCGTCGCGGACTTCGACTTCGAGCGCATAGATCAGCACGATCGCACTGCGTTTGCGCGCGTCGTAGCTGCGCTTGAAGATCTTGTAGTCGACCAGGTCGTCGCCGTCGATGCCGAGCCGGCCGACGATGGCGTCGCGCAGGGCCTGGTCAGGGTGATTCAGGGGGAGTTTGAGTTCGTTAATTCGCAGCATGGTGGATTCGTGACTGGCGCGCCCGGCCTCGTGCCGGGGCAGCAGATGGGGCAAACGTCAAGTATAAGGCATCGCCACCGGCATCGGGGCGGCTTGGAGGAGAGGGCAGCATGCCACGCCACAGGATTTAACAAAGTTTTTCAAAAGCAACTAAGTAATTGTTAAACCGGGATGTTGGCTGGTGCGTGCTGCACCATTTTGGGCACTGCCCGGATTATTGCACTGCCGCGCATGTACATATGCATATGCATGAGTAAATACGACGTATGTACATGCAATTTCTTGTAATTACAGACCAAAAAGTACATACGTGAACAGATATTGTTGCACTGCACAAAAACGAACGTGAACCATTTTTGTGCATGGAATGTGTTGTTTCTACACATTCGTACAAGTATGTTTCATTGACACTTTCCCTTTTGCCATGGTTTTATCGATACATCAGTAACGTTTGATATGTATCCGATGTTAGTTGAGAGCGGTCTTCCGGGACGCGCTGGGTGAACTGCAGTAACAGTAGCCAAACCACTTTGAGAGAAATCCACGAAGGAGAAGTTTTCATGATGTTCAAATTGAAGTCGATGCCATCCGCGATCTGGTGCATGCTCGCGACCGGTGCCCTGGCAGCCGCCGCACCGGCAATGGCTCAGACCACCGAAGCCGCCGGCGCCACCAGCGCCAGCCCGCAGCGCGTGGTCGTGACTGGCTCGCTGATCAGCCGTACCGACACGGAGACCCCGACCCCGGTGCAGGTGCTGACGGCACAAGACATCCAGCGTAGCGGCAAGACCTCGGTCGCCGAACTGCTGAACGACCTGGCCGCCAACGGCGCGGGCACCCTGGGCACCGGCTTCTCGGGCGCCTTCGCCAACGGCGCCGCCGGCGTTTCGCTGCGCGGCCTGACCGTGGGCTCGACCCTGGTCCTGATCGACGGCCACCGCATGTCGCCGTACGCGATCGGCGACGACTCGCAGCGCTCCTTCGTCGACGTTTCCAACATCCCGTTCGATGCCGTCGAGTCGATCGAAGTCCTGAAGTCGGGCGCCTCGTCGCTGTACGGCTCGGACGCGGTCGCAGGCGTGATCAACATCAAGCTGAAGAAAAACTTCCAGGGCACCCGCTTCTCGGCTGAAGCCGGCAACACCCAGCACGGCGGCGGCCAGACCAAGCGCGCGTCGATCAGCACCGGTATCGGCGACATCGACAACGACGGCTATAACGCCTTCATCACCGCCGAATGGCGCCACCAGGACGCCATCATGGTGTCGGACCGCGACCAGTTCGCCTGGGACAACCGCGACTGGCGTTCGCGCGGCGGCAACAACCTGACCCTGGGTGTGCCGACCTCGCTGAACAGCTTCCTGACCCCGGGCAGCTCGCCTTTCCTGTACAACCCGACCGGGACCGGCGGCGTCAACAACGCAGCCAACTTCCAGTTCCTGGACCCGAGCTGCAACTACACCCTGTACCGCGCAGGCGGCTGCTCGGTGCGCGACACCACCGGCTTCATCCAGCCGCCGACCGAGAACCTGAACCTGCTGGTCGGCATGACCAAGAAGTTGACCAACAACTGGGAACTGGCGTTCAAGGGCTCGCTGTTCAAGCGTGACAGCACCAACAACCGCGGCGTGCCGCTGACCTTCTCGCCGACCAGCTACGCCGGCGCGACCACCCTCAACAACGGCGTGCTGGTCAACGGCGTCGGCCGCGTGGCGAGCACCCTGTTCCAGCCGGGCGCCGCCGTCGGTGCCAACGTCACCAACAACTTCGCCAGCCCGGCCCGCCTGTACGGCTACGTGCCTGGCCTGGACGGCAACGCCCAGCAGGACAACAGCTCGGCCTCGACCCGCCTGGCACTGGACCTGACCGGCCAAGCCTGGGGCTGGGACATCAACGTCGCTGGCGGCCTGACCAAGGTCAAGGTCGACATCGACTACAGCGGATACCTCAACCGCGCAGCGCTGTACAGCCTGCTGAATTCGGGCCAGTTCAACGTCCTGGGCGGCAATTCGCCGGCCATCATGGACCAGGTGTCGCCGCGCTTCAGCGGCAGCGCCGAGTCGAAGCTGAACTACCTCGACCTGGTCGGTTCGCGCGAACTGATGCAACTGGGCGCCGGTCCGCTGGCCCTGGCAGGTGGCGTGCACTGGCACAAGCGTACCTGGGACGCCCCGGCGTCGCCGCTGACCGCCAACGGTGTGGTCGGCAACACCTCGGCCTTCGTGATGGGTGACGAGACCAACACCGCGGCCTTCGCCGAACTGCAGGCGACCCCGATCAAGAACCTCGAGCTGCACCTGTCGGGCCGTTACGACCACTACGACACCTACGGCAATTCGTTCACGCCGGCGGCCAGCTTCAAGTGGACCCCGTCGCAGATGTTCGCCCTGCGCGGTACCTTCGCCCGCGGCTTCCGCGCACCGAACCCGGCCGAGACCGGCAATGCAGGTTCGTTCTTCCAGTACAACGGCCTGAACGACCCGATCCTGTGCCCGACCGGCCAGCAGTACGCAGCCGGCACCGTGCCGGGCGCGTGCGGCATCACCCCGGCCTACGTCCAGACCACCAGCCAGAACCTGTCGCCTGAAAAGTCGAAGTCCTACACCCTGGGCGTCGTGCTGCAGCCGATCCGTGAGCTGAACGCCACCCTGGACTACTACAAGATCGATGTCAACAACCAGATCGTGACCGCTGCCGGCAACGATCCGAACTACGTGCCGACCTTCGTCCGCGGTCCGATCACCCCGGTCGACATCGCTACCGGCGTGGGCCAGAACACCGTCGTCGGCACCCCGGCCGCCGGTCCGATCCTGTACGCGCAGTCGTCGTACATCAACGCCGGTTCGACCAAGACCAGCGGCCTGGAAGCGGACGTCAACTACCGTTGGCGCCTGCCGAACGACATGGGTTCGCTGCGTGCCGGCCTGAGCTTCGCCCACACCTTCAGCTATGAGCAGTCGGTTGCAGGCGTGACTTACCAGCTGGCCGGCACCCAGGGCCCGTCGGTGGTCTCGGGCGCTACCGGTTCGCCGAAGAACCGTGGCCAGCTGAGCCTGACCTATGCACGTGGTCCGCTGGACGTGACGGCAACGATGAACTACACCAGCCGTTTCTCGACCCTGGATCCGTCGGTGGGTGGCACCGATTGCGCCTCGAGCGGGTATGACGTCGGTGGCCGTACCTACTTCTACGGTCTGGAACAGCCTGCGTACTACTGCCATGTTGCGTCGTTCACCTCGACCAACCTGAACATGAACTACAAGCTGAGCCAGAACCTGTCGCTGAAGGCATCGATCCTGAACCTGTTCGACCGCGAGCCGCCGATCGACGTCGGCACCTACGGC
>Ga0308160_10004653_pt1 | contig 14587 bp, 20 predicted proteins | sample PhyFR1_FD_201036 | JGI IMG/M metagenome (GOLD analysis project Ga0308160, IMG submission 201036) | Phyllosphere microbial communities from UC Gill Tract Community Farm, Albany, California, United States - DLSLF.R1 | ecosystem: Host-associated > Plants > Phyllosphere > Unclassified | place: USA...
CAATAGCTTCCTTCGAGGCTTTAGGGTACAATTCCCTAAACGGAATCTTCTTTCTAAAAGCAAGAGAACGGATATATTCCTTTGATCGTCTCGAAGTGATGGCGTAGAATTCATCAATGGTCGGTGTACCCAGGACATTCAAGATGAGTTCAAGTTGATTATGGCTTTCATCAGTGTTATTCTAAACAAGAGGAAGAAGGAAAATGGGGGTACTCACTAATCCTTTCCTGGGAATAATGGTTTTCCGTTCAACATCTCTGCTAGGATACAACCTACTGACCAGACATCGATTGATTTGGTATACATCTTGAAAGATAACATGACTTCGGGGGCTCTGTACCATCTCGTAGCCACGTCTGGAGGTCAGCTCTTTCACTCTCACCAAGTAGGGATATAATAAAAGGAAAAGAAGACTCACACTCAGTCATTGGCCCTTGTCCTCCATCTCCTGGGAAGGCAGTTTGTGTACTCCTCGCCAGACCGAAATCGCATACTTTGAGATCACAATTTGCGTTCAAAAGTAAATTGGAAGGTTTCAAATCTCGATGAATGACTGAATATTAGCCTTGTTCTCTCATCATTATCGTCGATATGGAGGGGAGGAAGGAGAAGGGACATACTCTCTGCGGAATGTAGCGCTTTCAGAGCTCTACAAGTTTGATAAAGGAAATATTGACAGTGATCATCACTCAAGTCCTGAGTTCTAATGACTCGATGTAAATCCGTCTCGAGCAATTCTTGGACCAAGTAGACTTCATTGAATGATTCGTAAGATGATGGTTGGATTATATCTAATACCGAGATAATCTATTATTAGTTCCTTTGTCCTCACCAAGTGTACTTGACTTACGTTTTCACTGACACCCGCCGCTGCAAAGTACTTTAATAGTTTCAGTTCTCGTAATGTCCTGAGGGCGAACATGGAATGGTCGAAGGGAGCGATCTTTTTGATTGCTACTTTGGTGCCCGTTTGTCGGTGTGTGGCGGATACGACGACACCGTAGGCTCCTTCTCCGATAACATCTACTACTTGGTACGCGGCGCCTGTTGTCAGTATGTAGCTCAAATAGAGAGGGATGGAAGATATAGAGAGGGGACTCACCGACATTGAACTTGACTTTTCTTGGTGCAGAGGCAGAAGACCCCTTTGTTGTCTTTTCCTGAGGAACACCCTGTGTATTGGGAACTCCCATTGTGGTCGGTGATGATGGTTTATACTAGAGTGGTAGGTTGAAGTTGAATTGAAAGTCCAGAAGCAAGACTCGATATGATGTGGGAAGAGACAACTAATCAATCTAGTCGTCAGCTATATACCATCTCAAGACTGAAAATGGACCTACCTTTCTAATGATCTGCCAGTCAATCCTCTCCGTATCCGTATAATATCTCAAAGGATCAAAGTGGTGATCAAGCAACCTGGCGGATCCGTACGGGATATATTGATAAAGGAGTACCGAGTCGAACGGGTGTGGTCGAGTAGGAAAGGAGGGGGTCTATATCTGTAAACGTCCAGTTGGTGAAAGGAGTAGCTATGAATGGTAGTAAATCGTTAGGATCGTCAAAATGTAATGATATGTATTGAGAGTACTTGATAATCAGTGATACATATACTCCTACTCAGCCTGTGTCGGTATGCCGTATTGTTCATTGTTCATATAACCTAGGATACAGACAACAAGCATACCCGTAGTCAAGTTCCTTTGGTCTTTATGCCTTTTCTTCTCTACAACCCCTACCTTTGGCAGTTTTATGTAAACCAGACTCGGGACTTTGGCTGGACGTTTCATACTGTACGTCGTTTACGCTATTGAGCTTTGACACGGGACGAATATGTGGGTGAATTACATAGCACGAAACCGCTATTGTTCATGTTTGACCCCTTGGCCTTCCATTCCACGGAAACAAATTCCACTCCGCCGGAGATGACCGACAGCGGCGGTCTCCGCTTGTCCGAAAGTGGGTTTGTCAGCGATTCCTGGACCATGCGTGACCGTCGGCTTATCTTTCTCAGCGTTTATACTTAGATACCTGATCCCCAGGACTCACAGACCAGTACTTACTATATCGCCCACTGGTAGCTTTCTCCGAATACACCTCAACTCATAATCGAAGCTCGGCACTAAGAGACCCACCTAAAACTACCGACAAGATGGATTCCGCTCACGCAATCCCCACCGATCCCAACCAATCCTCCACCCGATCGAGCCTTCCCAATGCCATCGATCTCTCCCACCACCTCAGTGCACTCGCCAAGAACAGGACAATCAGCTCCTTGAAGGACTTGTACCAATATGCCGCTGTTCCCGGAATGATCCCAATGGCAGGAGGTATCCCATCTCCCCAATATTTCCCATTCGAATCGCTATCCGCCGAAATCCTTCCTGTGGATCATGTACCCCTTGATAATCCTCGAGTACCAAAGAAACAATCGACTTCGTTGATGGAGTGGTTGTTTGGTGGTAAAAAGTTGGAAACGATTTCAGTACCGAAATACGTTAAAGATGCTAAACCTACCGATCTCCAACTTGCTACTTCACTCCAGTATCAAGCTGCTACTGGTCCACCTGCTCTTCCATTGTTTTTAAGGAAATACGTCGAGACAGTCTACAAACCCGCTTATGGGGATTGGGATGTTCTCTTGAATGTAGGAAATACAGATGGATGGGCCAAGATCGTTGGGTTGCTTATGGAGAAAGGGGATGCGGTTCTGGTTGAGGAATGGACATACCCGGGAGCAGAGAATGCTTTCTTGCCATTGGGATGTGAGATGGTAGCTATCAAGATGGATGGTGAGGGTGTTCTTCCCTCGCACATGGACAAGGTCCTTGGAGAGTGGGATGAGGAAAAGAGAGGAAAGAAGAGGCCTCATGTGTTCTACACTATCCCAACTGGGCAGAATCCCACCGGAGCAACTATGCTGGAAAAGAGGAAGAAGGAGATCTACGAAGTCTGCAGGAAATACGGTATGTCCATCCCCTCAATTCCTGGCGTATCCCCTAACAGGTAGATGTTATCATCTGCGAGGACGAACCGTACTACTGCCTTTTCGCTGGTCAATGGACTCCTCAGAAGCACCAATCCCAGCAGTCTGTCCTTGCAAAGAGGCAGGAAGAGTTGGAAAAGTCAGAAGGCAAAGATGGAAATGATGCTTTTTTGAAGGCCTTACCCCCTACTTTCTTGACTGTCGATTACGAGGGTCGAGTCATTCGAATGGATGTAAGTGATTTCTTTCGTCACTGCCTATCATCCATATCATCCTGGCCATCGTCGTCATTACGATCGATCGCCTTTCATCAGGTAGTCAGAGCCTATGTCTTCAGACAGCGACTTTCCCAATCACCCAATCACCCTTATACCTGCCGAAAGCTCACGCTGACTGTTAGACCTTCTCCAAGACATCATGCCCCGGATCCCGACTCGGATGGTTCACATCCTCTCCTCTATTCATCGAACGTCTTACCCGAGCCACCGAATCCTGTACCCAAGCCCCATCCGGATTCGTCACCGCAATGACAACAGCCATGCTCAACAAATACACGTTCGACGGCTACATCCGTTGGTTGAGGGGTATCAAGGCATTATACAAAATGCGACGAAACTGGCTATGCGACACATTCGAAGATGTCTTCCACATCGAGTTCGAGGAGAATACAAATGGGGTAGTATCGAACCAATATGTACGGGAAGTATTTGCAGGTCTAGGAAGGGGTGTTACTTGTTATGCCAAACCTACTGCTGGTGTTAAAAAGTGGGATGAGAAAAGGGGATTGGAGAATGCTCATGGTCCTGCGCTTGTTTCGTTCATTCCACCTACTGCGGGGATGTTTGTTTGGCTAGCTATTCATGTGGATCAACATCCCGATTACAGACAGCTACAAGCAAAGGGCGAGGACGCGACAAGGGTGTTGATGGAGAAGTTGTGGCATGAGTTGGCTGATAACCTTGTACGTACCTCCTCCCTCCATCTCACGACATAAAGAGAGGATTGTACTGACGGACAGGTCCTCTTCGCACCTGGATGGGCATTCGATGCTCATGGTGAACATGCGATCGGAGGTAACGGAGTCGGTTATTTCAGATTAGCATACTCTACAACAACCTACGAACAGACTCGGGAAGCCATCACCACCTTCTCCAAGGTCTTGACTAGATTCTTCAAGGTCTAGTCTGCTTGCTGGCTATACTGAGTAGAGATTTTGGAAATTGTATGATTTAGATATTGTGATTCGTTATTGGTTTAGTAGCTATAGGGTTTTAGACATGCAGATATTCTTTAGTGGCAAGCAGGGCGAGGTTGTCATCTGGCGTGAACGATATGTGCTTGATGCGGCTGCGGGATCTAGTCGACCTTGCCAGTCATCATCACTATTGTCAAAAGCTTTGACATCAGCCCTCAAGCATGTAGAGCATGAAGGAGCGGGGCTGGGTAGTGTCCGACCAGGTGGATCATGTGAATCGCATGAGTACACGAAGGAGCGAGGACGTGACTGATTTATTATTTGCCACTCTCCGCACAGACCTCTTCACTCAACATCCTTTGGATACTCACACACACACATTTACTCTCATCCTCATCCATACTACTAACTCATTTCTTGAACATCCTTTATTCCACTCACTATCTCCCATCATCACCTCCCTCACTACCATCTCGTACATCGACTCGCTCGCTCGCTACGCTCGTGATGTCCAGCGAAAATGAGTTGAGGTGTAATAACCTTAAATGTAGACGATATGTCGCTGCGGACGGGAAAGCTGTAGTTACTACTTGCTCCCGTATGTCAAGCTTCCCTCATCAGTCTATTCGGCAAGCTGATGGGCAGATGTCTTTTGCAGTAAGCTCTCGTTCCCCTTTGCGGAAGGGGGTAGGATGAGGATAAGCTGAGGAGTAGTCGGATGTGCAAATGATCTGTTTGGGCAGGAACAGATTTGTCCAGCTTGTGATCAGATCTTATCGGAACAGTAAGCTTTCAATATCTTGATCTTCGAAAATAAGCTGATCATAGGGATGATATCGTCGTAAGCTACCTTTCGTTGATCATGCTGATATTCCGATATCCTGCCTTAATCCTTCGACCGATTATAAATCGGTATGTCCATCCAGCTCAACCTTTCGAGAAGTTGAGAGTTGATAATCAGTCGGTATTGGCTGGATTGACGCCTTCCGTTATACTTGAGATTGCTTCCAGGTCAGCTTCATCGTCCACCGTGATACCAGAGCTGAATGTAGGGCAATGGGTTTCTGGACATATCAGACTAGTCAAGAGAGGTCAGCTTCCGTTGCCGTGTCCTTTAGCGACAAGCTGATAAGTAGCTCTTTCCAATCTATCTTGCTCAAAAATTCGAAGGATCAGGTGAACAAGTTGGAACAGGAATTGAATTTCGGTAAGCTGGCATGTCCCCAACCGCGATGTAAGCTGATGATCAGTACGAGGGGAATTGAGCAGTACGTAACCATATGAATACCGCTGAGATCAGATACGCAGCGAAGAAATAAAGGTCAGCTTTTGCCATTGGAGAGGTCTGAGCTGACAACCAGAACTTGAAGAACAACTATACAACACATCACGAACGAATCAGAATGTCATACAAGAATCGAGGGATAAAGATAGGGAAATGTCAAAGTTAAGGGGTAACTTCGATAAAGTCAGTACAGCTGCCCTTAGCTCAACCTCGAACGACCAGCTGACGGATAGATAAAAAGAAGGACACTCCTCTCTCACGAGATACAACCCCTCTCAGCTGTACCCCTAAACCTCCGACCGCCTGTTCCCTCGGTATGTCCCCGGTCTGTCGGAGCTGACGATAGTCCCACGCGGGTACACCATCACGGAACCATCCCCAGCCTTTCGTTCCTACTCCTAATCGATATACTCCGTATCCGGGGGGTACGCCTGTAAGTAAGATCCAAGCTGCTCAGCAAAGGAGGTTTCAGGGGTTAAGAGCTGGGCAGGGGAGGTCTGGTAAGCTGTCATATCATCGGTTTACTTAGCTAATCATACAGATATGAAGTATGGTGCGGGATTCTGATCTCGGAGTCGGGGTTGTAAGATGATTAGAGAAGACAGTGAGGGGTAGAACCGCTTGTGGCATGTTGTACGTACGCATATGTATTTTGTCTATCACCCCATCCATGTCCGCTTCACCTACTAACAACTACTCTTTGAACTGATCCACCCGTCGATCTCCTTTCACCTGTCCAGGCCTAGCTTCATCGTGTCCAATATGTAGCTAACTTCCGCCTCTTCCTATCCACAAAGAAACGGAGTGGTCGACCTCGCACGAAGCAGTACTGATCCCGCCCCACCAGATTCCCTCGACTTCAACTACGGATCCACCTTCCTCAAGTAGATCTCGTCAATCTGTAAATCGCTCCCGACCCAAAAGTCATGCGTCCCAACCTTTTCAAATCCAAGTTTCTCATAAAACCTCTTAGCCCGTTTATTCTCCTCATAAACCCCCAACCAGATCCATTCAAATCCTTCCTTCTTAGCCACACTAATAGCAGAATCCATCAACATCTTACCCAATCCACTCCCATGGTGCGCTAATCCAACGTAAATCCGCTGTAATTCGACCATGGTCGGTGTTGGGATATGGGATAGGCAAGGCTCGGTGGATCCGATTGTTAATTGGGAGAAACCACAACTTCCATCTTGATTCATGGCGATTAGGAATCGTTTATTTGGATTACTAAGTTCCGCTAGTATTTTGGGGTGGGTGAAATTGGAAGTTATATATTCGTCCATATCGGATTCTGAGCATGTATGGGCGAAGGTAGTGGTGAATACGGGTATAGCCACATCGAGAATGTATTGGGCATGGGTAGGGTCGGGATGACCGCTGATGAGCTGATAAGAAGCTGGTGTTGGAGGTTGAGGGGTGGTGGTACTTCGCTCGGGTTTGAGGTCGGAAGTGGAAACGTTATTTTGTAAATGTCCAGGTGGATGCTCTACCCCACCCCCCAAGACTGGCGGTACTGCCCCTCAGCCCTTGCCTACAGATTCGTATTGATTACTCACATGGCTCCTCGTTCTCCATGATACTTTGACAGATCTTTTTTCTCCGTTCTCCGTTCTTTGTGGTGACTACCCTGCCCTCTAGACAAGTTGCATGACATGAGCGGAGATACCCCACACTTACCCCAGATCTCGGGCATCGGTCGTCATTTCAATCACGTGAATCAACTAACGACGACTATGCCCGACTAGATCAAAGTAGAGTGGCGAGTATCCAACTCTACATACCATCAAGCAACAATGCCGACCAAGACTCACCAGAAAGTCCCCGACAAAGAAATGTACACTATCCCCATAGCAGACCGACCCCCCCACGGTCCTTTGTATTCAAAGATCTTCTTCCCGATCTTATTCAATTTCGGTCAGATTGGGATAAATTCAGCTCAGATACTTGCTCTTCCCTTACTCCTTATTCCTGTGTTTGGGAGGAAATGGTTCGATACGATTATAGGATGGACGAAAGATGGTTATGGTCGATTATGTACGTTTTCTATACCCCTTCACGAGGCGTTCATACAAGAGGGAGAAGGAGTGGGCTGATGGGTAGTAATCGCAATAACGGTCCTATTCGCCCCTACATCCCTAATCATCACCACAGACGCCCCACCATCTATGACCAACCTCGTCGAGCGAGATTCCAAGGGGAGAATGACGAAAATCAACCTGCCCGACAGATTGGTGGTTATGGCGAATCATCAGGCTTATACTGATTGGATGTATCTTTGGATACTTGCTTGTTATTCTGGGCATTCAAGGGGAGTTATCATTTTGCTGAAGGAGGGATTGAAGAAGATCCCTGTCGTTGGTTGGGGAATGGTGAGTCTTTCGATCTTTATTTTCACTCCTTCATTTCATACAACCGAACACGGTCGCGCCGTTTTGGGAGCTTCCAGAGGGGATGGCTCGGATACAAGATAAAGCTTTCATGTGCAATTTGGAATTATGAAGCGTAAACTGACATCTAGCGATTCTTCAAATTCATCTTCCTAGCCCGATCATGGGCATCCGACCGAGCAAATCTCACCAAAGCCTTAAAAGATTTATCAAGGGACGCAAAAGGAACAACCACTATCCCTACTACTGGTAAGGAAGGAGAAAGTAAATCACTCCTTGATCAATCCAAGAAATCTACGGGTCGATCACCACTTTGGTTATTCATTTTCCCGGAGGGGACTATTACTAGTGATGAGGAGAGGGCTAAGAGTAAGCGGTATGCTGATAAGGAGGGGATTGTACGTGTTTTCACTTTATACTTCACTTCCCAATGTCTCCACATAAATCCGTCACATCAACCACCATCCGTTTCCTTCCTCGTTTCACCGTCTCTCATTGATTCGTCCGTCTATCGGCAGAGTACTTGCAAAGAGCTAACCCCCAGGACGACCTCAAAGCAACCCTCCACCCACGTTCAACTGGCCTCTTGTTCATCTTACGGACCCTCCTCCCCTCCCTCCCCGACCTACAGTTAATGGACGTAACAATAGGATATCCAGGCGTACCATTCACAGCATACCCCCAAGATTATTTCGGCCTACTATCGATTTTCTTCAGATCAGTCCCACCCCCAACTGTCCACCTCCATCTCCACATTCACTCGGATTTAGGTAATGGAGATATTCCATCGCTTATCACGCCTGAAAGCGAGGCTAAGGATGATACGGGATTAGCTAGTCCCGAAGAAGCTAGGGAATTTGAACTTTGGTTAAGAGGGAAATGGGAGAAGAAAGATAAGCGGATGGAAAGGTTTGCTAGGGATCAGAAATTTGGGGATGGGAGTGAGGTGGTTCCTATTCGACAAGTGTGAGTACCTTTTCCTATTGTCATCAACAAAGAGGGGCCGTGGGCTGACGGTAGTCGGTGGTATGATTGGATTGGAGCTGTTGGTGGTGGTGGGATGATGACTGTTGGTTTGGTTATCGCGATTTGGCGAATCATCATTTCGAAAGAGTAGGATCCAGTTTGATCAATGTAGGATAAAGAAGTAGGACAATGTATTCTAGTGAAAGTAGTCGATTAATAGTTCATGTATCTTATGTAGGTCTCATCCTTCACCTAGGCAATAGTCAAATACAGTGTGGACTGGCATGATTGCATTCGTTTCTCAAACTATCGTACAGTACATACATTTTCTGATTTCAGGACTCGTTGTTTTTGATTTGATTTGGCATTGGATAATCGTACAGGCTCGGGGAGATGGGGTGGTACAAACAGAAGCGGATGGGGCATTTGATAGGTGGTTCGAAATGTTGTTTTTGGATTTGAATGTTGGCTGTGCATTGTCGGGAACGAGCCTTGATGGTCGGGATTGGTGACTTGTTGGAGCAGAGTAGGGCATAAGAGAGATTGAGGATGTACAGTGGTGATGGATGAAGTCGGATTGTCGCAAGGAAAGAAGATAAACGTGGTGGGGAATGATATAAGACGATCTGATGATCATTGGAACAAGAGGGAAGTTTGAACGATGTCGATGAGATCAAGCAACAGTCCGACCAGCCTCTTGACCCTGTTCTTTGGCCCATTTCCAACTCCCCAACCCCCCTCCTTCTGCAACCCCACTACCCCCCGTCTGTCGCAAAGAAGAAGTCAATGTAGACCCCTCGCCCCGACTTCGCACCTGGCTAGAATCGGTTCCAGGAAGCATCTCTTGATTGACCATATAACCCCTCCCCAAAGCCCCTAGGATATCCGTAATGGAAATAACGTAATGTGGACTATAAGCCGTTTGGGGTGGGGGTGGTAATCCCGATGATCCCTTTTCGAATGGGTCGGATAGGGAGAGTGAGGAGATTGAGATGGATGGTGAGGGTGGTGGGGAGAGGGATGGGGATTGAGCCATATTTGGATTTCGGAGGAATACGCGGGATGACGAAGTTGCGAGGATTAGGTGAGAGGCGTGGAGGATTGAGGAATGGCATGTGATTGTGTGGACTAGATTTTAGCTTTGATGTAATTTATCATCAAGTCAATAGATGAGAAGAATAGAAGAATAGAAGATTAGAAGAGAAGAGAAGAGAAGAGAAGAGAAGGGACATACCAGGTACCCTTTCCTCACCCCTTGCTTGACCCGCATGCTCAATGACTTGCAACGACTTGGTTGCTTCTCCCAATCCCATTCCCAACGCCTCCCTGCCCTGGGAGGGTACTACCAACCTCCCACACCCCTCGGCCGTGATGATACTCATCAACTCACCCCCTCCCGAATCAAATGGCGAAGGCAGCTCCAATCCAGGAGATACGGGCAAGATCGAAGGCGAAATATTAAATACCTGCGATCCAGATCTTGAGGGGGGTTTGAATGAACTTGAACTCCCTACCCGTACATGTCGAGAGGATGATGAAGAGGAAGAACTCCTTCGATGCCTAGTTGCCGATTCGCCCAGGACGCCAAGGGCAGAGAGGTTGTTGAGTGACATGACCTGCATGGCATCAAGGATGGAGCCTTGGGCGTATAATGATATAAGTGGGTTTAAGGGGATATCGAGAGAGGGAGATAAGAACGTTTGGTTGAAGAATTGTGGAGGGGTGGCGATGAGATGTTCAAGGACGTTTGAAGCTGTTAGGATTGTTGGTGGTTCTGTCGTTAAGATGACTCGGTGAACGCCAGAAGCGAGGAGTGGGATCAAGTCCCGAAGTGTCGAGGTGGGTGCGAAAGAATGACATGGGTTCTTTTCTGATATATCTGCAGTGTCAGATATTGTCATAGTGGATGGGGACGTACTGCAGACGGATGAGATTGGGACTTTTCCACCGCTCCTCAATAATTCTATCACGTGTCCCCTCCTGTCCCTTCGTCCTGCGGATCCAAGAGAAGGGGATGAGGAAGCAGCTTGAAGGACCAAGAGTAGGAAAACGTTTAAATCGGAGAACTACACGTCAGCCTCTATTCATCCCCTCTCGAGGCGCCGGCAGTGATGATAGAGAGACGTACATCAAAGAAAGCATATCCACCTTTCCCAATATCGACAAGCAAACAAGCTTTCCCACTACCTAACAATACCTATCTGTCAGTATCCGATCATGTACTGCGGAATGAGAATCACCTCTACCGCCTTTTCCATACCCTCTTCCCCACAAACCATATCACCCACCTCATCCCTCCCCACATCCCCAAGTCTAGTCCCCAACCAATCTGCATCAGTGAACCTCTCCTGGGTATCCTTTCCAGACCATACCCCCCTCCCACTTGATAACGATAAGGAAAGTGAACTCAATCTCCGATCTGGGCTATTGATACTAGTACTGAAACTTGTCCTATGTCTGTTGATTGATCCCTGACGAGCTGGGACCGGGACTGCAGGAGTACGAATAGGAGGATTTGGGATGTTTAGAGATAACCTCCTTGTCCTTCCCTCGGATGGGACAGATGATATGGGTCGTGGGGAAGGGACTGTTCTATCGAGTTTACTTGTTGTTGTTGCTGTTTGCACCATTGGGTGATTGACATCTGATACTGGACAAAGTGGTTCGTGTTGTGTATGAAGATAGCAGTGGGAGAGAAAGGAGGGAGTTAAGGAGGCTAGTGTGAAAGGTACGAGTCGAGTACGTAGTGTGGTTGGTGGCTGTTAAACTAGTAGGTAGATCTAACCTTAGTGGACTCGTCGGTTACAGAACATACCGGGCCGGGCATACGGCTACACGACTCTATTCCTTGGCATATTGGCATGCTCTGCGGTCAGGAGAGTGACTTTACAGATACATCTAAGGCTACAATCATACCAAGCGCGCATTAAATAGTCTATTAGGAAGTATGAAACATGACCGGATACAACGTGAGATCCAACGCGGATAGAGTACCAGCCTCTCCCCTCCTACCCTACTACCTCGTACCCTCCCCTTCCGACCGGGCACTAGCTGATAGACTCTGTTCCAACCGATGAGCCAATCCTCCCGAATAATCTCTCTCTACCCTCGCTACTGATCTAGCCAGTATAGGGGTTTCATCAAGTGCAGGCGGACACGGCGAACCACTAGGTGAAAGAGCTCGACCGGCTGATGGAGATCGGTGTGTAGGTTGAGGTTGAGGATATGGGGATGGAGATGGATCCCGTCGAAGAGATGGGATTGGGATATGTTCAGATGCTCTCCTGAAAAATGATCTGACTCCTGAATCATCATGGATTGAAGCGATCTGCCGATCATGATCATGATCGTCGTCGTCTGTTATTGCGGATTGTCCTTGACCAGGAGTCGAGACTGCTCGGATACCTTTCACCATCCCCTCTTTGAATGCGGCATCATCAGACCTCCATCCTCCCCATTTTCCAAATACATCTTCATTCTTCTTATCCACAGGTGATTCCCCTTTCTCATCTTCATCATCCTCCTCCTCGTCTGAAGCGGCCAGGATCTTGGATCGAGAAGGCATTGGACTTCCAGCTCGACCTTGACGAGGTCCTGCATCTGATAATCTCCCTTCTCCCATTCCATGTCTGTTTCTTGAATGTGATCTCGATCGACTTGGAGGAGGGGATCTATGTCGAGAACAACCGGCATCTGTTTCCTTTCCAGAGATACAAGATTCATCGACTCGGATATGGCCTCTTCCTCTCCTTGTAGGTGGTGGCAGGACAGCGGGGGCAGGTGGAGGGGAAGGTGACAATGCCCGATCAACATCGGTGTTTTGGCGGCGAAGACGATAATTCGTGGGTCTTGCGAATGGGTATTTCTTTCCAGTCCGATATCGAGGTGAATCACCATCTTCATCTGAAGATTCGGAATCTTCTTGATATCCCAGATCGGATTCCTCTGATCCATCTTCATTCATCTCTTCCTCATTAATGTCCTCTTCGATCACGTCGTCTTCGATCTCGACTGATATATCGGCATCTGATCGGGTTGGGGGAGTATCGAATTTAGGAACAGCTTGTGGATTTGGTGTATGGGGGTTTACCGATGTTCTTCGTTTCAATGGGGGCGCTACAGCAAACTTGAGGGATGAAGCTCGTTTTACCACCTGATATTAGCGATTCTATTCAGTTTTCAGCGTGGAGATGACTCACATCAGGTCTGAGTTCCGCCTGCGGCTTCTCCACCTGCTGAGAAAGTGTCATTCCATTCGATAAAGCCTCGCCATCGGAACTAAAACTATCCCTCCTCAATATCGACATGGCAGGAATCTCCAATCCCCCTTGAGTATGCGAATGCGATGCTGACACAGGCCGTAAATGAGGACTAGAGACCGCCGTACTAGGAACACTAGAATGTGGACTCAACATCCCCGATCCCGAGGAAGCTGGGTTGGAAGTAGATCGAGGCGAGTGCATTAATGCAGAGAGGAGTGAGACGGGGTGTGATTCTTTGATTTGGGAATCGCTATTCTCGCCAGAAGATAATGGGGGGGATATAGGTCGTTTTGCAAAGTTGTCGTCTGGTTTGGTGTCGTGTTGGAGTTGGAGTACTGTTCCTAGTGGGAAGCGAGCGTGACCATGGCCGAGATTCGTTTGAATGCCGTGAGGATCGGGCGAATGGGGTGGCGTGTATTGCATTATGAATCTATCGTGTTATGGAAGAGGGAATCGTTGTTATTATATATGTATTGATCTTCTTATCCTGATACTTGTTACAACCGATGAGAAAGCTAGGCAGAAACCATAGCGCACGGCTAGCGAATTATAACAATGAGAGATTGACGGAAGAGGCGAGCGTGTGTGTTTGAGTGCGTTCGGAGCTGTTTTGTTTCACCTATAATTATAGTGTTTGGAGGTGGATGGGTTGTATTTGTAATTGTACTAGTTATACAGTCTTTGGCATGGTATATTATTATTGTCTAATCTATGCCCATGCAGGTGGATAGGTTATACAGGATAGTAGTTGTTTGTAACATGAGATTACGTCACGAACTCACTTTCCTCTTTAGGCGAGTATTCCTCACCGCTTTCAGGAAGGTCAAGGTGCCGAGCCTACTTTATTTTCCATATCAACCGATAGAAGCAGGGTGAACAGAGTATCGGCAACAGAGTGACAAGTGACAAGCGTTATCAGGGCATACGACAACGCTATCTCACTCACATGAAAAGGGATTATTGCTTGATAAGGGACGAGAATACCGCTCCACCAGTCTTCAACACACTAACCCTAACGTATTCCGCTCGACCCGTTCTTCCGCTCAGGATCTGAATCACGTACAACAGACTCATACGTTGTAGCACACAAGACAGAGTCAAATGAAAATGTGGCATACATGTCTGATGGTACAAATCAACTACACCTAAAACCGAAATGCGATATGAATCTCCTCGCTACGCTCGACCCTACCTCCTAGTATTCTTCTTACCACTATTGATCCTCTTCAACGCCCTAACCTCCTTCCTCATCCTAGCATCCACAATCTTATACCTTCCCTTAACACCCTTAGGACGCCCTTTAACACCCTTATTAGCTCCTCGAGCAATAACAATCTTTTTCTCAGGCCTCTTTTCACTACTCTTACTTTTCCCAATCAATTTTCCAACCTGCCTAGCTTTTTCATTATCATTAAGATCATCCGTCTCCATAATTCCATCAGCCTTCTTCTTGGCTTTTGTAAGACGTTGAACTGCCTTGAACTTCTTTCTGGCTTTGGCTTCGGC
>Ga0308160_10004654_pt1 | contig 14586 bp, 13 predicted proteins | sample PhyFR1_FD_201036 | JGI IMG/M metagenome (GOLD analysis project Ga0308160, IMG submission 201036) | Phyllosphere microbial communities from UC Gill Tract Community Farm, Albany, California, United States - DLSLF.R1 | ecosystem: Host-associated > Plants > Phyllosphere > Unclassified | place: USA...
GAAAGCGGCCTGGACCTGCGCGGGCACATGGCCAACATCGAGTTGGCGCTGATCAACGAAGCGCTGGAGCGCACCCAGGGCGTGGTCGCGCATGCGGCGCAGCTGCTGGGCCTGCGTCGCACCACGCTGGTGGAGAAACTGCGCAAGTACGGCATCGACCGCGACCAGACCGAACTGGCCAGCTGAGCGCGCGGTCGCGATCCGCGTCGTCGCGCGCTTGCTGCGCTACGGAACGACCGCGGTTCGAAACTGAAGTACCCTCCCCTCTACGCATCGCATGCTTTCCGGACGTGCGTCCGGCCGGCCCGATGCGGCTGTGTCGCGAACGATGGGGATCGTCGCGCGCTTCTCGCAGGCGAACGCGGAAGCAGTGGACACGTCTGTTGGCATATGGCTTGCTTTCAGAACAGGAACCCCGTCGCAACGATCCGCGCCGCGGATTCTCCACACGCACCCACGCAGGCCACCATGCCCATTCCCGTCACCAGTCCGCTGCTGCCTCCCCTGGACGAGTTCGTGCCGTACCTGGAGAAGATCTGGAGCAGCCGCATCCTGACCAATGGTGGCGACATGCACCGGGCGCTGGAAAAGGCGCTGGCGGAGTACCTGGGCGTCGGGCACCTGGCCTTGCTGACCAATGGCACGCTGGCCCTGCTCACCGCGCTGCAGGCGCTGCGCGTCACCGGCGAGGTGATCACCACGCCCTACTCGTTCGTGGCCACCGCGCACTCGCTGCTGTGGAAAGGGATCAAGCCGGTGTTCGTGGACATCGACCCGGTCACGCTGAACCTGGATCCGCAGAAGATCGAGGCCGCGATCACCCCACAGACCACCGCGATCATGCCGGTGCACTGCTACGGCACGCCGTGCGACACCGCCGCGATCGAGCGTATCGCCGACACCTACAACCTCAAGGTCATCTACGACGCCGCGCATGCCTTCGGGGTCAAGGACGACGGCGGCTCGATCCTGCGCCACGGCGACCTCAGCGTGCTCAGCTTCCATGCCACCAAGGTGTTCAACACCTTCGAGGGCGGCGCCATCGTCTGCCCCGACGCAAAGACCTACCAGCGCATCAGCCGGCTGAAGAACTTCGGCTTCGTCGACGAGACCACGGTGGTGGCCACCGGCATCAACGGCAAGATGAGCGAGGTGAACGCCGCCTTCGGCCTGCTGCAACTGCAGCACATCGATCGTGCGCTGGCGCAACGCCGCGAGATCGACGCCGACTACCGGCGACGCCTGGCGCAAGTTCCCGGCGTCCGTTGCCTGGCGCCGCGCTCGCCAGCGCTGGCCAACTACGCCTCGTTCCCGATCCTGATCGAGGACAACTTCCCGCTGACCCGCGACGGCCTGCATCAACTGATGCGCGAGCACGAGATCCTGGTGCGCCGCTACTTCTATCCGCTGATCAGCGATTTCCCGATGTACCGCGGCCTGCCCTCGGCTGCTCCTGCCGGGCTGCCGGTGGCGCGGCAGGCATCCGAGCGGGTGCTGTGCCTGCCCATCTATCCGGGCCTGAGCGCCGGCGACGTGGAGACCATCGCCAACCTGATCGCCGGCGCCGCTGTGTCCGCCGCTGCAAAAAGCGGTCGCCCTCCGGCGACTGTTCCCTCCTCCGCCCACCCTGTGGAACAAGAATGAGCCAAGCAACGTTTATCGAGAATTTCCTGTCGGCAACCGATTTCCAGACTCCGGTCGAGGTGACGATGGACACCGTGCTGCGCGAGCTTCCCGAATGGGATTCGCTCGCCGCGCTCGGCGTGATCGTGATGTTCGACATGGAATACGGCAAGACCATCACCGGCGAGCACCTGGCCGCCGCCGTCACCGTGGGCGACCTCTACCAGCTGACCGAGGCGTAGCATGCCGACTTCCACCCTGCACAACGTGCGCTTCGCCGGCATGGCGACCTGCGTGCCCAAGCGCATCGTCTCCAACCTGACCGATTGCCGGCCGCAGATCCGTTCCGAGCGCGAGCGGCTGGTGCGCAACATCGGCATCGAGACCCGGCGCATGGCGCAGGAGTGGCAGTGTTTTTCCGACCTGGCGTTCGACGCGGCGCAGGTATTGATCGAACGGCTGCAATGGAAGCGCGAGGAAATCGATGCGCTGATCGTGGTCACCCAGTCGCCGGACTATCCGATCCCGGCGACCGCGATTATCCTGCAGGACCGGCTGGGCCTGTCGCATGCCACCGTCGCCTTCGACGTCAACCTGGGCTGCTCGGCCTATCCGTTCGGCATCAACCTACTGGGCTCGATGATCGCCGCCGGCGGGGTCAAGAAGGGCCTGCTGCTGGTGGGCGACCGCAGCGCCAACCTGGAGGACCCGATCTTCTCCGATTCCGGCACCGCCACCGCGCTGGAATTCAGCGCCGACGCCACGCCGATGTACTTCGACCTCAACAGCGACGGCAGCGGCTACAAGGCGATCATCCTGCCGGTGGGCGGCCAGCGCGAGCCGGTCGGCATCCAGCACCTGATGCCGTTCCGCGCCGACGAGAACGACCACTGGCACCGCGGCATTGACCTGCAGCTGGATGGCGTGGCGGTGCTGAGCTTCTCCACCCAGCGGGTGCCGCCGGCGGTGCAGAAGTTGCTCGACTACACCGGCGTGTCCAAGGACGAGATCGACTACTTCGTGTTCCACCAGGCTAACCGGATGATCAACGAGACCATCCGCAAGAAGCTCGGCCTGCCGGTGGAGAAAGTGCCTTCGACCCTGCGCGACTTCGGCAACACCAGCGGCGCCTCGCTGCCGGTGACCATGACCGCACGCATCAACAAGGAACTGGAATCGGGACGCAAGCGCGTGCTGCTGTGCGGCTTCGGCATCGGCCTGTCCTGGGGCACCTGCCTGCTGGACATCGAGGGCGCCGTGTTTCCTGACCTGATCGAGTCGTGACGATGGCGCCTGCCGCAACCACCGACGCCTTCGGGCTGCATGACAAGATCATTCTGGTGACCGGCGCCTCTTCGGGCATCGGCGCGGCGGTCGCCACGCTCTGCGCGCAACTGGGCGCCACGCTGGTGCTCACCGGACGCGACGAAACTCGTCTGGACGCCGTGGCGAAGGCGCTGCAAGGCGGCGGCCACCGCACTGTGGCCGGCGACCTGACCGAGGAGGACACCCGCAAGCGCCTGCTGGATGCGTCCGAGCGCTATCACGGCCTGGTGTCCTGCGCGGGCATCGCCGCGCTGGTGCCGTTCCGAATGGCGGCAGAGAAGCACCTGCAACAGATGCTGGCGGTGAACTACTTGGCCCCGGTTATCTTGACCCAGCAATTGTTGGTAAAGCGCCGACTGAGTGAGCGCGCGTCGCTGGTCTATGTATCCGCTCTGACCGCACGGGCATCGCCACAGGCCACCGCCGGGTATGCCGCCTCCAAGGCCGCGCTCGAGGCCGCGGTGCGCACGCTGGCTCTGGAACAGGCCAAGAACGGCATCCGTGCCAACTGCATCGCGCCGGGCTATGTGGATACGCCGATGCTGCAGAAACTGGGAACCGCTACCGATCTGGAAGACAAGATCGGCCTGACGCCGCTTGGGCGCATCGACCCGAGCGACATCGCCAATGGCGCGGTCTATCTACTTTCCGCGGCAAGCCGCTGGATCACCCGCAGCACCCTGACCATCGACGGCGGCATCTCCCTGCCGATTCGCCTATGAGCCTCGAGATTCCTATGCCTGCTTCTGATACCACCTCCACTGTGCTGCGCGGCCTGTTCGGCGTGCAGGGCAAGACCGTGCTGGTGACAGGCGCCTCCAAGGGTATCGGCGAGGCGGTGGCGAAAGCCTGCGCTAACGCCGGTGCCCGCCTGATCGTCGCCGGGCGCGATCAAGGGCGCCTGCAGGCGACGCTGGACGCCCTGGCTGGCGATGGGCACCGCATGTTCGCTGGTGACCTGGCCGACTCGGCGGTGGTGCAGCAACTGGCTGGCGAATGCGGGCCGCTCGATGGACTGGTGCACAGCGCCGGCATCCGCGGGCTGTCGCCGATGCGGCTGGTCAGTGAACAACTACTCCGGGAAGTGATGGACGTCAATTACCTGGCACCGATGATGCTGACCCGGCACCTACTGGCACGGCAGTCGCTTCGACCTGGCGGTTCGGTGATTTTCCTGTCATCCATCGCCGCGCTGACCGGCACGGTTGGCGTGGGTCCCTACGCTGGTTCCAAGGCCGCTCTGATCGGCACCCTGCGGCCGCTGGCGCTAGAACTGGCACGCCGCAAGATCCGCGCGAACGCGCTGTGTCCCGGTCTGGTCGAGACCTCGTTGATCAATGAGGACAAGGCCTGGTTTGAGGAGAGCCGTAAGCGCTATCCGCTCGGCATCGGCGATCCGGACGACGTGGCGCTTGCATGCCTGTACTTCCTGTCCGACGCCAGCAGCAAGGTGACCGGTCAGGCGTTCAGCATGGACGGTGGTGTGGAGTACGTATGAGCGGCGGACCTCATCAACATGTGCTGATCGTGGGTGCCGGTGGCTTCGGACGGGGGATCGCAGCCATGGCCTTTCACGACGATCCTGCCTACGGACACGCGTGGGACATCAAGGGCTTCCTGGACAGTCGCAGTGAACTGGGACAGATGACCCGCTGGTCGATCATCGGCGATCCCGACACCTACCAGCCGGTGGACGGCGATCTGTTCGTATGCGCGCTGGGGGACCCAGCAGCTCGTCGCCGCTACAGCCAGCCCCTGCTCGCGCGCGGCGCGGATTTCATGGTGTTGCGCCCGCGCTTGCGCGAAGCCTCGCCCACCCCGATCGGACGCGGCAGTCTGTTCGAGGTCGGCGTGTCAATCGGCGCGGACAGCCGCATCGGCGAGTTCGTCACCATCCTGTCCACCACCATCGTCGGTCACGACGTGACGATAGGCGACTACGTACAGATCGGCAATTTCGTGTTCATCGGCGGCGGCGTCAGCATCGGAAACGATGTCGTCATCCATCCCCATTCCACTCTGATTCCCGGGATCAAGGTCGGCGACGGCGCGGTGATCGGGGCCGGCAGCGTGGTGGTCAAGGATGTTCCGCCCAACGTCACCGTGGCCGGCAACCCGGCACGCACCATCTTCAGCCGCTAGCCGAGCAATCAGGATGTCCGCCGTATGACACGCCACGCACTCGATGCCGAGCACTACATCAGCCCGCACAGCCTGCGCCTGGAACAGCAGCAGCTGTTCGGCAAGCTGTGGAACTTCGTCGGCTTTTCCTCGATGGTGCGCGAGCGCAACCAGTTCTTCGCGCGCCAGGTGGCGGGCGTGCCGGTGCTGGTGCAGCGCACCGACGCCGGCATCCGCGCCTTCCTCAATCAGTGCCCGCACCGGCAGTCGGCGATCCAGATCGAAGCACAGGGCAAGCGCCCGCTGGTCTGCCCCTACCACGCCTGGTCGTTCGGCCCCGAGGGCGAGTTGCGCGGGCTGCCCAATTCCGGCCTGTACCAGTTCACCGCGGAAGAAAAAGCCGGCATCTGCCTGACCCAATTCCGTCTTGAGCAGGTCGGCCACTTGCTGTTCGTGAACTTTTCCAACGACCCGCTGCCGCTGCAGGAACAGTTCGCGCCAGAGTATCTGGAGAACCTCAGGGACGCGTCGTCGCACCTGGATACGCAGATCATCTACAGCTGCCATCGCGTGCGCTACAACTGGAAGTTGAACATGGAGAACGTCAAGGACTACAACCATGTTCCGTTCGTCCATCCCAAGACCTTCAGCCCGTTGATGGTGGGTTCGAGCAAGCCCTCCGCCAGCGTGGAGCGGCCAGCGGACGTGGCGTCCGAGGTGCAGCAGTTGCTGCAGGCGCCGGCCCGCCCCGCACTGAGCGAACTGAGTTTCCCGGTCAAGGGGCCGATCACGCCGCAGGAAAACTGGTTCCGCGATCTGTGCGAAACCTATGGCGAAGAATCCGCTTACTACAATTGGTTCGTCTACCCCAACGTGAACTTCTGCAGCGTGCGCGGCGATTACTTCCTGCTGCAGCAATACGATCCGGTGTCGGCGCACGAAACCGACTACCACCTGTGGGTGATGACCGCGCGCCGAAAGAGCGAGCGCACCGATTTCACCGCGCTGTTGAGCAACCTGATCCGCGGCGAGCGCACCGTCATCGCCGAGGACACCGTGCTGCTGGAACGCATGCAAGCCGGCTTCGGCACGCATTCGTCGCGCTTCATGCATGGCGACTACGAAACCCAACTGGTGCGGCAGCACCTGTGGTATCGCGCCAACGTGCTGGGAGAGCCGGCATGACGTCGCTAGTGTTGTTGGGCGAAGGCGCCGCGCTGGAGCAGGCGCAGCGGACCGCGCAGGACTGCGGGCTGGTCCATGTGACTCTCGAGCTGACCTCAATCGACCACTACAACTTCGATCTAGGCGCACTGCTGACACACCACGCCGCTGCCGATACCGAGGTGTTCGTCGCGCTCGACGAACGCGCGATCAACCATGCGCGCCACAAGCTGCTGGCCGACGTGCGCTTGGCCGGCTACCGCACGATCGATCTGGTCTCGCCACACGCCCACGTCGATGCCGGCGTGCGGCTGATGGGCAACGTCCATGTCGGACCTGGCTGCAACCTGGCGGCTGCTGCCTTCGTCGGGCCCGGTAGCTGGCTGGAGCGGCAGGTGATCGTCGAACAGGGCGTGCGCCTGGGTGCTTGCGTGACCCTGCATGCCGGCGTGAACCTCGGCCGCGATGTGCAGATCGGCCAAGGCACCACCTTGGGCAGCGGCAGCATCGTGCGAAGCAAGGCAAAAATCGGACGGCACTGCGAATGGCTGTTGCCGGGCGTGCTGCCCGATGCGCTACCGGATCGTTGTTTCTACGACGCGCTGATGCCGCACGGCGCGCATATTCTGGGCTAAGCACCCGATGAACATTCTGACCCGCCATTGCAGCGAACCGGATTTGCTCGACGGCAGAATAACCAAGGAACCATCGCCATGGCCTTAACCACCGGCTCCATCGCACGGGCCCGCATCAAGTATCCGGGACTGGATCCGGCCAAGACCAAGCTGATCGGCTGGGGCGCCGGGCAGTTCTTCCGCGATTTCTATCCGAGCGTCAGCCAACAGCTCGACCTGCAGTACACCATCTGTCCGCGCAGCGAGAATCAGGGAGGCACCGTGCACGGCGTCTCCGTGCGGCCGCCGGCCGCGCTGGACGACGAGTCGGTCGACGACGTACTGATCGTGATCTTCTCCAACCACCATCCCGAGGTGATGAACCAGATCCAGAAGTTTTACGGCAACTGGCGCACCGTGCGGGCCGTGGACTACCACGACGCCGACGTCGCCCTGCTCGAAGAACTGCAGGACGTCTCGAACCTGCTGCCGGAACTGCGTCTGTCGCACAGCCTGCAGGCGCCGAAGACAGGTATCTTCGTTCAGGGGCTGGCATTCGACTTCACTCCTCTGGTGCTGGCCTGGAACCGCCTGCACTACCCGACCGCCTACCAGTGCATGGTGACCTGGGAGCATCAGTCCGGCGCGCTGCTGGACCGCTGCCGTCCGTGGCTGGACGAATTGATCCTCGTACCCCAACCGGACAACCTCGGCCTGCACTATCGCAACGCGGTGCTGCGCTCGGCCCGTCTCGGAGTCGAACACCTGGCGCAAAAGGGCATCGCGTTCGCGGTACGCTGCCGCAGCGACAATATCCTGCACGGGTCGATCCACCAGGCCATCGACGCGTATTTCCGTGGCGCGCGCAACCGCGGAAAGATCGCGGTCTCGTTGGCGGCGTCGTGGCAGCACATGCCGTTCCATTTCTCGGAGAAGGCGATGCTGGCCAGGACCGAGGACATGCTGGCGCTTTGGTCGATGACGGAGGACCCGCGGCCGCCGAGCTACGCCGACGGCGAACTGTCGCCGATGCTGGAGCTAGCACCGCAACGCCACTTCCAGGAACTGAGCCAGTACGCCTTCGAGTCCTTGCTGTGGCGGGACTACGCGCGGCGCCAGGGCTTCGCCGCGGAGACACTGGCGGAGGGCTACCGTTTCGCCCAATCGCGGCTGCTGGCGCTGGAGCCGCATCTGAGCTGGTCATCGCTGAAGTTCGTGCCGCTGTTCAACGTGCAGCGCGATACCGGCTACTCGTTCTCGATGGAAAGCTGGAACCGGCTGTTCAGCGACGGCGACGCGGCGCTGGAGCGGGCGGACGCGGTCAGTCGTCTGGACATCAATTCGACCGACTTCTGGCAAGGCCGCGCCGGTTGAGCGTTGCACCCCCAGACATTCGGCATGCAAGGAAGATCTCCATGAACTACACCATCGTCATTCCCGCGCGCCGCGACTCCTCGCGCCTGCCGGGCAAGCCGTTGCTCGAGCTCGGCGGCATTCCCATGATCGTGCGTACCTATCGCCAGTGCGCGAAAGCCGCACCCGCAGAGCGCATCGTGGTGGCGACCGACTGCGACCTGATCCGCGGCACCTGCGAACAGGCCGGGATCCGCACCCTGATGACCTCCAGCGATTGCCTGACCGGCACCGACCGCGTCGCCGAGGTTGCGCGGCAGATCGAGGTGGACACCTACATCAACGTGCAGGGCGACGACCCGCTGTTCAATCCCGACGACCTGCGGCTGCTGATCGACGCGGCGGCGGCGGCGCCGGAAGCGGTCATCAACGGCTATTGTCCGGTCGCCAGCATCGAGGATTTCCGCAACCCCAGCATTCCCAAGGTGGTGGTCCGCCCCGATGGCCGCCTGCTGTACATGTCGCGGGCCTCGATTCCGATCACCAAGCAGGGCGAGTTCCGCAGCGCCTGGCGCCAGGTGTGCGCCTACGCGTTTCCTAGGCAAGCGCTGCGGGTGTTCGCCGCCGTCACCCGCAAGACCGCGCTGGAAGAGATCGAGGACATCGAGATCCTGCGCTTCCTGGAGCTGGGGTTCGAAGTCAGGATGGTGCAGATGAGCGACCAGTCGATCGCCGTGGATACGCCGGCCGACGTGTTGCGCGTGGAGCAGGCGCTGCGCGCCCGGCAGCCCAACGACGTGCCGGAAGCGCAATCATGAGCGCCGCCGGCGGCGATCCGCCCAACGCCCACTCCCCTGCCTGCGGTTCCGCAGACGTCAGGAACACCGAGCACGCCCTCGCCTATTCGCCGCGTGCGTTCTTCGATCGTCTGCTCGCCACGCACGCGCCTGTCGTGCTCGACGTGGGCGCGCACCGCGGCGAATCGATCCGCTTCTTCAAGGCGATCTATCCGCAGTGCCGCCTGTATTCGTTCGAACCGGATCCGCAGAACTTCGCCGAACTGGAAAAGGTATCCGCACAGTTCGGCACTGCCTCGGTCCAGGTGGCGCTGGGCGAGAAGCAAGAGCAGTGCCGCTACTACCGGCAAGGGATCTCGCACCTGGGGGGATTGCTGCCGATCGATCCGCAGTCGCAGGATTCGCTCGGCTACGCGCGCCAGGCCGCCAACGAAGCGATCCCGGTACGCAAGACCTCGCTCGACCTGGCCTGCGCCGAATTGGGCATTGATCACGTGCACATCCTCAAGATCGACGTGCAAGGTTACGAAAGCCAGGTACTGCAAGGCGGCACGCGGATGCTGCAGCACACCGATTGCGCGCTGATCGAGATCGGACTGTACGACTTCTACGGCAAGACCAGCAGTTTCGTCGAGGTGGTCAACCTGATGCACGGCGCAGGCTTCTCGCTGTGGGACATCGCCAAGCTGTCGAAGAATCCCAAGAGCCTGCGTACCGACTGGATCGAGGTCGTGTACCGCCGGGATGGTGCGCCGATCCCGGGCGAACCGGGGTAACCGCAGCGCCAGCGCCCGCTCGGCGCTGGCGCGACACAGCCGCACGGCGCGCCGCAGCGCGTCCCGGTCTGGCGCAAGCGGTGGGCGCGATGGTCACCTACGCCAAGGCGCATGCCGGCGCCGTGGCCTCCCAGATGGTCCGCGCCGAACGCGCGCAGCGGCAGGGCAAGGCCAAGCAGGCGCGAGTTGCACTGAACGTGGCGCTCAGGGCCGATGCCGACTGGGACCGGATCTGGCGCCGCGCGGCGCGCCTGCAGATGGCACTGGGCGACAGCAACGGCGCGCGGCAAGCGCTTGCCGCCTTTGCGTACCTGACCCGGCGTGGACGCAACTGGAACGGCAAGACCCGCTATATTCCGCTCTGCCATCGGATGCGCCGCCGCAACGCCCGTCCTCCCGTTTCCAATAGACTGCGTCGGGCTTGGCGTTCGGATCGCGCCGTGCGCCAGCGGCGGCGATCCGCCTGCTGCGATCAGGGAACCGGCCCGCCGCTCCACGGTCGCATCCTCGCCTGGGCGCCGAGCGGCGCAGTCGCGCAGGGCCTGATCGAGCGACTGCGGCACGCATGTTGCATCCACAGCGAATTGGCGGCGACAACGCCGGCATCCGTACGTGCAGGAGCCGACACCGCGGCCGTCGCCTCCTTCCTCTTTAGAGACCATCCGTCCCAATGAGTGTCAACGCGCTGGTCAGCATCGTCATGCCGGCCTACAAGTTCCGCTACTTCGAGCGGACGCTCGACAGCGTGCTGGGCCAGACCTATCCGGCGCTGGAACTGGTGATCTGCGACGACAACCCCGATGGCACGATCGCCGCGGCGGTGGAGCGCAAGCGCGCCGACGCGCGCTTCCCGATCCGCTACCAGCGCAATCCCAGCCGCCTGGGCGAACTCGGCAGCACCATCAAGGGCATCGGCCTGGCGCAGGGCGAGTACGTCAAATTCCTGCACGACGACGACGTGCTGGAACCGGATTGCATCGCCGCGCTGGTGCGGGCCATGCAGGCCGGCCCCAACGTGGTGCTGGCCTCCTCGCGCCGGCAGCGCATCGACGGCGACGACGCGCCGCTGCCGGACATCCACGCCACCAGCTTCCCGTTCGCCGGCGACGTGCTGCTCGACGGCCCCGAACTGCTGTCCTTCCTCGCCGACCACACCATCAACTTCATCGGCGAGCCCAGCTGCGTGCTTTGCCGGCGCCAGGATCTGCTGGAGATCGGCGACCAGCTGATGATGCTCGATGGCAAGGTGATCCATTGGGTCGGCGACCTGGCGCTGTACGCCAAGCTGCTGCACCGCGGCAACCTGGCCCTGCTGGCCAAACCGTTGACCCGCTTCCGCGTGACGCAGGACCAGTACAGCCAGGCCGGCCGCGACCAACCGGGGATCGGCGACCAGGGCCACGCCGATTTCCGCCGCGGCGTGCGCGCCATGGGCTGGTATCGCGGCGATGGCGACGTGCGTCTGGTCCATGTGGCGCCGCTGGGCGGTGGCGACGCCGCGCCGGTCGATCTGCTGCAGGCGATCCAGGCCGCGTACGCGCGTGGCCGCGCGCAGCTGGCGCTGCGCGACTGGCAGGCGCAGCGCCAGCTGCCGCCGGCCCAGCGCGCTCTGTTCGACGCGCGTCTGGCGGAGCTGGGCGGCGGCGCGCGGCTCGCGGTGCTGCTGGACGCGCGCAACGCCGACGCGGCCGCGCTGCACGCCAGCCTGCACAGCCTGCTGCTGGACGGCGCCGCCTTCGCCACGCTGAGCGTGGCTGTACTCGGCACGGCGCCGGCCACGCCGTTGCCGGATCCGCGGGTCCGGTATCTGCCGCTGGCGTCCGGCGACGAAGCCGCTGATCGCAACGACGCACTGGCCGAACTCGGCGACGCGGACTGGCTCCTGTGCGCCAGCGCCGGCACCCGTTTCTACGCAGGCGGCCTGCTGCGGTTGCTGCTGGAACTGGCGCAGCAGCCGCACTGCAGCGCGCTGTATGCCGACGAATGGCTGGCGCTGGACAGCCAGACCCTGGCCCCGGTGCTGCGCCCGGATCCGGACCTGGACCTGTTGCTGGGCAATCCGCTGGCGACCGCCGGGCATTGGGTGTTCCGCCGCGCCCTGGTGCAGGAGCTGGGCGGGTTCGATCCCGATCACGATGGCGCGCTGGAACTGGAGCTGATCCTGCGCCTGTTCCAGCGCGATGCCGGCGCCAGCCTGGCGCATCTGCCCGAGCCGCTGCTGATCGCGCCGCCGGCCGATGCCGCCGCGGGCGCCGAGGCGCGTCAGCATGCGGTCGCCAACCATCTGCAGGCGCGCGGCTATGCCGACGCCAAGGTCGAGGCTCTGCCTGGCGGGCTGCATCGCATCGACTATGGCCATGCGCAGCAGGCGCCGGTCTCGATCGTGACCATCGCCCAGGACAATCTGCCGGCCCTGCAGCGTCTGGTGGTCGGCCTGCTCGAGACCACCGCCTACCCGGCCTACGAACTGCTGCTGGTCGACAACGCCAGCGACTCGCCGGCGGTCGGCGAATGGCTGCAGGCGGTGGCCGAACTGGGCAATGGCCGCATCCGCGTGTTCGCGCTGGAGCAGCGCGTGGCCCAGGCCGAGGCGCGCAACCTGGCCGCGACCCAGGCGCATGGCGACTACCTGCTGTTCCTGGACGCCGACAGCGCCGTGGTCCAGGGCCGCTGGCTGCACGAACTGATGAACCATGCGCAGCGCCCGGAGGTCGGCATCGTCGGCGCCAAGGGCGTGTCCGCGGATGCCACCATCACCCACGCGGGTCTGCTGCCCGGGCTGTTGCCCGGCGCCGGCCATGCCTTCGCCGGCGAGCCGATGGCGCAGGCCGGCTACATGGGCCGGCTGCAGGTGGCGCACCGCTACAGCGCCGTGTCCGAGCGCTGCATGCTGGTGCGGCGCGAACTGTTCGAGCGCCTGTCCGGGTTCGATGCGGCCGGCTTCGCCGACGGCGGTGCCGACGTGGACCTGTGCCTGCGCGCCGCGGCGCTGGGCGAATGGACGATCTGGACGCCGGACGCGCTGCTGCTGCAACCGCCCGCGCCGTCACGTCCGGAAACTGCGGACGACGCCCTGCTGCAGCGCTGGCTGCCGGTCATGGCGCACGATCCGGCCTACTCGCCGAGCCTGGGCCTGGAGCAGCCGGGCGGCTTCAAGCTCGGCGAATCCGAATTCTCCTGGCAGCCGCTGGCGTGGAAGCCGCTGCCGCGGATCCTGGCGCATCCCGGCGACGCCTTCGGCAGCGGCCACTATCGGGTGATCCAGCCGTTCCAGGCGCTGGCCGAGGCCGGGCAGATCGACGGCGTCTACTACGCGCGCCTGCTCGACCCGGTGGAGATGGAGCGCATCGCCCCCGATGCGGTGGTGGTGCAGCGCCGGATCGGCGACGCCGAGCTGGCGAAGATGGAGCGCATGCGCCGCTTCTCCACCGCGTTCAAGGTCTACGAACTGGACGACTACCTGCCCAACCTGCCGCTGAAGAGCGTGCATCGCGAGCAGATGCCCAAGGACGTGCTGCGCTCGCTGCGCCGCGCCGCGACGCTGGTGGACCGGGTGGTGGTGTCCACCCCCGCCCTGGCCGAGGCCCTGGCCGGCCTGCATGCGGACATCCGCGTGGTCCACAACCGGCTGGATCCGCGCATGTGGGGCGACCTGCCCGCGCCGGCCAGGACCAGCGCCGGCGCCAAGCCGCGGGTCGGCTGGGCCGGCGGCGCCAGCCACACCGGCGACCTGGAACTGATCGCCGACGTGGTGCAGGCGCTGGCCGGCGAGGTGCACTGGGTATTCATGGGCATGTGCCCGGAGCGGCTGCGCCCGCATGTGGCCGAAGTGCACCCGGGCGTGGACTTCGAACGCTATCCGCAGGCCCTGGCCGCGCTGCGCCTGGACCTGGCGCTGGCGCCGCTGGAAGACAACCTGTTCAACCGCTGCAAGAGCAACCTGCGCCTGCTCGAATACGGCGCCTGCGGCTACCCGGTGGTGGCCAGCGACTTGGCGCCCTACCAAAGCGGGTTGCCGGCCACCCTGGTCAAGAACCGCTTCCGCGACTGGGTCAACGCCATCCGCATGCACCTGGCCGATGCCCCTGCCCGCGCCGCGGCCGGCGAGGCGCTGCACACGGCGGTGCGCCACGACTGGATGCTGCAGGACGCCAACCTGCAGGCCTGGCGCGCGGCCTGGCTGCCGGACTGAGCGCAGCGGCCGCCGGAACCGGCACCAGGATTGCATCCTGATCCGGGCCAGGACGCGCGCCGGCGCGGCGCGTCAATCGGCCGTCACCAGAGGAGCGAAGACCGCGGCCGGGCTGCGTCGGGAAGCCGACGCCGCCTGCCCTCGCACGGCGCGCGCTCCCCTTCTCCCCCCGGGAGAAGGTGCCCCGAAGGGGCGGATGAGGGTACGGGCGAAGCCTCGTGCCGTTCGATGCGCCACGCGTTCGCCCGTCCTTGCCGGCAGCCGATCGGCACCCGCCGGATTTCGGCACACCGCTTGCATCCATCCCGGGTAGCCGCCCTGGCATGGACATCCCCGTATGAGCGACTCCATCAGTTCCATCCTCTCGCAGATCCGCAGCTACCAGAGCCAGGTCGGCCAGGCCGCGCCTGCGCAGGTGGCCGATGCCGGGCGCAGCAACGCGATCGAGGGCCTGACCGGGACCCAGGGCACGCAGGCCCCGAGCTTCAGCGACACCCTGCGCAGCGCGATCAGCGGCGTCAACGAAACCCAGCAGAAGGCCGGCGATCTGGCCAAGGCCTTCGAAATGGGCGACCCCAACGCCGGCCTGGCCAAGGTGATGATGGCCGCGCAACAGTCCC
>Ga0308160_10004655_pt1 | contig 14581 bp, 23 predicted proteins | sample PhyFR1_FD_201036 | JGI IMG/M metagenome (GOLD analysis project Ga0308160, IMG submission 201036) | Phyllosphere microbial communities from UC Gill Tract Community Farm, Albany, California, United States - DLSLF.R1 | ecosystem: Host-associated > Plants > Phyllosphere > Unclassified | place: USA...
TGCTGGACCGACGGATAAAAAGGGGATGAGGTGGGGTGGGGAGAGGGGCTGGTAGCTGGGTGCTGGAGAGGGCAGAGGTGAAAAGAGCGAGCAGCCTCGGGCGAGCGGGCAGGCGGGCGGGCAGGCCCAGCCAGCCGCCAGCGCAGGGGAGGCGCGCCCGCCCGCCCGCGCCTGCGCGGCCAGGGGCGAGTTTTTGCGCGGCCGAGAAAATACCAAAGACCCAGCCTGGCGTTCAATCGACGCCAGGCCGACAGGCTACTGCGACGCGGACGAATGCAGCCTGGACGACACCTGCCACCTCCTCCTCACCTACCAACCTACCCCCAGACTCAGCCCCAGCATGTCCCTTTTCCGCCGGTCATCGACCGCTGTTGTCTCGGCTGCTGTTGCCTCGACCTCGCGCCCGCCCAGCGCCCGCCTGCTCGCCGCCCTGCCCGTCGTCTGCCCAAACCGCAGCCGACTCGACGAGGCCTCCACCAGCCGGTCCTTCTCGAGCAGTCTAGCCTCGACGTACCCGCGTGCCCAGAGGCCGCAACCCAGGCGCTTGTCCGAGCTTGAGCGTGAGCCGAATGACTCAACACGGACGACGAGGACGGTCGAGTACGAGCCCGAGTCGGAGCCGATTGAGGATGACATCCATGCGCCCGTCGCGGCATCCGAGCCGAAAGCCAGCAAGCCGCCGGCGAAACGACAGGTCGTCAAGGAGCTCCCGGCCAAGCTGAACGAGAACCAGGTCGTCGAGTCTGGAGAAGTCTTGTCGCGCAAAAAGTTTCAAAAGTACAGCAAGACGCACGTCTTTGTACGTCCCCCAGCCGCATCCGAGACGAGCTCTCGTACGTTCAGGCGCTGATCTCTGCCTCCTCGTGCTCATCCTGGCCGCCTTGCGCGCTATGCCTCTACTCGTCTCAGTGCCGACATCTTCCGCACGGCGTCGATAACCAGACGCTCAAGCAGGCTTTCATCGCCGCCGGCATCCCCATCACCTGCGCCCGCATCATTGCCTGGCCGCGCACCGACGGCCGCTTCGTCTCGCGCGGCTACGGCTGGGTCACGCTCGAGCGCGAGCGCGACATGCGCGATGCCCTCCGGCTCGACGGCATGAGGATTAACGACGTACGTTCGCCCTCTCCCGTCGCACTCGCGATCCTCCGCCTCTCAGCCCTCGCTTCGAGGCGCGAGCGCAGCATCTGCTTGTCCTCGCCACTGATCACGACTTTCGCGTTCCGCGCACGTGCCAGATCCCGATCCAGATTGAGCAGATGCGCCAGCGGCCGAGCGGGTCGTACGACCGGCCACCGAAGCCGGAGCCTGAGATGCCGCCGGGCTACTATGACCGCCTGCCGCCGCGCAACAACCGGCGCCGGATCGACGAGGGCTCGACCGGCTACGGCGTCCGAGCCGACGCCCGAGCCGACACCGTCGCCCTCTCGCCGAATGCCACGGCCGCTCTGCGGCGCATGGAGCGGAAGCAGTCCAAGGCGGTCAACAACAAGCTTTATGGCCCGCGGCCGGGCGATCGCGAGAGCGACGTCAACTGGGCCGGCTGGCAGGGCCCCCGCCGCGGCGGGTCGCGCGAGGAGGCAGAGTTTGTCGTGCCCAGCGCTCGGCGATGAGCCGACTGAGCGGCGCACTGTCGTCTTACGCAGACACACACACACACACACACACACACACACGGCGCCGAGCTTCTCAAGAGCAGCCCTCGGACGATTTCATGCGCCCCCTTTACCCATCATACAGCGTTCGAGTCACGTGCCATGCCATCGTCTCTTTGCGGATATAGCGCTCAAATCCTCCGCAGTGCAGGCTGACTTACAGGCCGCCGGAGAGCAAGGCAGCCTGGCGTCGGGCGTGTGGGGTGCAGCTTGTCAATTTTGAACCCTGCCCTCTGGCAGCCGAGCGACGAAAACGGCAAGGCGGTACGCACCATCGATGACTTGCCGCCCGGGTTCTCGCGCACACGTCGGGACGGCCGAGGAGGCTCGTAAGCCGGAACCTCGGACCGCTCGAAAGGGTTCTGCCGGGCCCAGCGGCTGGCAGCCGGTGCGGCCGGCTCCTTGGGTGCCCACTCATCGACCTCGGGGACGGGCGCCTGGGCTGCGGGCTAGGGAGCAGGATGAAAGTCAACGTCATCCAGTCGAGCACCGGCTGAGATATACCGAGCTCACTGCGTTCCGAGGCGGAGGAATGACGACGCTGGGCTCCTCTGTGGCCCGACAAAGCGATCTAGTCTGTCAGTCGCAGAGCTCGGTCGGTAAGGGTCAAGCCATCGACAGACGCACCGTAGTCGCCGAACCGGATCGAAACCTTGCCGCCCGGCGGCTCGCGCACCTTGCGCGACGGCCGCATCGCGTTAGCGCCCCAGGGAGCGTCGACCGAGGGCTCGTCGATGTGCGCGGCGTTAGAGGCAGGCGCCGCTGCGCATATGGATGGACGCAAGTTAGCGCGAGCTCACGGTATGAAGCGCGGCAGGATGACGCACCAGAGACAGTAGAAGCAGAAGTAGGAGTAACAGCAGGAGTGGCAGCCTGCTCAGAGGCAGCGACAGGGGCAGCAGTCTCGGGCTCCGAGAACTTGCCGAATGTCGCGTACTCTGCAGCGCAGCGGCAGTCAGTCGACCGGGATTCGACGCAACGGCAGGTTCAGGATCTCGTCTTTGTCGCCAACATGGGACTCACTGGGAACCTTGTTGATCTCGGTAAAGTTGGGCCCGACCTGGTCATCGACAGAGTTGAGGTTGAGCGTTAGCGCTCGAGTAGCGAGTGAGGCTGCGACATGTGGAGGGCTCCGACGCGGCGCACCTCGACGTTGATCGACCTGAGCACGAGACAACAGGAACCGTCAGCGCCTCCGCACGGCTCTTAAGCGATACCTACCGCACTCACTTGAGAAACTCTGGATGGCGCGCAACAGAAAGAGCACCTCGTCAGGCGCGTCCAGGCTCGGCCGGAACACGGCGGGCGGTGGGCGGGATCAACAAAGGCAAGGAAGACGCACCGACGAAGCTCCTCTTCGTGAAGACGACCGAGCTCTTGTCTGTCTCATTCGAGCAGCGCGCTCATCTTGATCAGCACAGAGACGATCGAGGCCGGAGAGGCTGAGTGTCGGACAGCTGGGCGGGGCAGGACATACCCCAGTCGAGGAGGGCGAGCTCTGACGCCCATGACTTGGGCTGGGCCGGGTCGAACTTGCCGGTGACAGGAGTAAACCTGCAGCGAGAGGGGGCCGGAACGAAGGTCAAGAAGGAGTCGCGTCAGTAAAGGGTCGGATGGCAGCGTCAGGAGAGGGTATGAGGGCCATACGTCTGGGACATGGCGAGCAGCTAGAGGCTCCGTAGTCGGGCGGAAGAGGAGGGCAGGCGAGGGGGAGCATCAGCGACAGCTCCGCCCGTCTGTCGCTCAAGATCGATGAAGGAGAAGACTCACAAGAGAGAGTAGACTGGAAGAGGAGCTTACCGAGAAGGGCCTTGCCGAGACTTGAGCTAGTTGACGGACGAGACTCCTGACGGTTGAGCGAGCACCAGTGGGAGCCGAGGGCCGAGAGAGCGAGGGACGCGCCTGATTTTGGGGCCGCACCTCGACGCCCACCCTTGCTGCCACCGGCCTCAGTTTCAACCGCACGATCCTGCCGTCATGGAGCACGCTAACGTCCGATTCGGCAGCCCGCTTGCCCGCGAGGTCGAACCCGCTGCCTCCGAGGACGCCGACCTGAGCCTCGAGGACGACGACGTCGGCGAGGAGCCCGACAAGGTTCGTGCACTGGTCGCCGCGAGCGACGGCCGACGCTGCCCCCCTCACCATCCCTTTTGGAGGTCGACAGGCCGAGAGCTGAGCTGGCTGACCGTACGGGCTACGACGACCTGATAGACGACGCTCCTCTTCTTCTCGCATCGCTCGACGCTTGCCGCCGCGTATCTCACCCCTCCGGCCGAAGGCGCCGTCCTGCACGTGATGGCCGAGGCGCAGGACACGCCGGCCTTTGACCTGGCTAAGCTCGGTTCGTTCAGCCCACATGCGATCCGTCCTGAGTTACGCTCAAGATCTATACCGCTGCTACTTTTAAATCTCTAGTGCTCGACCAGGTCGACCCGGACGTTGTCACCGTCAACGCGGGCGCGAGCGACCAGCTGGTTGAGGCCCTGCAGGCGCGCTGTCTGTCTCGGGCCCCGGTCTTCAGCGCACTTTCTGAACTCCGATCTGACAGGCCACGAGCTCTCCAGGCAGCTCGCACGACTGCTCGCTCGAGATTCGGCCGGAATCTGGTCCGTCGAAGCTCATAGCAGTCCCCCCAGCTGGCAGCAGCCCGACTGACGCGCATACACCCCCCGGTCATGACAGAGTTCAAGTACCCCAAGGCCAAGTCCAGTCTTCTCTCGCTGCAGCTGCCGATACCGCCAGACAGACCCGACGACGAAGGACGGTCACTGTCCATGAGCCTGTCGGCCGCGATTCAGCCGAACGCCTACGGTCGGCGGCAGCCTGAATCGCACGTCAGCGGCGTCGATGAGGACGAAGATGAGGAAGCGATGCTACGCAAGGAGATGCGCATGAGCGGCATGATCGACTTTGGTCAGACTAACGCGGTGCGTCCCTGCTCCTTTCAGCTCTTCTCGACCGAGATCGGCTTCCTGACACGGCCATGGCACAGGTCTGCGCCGCGGGTGGCCTCATAGGCTTCCTGACGAAGGTCAAGGCTCGGGGCGAGCTCCGAGGCTTTGACGACGGCGGAGGCCTACGCATCGGCGGCATCGTGAGCTTCACGCCGTGCGGACAATCCTTCTGCCTTTGGCCCAAGTACCCGAGCTAAATCTGCGAGATGGGCTGCTGAAACTGTTCCAGGCAGGAGTACATGCACATCTCGGCTGAGACTCTCTCGTGCGCTCCGTTCCACCCGAGGCTCGCTCTTACTTGCGACAGGCTGCTGACCAACTCAGCAGGACTCTCGGCGTCTTTGCCTTCGAGTCTCATGCATACACCCACTCGACGGCTCAACAAAAGCAAGGCCTGTCGCTCGCTGCGCTTCTCCAGACGACATGCACCCCTCAAGGCACAATCCTGCTCCGCTCCTGGCTCGTCCGGCCGCTGCTTTCCCTGGCCGACATCCGCGCGCGGCACGATGCGGTAGAGTGCCTGGTCAAGCCCGGCAACGCGAGCATCGTGGGCGGTCTCCGCGGCGGGCTCAGAGGCATCAAGAACCTGCGCCGCATCCTCGGCAACCGCCTCCATAAGGGCGTGGCCGAGCCGCGCGACTGGCGGGCCCTGCTCGAGGTACGTGTCCCGCCCAAAGCATCTGGCTTCTAAATTGCTCCGACAATATCCTGACGAGGACGCTATCCCGGGACAGTTTTGTTACAAAATGGTGCAGGTCCGCAACGGCATGGACGAGCTCGTCGGGATCCAGCGCAACGGCCTCATCCACAAGGTGCGCCTCGCCCCCTCGTTCGATTCTCCATCTGAACTGACTCAGAGGTCACGCTTGCGTTCGAAGCTTGCGCTCAAGGTCGACACCGAGCTCCTCGTCCTGATCGGCCAGACGATCAACGAGACGGTCAGTCTCTGCCTCGGCCGGGTTACTCCCTGTCATCAGCTTGCCGCGCTGACCTGCCACCCGATCGCAGATCGACTGGGACGAGTCAAGTGCGCAGAACCGTGTTTGCTGCAAGGCTGGCGTCGACGAAGCGCTGGACGAGATGAAGCAGACCTACGCAGGCCTCGACTCGCTGCTCGTGCGTGCCATCGACTTCTGTCGAAGGGTGCCGGCCTGGCTGACTCAAGTCACCGGCGAAAGACAGATGGATGTCGCCGACCGGCTCGCGCCCTCGCTTCCAGCCGACATCGTCAAAGGGCTCAACGTCACCTTCTTCCCTCAGCTCGGCTTTCTGCTCGCGGTCGAGCTGGTCCGGCCGTGGGACGAGTACGACGAGGACGTCCTCGAGGGCTGTGACTTCCAGGTGAGCTCGCCCCGATAAGCAAAGCTGCCCATACCGAGGATGTCACACCAGTCTGCTGACTGGCCTTGACCTCGAGCAGTTCTACACTGACGAGGTTACCTACTTCAAGAGCGCTCAGGTCCGCCTGCCGCAGGAGTCGCTGTGGAACTACGTCTAGTCTGACGCTGATGCTTTACTCGGCAGATGCGCGACCTTGATGTGCACTGTCAGTCGGTCCTTGCCTTCTTCTTGCCGCTGGTCACCAGAAGCTCACCCGGCTGCAAGCGGATCAGTCGGTGACATCCACTCGTCCATGGTGGATCGCGAGAGTACGTCCAGTCGATCGATTGCGAAACCCGTACGGGCCTGACCCATCTGCAAGCCGTGCGACTGCAGTCGAGATCATCTACAGGCTATCGGAGGGCGTTCTGCAGCGCGAGTCAGACCTGCTTGCGACGGTCGAGGCCTGCGCCGAGCTCGACTGGTGCGCTCTCAGTGTGGTCCGCAAGGCATCGAGCCGAACCTGACCCGTCCGCCCCTCCCGCCTCGCACAGTCTCATCGCCTTTGCCGGCGCAGCCGTCGACTGGCACTGGATGCGACCGCAGATGACGGACGAGAACGTCATCCATATGTCGAAGGCCCGGTTCGTCCCTTGTTCAGCTCTTTGCGCGACGCTCCGAGTCCTGATCACCTTTTGCTGGGCAGACACCCTCTGCTGGTCAGTGAGCTTTCCGGTCAGGTGAGGCTGCTAGCATTTTGACCTTCGGTACGGTCGCGCAGGAGGTCATCATCGACTCATTCGTCCCGAATTCGGTCCTGCTGCACGGCGGCCATGGCATCCAAGAGGCCGACGACGATGAGGATGGCGGTGGCGACGGCAGGATGACTGGGATCGAGGGCAACTCGACGGACGAGGGACGCCGGACGAGCCTCATGGTTCTGACGGGCGCGAACGCTTCGGGCAAGTCAATCTACGGCAAGATGGTGGCCTTGCTCACCTACATGTACGTCAGCGCGATCATCGTCCCGGAGCCCGACCTGACCCTCTTTTTGGCCAGCAGGGCGCACATCGGCTGGTACGGAGTACATTCTTCTCACCGAGTGACCTGTACAGACTGACGCCCTGGGCTTCCTCAGCTACATCCCGGCGGACGCGGCGACGATCGGCGTGACGGACAAGAGTAAGCCTGCCGACACATTGCTGCAATCTAGGCAGAGCTGACATGCATCGCCTCTCTCCAGTCTTCACGCGTCTCACGGCGAAAGAGAGCGTCTCCAAGCTCCAGTCGTCCTTTACGATCGACCTCAACCAGGTTAGTCAGGCGCTGCGCAACTGCACGGCCCGAAGCCTGCTCATCGTTGACGAGTAAGTTGCGCTACCTGCGTCGTCGCGCACGCTCGAGCTGCTTGGACTGACCGCTGTGCGCGCGTCGCAACAGGTTCGGCAAGGGGACGATCACAACCGACGGCGCTGGCCTCCTCGCCGGTACAATCCTCCATCTGCTCAACCGCGGCAAGGAATGCCCAAAGGCGATCGTCATGACCCACTTCCAGTTCGTGTGCTCTTTCCTCCTCGGCAAACGCCGACAGACTGATCCCCTCTGAGCGTCCTCCCAGCGAGCTCTTCGCAAACTCGCTCCTCCCATCCGACCTGCCGGTCAACTTTGGGTCTATGGTCGGCCACAACCCTCAGCCTGTGCTTTGAGAAATGCTTGCTCACCCTCGCTCTACCCACCGTCACAGGAGGTCGTCATCGACGAGACAGCCGCAGCGGCGGCAGACGTGCCAGCGCAGGATAGTCCAGTCACCTACCTCTACCGCCTGGCGCCCACGCTCAGCGTCGACTCGCACGCTGCAGCCTGCGCTCGGAGCCAAGGCATCTCTCACGACATTATCGTCCGCAGCGAAGAGGTCAGGTGAGCAACGACTCTACCCTCTGGTCGTGGCTCCCTCTGTCGTCGCCTGAGAGCCGACGGCTCGACAAACAGGGCCCACCTCACGCGGTTCGAGTACCTCCCGCTACAGGACCGCAAACTGTCGGACGAGGAGGCTGAGTACGTAGGCTTGCGGCCAGACTCCCATCGCGGTTTGCTGACGGCTTGGCGGCCCGTGCTTTCCAACAGGCAGCTGCGACATGCCGAGCGTGTCGTTCGCGCGTTCCTTGCTCGTGACTACTCGACGTCGAGCTTCGGCTCGCGCTCGAATCGCGACATCAAGGCCGAGCTTCGGGCAATGCTGGAGCTGCCAGCGGAGGGCGACGGCGATGAACGCGAGTGAGCAATGATGGAGGCGTCGCTTGGGCGGCTGCCTGTCAGCAAGGGCGTGCGCCGAGCGTGACAACGGGAGCGACCGGGAGCCGAGGTGATGGTCATGTCCCGGAGACTGTCGCTTTACTGCCAGGTTGGCGCCTGCACGCGTAGCTGCAGCTCGGCCGACCATGAGCGGCATGTCATCAATCGGGCGTCGTTGCGCATCGACAGCCGCCATTAACCGAGGACCTTGCTGACCATGTTCTTGACCAACGATCGGGCATAGGGAACGTAGGAGAGCGAATACCACTGCCATGGCGCAAGCGGCGGGCTGCAGTCAGCGACCAACGAGCTAGCATGCCGGGATTGGACCGCGGACGCACCAGGAAGGCCACGTAGGAGATGCTGCGGTAGGGACAACGCAGCGTCAGTCAAAGATGGCCCGCTCCATAGCCGACGCGGCAGACGAGCGCACACGACGAAAATAATGCAAAGCACGGCGTTGCCCAGGACAAAGGCGCCGACAAAGACGAGCGCGATTGAGCCGAGGCTGGCAGTGAAAGAACACGGTCAGTCACGGCGCAAGTCGACCTGAAGCATACGTGACGGAAAGGTGTGGGCGCACAAGACGATGCTCGCGACCAGCCGGACAGGGCTGAACATCTGCAAGGAAAGGTAAGTAAGCCCGCGGCTCGGCCCGCTGCTAGCCCGGCCCACAGCGGAAGTGCACGCACCATCTTGGCCTGCTTGAAGAAGCCGCAGAGGAAGCCGGTGCCAGCCAGACTGAGGAGGGTGCCCACTGCATACAGGAAGGCGAACGGGATGGTCGCGCCGATGAAGAGGAGAATCGCAGCGACGATCGAGATGACGAGACCGGCGACGGTGCCTGCGAACGAAGGAGGTGCCGCGGAGGTGCCGCGTCAGTTTCTCAAGCGGTGGGCAAGATGGCTATTCCACGCTGCTACTGACAGGCGGCAAAGCTGGGGCATCGGAGGCAGCAAGAAGTGACCGGCAAGTACACTGTCAGCGGAGCCGGATCCGACGCGCGCGTCGGCACCTGTGAGACGGGGGGAGACCGACCCGTAGACTGGAGGCGAGTGCCAGGAGTGGCACGTCAGGACAATGAGCAGCGAGAGAGCAGGGCAGACGGCAGGACGTACTTCGCTGCTGCCAGCTCAGCTGCATGAACTCAAATGCGCTCTTCTCCCTGGCGGACCACGACGGACGAGACGGCAGGGCGCACTGCCGAGGTCAGCCTTCCGAGACAGGGCACATTCAGATCTCAGCCAGCCCGAGCACTTGGGCTCGAGCGGCAGCATCATCAGGCACGCACGGGGTGACATTGAGGTCGAGGGGACCTCCACCCGAGCCTCCGGACCCCAGGCGGCCCGTGTCGAGGTTTCTAACCGAAAGGAGAGGAAGAGAGACAACCGTCAGCTGGAGCGGCCGGGAACAGGAGGCGCGAACCGGCGACCCCAAGGGCAGCCCCGGTCTATGAGATCCTGCCCAAGGTACAGCAGACCACTCACAGCCAGCCAGACATCTTAAGCGGAATGCGATGAGTATCTGGACGATGAGAAAAGAGCTGTTCTCGCGAGGAGGGGGGTGGGCGTCGAGCCGAACGGGACGAGCCGAGGCTGGCGAGGTCGTGGACGCGCCGCCGCAAGCGCGCAGCGAGCGACGGTCTGCTCGACTGCGGCCGCTAACCGAGCTCTCGACCGTCAGGGTTCACCGCCCGATTGGCCAGGAGGTCTGGAGCATCGAGCGGAGCGCACCCAGGGATGCGATCGCCCTTGAGTGGGAAGGAAGAGAGAGAGCGAGAGCGTAGATCGAAGCCATCGTCTGAGGGCGACTGCGCACGTGTCGGAGCGTGCGATGAGCGACGAGAGCGTAGGATGGGGCACAACGGGTGTTCATGGAGATCAGGCAGTCGTCAAGCTGGCACGCGGAGACGGCGAGCGAAAAGAAGGGGATCGGGGTTGCGAGTCGGCGAAGGTATAGAGAAGGCGGTTCAGAAGGGGATCTGGACGCATGGGCGACTTGTCAGTGGCAGGCAGCGCGTCGATACTTGACAGAGGGCGAGCACGGAGCAGAGGAGAGGCTGACGTACCGTCTGTCCCTTCCAGTCCCAGAACCCCCCGGAGGTGTCGGCGGTGAGCTGGTCCCGAGTGACGTCGATGACGCCGGCCGCGCTCTCGTCGACCGTGATGTCGCCGTTGGGGTTCATGTCGGTCAAGACGGAGCCTGTCGGTGACGAGGGCAGGTGAGTCAGTCGTACGAAGAAGGGATGGGATGCAGCCGTTACGGAGGGGACGGCCGCACCTGGGTGGATCTGCAGGCAAGCAGGGATGCCGTCAAGGTCGTCAGCGTCCGTGGGATCGGGTGACGGGTCGCGTCGCTACCCACAAGTCCAACCGCCCAGCCCCCCTCACGCGGGAAGCCGATCGACTCATCTGAGGCGAGGTCATACGCAAGCTTCCTCGCCCACATGGAGATTGCAGCCTTAGAGGCCGAGTAGCCGCTGGAGGCGGCCTTCCAGGAGCCGAGTTCGGCCAGCAGGCCGGCCGAGCCGAGCATCGAAGACATGATCATGATCTTGGCCGGCGCCTTTTTGGGGCTCAACTGAAGCAGAGGGATGAGGGCGATCGTCGTCAGGATGGCGCCAATGTAGTTGGCGTCCATCTCCTTGCGCAAAGTCTCGGCCGTCTGCTGAAGTGCATTGGCCTTGCCAGACGAGGCCACGCCAGCGACGAGCTGGAGGATGTCGATCGACGAAGCGTTGTCCTTGACAAAGGAGATCTCACGCGTAGCCTTGACGGCGGCCTGCCACGCAAGGACGGAACGATGTCAGTCAAGTTGGCAGACCAACCTAAGATCGCGAACGCACGGCGATCGACTCCTCGCTGCCGACGTCCAGGGTGACTGTCTCGACGCGGCCCTCGCTCTTAGCGACAATCTTCTGAAGCTCTTCGGCGGCGGACGGGTTGCGAGCGGCCGCAATCACGCGGACCTCAGTGTCGCGGGCGAGCTGGCGGACCATCTCGAGGCCAATGCCGCTGCAAGAACGAGCCAGTCGACAGGGGCGAAAGAGAGGAGCAGGCAGTCAGCCCGGGGCTGCGCGCGAGGACGCGACGGGGGAGGCCGATGCGGGGGACGAACCGCGAGGCGCCGGCGACGAAGGTGATTTGAGGGCTCATGATTCTAAGAATCGAGAAGCTGGCAGGAGAGGGCAAGATGGGTGGCGGCGGGTGATGGTCGGAAGGAGCGAGAGTCGTCGGCCCGGTGCTGCTCCTCCGAGGGACGAAAGGCGAGGGGCACCGCCAGCCGGGTCGAGCTGCTGACGCGATGGGCCGAGGTGCTCGATCGCTGAGCCCGCATGATGACCGAGCAGGGCCGCCCACAACCCTCTGCAGGCCGCGAGAGAACCAGTGCACGCGAGGACGGCGTCATTGGTGTTGAGCGGCAGAGCTGTCAACGAGCCAGCAACGAGAACTCGCCGGGGACGGCTCTGGCTCGAGGTCGGCCCTGCGTTGGGCTGCTGGCGGCGGGTCGGGAACGTCGCCGCCCGCCTCGCTGGGACCGCTGCTCGGCGAAAGGAGGTCAAGGAAGCATTCAACGGCCTACACAAGCGGCGAGACGAGGGTCCCGGGACTCGGTGGTCGACAGAGCGCCGGGGACGTGAGCAGGGTGAGGTCGAGGAGGTCGAGGTTGGTCAGGACGGGAAGCGGCCGGACGGACGTGTCCGGCTGCGCGAGGCCGAGGTCGCGCACAGCGCATGGTCGGCCCTGCCAGCATACCTATCGTCACCGCCATACTCGTAGTCAGACCCGGACAAGAGGATACTAGGATTAAATCGTCTAAGCGCGTCGCTCGGAAAAGGCGTTGGATTGCGGCAGGTGAGGGGCAAGGATTCATGCGCATGTGAGGCAGGGGGGCTCGCACGCCGCCGGCGAGGTCGGCAAGAGCCGAGAGACGCTCAGAAGGCCAGCTCGGCCCCGGTCTCGTCCCAGAAGGAGCCGCTCGTCTCGACCGTGAGGAGGTTGTCGGTCATGTTGAGCACGCTCTTGACGCTCTCGTCCGGGTTGATCAGCGGGATGCCAGCCGTCGACTCGTCGATGCCGTCGTTCATCTGAGACGCGCAGGGTGGCTCGGTCAGTTCGAGTGCAGGTGCCAGGATGGGCCGGGGAAGAGAGCACTCACATCGGTCCGGACAAGGCCGGGGTGGTTCTGAAGTCGCAGGTGACGCAGAGGGGTCAGCATCGGCCGAGGAAGCGGAGGGGTAGAGGAGAGCGCATGGACGAACGATGCCGACGGCCCAGCCGCCCTCGCGCGGGTAACCAGCCGAGCCCTCGGAGGCGAGGTCAAACGCCGCCTTGCGAGCCCACATGTTGATCGCAGCCTTGGAGGCCGAGTAGCCGGCCGCGAACGACTTGAAGCTGGGGGGCAGGTGCGGCAGGACGCCAGCCGAGCCGAGCGCCGAAGAGACGATGACGATCTTGGCCGGCCCCTGCTTCGGGCTCGTCTGGAGCAAGGGGATGAAGGCGAGGGTGGTGATAGCGGCGCCGATGTAGTTGGCCTTCATGTCCGCCTGCAACGCGGCCGACGTCGATTGCAGGACGCCTTGGCCGCTGGCCGAGCTGACACCGGCAACGAGGAGCAGGACGTCGATCGAGTTGGCGTTGGCCTGAACGAAAGCTATCTTGCGCGTCGCCTCGACGGCGGCCTACAGACGAGTCGCAAGGTCAGCACGCTGCCCGGCCAGACGCACAAGCAGAAGGAGGGCGAGGACGCACGGCGATCGAAGCCTCGTCGGTCACGTCGAGCACGACCGTCTCGACCTTGCCATCACTCTTGGCGACGAGCGCCTGGAGGTCCTTCGAGGCCGAAGGGTTGCGCGCGGCGGCGACGACACGGGCGTCGGGCCGGAGCGAGAGCTGCCGGACGGTTTCGAGTCCGATGCCGCTGGGGTGGGGGCGAGATGCAGCAAGGAGTGCAAGTAGTCAGTACGGGAGGCCCTGGGGCCTGGCGCAGGAGCAGGACGGACCGGCTGGCCCCGGCGACGAAGTAGATGGTCGAGCTCATGCTGGCGAAGTTGGGGTTGACGGAGAGGGGAAGGTGAGGGAGCGAGGCGAGGAGAGGGCAGCGAGTGGGTGATTGAGATGGTGAAGGAGGATTGGCAGCAGCCGATGCTGCACGGCCGGCGCCTTATGAAGGCCGGACTGCGCTGCTCGGCGATGCATGCATGGTCAGCAAGGGGAGGGTGCTGATCAACCCATCGACCAGACCGACGCGTGGCCGGGGGCTCCAATACGGTTCGGGCCCGACGAAGCGCGCATCAGCCCGGCCGCTGAAGGGAGGCCGGGCTCAGTCAGCGACCGCGAGGAAAGCCATCTGGGCGCTTCGATGGCGTTGAGCACGGCCGACGTCTGCCGGGCTACTGAGAAACAGGCCAAGCCGACGGAGATGCCTACGCGCGATGAATGTGGGTGTCTTCGTTGAGGGGCGAAGAGGGCAAGGCAGGAGCGTCGGCCTCTGCCCGCAGCGGGCCGCCCGCAAGGGGCGGCAAGGGGCGGTCTGCGCCGCGCGAGAGAACCTCGGGGTTTATAATTAAGTATGATTCATCTATCGGTAGCGCAAGCCTTGCCATGGTGAAGCCTCTGGTAATGCATTTTGACTCCCGCAAGCGCATAACAGACCATCTGAGCCCGCTGAGACTAGGTTGCCGCCTCTTGCGGGCGCGCCGAGTGGGCGAATCATCTCCGCGGACGTCGCTCCAGCGCCGACGGTTGGCTTCAACGATTCGACACCCTCACAGGCTCTGTCGACACCGAACTGCGGTTGGACGACACGGAAACGAAAGACAACTGTCACCGGCCAACAGGTACGAGGTGCCTACGCCTCAGAAGGAGCATCTCGTGCCTACGCCTCAGAAGGAGCATCTCAAGAGGCGTGAAATTGAAAAAAAAAGGAACTTTAAACCGTTACCAGGATCGAACTGGTGATCTCAACCTGATCCGACACCGAATGCATTTAGGAAGGTTGCGCCTTAAACCACTTGGCCAAACGGTCACGCAGAAGTGGCATTGCAACAAAACAAGTGTTAGCGAGCGTTCTGGCTGCTGTGGCGGGGTGTTGGCTTCGTCGGGCTGCTCGCTGCTGCTGCGCAGGTAGGTCGCGGCCCTCTCCCCCTTGCGCGCGCGACCTGCCCTGGGTGTCTCGGCTGGCCTCGTCTAAAACTCAAGCACCCTGGCCGTCTCCATCTCATCCGACACCACCACCCTCCTATCTAGCCCGTCGCGCTACGATGGCCATCATCTTTCCGCGCTCGGCGACTAAGCTCGTGCCGCTCGTACTGCTCGGTGTCGTGCGTCCCCCCGCTTTGAGCCTGCTGCTCTCCACGCC
>Ga0308160_10004656_pt1 | contig 14580 bp, 18 predicted proteins | sample PhyFR1_FD_201036 | JGI IMG/M metagenome (GOLD analysis project Ga0308160, IMG submission 201036) | Phyllosphere microbial communities from UC Gill Tract Community Farm, Albany, California, United States - DLSLF.R1 | ecosystem: Host-associated > Plants > Phyllosphere > Unclassified | place: USA...
ATCGTAAAGTCAATACTGCCCATGCAAGGCAGAACAAGACACTCGGTGCACCTTCCCTTGGTCGCATACGAGCTCGAGAAGGATCGGAAGACTCGGAAGCGGCGGAGGGATCATTGTTTGGTGATGAAATCAAGGAAACAAAGAAGGCTCAATGTGCAGCTTGTTCGACAAGGGTATCGAGTGTATGGTGGAGAGCACCAAGAAGTATACCTGGAGATGCGATGTGCGAGAATTGCGGGTGAGTCGCGTGGCTCAAGCAGCTGTTGATGATAGTGCCGATTATCGCAAGTATGGTGTCATTTCTTTCACAAAGTCCGAAGACAGCAAGAAGCCTGAGAAGATCGAGAACAAGGCGAAAAAGCAGAAGGTAAGTCAATGTCCAGGATGCAGAGCTAACGTCAGCTCGGAGATACAAGTGCTTCAGCCACACCTGTTCCTGTCCCACCCAAGCTACCACCTTGCTCGTGGTGTCGAAAGATGGAGCCAAAGGGTTCTATGGCCAGGTGCAAGACCTGTACATTCTCGGTCCATTCCAGTGAGTCTCCTATAACGAAGAACCCTGACAATAGTGTGTTACGGTATAGCACCTCAAGACATGGGTGCCGAATGGGAGTGCGATTTATGTGCCAATACGCATCTGGAAGAAGCGCATCTAGTGAGTCGCTCACTCGATGCATAGCTGACGGCAGCACCCACGCTGCGTATTATGTCCTCAAGACGCCTCTATCGTATCCATCAAGGCCAAAAAGAGGCCACCTGCCGACTTTGACGTGTTATCGTGTATGAAAGTAACCGAGGGTCGTCAATGGGCTCACGTCCTCTGTGCGAGCTGGACCCCGGAAGTCCAGTTCACGAATATCGCAGCTTTCAAGACTATCGAGAACATCTCTTCTGTTGCGCTGGATAGATGGGAAGGGGTAAGTCTCGCCAGATGATGCAAGCTGATAGAAGGTATGTACCCTATGTGGACAACAGGATGGGGCTGTCACTGGATGTACAGATTGCGGATTGCTGTATCATCCTTCCTGCGCTTGGACAGTCGGGTACAAGTTTGGCTTCGAGTTCAGTCTAGTGAGTCTAGAACCCGCAATAGAGCTGAGAATAGGCAAAACCAGGCAAGAAAGAGGTAGTGACTATTGCCAAATTCCGTGAAGATGCTGGGGTCATGATGCCTGGTATCTGGTGCAAGGGACATGATCTCGAAGGAAGGGTCATATACGACATGAATGATGTCGACCCCGAGCAGAACGAGGTTGGTACTACTAAACCGCCAGAGTGAATAATTGGCTGATATCGCAGACTGCACTGCAGATCTACACGGCCTCGTACAAGGCTTTGCCCCAGGACGAATCATTCGCACTGCTGAGAAAAGCGACACGACTCGATCAACACATCATCCAGGCCCAACCTGTACATAATACTGTCAAAATCTGTACCGGTTGTGGGATCGACGTCTCGCCAAAATGGCATGAAGCAGTAAAGAACGAAGGGATCGCAGGACAGGGTCATCTCTGCCACCAATGCTGGCACAGGTCATAGTTGTAGCAGTGCATGCATGCGTTCGTCTACATGATACGTGTGATACGTGTAACCAATCTAGAGCTCCACATACTCCTCGGTCTCTTGGACCAAATCCTCGATCCACTCCTCCACAGTCTCCTCTGCAGGACCCGATTCTTCCTGGGCCAACTCCTTGCCTCGAGCCTTTCGCTCCCTGAGTAGTTTCTCGATGTTTCGCTTTCTCCAAGCGTTCCATTCCCCAACTTCTCGTTCTCGCTGAGCACGCTTTTCGGCGGTACCCCTGTTCTCTTCGGCTTGATCCTGCTCGTCGAACGTTCGAGAGTGCTCCTTGAGCTCTCGTCGGACCTTTCGCTGCAATTCCTTGGTGAGGAGCGTAGGGGGTCGAGGTCGCCACAAGAATTGCTTGAACTTCTCCATGGAGGTGTGGGTGAGTTGCTGTCCCTTGAAGTCCCAGATCATGTATCCGGTCTCGGGCTGCAGGTCAGTACAAGATCTACATGCAAGTGGTATATGACTCACACTCTGTTTCCAAGCACTACCGGAAGAGGCGAGGTATCGACCACTGGGGTCCCAGCTGAGGTCAGAGACACCGTAGTGTTCTCCGGTACCCATCAATTGGACGTATTGAGCAGGTTCGGCACCCTCCTTTCGGGGGTTGTCATCAGTGACAAAGTCGAGATCCCAGAATTCAAGTTCGCACTTGGAGGTTGAGTTGAGGGTACCCAAAACGAGATGTCGACCCTTGGGCGACCATGAGATGGTGTTGGCGTCTTTGCCTTCAATGTGCTTGACAACGGCGAAATCACCTCGCTTGGCATCAATAGCGTAGAAGTCGACGTTGTACTTGACAACAACACCGGGGAGGGCTTGACCGTAGTTGGGGTCGTTGGAGGAAACGATGGCGAATCGAGCTCCACTGGGTTCCCAAGAAAATGTAGGAATATAGTCCTTGTGCTCGATAACTTCGACGGGGATGTCCTTCTGGCGCATTCGGAAGAGCTCCAAGTTACAGAAAGTTGCCTTCTTGGTTCGGGCCTTTCGAGAATGTCGGTCGACCTTGACACAAAGATAGTCTCCCTGGTTCTGCCAGTAGAGCTTACACTGCTTTGTCAGCTATGTGATGTATGCATATTTATATTTGACTTACCTCAGTGACGTTGAAGAGATTCTTGGACCTTAGAACGGTTCGGCTGGGCAGAGCCATCAACTGAACTCGGGCGGGCTGATTAGGAGCTTCGGGAGACCAGTAGACAATGGTACACTCTTTGCCCTTGCCCTTTCGTCGGTCGTCAAAGTCACCCTCGCTCATGGGACACCACTCGAAGTCCTGGACACCATCGATCTTGACACTCTTTCGGTCGAGCATGCCCATGTGAGGCAATTCGTAGACTGAGATACCGACGCCAATGTTGCACTTGGCAATGTACTTGTCGTCAGGCGACCACTTCATGACCGGCCAAGAGATTGTGCCTTCTTGGTCCGACTTGTCGGCGGGGAACGTTCGCAATGGCTTTTGACTCTTGATATCCCAGACAACGTATTGAAACCCTTCATCGTCGACGGCGTTGAAGGTGGTTCGAACAGGTCCGACATCGTGGTTCTCGATGTTGGTACAGGGAACGTCGGACCAGGTGACAATGTAGTTTTCGCACGGAGAGAACTGGAGGAGTCGGACATTGGGGTGAGTGAGTCGGAAAAGGTTGACTCCGTTTTCGCCGTCAAGATCAGGTCCACACCAGAGTGCCACACCTGCTCGATGGGTAGAAGCCAAGTAGGTACCGAGAGGCGACCAGCTGAGGTAAAGCTCTCCCCATTTCGGGTTCTTGAGGGGCTGGTTTCGAGTGCCCCGGGCCACTTCGACATTGCCGTTTCGACCATTCCAGTTGAGGGTTGCGGTGGCATCGGCAAAAGTAAGGAATTGATCTCGACCGAGGCGGTCTCCGAGCCAGGAACGTAGATGGTCCTGCACGTCAGTACACTCATTATTTCTCTTGCTTCCAGACCTACCCTCTCGACATAAGGCTTTTCCTTCCAGCCGGAGGGAAGTTCACCTTCTCCGATAGGTAGATTGGCGTATTTCTCAATATCGCCGAATCGATTGACGTATAGGGTGTGTGCCTTTCCGAAGGGAGTACCTTCGAGAACGATCAAGGCGTTCTCGGCAGCCTTGACATCGGGATAAGTCAAGAAGAGGAATCTATAATTAGTAAAGCCTGGAAAAGTGAGAGCCGAAAACATACCCCTTGTTGGTGCCAGCAGCATCGTCCCAAGGCATCGCGATTCGGTCCTGATCGATACCAGCTCCAGCCTTGTCAAATATCTGACATAGACGCTCGATCAATCGTTGACGCTTGGACTCGTCGACGATGGGGATATTGTCTACGACCACGACATTTTCGAATCCCTTCTGGGTGTCGACGGCGTGTCTGGCTTCAATGTCGGCGTATGCTTCTTGGAGCTCAGCCTCAAAATCGGCTTGCTCTTCCTCCGATAGTTCGGTATTGTGTTCTTGTGAATCTGACATGGTATAGATGACAGATGAAGTAGATGATATGTAGGTATAGGATGAAATAACTGCACAAAGGCGCGACAATGACAACTTTGTTGAATTACGGTAATACAATAGCGGGTAATCAAAAGTGGCACTTTTAGTAATAGAGTTTATCTGAGGTGGAATCTACTGCAATACATATCTACAATAAGAACCTCTAATGAGCAGACACAGCAACGATCAGAACTGTGTGATGTTAGCTCAATGTAGTGTGCACATCAGGACTCCACTCACGGAGAAAGACAAGAACCAGGGGTTCAAGGCAAATGGCCACAAAAGATGCGACGCTGCAACTACTGCCATGGGCACAATGACCTCAATCGAGATAATTCGGTAACCAGCAGGGAATGACTTCAGTGATGTAGCAATCATTGCGCCCTGGTTCTCAGCGCTGATACACCGTGAAATGAGGTACTCACAATGACGATGGTGAAGAAGACAAGCTGAGGGTAGAACCTCTTCCAGATGAGCGGGATCTGCAAGAAGAAATTACTCTTCTCGACCGTTTTGACCGTTGTTGACCATCTGAAATCAGTTCTACTCGACGAGATTAGATGACGACTCACGTCATATTGTAACCGACGACATGACTAACCAGAGCTGCGCTCATAGGCATCGACATTCCTGTGAAGAAGATACTAAAGAAAGCTACTGTCAGCTATGCTATGAAAGGGAGGACTCACGAATCCATTTAAGCTGATCGGCTGCCATCTTACTAGCTCCTGGAAGCTTAAGACGGTATCGCAAAGTGATGAAGGCGACATTACACAGCCCGATAAAGATGATTACACAGACAAGGAAGACGTTCCAGGATGGGAGGTCTGGCATCAGCCCTGACTCCACAGCAAGACTCACAGTAACCGTCCAGAGGCAAGTTGAATCCGGCAATGAAGAAATTGAGAACCGTGAGAGACCAAGAACAAGCGATAGCGTAGTACGAAAAGATGTACCCCATGATCGAGAATTTGGAGTGAAGGGGAATAGGCGACCAGGCGAAGGATCGGATCAGAGGGGTGAGCGGGCCTTTGGTAAAGACCTTCTTGATTGGGTGGAATAGCAGTTCGCTACTTGTCAGTGCTGCCTATTGCTGAAGCCCGCCGGACTCACGAGCAACCAAAAGCGTATTTCTGCCATCGATTCAACTCGTCGTCACAAGTGAGCGAAACACCTTCCTCGAATTCTCCACCACTGTATGATGCCCATCGTAGATCGTATCCTTTACCCTGTAAAGTAATGGCAATTTGGAAATCCTCCGAAACGTGATCTTCAGACCAGACCTTGAGATCTCCATCATCGGGGTCGGTAAAGAGGCATTCCTGAAGAGCTTCCCATCTCAAGAAAGCGTTATGGCCGACGAAAGGAGCGACTATTATCAGCACAATCTCATAATTGCAAGCTTACCCTCTCCACTGGCGGCACAATACGAAATGGCGTGTTGAATACCCCTTGTGAAATGGGCAATTCCATTTTCAAAGAAATGATTGGCGACCTGCATAACACCAGACATGTGTTGAATAATGGCCACCTCGGGGGACTCGGCCATCTCACTAACGGCGTCGGCGAAACAGTCTTCAGGAACTCGAGTGTCGGAATCGATAATAAGAATAAAGGCTCCCATACGGATATTACCAGCTGCCCATGCCTTTCCTTCGCTCTCCTCTAGAGCCTGGGCCAACGCATCATCGTAAAGCGCATTCTCGTCGAGATCACACCAGTAATGTTCGGCCCCCTTCTCTTCTTGAGCGGCTGGCCTCAAGTCGTCCATAATCTCTTCAACTCGCAGTGATAATCGAATGGAGAAGTTCATGTTACCGGCCTTCTTGAATCGACCTTTACGGATGAATCCATCTTGATTGTGACCAGGACGGGCAACATAGGCAATACTGTTGTTGAAGTAGAAGGCTCGTCGCTCATCGGCTTCTTCCTGCGATAAGAGCTGTAGACCATCATCACAGACCAGAATACCGACTGAACCACCTTGTCGTTCGTAGGTGGTAATAGCTTTCTTGAGCGAGGTTATGGTGGGCATGATGACTTCGTGTAGAGACTCTTTATAAACCGGCAACTGGACAGTGACGTGGGACAGCTCGCCCATGGTCCTCTTTGGGGCGATACCCGAGTAGTATTTCGAATTCTGAGTGACTTGACGGATAGGACCAAGAATTTGGAACTGATGTCAGTCCTTCCTCGTTCATGTTGACTTACGACAGAGCCGACCACACAATTACAGGCAAAGGCGGCGATACAGACCAATGCAGGCGCAAAGATCATGAACGCGAATCTCACATATTGACCATCCAGTGCGGCCTCTTTGACAAGTGTACCTGATTCATTAGCTCATACAATCATAGCTCCAATGGACCACTCACGAAGACCGAAACCAATCAAGACGATGACTAGCATGATGGCAAATCCGTCTGACAAAGGTGCCCAAAGCATGACCGGCCTCTCTCGCCAGTGCCGCTTCATCTTCCTCATGACTACGTCCTCTGGATCCATATCCTCTTCCTTGATCACTTCACCGTTCTCGTCGACCTGGAGATCCTTCTCGTCTTCCTCCTGAGCGACCATGGCCTGATTGTTCTTCTTATTGGCTTCCTCGCCTCTCCAGACAAAGTCGATCAGAGCCTCTTCCAGAGCTTCAGCAGCGGGGATGACCATTTCAACGTGATCTGCCCAAACCACCAAGACTTCTTCGGATCTCACAAAAGCTGCGTATTGATGTTTCCTTGCTCTCGCTAGATGTTCGATATCGTCGATAATTTGGATACGGGTGTTCGAATCGATGATAAGCTCAGTCATTGCAGGTGTGGGATTACTACTGTCAGCGATATCATTCAGGCCAGACTTACATGTAGACGGCCATGACATTGCTGACAATTCTGGACTTGATCTTGATGGCGGCTTCTGGGTTCAAACGGGAAATAGCCTTCTCGAAAGGTTCCAGCGCTTCGTATTCGACTGGGAAAGTTCGGTAGAGACCGGTCTTGACTCGGATAGTGACACCAGTTGCAACATCCCGCTTCGCCAAGCCAAGTCGAGGCGGCTTGAACCATTTCTTCTTTTGCACACCAACTCTGAAGATTTGGTCGGCCATGACATCGATAGCATCGTAACCGTCACCCACAAGGACAGCTCGAGCTTTATCGCTCTTGTACAACTCGACACCGTCGAGAAGTCCAGGTGCGTGCTGCTCAAGCTCCCCTGTCAGAGATGGCTGTAGTGACGAAGTGAGCGAGTTCCGGCGTGGTGCTTGTCCGTTCTGCGCGTAGGTGTTGAATGCGTCCAGGTCATTATCGAGGTCCCTAACCACCCTATTGCTTCTTCTCTTGTTCTTCTTTCCCGTCTTCCCTGTAGCCTTCTTCCCTCCGCGGCGAGGCCCCTTGGGTGGTGCTGCCTCCCATCCCAAGTTCGACTGCCATCCTGCCCGCCCTTTTCCCTTGACGTCCAGCGTATTAAGACCACTCAAAGCGGCGTCCCTAGTCTCGAGATCCTCATCGTCGCTGTCATTGTCGATTGTGAGACGACTGCGGTAGAATGCATCCTCAATACCGATCTTCTCTGCGAATCTGTCGGTTTCTCCGTATAGCACATGTCCCGTGTCTCTCCTAGCTCGCCCGACGCTATCCGACATCTCGCTCGCCTTTCGAGCAAACGAGGGGACGACAGAAAATTTTCTGCCGGGTTGCGAGCCTGAGAACGATGCTCGGGCGAATCCATCGGCGTCGGTCTCGGAGCTGAAGAGCGAAGGCATCGAGGGAAATATCGAACCTCTACGACTGGGTCCGCTGTACGCAGAGCTCTTTCGTCGCTGTACATCCGACAGAGGTAGCTCTGGTGCGACAAACGCCGGCGTCTTCTTCTTGCGTCCGAACACCATGATCGCTGGTTTACTGTCGAGAGGTGAATTAAAATCTATAAGTTGGATACAAGCAGGACGCTCATGCACGATTACCAGACTTCAAGCGACGATCAAAATCAGGCCACCCATCCTCGCATTTCCCAACCGGTCTGCACACGGGTCAATGCCGTACAATCCCTGTCAGGCCCGATGATCTACAGAAGCCACTTGGACCTTAGTGCATCCGGACCGTGAATAATCAAGGGCCGGGCCAGGAGGATTCTGCAAGGGAATTAGACTACGAGGGCCGGTAGACGAGACGCCGAACAGCCGCCGGAGAATTTAAGATTTAGACCGGAATTGGGAAGTAGCTTCCGACAATTTGATTAGTAATTATTCCTAATGGCATTAGAATTGGAACCTAATGTGATTAGTCTTTTGCTAATGATCAGGAAATTAAATGACGCCACATTGTCCGGCCATGATGTTTCATTCCCCCTTCCCGTCAATCTAATCACTTCGTCCCTGGAACGCCTCGTTTCGACTGGGTTGTGGTTTCTCTGATCAGGCCCCATCGTACATCAAACTAATCGAGCCTCTTCCAGGGAATGTTACCAGTTATGGAAAGGAACGCCTTGTTCCGGGCTATCGTCACCTGGCTAATGGCTTATACAGGGTTCCTGCCGTGATCGCCAACGGGATGCTAGCCATCACGAAGTGATCAGTTCAGACTTTTGCAGGTCCCTTTCGATCGTCCTCAGCTTCTCATCATCCAGCTACAACCCACCTAGGTGTTCAAGTACCATACTCGCCCACTGGGCTCTAATCTTTATCTATCATGTCCTTCCTCCGCCGAATCTCCAACGCCGCCAGCTCTTTCCTCCCATCCGCGCCTAGTGGCAGCGGCCAGACGCCCAGACATGTGCCCCGTCGAGCAACCGAAACCTACACTGAGCAACTGAACGACGACGACGACGATGTCTCCTTCAAAGGATCTGTCGACTCCGCCCCTTCCCGAGCGTCATGGGAATTGTCAGACGCTGGATCAGTCAGGTCTTCTTTGGAGAGCAACGCTTCTCGAGCCAGTTTCGAGGAGAGCGAGGAAGACTCGGATTCTGAGGATGAGGAAAGGCCAAGAGATCGATACGATATGATGGTCAGGCATCTTTGGCATACTGCCGAGCGATCTGGATGGTTCAGAGACGCTGCATTTGATGGTCTCGTTTCTCTTCGGTGAGTCCTACTTCAGACTATCTCTCCTCAAAGGCTGACGAGGTAGAATCAAGAAGAGACATCTGAGAACATACCCACAACCCAAACCTGGTCATCGAAGCACCAAAGAGCTCGAGCGAAGAATCAAGGAGTGGGACTCGGCTGTCGGAACGCTGAATCCGGAAGTGGCCCTGAAAATTACAAGTAAGGTCGTACAGGCCATCATGGCTAGATGGTAAGTCTAGCTCACAGCTTCACTCGTCGTTGCTGACAATCAGTCCCGAAGATGCCATCGAGATCACTCTAGACGTCAACACCCGAATTCAAATCCTCGACGAACTCAATCACTTGGCCGGTGCCCGAAAGCATCAATTTGCCGCATTCTGTCGACAAGAGCAATGTCTAGTTGTCTGGGCCGACGAAGTCGAGACTCTTATACCATCTGCCGAAGCGCTCGAGCAGCGAATGATTGCCTATGTCTGGTCAGGCAGGCATCATGAGCTCGCAGCCCTCGAAGCAGAGAGCAAAGACATTGATGAAGATGAAGAGGAAGGCTGGGTCGATCGAGATGCCGAGAAGGAGCGTCAACTTGAAGCTGAGGAAGATGAGGAGGGCAATATTGGTGCTGAGCCCGACGAATGGGAGAGACGAGATAAGCGTCCTATGATGCTGTATGCCCCTCTTATTTCTGGTTTCGCTATTATCCTCTGTTTCGTCTTTATTGGTTCAGGTCTGCGTATGTGCTCTTCTCCGTCGATGCAAGTGCTAGCTGACAGATAGGTCAATTGGTCAAGGAAGTTCTGCTAGATGGTAACTTTACCCGTTTCGCCCTTGTCGCCGTTACTCCGTTCGGTTATCTTCTCGCTATTGTAAGTCTCCATCATTCGAACAGGGCTGACGACAGTTCTTCGCCATTTGTATCTGTGGTAATATCTGGCAAATCATTGGACCTGTAGCACATCTTCACCAGAACTCGTACTATTACTCTGGAGCTACACCTGTTCGAATGACTGGTAGACTACCTCACATCACCATCCAGATGCCCGTCTACAAGGAGGGATTGGAGGGTGTCATCATTCCTACTGTCGAATCTTTGAAGAAGGCAATCACCACGTATGTCACCCGCACTCCCAGGGTGTGCCGTCACTGATGGACAGATACGAACGACAAGGTGGTTCCGTCAACATCTTCATCTTTGATGATGGTATGCAGATCTGGGACGAAGAGGAACAGGAAATCCGAAAGGCATACTATGACCGAAACAACATCGGATGGACCGCTCGACCCAAGCACAACCATGAAGGCTTTATCCGAAAAGGTCGATTCAAGAAGGTTTGTCCTGGTCCTCAATTGCGATATTGTGGAGAACAAAGACTGATACTAGGCATCCAACATGAACTTTGGTAACTCGCTGTCTCTCCGAGTCGAGGAGCTCATGGACGACCTTCGACCCGAGCCTGATGCGGAGGATCACGAGGCTCTACTCAACTGGGTTTGGACCGATGAGGACGAGAAGGAGATTTACGAAGAGGCACTCGGTATGGCTCTCGAAGAGTCTGAAGGTCGAGCCTGGGCAGCCGGAAACATTCGAGTCGGTGAACTGATCTTGATCATTGACTCTGATACCCGTGTTCCCGAGGATTGTTTCCTTGACGCTGCCTCGTAAGTCATCTCTGGTGTCTACTCGAGCACAGCTGACATTCAGTGAATTCGCCAACTCGCCCAACATCGCCATCATCCAACACGAGTCTGCTGTCATGCAGGTCGTCGGTCATTTCTTCGAAAACGGTATCACCTCCTTCACAACCCGTATCAACTCCGCCATCTCTTTCTGTGCCGCCAACGGTGAAGTTGCTCCTTTCGTCGGACACAATGCCTTCCTACGATGGACCGCCATTCAAGATGCTTCTTTCATTGATGAAGATGATGGTATTCGAAAGTGTTGGTCTGAATCGCACGTTTCTGAGGATTTCGATCAAGCTCTTCGACTGCAAATGAAAGGTTGGAGTTTGAGGTGGGCTTCGTACTCGAATGGTGGTTTCCAGGAAGGTGTTTCCTTGACCGCTGATGACGAGGTAAGCCGTACTCTTGGACATGGAGGGCGATGCTAATAGATAGCTTAATCGATGGCAAAAGTACGCCTACGGATGTTCTGAGCTCTTGTTCTACCCAATCTCCAAGTGGTTCACCAAGGGTCCCATCACTCCACTCTTTGTCCGATTCGTCTGGGCAGACGGTATCCCCCTCCACTCCAAGATCTCTGTTCTCGCCTATATCTCGTCCTACTACGCTATCGCCTGTGCCATGGCCTTGTCCTTACTCAATTGGGTCCTTGTCGGTCTATTCAACGATGTCCTTGATGCTTTCTACTTGACTTCATGGAACGTTTTCCTAGCTTGTGAGTATATTCCTATTCAAGAGGACCAAGCTGACAGTTAGGTGTGGTTGTCTTCTCTGGTCTATCCAACATCTCGTCTGCTGTCTTCCAGTACCGATTGAACGCAAACTCGCTCGGTAACGCTTTGGTCGGCAACTTCAAAGTAAGTCCCTGTTCGTCTACTTTCTTCACTCTCATGCTGACTTGGCAGTGGGTCATCTTCTTCTTTTTCTTCTTTTGTGGACTTTCATGGCATTTGACCACCGCCCTGCTCGCCCATTTGACTGGATACAACATGCAGTGGTCTTCCACCGTCAAGGAAGTCGAGCTATCCCATTTCTTCAAGGAATGGCCTGCCATGTGGAAGCGATTCTGGGATATCTGGATCGTATCATGGGTCATCATTGTCGGAGTTGCCGTCATGGCTTCTCCCATCGTCCCATACGCATTCCGAATGTACGTATCTGGCCTTATCATTGCAACAAAGCTGATAGGACAGTACCAATTTCACTTGTATCTTGCCAATCATGATTCAGGCTTGCTGTCATTTCCTTTACCCCATCGTGCTCAACCCCTGGTGTACGTCTGCTTTGCATATCCGAAGTACATGTGCTGACCTGAACAGTGCTGCTCTTCCAATTCTAGACATATCATATCATTTACAGACTCTGCTTGGCAACTTATATTATGCATCGTGTACATATATGTCTGCACCATTTGCAATGTGATCAGCAAAACCGCCACGTTGGCTCAGACTGGACGATTGCACTGAACACCTGATCACTTGCACTTCCAATCACCTACTACAACCATGGCAACAGCACCACCCCAAGCACCTCCTGGTCATGCGCATCCTCACCCTCATCCTCCTCAGCCAGGACAGCCTGGTATCCGTCCACCACCAGGAATGATGATGGGCCCAAGCCCACCTCCCAATCCAGCATTACAAGCCATCCTCGACGCAATCCCACATATCAACGTCCCATTCTCAATTCAAGAGGGTACGATACCAAATAGTAATCCCCCTCAGACGACGACTATGGTGACTTGTGACGCGCACAAGCAGGTCATCTGCAAGATCTGCGACATTCATTTCGGACCTATCAATTACATGTTCAATTTCCTCAAAGGAGCACCTGCCGAAGCTATCCCACCACCACCTAACGCCCCTACGCAACCACAGCGAGCAGAAGCTATCAAACAGGCCAAGGAAGCTGGTAATGTAGGTCCATACACCACTATTGGGGTATCCAAAGCTGACGTATAGAATGCATTCAAAGCGCAGAATTACCAACAAGCTGCCGCTCTCTACTCCCGTTCAGCCGATATGGCTCTATCAAGACCTCCATGGGAACCATCCGCGATTTCGAGAGAAGAAACAGTCGTCGCACTATGTAATCGTTCAGCAGCCTTTGCGTATATGGGTCAATTCGGAGGAGCATTAGCGGATGCCGAGGCTGTCGTACAATTGAAGAGACCTTGGACAAAGGGACATTTCAGGTAAGCTTTCCCCTCATATTTATCAATATCAGGCTGATTACTGTAGAAAGGCTCGAGCATTGGTCGGGATGGATAGGTTGGAAGAGGCAAGAGATGCTTTGATTGATGGTCTGCAGTTTGAGCCCCAAGACAAGGTACGTTGCGTCGTACACCCACCAAAGAGACATCGCTGATGGCTCAGGAACTCAACACTTTCCTAGAAGAGCTAGATGGGAAACTGAAGGAGGCGGAGTAGGGCCCATTGTGAGGGCTCATGAGCTCCTAGAAAAGGCAGTGCAACATTTGTGCGTTGTCGATGATTGTATCTCGCATGCTAGTCTCATGCAACACTGCAGCAGCGGACTCGTCGGCACAATCATATGAGCTAATGATATTGATCGTTCATCAAGGTCCTTCATGTACAGGCAAACGAGCACTGCACCCTCTCTCATAAACATGTATCTTCTGCATAGACATTATATGTTTCGTAACGACGGCACATGTATAGCCGCTTGTTCTTCTTTTGCTTCTCTATCTAAGTCCGTTTATCATCACCTAAAAGCCCTGACCGGCAGTGGATCCGACCTGGACAGGGTTCTGAGCAGGAGCGACAGGGCTGGAGGCGAACGAGGAACCGCTGGTGTGGGTCTGGGGAGGAGTCTGGAGCTGGCTCTTGGTGGATGAGTTTCGGACAAAGCCTCGTAGGACAGATTGGTGGATCTTCAAAGCGCCCTTAATAGTCAGCCAGGTATGAAGAGACTGACTTGGAGAAACATACCTTGGTCTGGGGGTGGATCAAGTAGGCGAGGAAAGCAAGCTTGACGGTCCAGTATTGAGCTACTTGATCAGCTGCCGCACTCAGTAACGGGTTTGGGGACTCACGAATCCTCTTCTCGAGAACACCGGGGATGAGGGACTCTGTGAACTGGATGAGACCGAGTACGACAAAGTATGAAAGGAGTAGCTTGACGTTCTCCTGGTCCATGGATGAGTTTCCTCGGTCGAGAGCTTCAAGGGCGAGGAGAGCAGCGGGCACATAGGTCAAGCACTGAGTGATGGGTAGAGCCAATCGAAGAAGGTTGACGGGGACAAGAAGGATGTAACTAGCCGTCAGCCAGATCCTTGCAGGTAACAAAGGTGCTTACGCGAACAAACCACCAACGACGAGGACAACTCGGTCGACGTTGAACCTCTTCTCGAGCTCCTTAACGGCGGGGAAGTTGCCGAGGAATTCTCGGAACTGGTTGACCTGCTTTCCAGCAACATCCTTGGCGTTCTTGACGGCAGGGTGTTCAGTGGCATTCTCAAGCTGGGAACCAATGTTGTTGACTCGCTGTCGGACACCGGTAGCGGTAGGAGAGGAGGCGGTGGTAGATGAAGAGGAGTTCTTGGCCTTGATCTCGGAAGTGGAGTTGACGTTCAACTGGGGGATGTCACCAGTAGGAGCGGGCTGGTGGTTGAGGACAGAGTGGTCGATATGAGCGGCTTCCTGTGCGACAGCCTGCTTGAGGTGTGCTTGGTTAGGGTCGACAGTGGCCGTGTTGAGTTGAGGGTTGATAGATGAATCCATTTTGATTGATTGATTGATTGATTGATTGA
>Ga0308160_10004657_pt1 | contig 14580 bp, 12 predicted proteins | sample PhyFR1_FD_201036 | JGI IMG/M metagenome (GOLD analysis project Ga0308160, IMG submission 201036) | Phyllosphere microbial communities from UC Gill Tract Community Farm, Albany, California, United States - DLSLF.R1 | ecosystem: Host-associated > Plants > Phyllosphere > Unclassified | place: USA...
GCCCGAGCGCATCGAGCAGCAGGTCGATCAACTGGATGCGCACCGCGCCGGCGGCGGCCGCGTCGAGGGACTGGATTTTCATGACGCCATCTCCATGCTCAGGGAATCGGGTGGTGGACGGTCACCAGCTTGCTGCCGTCCGGGAAAGTGGCTTCGACCTGGATCTCCGGGATCATCTCGGGCACGCCTTCCATCACGTCGGCGCGGGCCAGGATCCTCGTGCCTTCGCTCATCAGTTCGGCCACGCTGCGGCCGTCGCGCGCGCCCTCCATGATGGCGGCGGTGATCAGGGCCACGGCTTCCGGGTAGTTGAGCTTGAGGCCGCGCGCGCGGCGCCGTTCGGCCAGCAGCGCGGCGGTGAAGATCAGGAGCTTGTCTTTTTCGCGTGGGGTCAGGTCCATGGGATCTCGATTCAGGTATTCCAGATGCGCGGCACGCGGGCCGGACGGTTCATCAAATGCGGGCGCAGGACGGCCCAGGCGCGCAGCAGGCTGGCGCGCGCCGCCTCGCTGTCGTCGCCCAGGTGGCGCGCCACGAACACCTGCTTCACCTGGCTAAAGGCCAGCGTGGGGTCGTCCGCGCGGAGCTGCGCCAGCGCGGCCGCCGGCAAGGGCTTGCCGACCGCGACCAGCGTCGCGCAGACGCTGTGGCCGGCCAGGCCGAGCGGACTGTCCATCGGCGCGCCGCCCAGCAGCGTGCCCTGCTCCCACCAGACCAGGCGCCCGCCCAGGCGGATGCGGGTGCGCTGGCGCACCCGGCCCGTGGCGAAGGTCTCGCCGGCGGCGCGCCGGCCGAAGCACAGGATCTCGGCGCCGATGTAGCGCGCATCGGCCGCCAGGTCGGCCTCGTGCTCGAGCACCACGTCGGCGTCGTCATAGAAGATGGTTTCCTGGGGCATCCACTCGATGGCGGCGCCGGGGCCGGCGCGCAGGCGCACGTCCTGGCGCGCGCTCTGGCCCGGCGCTTTTGCCCGGTACCACTTGGCGGCGCCGGGCGTGGTGGCCAGTACCTCGCAGGCGCCGCCGACATCCAGGTCGAGTTCGAGGCGGTCGCCGCCGACCACGCCGCCGGGCGGGTGCACGACGATCACATGGCAGGCGCGCGGCCCTTCGGGATACAAGGCCTTCTGCACGCGCAGTGGACCGGCGTGTTCGCGACCGGTCAGGCGGGTGGTGCCGGCGTCGTCTTCGAAGCGCAGGCGCAGGCGGGCGTGCCAGCCGGCGGCAGGGGTCGAGGGTTCTGGGCGTGTACAGTCGGGCATGCCCCCTTATCAGCAGGAAGCATGCCAGGCGAATAAGGCCGGTTTCGCGCCGCGCACGATCGTGCGGCAAGGCCTTGGATGCCTGGATGCACCAGCAAGGCGAGAACTGCACCAGATTGGTGCAATTCAGGCAAACTTGTGCTCAGGAATGAAACAGGAGCGGGAATCAGGAAAAAGAAGCTCCAGCCGCGAACGCGGCCGGGATGCTATCGATGCGTACCACACCGGCGCCGCTGGCGGCCGGCTGTCAATCAGCTCAGCGGCGGCGCAGCGGGCGCGCGCTACGTGCCGTCGAGGCCACGCGCGCTTCGCGCAGCTTGTCGGCGGCGCGTTTCCACGCCATCAGCTCGAGGCCCGCGGCCAGGAACAGTGCGGCTTGCGCCGGCATGGTCAAGCCGACCACATACAGGACGGCGGCGGCGAGGATGAAGACGAGCGTGCTTGCGCGTGGCATGGTGACACCTTTCGGAGTTGCGTTGGATTCATCCTGCCACAGCTCGAGCCTGCGTGCAAATCAGGTGTTGTTGTTGCGTGCAAGCGCATCCCAGGCGTTGGCCGTGCTCAAGAAGACGCGACCGCTGAGCGCCGTCAGCAGCGTCGACGCGCGCAGCCGGTCCATCACCGGCCCCTTGACCTCGGCCAGGTGCAGGGTCACGCCCTGTTTCGCCAGCGTCCCGTTCAATTCCAGCAAGCCGAACAGCGCCGAAGTGTCGATCGCATTCACCGCCGACAGCACCAGCACCAGGTGGCGCGCCGCCGGATGGGCCGCCAGCGCCGCCTCGATGCGCGCGTTGACCGCTTCCACGTTACCGAAGAACAGGCCGGCGTCGACGCGCAGTAGCAGCACGCGCGAATCGGTCTCGGCCGTGTAGCGCTCGATGTTGCGGAAATGCTCAGTGCCCGGGATGCGGCCCAGCACCGCGACGTGCGGGCGGCTTTCGCGCCAGATCATGGTCCCCAGCGACAGCAGCAGGCCCAGCACCACGCCGGCCTCGACCCCGAGCAGCAGCACGCCGCCGCCGGTCGCCAGCAGCGCCGCGGCGTCGGCGCGGTCGAAGCGCCAGCTGGTTTTCAAGGTATCCAGCTCCAGCATGCCCAGCACGGCGACGATGATGGTGGCGGCCAGCACCGGCAGCGGCAGCGGCGCCAGCCAGCCGGTGGGCAGCACCAGCGCGCCGGCCAGCAGCACGGCGCTGATCACGCCGGCCAGCTGGGTGCGCGCGCCGGCGGCGAAGTTCACGGCCGAACGCGACAGGCTGCCGGTGACCGGATAGCCGCCGGTCAGCGCGCTGCCGGCGTTGGCCAGGCCGAGTCCGACCAGTTCGCGGTTGGTGTCGAGCTTTTCCGCACGTTTCAAGGCCAGCGCCTGGGCGCCCGACATCGCGATCAGGAAGTTCATGAAGCCGATCAGGAGTGCCGGCCGCGCCAGGGCCTGCCAGTGCGCGTTCGAAAAGGCCAGGTCCACGCGCGGCAGCCCGCCCGGCACGGCGCCGATCACGCGCACCCCGCGCGCATCCAGGTGCAGCCCCGCCACCAGCAGGATGGCCGTCACCACCAGCGCCATCGGCGCCAGGCGCGCCCCGACCTCGGCGGCGCCGGCCGGCATGCCCGCGCGCCGCAACAGCGCTGCGCCGTAGCGGCGCGCCAGCAGCAAAAAGGCGAGCGCCCCGAGACCGAGCAGCGCGCTCGGCCAGTGCGGCGCCCAGAGCGGCCCGCCCAGCAGCGTCCCGAACTGCCCGAGCGCGATTACGACCGAGGAGCCGAGCGTGAAACCGTTCATCACCGGGCGTGAAAAGAAATTGGCCAGAAAACCCACGCGCAGCAGGCCGCAGGCCAGCAGCACCGCGCCCGCCAGCAGCGCCAGCTGGCAGGCCAGCACGCCATATAGATCGGAGCCTGGCGCCGCCAGCGGGGCCAGCGCGGACGCCGTCATCAGCGAAATGATCGCCATCGGCCCCACCGACTGGCTGGAGCTGGTGCCGAACAGCGCGTACAGCAGCGGTGGCAGGATGCTCGCGTACAGGCCCGTCACCGGCGGCAGGCCGGCCACCAGCGCATAGGCCATGCCCTGCGGGATCATCATCATGGCGACGATGATGCCGGCGCCGACGTCGCCGGCCAGGTCGGCGCGGCGGTACTGCTTCAACCAGTCGAGCATATTCAGTTAAGCCCGACTACTGCATCGCCAGTTCGACGCAGTTGCGTCCTGCGCGCTTGGCGCGCGCCAGCGCGGCGTTCACGCGCCCGGCCAGCGAATCGCCGCTTTCCTGTTCGCCCAGCTGGGCCACGCCCAGGCTGACGGTGACATGGTCGACGCCGGGGATCTCGGCCGCGGCGACCGCCAGCCGCACCTTCTCGGCCATCTTGAGGGCGTCGATGGCGCTGGTATGCGGTGCGATGATCTGGAACTCCTCGCCGCCCGAACGCACCAGCATGTCGCTGCCGCGCAGGACCGCGCGCGCGGTGTCGGCCACGCTGCGCAGCACGAGGTCCCCGACCGGGTAGCCGTAGCGGTCGTTGATGGTCTTGAAGCGGTCGATGTCGAAGGCCACCAGCGCCAGCGGCACGCGGTAGCGGCGCGCGCGCCGGATTTCCTTTTCCAGCAAGTCCTCGCCGTGGCGGCGGTTGGCGATGCCGGTCAGGGCGTCGGTGGTCGAGATATAGGTCACCTGCGCCAGCAGCTGCTCGTTTTCCAGGCCCAGCTCCGCCATGCGCAGGCCGAGGGCGGCGAGGTGCGCGGCGTCGAGCAGGGTCGTGAAGGCGTCGCGCGGCAGCTCGCGGCTGGCGTCGAACAGCAGCGAAATCGCGCCGCGCGGCGCGCCGGGGCCGTCGGCCGGGATCGCCACGCCCAGCGCCATCGCCACGCCATGGCCGCGCAGGGCCAGGGCGAGGTCCGGCTCGCCGGCCTGCTCGATGTTGTCCAGCACGACCAGTTCGCCGGTGGCGGCGGCCAGCAGCCCGGGAAAGGCGTGGCGCAGCGGCGCCTGCAGCAGGCGGTCGGGGCGCTGCAGCAGCGCGCCCAGCGCCAGCTGCGGCGCCGCCGCGGCCGCCATCTGGGCTTCCAGCTGCAGGTCGCCGTCCGGCTTCAGGTGGAACAGGCCGGCGTGCAGCACGCCCGGCCAGGCCGCCAGCGCGCGGCACAGGCGCTCGGCCAGGTCCTGCACGTCTTCGAAGTCGCGCACCGCGGCCAGCACGCGGCCGCGCAGTGCCAGCAGCTCACGCAGCGCGGGAACGCCGCTATCCGGCTGCCCGCTGCCTTCGATGTGCTGCTCGACCGCCGCGCGCAGGGCATCGGCTTCGATCGGGGTGATGGCATACCCGAGCGGACCGAAGGCCATCAGCGCCGGCACCCAGCGCGCGGTGGCGTACGGACACAGAAGCAGGACCGGCCGGCCTTCGCGGCGCGCCACCAGCGCGCCCAGCGCGGCCAGGTCGATGCTCGGCTCGAAGCGTTCGAGGTCGATGAGCAGCAGGTCCGGTTGGGCGGCGTCCAGGCCGGCCAGGGCCGCGTCGACGCTGTCGACCAGGTCGAGGCGGCCGAACAGGCGCGTGCACGCATCCTTCACGTCGGCGCGGCGCTGCGCCACCGGGCTCAAATACAGTCCGGACCGGCCAGACTGTTGACACTGCTGCGACATCCCTGCTCCTCAATACACCGTTACCTTGCCAAGTTTGCCATAAAGCACCCGGCGCGCCTAGCGAATCGGCCCGAATCCCCCCTTGTGTGTGTAAGCGCACCGTCGCAGGGTCCCGCTCGCAGGAATACTGAAGGGATCACGAACAAGGAGGACAAGATGGCCATTCAGGACGACGCAGCGAACAAGCAGAAGGCAATCCAGAACCGCCAGGACCAGGCGGACGGCAGCATGCAGAAGGGCGATTCCGGTTCAGGCGGCCCGGCACAGACCGGCATCAACCAGCCGGCCGGCGACTTCCCCGCCCAGCACCTGGCCAAGCCGGGCCTGGAAGCCCAGATGGAACTGAAACCGAAGTTCATGGCCGAGCACTACAAGGGCAGCGGCAAGCTGGCCGGCCAGGTGGCCATCGTCACCGGCGGCGACTCCGGCATCGGGCGCGCGGTCGCGATCCTGTTCGCGCGCGAAGGCGCCGACGTCGCGATCCTGTACCTGAACGAACACGAGGACGCGGCCGAGACCCAGCGCTACATCGAGGCCGAAGGCCAGACCTGCGTGACCGTCGCCGGCGACGTCAAGGACATGGAATTCTGCCAGCAGGCGGTGGACCAGATCGTGGCCAAGTTCGGGCGCCTGGACGTGCTGGTCAACAACGCGGCCTTCCAGGAGCATGCCGAGTCGCTGCTGGACCTGACCGAGGACCGCTTCGACGAAACCATGAAGACCAACATCTACGGCTACTTTCACATGGCCAAGGCCTGCCTGCCCTACATGAAGCGCGGCGCCGCCATCGTGAATACCGGTTCGGTCACCGGCCTGAAGGGCTCCAAGAAGCTGCTGGACTACTCGACCACCAAGGGCGCGATCCACGCCTTCACGATGTCGCTGGCGGCCAACCTGCTGGACAAGGGCATCCGCGTCAACGCCGTGGCCCCGGGCCCGGTCTGGACCCCGCTGAACCCGGCCGACCAGTCGCCGGAAGACATCGCCAAGTTCGGCCAGGCCACCACCTACGGCCGCCCGGCCCAGCCCGAAGAGCTGTCGCCGGCCTACGTCTACCTGGCCTCGAACGTATGCTCGGGCTACGTGACGGGCGTGGTGCTGCCGATCACCGGTTCGGTGGGCGAATAAACCAGAGGAGATCGAAACATGGCGAGGAGTCTGTGGAAAGGCGCGATCAGCTTTGGGCTGGTCCACATCCCGGTCGAGATGTACCCGGCGGTCAGCGACAACAGTCTCGACCTGCACATGCTCGACCGGCGCGACTTCTCGCCGATCGGCTTCAAGCGCTACAACAAGAACACGGGCAAGGAAGTCTCGTGGGACGACATCATCAAGGGCTACGAATACAGCGACGGCGAGTACGTGGTGCTGTCGGACGAGGACCTGCGCCGCGCCAACCCGGAAGCGACGCAGACCATCGACATCCTGGCCTTCGTGAACGCCGAGCAGGTCCCGCTGATCTATTATGAGCAGCCCTACTACCTCGCTCCCGGCAAGGGCGGCGACAAGGTCTACGCGCTGCTGCGCGAGACGCTGCGCGAAGTCGGCAAGATCGGCATCGCCAACGTCGTCATCCGCGTCAAGCAGCATCTGGCGGCGCTGGTCTGCGTCGGCGACACCATCGTGCTGAACACGCTGCGCTACCCGGACGAGATCCGCGCCACCGACGAGCTGCGCATCCCCGACGAGAGTTCGAAAGCGGCCCAGGTGACGGAAAAGGAACTGCAGATGGCCAAGGCGCTCGTCGAAGGCATGAGCGAGAAGTGGAAGCCGCAGCAGTACCACGACACCTACCGCGAAGACATCATGGCGCTGGTCAAGAAGAAGATCGCCGCCAACCAGACCAAGACCATCACCGAACCGGATCCGGACGCCGACAAGCCGGCCAAGACCAACGTCATCGACCTGGTCTCGCTGCTGCAGGCCTCGCTGGGCAAGAAGCCGGCCAAGGCAGCTCCGCAAGACGACGATGACGACGACGATCCGCCGCCGCGCAAGTCGAGGAAGCCCGCGGACGATGACGACGACGCGGACGACAACCCGCCGCCACGCGCGCGCAAGGCGCCGGCACGCGCCACCGCGCACGCCACCGCCGCCAAGCGCACGACAGCGACCAAGGCCGCGGCCAAGCCGGCTGCGAAGGCGGCAAGCAAAGCAGCCGCCAAGCCTGCCGCCAAGCGCACCACCGCCGCCAAGACGGCCACCGAGAAGGCGCCGGCGCGGCGCAGGAAGGCGGCTTGAAGTGGATTGGAATGCGCTGATCGATTTCCTGCAATGGCCTGCCATGGCCATCACCCTGTGCGCCGCCTTCCTGGTCGGCGCGCGCCGTGCGAACCGGCGGATCTTCGGGTTCTATACCTTCATCCTGTCGAACATCCTGTGGATCGTATGGGGTGTGCATGACCAGGCGTGGGCGCTGATCACGCTGCAGATGGGCCTGCTCGCAATGAATGTGCGGGGGATTTTCAGGAACGAGACGGCGTCGGAGGCCTGACGTCGAGATGCACGTATTGCATTCGACGTCATCCCCGCCAAGGCGCCCGGCCAGGGCGGGGATGACGTTTCCATTATTTCTTCTCTGGCTTGAACCCCAGCGTCTTCATCGCCTTGCTCAAGGTCGTCGCACTCTTGTCGTAATCCGCCCAGGGCGTATTCCCCAGCGCCAGCCGCTCCTCCACCGTCTTCACGGTCCAGTGCGCGCCCGACGTCAGCTCCGGCAGCTCTTCCCAGCGTACCGGCACCGAGATCCCCAGCCCGGGGCGCACGCGCGCCGACCAGGCCGAGACCGTGGTCGCGCCGCGGCCGTTGCGCAGGTAGTCGATGAAGATGCGGCCGACGCGGTTCTTGGCGCCGCTCTTGGTGGCGAAGTGTTCCGGCAGCGTCTTGCCGAGATGGTTGACGACCGCGTGCGAGAAATCCTTGACCGTGTCCCAGTCCAGCTTGGGCTTGATCGGCACCACCACGTGCAGGCCCTTGCCGCCGCTGGTCTTGAGGAAGGGGTTCAGCCCGAGCTCCTGCAGGAAGGCGCGCACCACCTGGGCCGCTTCGCGCACGCGCTCGAATTCGACGCCCTCGCCCGGGTCGAGGTCGAACACGATGCGGTCCGGCGTCTCGTAGTGCTTGCCGGTGGCGTTCTGGCTGTGGATCTCGACCACGTTCCACTGCGCGCTCGACAGCAGGCCTTCCAGGCTGGCGATGCTCGTCATCTGCGGGTGCTCGGGGTCGAGCTTCTGGTCCATCTGCGCCACACCCGGCATCTTGCGGGTGTCCGTGACGTGCTTCTGGAAGAACAGCTCGCCGCCCACGCCTTCGGGCGCGCGCACCAGCGAGACCGGGCGGTCCTGCAGGTGCTCCATCATCAGCTGGCCGACCAGCGCATAGTAGCGCACCAGGTCGAGCTTGGTGACGCCACTCTCGGGATCCATCACGCGCTCGCCGTGCGTCACCTTGAAAGTCGCGGGAAGGTTGCCGGGCAGGCCGGATGCCGATTCGGCGCCCTTGGCGGCCTTCGATGACTTGCCCGATTTCGGCTTGGCCGGTTTCACGTCTTCCGGCGATGCTGCGTTTGCGTTCATGGCCTGGGCCTCCTCCACATGTCGGGCCTGTTCCCGCACCACGCTGCGCGCCGGCTTGTCCTTGCGCAGGCCCTGGAACACCGGGTGGCGGATGATGTCGGCCACCGTCCACTCCGAAAAGCTGACCTCGGCCACCAGTTCCGGTTTTACCCAATGGTTGGTGCGGCCGGGCACGGCGCGCGGCGGGAAGGGGTTCCTGTCGGTCTCGATCTTTTCCAGCGTCTCGCGCATGTGGCGCAGCGAGGCGCCGTTGAAGCCGCTGCCGACGTGGCCGGCGTAGCGCAGCACGCCATCCTCGTCGTAGTGACCAAGCAGCAGCGAGCCGACGCCGGTGCGCGAGCCTTTCGGGTCGGTATAGCCGCCGATGACGAATTCCTGGCGCATGCCGCATTTCAGCTTGATCCATTCGGGCGAGCGGCGCGTGACGTAGCGCGAATCGCGGCGCTTGCCGATCACGCCTTCCAGGCCGACCTGGCAGGCGGCCACCACCAGCTGGGCCGGGTCGTCGCCGAACTCGCTCGAGAAGCGCACCATCTCGGACGGCGTCTTGGCCAGCGCCGCTTCCAGCAGGGGCCGGCGCTCATCCAGGCGCACGTTGCGGATGTCGTAGCCTTTGTAATACGGCGCGTCGAAAACGAAATAAACGATTTGCGCCTTGTTGGTGCCGTCAAAGGCGAGCTGCAGCAGGTTGAAGTTCGGCTTGCCGTTTTCGTCGTGGACCACGATCTCGCCGTCGTACCAGCCGTCCGGCAGCTTCATGCGCTTGATCTCGGCCTGCAGGGGTTTCAGCTTGTCGGTCCAGTCGTTGCCGTTGCGCGTGATCAGGCGGATATCCTTGCCCTCGATGCGGGTCAGCATGCGGTAGCCGTCGAACTTGATCTCGTAGATCCAGTTTTCCGGGTCGAGCGGCGGGCCGTCGACCAGGGTTGCCAGCTCGGGCGTGAGCGCTTCCGGGAGCTCGGCCTTGACGGCGCCGTCGGGCATGGCGCCGCGCTTCGGCTTGGCGGGTGCCTTGGCCGCGGCTTTCGCCGTCTTCGCGGACGCTTCGGTGCCCTTTTGCCGGATCGCCGGACCGTCCGCCTTCAATTCCGCCACCTTGGCGCGCGCCGCCCCCTGCTCGCCCGGACCGGCCGGCATCGGCAGATCCTTGACGCTGTCCGGGAATGCGTCGACCACCGAGAACTCGGCGGCCGGGCGCGCATACTCGTCGTTTTCCTTGATGAGCAGCCAGGGCTCCTGCTTGTCGTCGCCATGGCCCTTCATGCGCACCAGCACCCAGCGTCCGCGCATCTTGTGGCCGTGGATCTCGAACTTGACCTCGCCTTTCGCGAAGCCCTGGCGCGGGTCGCCGAGCGGCTCCCAGGTTCCTTTATCCCAGATGATCACCTTGCCGGCGCCGTACTGGTGCGGCGGGATCGTGCCTTCGAAGTCGGAATAGGAGATCGGGTGGTCCTCGACGTGCACGGCCATGCGCTTGTCGTGGGTATCGTAGCTGGGGCCCTTCGGCACCGCCCAGCTCTTCATGGTGCCGTCGAGCTCGAGGCGGAAATCGTAGTGCAGGCGGGTGGCCCAGTGCTTCTGGATCACGAAGGTCAGCGCGCCGGTACTGGCTGCGCCGCCGTCTTCGGGCTCGGCGGTGATGGAAAAGTCGCGCTTGGACTTGTACAGCTTGAGTGCATCTGGCATGGCGTCACCTGGTCGTCTCATGATGACCGAGTGTAGGCTTGCGGCGCGAGCGCGACTGTACGGCAGTTAACGGTGCATGGTCGTCACCCCCGCGAACGCGGGGGTCCATGCTGAATTGCCGGATTCGGCGTCCGGATGCCCGGTATGGGTTCCCGCTTTCGCGGGAACGACATGTTGAAACTGACGGTATACGGCGCAAATTACTTGCGCTCGCCCGCGGTCTTGTCGCGCGCGGCGCGGAACTCCGAATCCTTCGACCAGTTCGGCCACGTTTTCGCATCCGCCAGGTCGCGTCCGAGCCCGTACAGCACCTCGAGGTCGCGCTGCATGCCTGCGAAGGTCCACTCGGCCTGCCACTCGTCCGACGGCTGGTGGTAGTTGTTGGCCGTGTACTTGTCCTGGTTCGCCTTGCCCGCCGCGATGCCGCCCTGCTCCCAGTCGATGCCGGAGCGGAAGGAGATCGCCGGCACGCCCTGCTTGGCGAACGAGAAGTGGTCGGAGCGGAAGAAGCCGCCGGCTTCGGGACGCGGATCCGGCGCGTAATGGACCTTCTTCGCCTTGAACCTGGCGACCAGCTGGTCCAGCAGGTCGAGTTTCGCATTGCCGGAAATGGAAAAGTCGCGCGCCAGGCCGTAGGGGTTGAGGGCGTCCATGTTGATCACGCCGGCGGTCCTGGCCAGCGGGTAGACCGGATTCGACGCGTAATATTCGGAGCCGAGCAGGCCTTTCTCTTCCGCGGTCACGGCCAGGAACACGACGCTGCGCTTCGGTGCCGGCGCATTGCCATAGGCGCGCGCCAGTTCCAGCAGCGCGGCGACGCCGGTGGCGTTGTCGACCGCGCCGTTGTAGACCTTGTCGCCTTTCGCGTCCGGCAGGCCGATGCCGAGGTGGTCCCAGTGGCCGCTGTAGATCACGTATTCGTCCGGGCGCTCGCTGCCTTCGCGGATCGCGACCACGTTCTTCGAGGTGATCACCTGGGCGTCGACGGCATAGCGCGCCGACAGCGTCACGCCCTTCAGCTCGACCGGCTTGAAGCTGCGTGCGCGCGCTTGCACCTTGAGCTTGTCGAAGTCCAGGCCGGCGCGCTGGAACAGGGTCGCGGCCAGGTCGCGCTGGATCCAGGCTTCCACCGCGGCGTGGGCCTCCGCTGGATTCTTGCGCACGATGTCGTACATCACGTTGGTGTTCGAATTCTTGACCGTGGCCCAGCCATAGGATGCCGGCGCGCTCTCGTGGACGATGAGGGTGCCGAGCGCCCCGCGGCGCGCCATCTCCTCGAATTTGTAGGTCCAGCGGCCGTAGTAGGTCATGGCCTTGCCGCCGAAGTCGCCCTTGCCGGTTTCGAAATCCGGGTCGTTGATCAAGACCACGGCCAGCTTGCCCTTCAGGTCCAGGCCCTTGAAGTCGTCCCACTTGCGTTCCGGCGCGTTCACGCCATAGCCGACGAAGACCAGCGGCGCATCCTGGAACGCGACGTTCTTCGCGCCGGTCATGGCGGCGCGGATCGCGATCTGCTCGCCCTGGGCCAGCGGCTGGGCCGTCTTGCCGTCGCTGAAGCTGGCCTCGACCGGGCCCTTGATCTCGAAGCGGCCCAGCGGCACGTCCTGGGTCCAGCCGCGCTGGCCATTCACGATATCGCCGCCCGGCTTCAGGCCGGCCTGGGTGAATTGTTCGGCCAGGTAGGCGACCGTCTTGGTTTCGCCCGTGCTGTTGGGCGCGCGGCCCTCGAACTCGTCCGAGGACAAGACCTTCACGTCATGCGACAGGTGGCTGGCTTCGATCGGGGTCGGCGCGGCGGCCTGGGCAGCAAAGGTGGCGCAGGCGGCAAGGACCAGCAGGGCAAGCTTGGTTTTTCTCACGGCGGATCTCTTCAATGTTATTAAATGGACAAACCCGATCTGAGTATCGTCAAAAAGATTTCCACTGTCAAACATTTGGTGCGCAAGCGTGCACGGCACGGAATTGCTGTGCCACAGGCACAAACTCATCTATATTGTTGCTTGAACAGCCAGACTCGCCCAACCACCTTCTTTGACTCGAGGTTTCGTGAAAGCCATCCACCTTGCCCGCAGCACCCTGGCCCTTTCCCTTGCCGCCACCCTCATCCAGCCCGCCCTGGCCCAGCAGGCCGACATGAGCGGCGACCCCATCGCCACCCTGGTCGGCCAGCTCGACCTGCAGCGCTACAAGGCCACGATCAAGGGTTTGACCCAGTTCGGCGACCGCCAGCAGGGCACGGGACGCAACCGCAAGGCGATCGACTGGATCGAAGCTCAATTGAGATCCTATGGCTGCTCGACTGAGCGGATCCGCTATACCTACACGCCGGCGCCGCGCACCCGTCCCGCACCGAGCGGCGGTGGCCGTGCCGGTCCTTCCGGCCAGGGCGGCAGCACCCTGTTCGGCACCCGCGGCCCGATCGGTGTCAACAGCGACGCGATGCGCCAGCCGGACGAGCGCCTGCGCGCGCTGAACGCCGAACAGCCTTCGCCCCAGGGCGGCCCGCGCGAGGAAGTCTTTTGCACCAAGGTCGGCAGCAAGCATCCCGAGGAGATGTATATCGTCGCCGCCCACATGGATGGCCTGGGCTATGGCGAAGGCGCCAACGACGACGGTTCCGGCACCGCGCTGGTGATGGAACTGGCGCGCATCTTGAGCGCACCGGGCGTCAGCACCGACCGCAGCATCCGCTTCGCGCTGTGGAACAACGAGGAAACCGGCCTGAACGGCGCCGCCGCCTACGTCGAGCAGCGCAAGAACCTGCAGGGCATCGAGTCGCCCAAGGGCTCGGGCCGCTATCCGGAACCGCGCTGGCTGGGCATGATCCAGCACGACATGATGATGTTCGACCACGGCATGCCGGTGGCGCAGCTGGACGCGGCCGGCAAGCCGGTGCTCGACGCGCAGGGCAAGCCAATCGTCACGCCGCCGCCCACGCAGCGCCGCGAAGCCGACGTCAACATCGAATTCCAGTCCACGGCAAAGCAGGCCGAAGGCGCGGAAAAGCTGGCCTGGCTGTTCCGCTCGGCCAACGAGAAATACGCCTCGCATTACCCGGCCGCGGTCGGCCACCACATGACCAACACGGATTCGACGCCCTTCATGGACCTGGTGCCGTCGATCTCGCTGCGCGAGAACGAGCGCGGCATGCAGATCGGCGCCGGCTGGAATCCGCACTGGCACCAGCCGACCGACCTGTTCGTGAACTACAGCGACGAGGATTTCCTGCTTGGACTGAACGCTGCGCAGACCACGCTGGCGGCGGTGGCGCAACTGGCCGGCGCCAGTGTCGCAAAATAATTTGCGCGCGAGAGTTGTAAGCAGGTGTAATCGTGTCAACCGGGTGCCTGGGGCCTGCGTTTTCTGCTCAGTAGTTTCGAACAAGTGTTGTAAGCGAAGTGCCCCATAAACCACCTGAAGGAAACATCGCCATGAGCAAAATCGTCGCTACCCTGATCGCAGGCCTGTTCGCCACCTCGGCCTTCGCCGCCCAGTCGACTGCCACCGCGCCGACTTCGACGGCCCAGACCACCAAGGCGGAAGCCTCGGCCGACAAGGATGTCGCCAAGGCCGACGCCAAGGAAGCCAAGGCTGCAGCCAAGGCCGATGCCAAGGTAGAAAAGAAAGCCGCCGAAGCCAAGTCGGACGTCGCCGCCGCCAAGGCCGACGCCGCCAAGGACAAGGCGAAAGCCCACAAGAAGGCCGCAAAGGCCAAGGCTGACGCTGCCGCCGACAAGGCAGAAGCAGCCGCAGACAAGAAGGCCGATACGGCGGCGGCACACTAACGCCACGCGGCTCAAGCCCCTCCCGCTCGAAGACAGGGTCGCCATGCCCTGTCTTTTTTCGCCTGCACTACAATGACGGTCCGCACCTAGAAGGGACCGCCATGCACCACATCGTCTTCCTCGACCGCGACAGCCTGATCGCGAATGTCCGCACTCCGGCCTTCGGCCACGACTGGCGCGACTACCCGGCCACCGCGCCGCACGACGTCGTCGAACGCCTGCGCGGCGCCACCATTGCGATCACCAACAAGGTGCCGCTGCGCGCAGCGGAACTGGCGCAATTGCCGGACCTGAAGATGATCGCCGTGGCCGCCACCGGCACCGACAACGTCGACCTGGCCGCCTGCCGCGCGCGCGGCATCGTGGTCGCCAACATCCGCGACTACTCCGTGGTCTCGGTGCCCGAGCACTGCTTCGCGCTGATGCTGGCGGTGCGCCGCAACCTGCGCGCCTACGCCGCCGATGTCGAAGCCGGCGCCTGGGAACGTTCGACCCGCTTCTGCCTGCTCGACCACCCGATCGGCGACCTGGCCGGCAGCCGCCTGGGCATCGTCGGCTACGGCGCGCTGGGGCGGCGCGTGGCGCAGATCGGGCGCGCCTTCGGCATGGAGATCGCCGTGACCTCGCGCTCGCCG